>Ga0209978_10000128_pt1 | contig 23265 bp, 20 predicted proteins | sample BentaG_FD_182805 | JGI IMG/M metagenome (GOLD analysis project Ga0209978, IMG submission 182805) | Deep subsurface microbial communities from South Atlantic Ocean to uncover new lineages of life (NeLLi) - Benguela_00093 metaG (SPAdes)... | ecosystem: Environmental > Aquatic > Marine > Oceanic >... | reverse complement strand
AACACGACCATTCGCGCCCCCATTGACGGGATTGTCAGCAAGAGGTTTGTGGATCAGGGGACCCTTGTCAGCAAGACCACTCCAATCGTGAGGATTGTGGCCATGCATCGTGTCAATGCCGTTGTTCAGGTTGTGGAGAGCGAACTCGCTCAGCTCAGGTGTGGGGCCGTTGCTGACATCTCTGTGGATGCTTACAGAGAAGAAATCTTTAAGGGGACAGTAACATGTATTAGCCCTACTGTCGATGCTGAAAGCAGAACGGCCGACATGGAGATTCAGGTGGACAACCGAGACTACCGGTTAAAGCCGGGGATGTTTGCGCGGGTGAATCTTGTGGTGCAAAGGCGCGATGATGTGCTTCTGCTATCAAAAGACTCCCTGTTGAGGGAAAGTGGTCCCGCGATGGCCTTCATCCATGACAGCGGTCGGGCATCACTCAGGGAGGTCACTCTCGGGCTTGAAGGAGAACAATACGTAGAGGTACTGGGGGGTTTGCAAGAAGGCGATGAGGTGATAGTGGCAGGCCATTATAAACTCAGAGATGGGATGCCAGTGAAGGTGATTCGGAGACACAAAAGTCCATGAACCTAACGAATCTGGCCGTTCGAAGACCCATCACTACGTCGATGTTTTTCTTGGCCCTTTTGATTTTTGGGTCCATTGCCTTGCTGCGTCTTCCAACAGATATCCTGCCGGATATAACCTATCCCTCCATTACCATTGTCACCAATTATGAAGGAGCCGGACCTCAAGAGATCGAGGCGCTCATAACCGAGAGAATCGAAAAAGCGGTCAGCACCATTAATAATGTCAAGGATGTCCGATCCACCTCCAGTGAAGATACCTCGACGGTAACGGTGGATTTCAACTGGGGAGCGGACCTAGCCGAGTCAGCCAACGATATTCGTGAGAGACTGGATAGGGTTCGCCGTTTTCTGCCTGAAGATGCAGAGGATCCCTATCTTTATAAATACGACCCTGCAAATATTCCTATCCTTTTTATTTCTTTGACAGGGCCACTTTATCCATCACGTCTGAGGGATCTGGCTGACGACCGTTTGAAATACGATTTTGAACAGATTGAAGGAGTGGCGGCCGTTGACATATGGGGAGGATTGGAGAGGGAGATTCAAGTGGAGGTGTACGGAAGGAAGCTCCGCTCCATTGGCCTATCCATAGATGCCTTGGTAGAGATCCTCAAGGGGGAAAACCTTTCCCTACCGGGAGGACGTCTGGAGACAGGGAGAAGGGAGTGGCTGATCCGTCCCCTGGGAGAATTTTCGAGTTTGGAAGAGATAGAGAACATTATTGTCGGCATCAGAGAGGGTAGACCTATCTACTTGAAACAGGTTGCTGATGTAAAGGATGGCTTTAAGGAACTCCGCAGACACACGAGAATCAACGGTGAGTCCGGCGTTATGGTGGCTGTCCGTAAACAATCGGGAAGCAATACCGTTCAGGTCTCGAACAGGGCTCTCAAAATCATACCCAGGCTCAAGAGGCAGCTCCCTGAAGGAGTTACCCTCTCTGTGATGATTGATACTGCCGACTTCATCAGGAAGTCAATTCAACAGGTCAAACAGGTCGCCCTTATAGGGGGTATCCTGGCAATTTTAGTCCTCTTTGCCTTTCTGAGAAACCTCCGCAGCACCCTAATTATTGCTACCTCCATCCCCATAGCCATTTGGTCTGCGTTCTTCCTCCTTGAGCTGATGGGGCTGAGTCTCAACATGATGTCCCTGGGAGGGTTGGCTCTTGGAATCGGGATGATGCTGGACAGCGCTATTGTGGTCCTCGAAAATATTTTTCGCCACCGCGAAGAGGGAAGGGGGGCAATAGAAGGAGCTTTGAAGGGAAGCCATGAGGTGGGGATGGCCATCACTGCCTCTACCTTAACGACCATTTGCGTGTTTCTTCCCCTTCTCTTTTTAAAAGGAATGGAAGGAGTGATGTTCAGGCAGATGGCCCTTACAGTCACGTTCTCCCTCCTAGCAGCCTTGGTAGTTGCCCTGAGTTTAATCCCTGTGCTCTCATCCCAGTTTCTGAGGGTTGAGAGAAAAGAGGCAAACGCGGTTCGAGTTCGTTTTTACGAAGGCTATCTGAAGGGGTTAGGGTGGAGCCTGAAGCACAAGACAACAGTCCTGGGTGGATCGGTTCTCCTTCTGTTTCTGGCCTTCGGAACCCTTCATCTCAAAGGTGTTGGGACTGAGCTCTTTCCCGATATCGACGAGGGAATTATTAACGGGGCTATCGAGATGCCCGTAGGAACCCGTCTTGAGATCACGGATCAGGTAACCAGAGAGGTGGAGAAAATAATCAATCGTAATATTCCGGAGGTCGAGGGGATGTTTGCCCGCTCAGGGGGCAGCTGGCATCGAGGAGGTGGGTCTCACACGGCCTTTTTCCGTGTCCACCTGGTAGAGAAGAAGGATAGGAATCGCTCTACAAGGGAGATTGTGGCAGGCCTGAGGCCAGAACTGGCCAATATTCCCGATGCAACGGTTCGCATCTCCGAGGGAAGATCGATGTACATGAGAATTCTCGGACAGGGAAGGGAGGAGAGGCTCGAGATAGACGTTCTGGGCTACGATCTTGACAGAGGGAAGACCGTGGCTGAGGAGATCGTAAGGAGGATAAGGAGCGTCGAGGGGGTCATTTATCCAAGGATCAGCCTTGAGGACAATCGGCCCGAGCTTCGGATAGCCCTGGATCGGTCTAAGGCAGCCACCATGGGTCTTCCGATTTCAAGAATTCTTCAAGTCATCCGTACCAACCTGGAGGGGACAGTAGCCTCTCGGTATAGGGAGGGGGGTGATGAGTTCGATATCGTTGTGCGTCTACGGGAAGAGGATCGTGGGAGGCTCGATGATATCCTGGATATATTCATCACCCGGCCGGGTGGGAAGGAGATCTCCTTGAAAGGGTTTGCACGTATCATCGAGGGGAAAGGACCTGCAGAGATCGAACGTAGAAACCAGCAGCGGTTGATCACGGTGAGAGCAGGGATCCACGGGCGGGATCTTGGACATATCGTCCAGGATATTAGTGAGAGAATCCGTGATCTTGAGCTACCTGGAAACTTTCGTCTCGATTTTGCAAGTGAGCACGAGAAACAGAGAGAGGCCTTTGGAGGACTCCTATTTGCCATTATTTTTGCCATTATTCTGGTATACATGGTCATGGCATCTCAGTTTGAGTCCCTATCTGAGCCCTTTGTGATCATGTTCACAGTACCGTTTGCCTCAATTGGTGTTATTCTCGCGATATTAATTCTCCGAATGAATGTGACAATCCCTGTTTTTGTCGGAGGGGTTCTCCTTATCGGCATCGTGGTTAACAATGGGATTGTTTTGATAGACTGCATCAGTCGGCTGAGGAAGGAGGAGAGGTCGCTGGAAGAGGCGATTCTTATGGGAGGAAGGAGACGGCTTCGTCCAATCCTGATGACCACCCTGACAACATCCCTGGCCCTCGTGCCCATGGCCCTCGGGTTCGGCGAAGGATCGGAAATCAATGCGCCAATGGCCCGGGTAGTGATCGGAGGGATCTTGGTATCGGCCCTTTTCACCCTCTTTTTTGTTCCTACCTTATACGGCTCAATTAGGGGGGTCGGAAGAGATTAGTCAGACAGAAAGTCTTGATCGAAAGGGTTCAGTTCATATCTCTTTGGCCACCATCCCTGATTCCAACGGTTCTCACATGGGGGAGAGTGCCAAATATTGATGGGATCATTATGATTCTATTGTAGGTCGTGCTCCAAATATGGCAAAAGAGTAAGGACAAAAATATGATAGCACAAGGCCTTATCCGTCATCATTTCACCATTAATAGGGTATAAGCACAAATACCTCTTTCAGTCTCAAGAGACGCCACTGTCTTAAGATCCCTTTTTCGTTTCCTATTTCACGAAACTAGGTAATTTGCCCTACGAGGGATAGGGAATAGGCAGAAAATAAAGCCACCCCATTTATGTATGGGTGTGGTATTTTTGTTTTTGAGTAAGTTGCCTCATTGATCCTATCTGACTAAATAAACTCGGCTTTAATGTCACCGGGTTTACCAGTCTCTGGGCTTTCTTCACCAGGCGACGTAAGTTAAGAATCAAAAGGACCTAACAAGAATTGGTCCAAAAGGAAGCCGCTTGACGAAAAACAAGCGGCCCAAATAAACCAAAAAGTACACTGAAGGCCTGGTTAACGCTAGGCCTTCAACGCCTGGTCAAAATCCTCAATAATATCTTCAGTTGTTTCTATTCCTACCGATACCCGGATTAAACTTTCGGAAATTCCCAGCTTTTTCCGGTCTTCGGGAGACATACCTGAGTGAGAGGTGGTGGCCGGTCGCGTGATGAGGCTTTCCACGCCCCCGAGACTTGGGGCGACGAATGGTATTGTCGTATTTTGTATAAAGCGCTCCGCTGCCTTGACACCGCCTTTCAGTTCGAAACTCAACATGCCACTGAAACCATCAAATAGTTCGCAGGCACGCTGGTGCCTGGGATGGCTTTCAAGGCCCGGATAATTAACTTTTTTGACTGCCGGATGCTCTTCTAGGAACAGAGCAATCTTGAGTGTGCTCTCATTCTGATATTTTACCCGCACGGCCAGCGTTTTCACACCGCGATGCAGAAGAAAGCAGGCGTGGGGATCGAGGGAACCGCCCAGGTGGTTGAGTTTGTGAGTGATGTTCTCGATCAGATCGGTGCGGCCGATGACAGCGCCGGCTACAATGTCCGAATGACCGTTGAGGTATTTGGTGCAGCTGTGGAGCGAGAGGTCAAAGCCCCACTCAGGTGGTCGGAAATTGACAGGGCTGGCAAAGGTATTATCGATCACAGAAACCAGGCCATGGGCGTTGGCAAATTCAACAACCGCTTTGAGATCTCCGACCTGGAGCAGTGGGTTGGACATTGTTTCAACATAGATAGCTTTGGTATTGGGTTGGAGTTGGTGCTCCCAGGAATCCGGATTGTCAGCATCGATGAAATCATATGAGATGCCCAAGGTGGGAAGATCTTTGGTGATCAAATCATGTGTCCCGCCATACAGACAGTCTTGTGCCAGCACGTGATCCCCCGAAGAGAGAAGGGTTAGAAGGGTAGTTGAAATTACCGCCATACCGCTGGCAGTCACCAGCGCTGCCTTGGCGTTCTCTAAGGCCGCCAGCTTTTGATGCAAGGCAACGTGGTTCGGCGTATTGTTCAGGCGAATGTATTTGAGATCATGGTAACTGGTGGCCCCACTGTATTCAAAGGTAGAAGACTGAAAAATCGGCATACTGACTGCACCTTGGATAGGCGGGTCAGGTTCACCGGCGTGGATGAGTTTAGTTTCGAGGTGTTTATAAACTTTGGTCATGAGTAGTTCTCCTATTTGACACTATATACCCTGTATCCGTTTTCTCATTTTTCGCTGAACCCCTGTCTTGCTTACACTATGTAACATTGGAAAATAAATAATCAAAGGTAAAAGATCAAGTCGTAGAATGAGCGAGGTTACGCTTCTAGGATTTCAGGTTGCACCTCACAGGAGACTACCGAATGTTCAGGGGCTTACTTTCTCACCTGTCTTTTTTTCTTGAATTAAGGTTTGGCTCTGATAGGATCAAAAGGCAAAAAAGTCTTTATAAGGAGGCTAAACGGTGGAGCCCTTCAAACCCTTTCCCCAATGCGTTGATTGCCTTATGGATCTTACTCAACAAGCGGCCACCCAGGTTGCCGGGCAAGATACCCGGTTCCGTACTGAGGCTGAAGCTGTAGCTCGTGAAATCCTAATCGATGCAGAGAGGAGGGGTATGACTGCACCAGAGGAAGCCAATCGGATCCTCAGGGAGATTAAACGCCGCTCAGGGGTGTCAGACCCCTACGCCCAATTCAAGGCCGAGGAAATGGCACAGGCCAACAGAGTTTTTTCACAACTGGAAAGGTATGTGGGAGATGATCTGCGCTCCCGCATGAGCCTGGCGGTTTTGGGTAATAGCTTGGATTTTTTCATGGATCCTGATGAGGCCCTTTCTCACATTCCAGACCAGACCCAAAAAGGGGTTTCCTTTTTTCACAATGATGTTGCCCGACTCGAGAGTTTCCTCTCACAAGATCCGGGCTTGGTCCTCTACCTAACTGACAATGCTGGCGAGATTTACTTTGATCAGCCACTCTATGAGTACATTCGAGACCGGGTCGGACGAACGGTTTTGGTGGTGAAGGGTGGCCCTTCCCTGAACGATGTGACCAGGGCTGAGCTCAAGGTGAGTAGTCTAGAGAATCGGTTTTCTGAGGTGGCAGACACTGGAACGGATGGAGTGGGGATAGATTGGGAACATGTTTCAAATGAATTTCTTGATCTTGTTGACCAGGCGCACCTCATTGTGGCTAAAGGGATGGCAAATTTTGAGTCCATGTATCCTAGGGATCTCCCCAGTCCAGTGTTCTTTCTCTTTAAGGCAAAGTGCAGGCCCATCCAAGATTATCTAAAGGCTTCACCAGAGAGCTACTGGGCACTTTGGTACGATGGTCATTCGAAAGGCAAGCAGCAGTGATACACGGGCTTCCCATCCCAGGTTTTCCTGTGTGGCCGAGCCTCTTTTTACTTCGAAATTCAACTGATTCTCAGGCCTTTTGTCATTGGCTCTCCCACAAGGGCATCAAGAACTAGATACATCAGTGCCGCGTATCCTGGCGCACCTCTGCCATTTATTTTGCTCGAGCCCTCCGGCGATATCTATCTAATAAGAAATGGAGGACGACAGGTATATTTTAGGAGTGATTCTGAGAGACCTCCAACTTACCAATACTCTTGTTCTGAATTGACAAATGCATAGGGACTCCATAATAATGACAGAAGGGATACAAAGTGTGAGTATTGTGCGCGTGCGGGTATAGGCATATGAGAATACAAGTACAGTTTTTTGCTACATTCAGGGAGCTGTTTCGCACAAAGGCGATGGAAATTGCAGTAGAAACCGGAATCAATATAGGAGAGCTTTTGAATCTTGTTTTCGATACCCAAGAACGCCGTAAGAAAATCTTTGATAATGGAAAGCTAAAACCGTATATCATCATATTCAAAAATGGGAGACACATCCAGCACCTTGATGGACTTGAAACAGAACTGAAAGAAGGGGATAAGGTATCAATATTTCCTCCTATTGCAGGCGGATAAAGGATGCAAAAGAGGGAAGGTGAGGCCAGAATATGCTATCAACTGCGTTAGCGTAAGGCGAGCATCAGATAGCGAATTGCAGATACAGCGGTCCGGATCAAGAAGCCAAGAGGGACCCTGAGCAACAAATTAATAAGCTGGAACCTTTGTTCAGAACTACCACATCATATCGAAAGGAAACACGATCACGAAAATAGACTTTCGCTCACTTTTTTCCGGGTTGCTGCCCCTCTTTGTCCTGGCACATTTTGCCCACCATCTGCTGACTGCACTTCCCGTACCGCTTCTGCCGATGATCCGCAGCGATTTTGGCCTCGATTACACACAGTCCGGATTCGTGATCTCGGCGTTCATTCTGGCATATGGCATGGGTCAGGTGCCTGCCGGTTTACTCGGTGACCGGCTGGGGCCTCGGATACTCATAACCACAGGCATACTCGGTGTGGCGCTGGCTGGAGTTTTCGTGGGCCTTTCACGGACCTATATTATGATGATCGTTTTTCTGGTGCTTATGGGAGTGCTGGGTGGCGGGTATCATCCCTCTGCGCCGGCACTTATCTCAACATCGGTTGAGCCAGAGAACCTTGGTCGGGCGTTGGGCCTTCACATGATTGGGGGAGGCGTCAGCTTTTTCTTAGCCCCCCTCATGGCTGCTGGCATCGGCGCCACCTGGGGCTGGCGCGGCTCATTCATCACCCTGGCAGTACCCGCTGCTATATTCGGAGTTTTATTATATGTGCTCCTGGGTCAGCGGTTAGTAGTAAAGAGAGTCCAGTCACAGACTACCAAGACCTATGACGAGGAAACACCTGATCCAGGACGTTTCCGCCGCCTGGCATATTTCATATTCTTAAGTACCTTCACCCATGCGGTTCTTTATTCCATAATCTCGTTTGTCCCACTATTTTTGGTTGACCACTTCCTTATTCCCAAGGCGACAGCTGCAGCACTGATAGCTATAATATACTCAGCGGGCCTATGGGTAGGCCCCTTAGGAGGCTACCTCTCCGACCGCTTGGGCAGGGTGCCGGTGATACTGACGGTATGTACTATTACCGGCCCCCTCATCTACCTTCTTAATCTGGCGCCGTACCGCTGGGGCATCGTATTGTTGTTGTTGGTTATGGGAATAACCATATATGTCCGCATGCCGGTTGCAGAGGCTTACATTGTTGGGCAGACCTCACAGCGTCGCCGTTCTACGGTGCTGGGTATCTACTTCTTCGGGAACATGGAAGGAGGTGGCGTGCTGACGATGATTATGGGTTATCTGATTGACCAGTACGGCTTCTCCGCCAGTTTCACACTGGCAGGTGCTGTTGCACTTGCAGTGACCCTGGTATGTTCGGTTTTGTTGTGGGGTAGCCGTGAGTGAGTGCCGCAGTTGGTTGTTTGGGGCTTTTAAGTGGGCAGGAGTCAACAGGCTGTTGCCCAAATAGCCAGTACTACCCAAAATAATGCTTAAAAACACAATATGTTTGAAATAGAATCATGGCAAACACAATATCTATGGAGTTCTGCCATGATGGGTTATCAATCTAATCTCCAACCCAAACTCTTCTATTAAAATGTGAATCTTGAAAGAAGAGTGCCCCAAAACCATATCCTCCGCAAGATCAACGAGAAGATAGATTTTACCTTTATCTATAAAGAGGTCAGAGACGCCTATGGTATAAATGGCAATGTGTCTGTGGCCCCTACGGTTATCTTAAAGATGGTGCTCCTTGTGATCCTCTACAATGTTCGATCTGAGCGTGAGCTGATGAACACAATCCCCTTACGCCTGGACTGGCTTTGGTTATTAGGCTACGATCTCACCGATGAGATTCCAAACCACAGTGTACTGAGTAAGGCCAGGACCCGATGGGGAGTCAAGGCCTTTAGGATGTTCTTTGAGCATATCGTTTGGCAGTGTGTGGAAGGCGGTTTGGTTGATGGCAGAAAACTCTTTGTTGATGCCAGTCTCATTGATGCAGATGCCTCTAATAACTCTGTGGTAGATACACACAGTCTCAAAAGACACCTCAATAAGCACTATAGGCGCCTTGAGAAACGGTTAGATGATATAGTGCCTGAGAAAACAACCCCAGCCAACAGTCTGTCAAGACCTGACACCACTCCACGTTCTACGACTTCTCATGACATCCTTTGATAGTTGTTGGTATAAGAACCGGAAATGAATCACTTCAGGGTGGTGGCCCTACCTGGATGAGGATCCTCAAGGCTCCTGATCATTACCTCCATCTTTGACCAGCATAACTGCCCTGTGGGACAACACGTAAAGAGGATCGAAAACCGGACAGTCAGCATCTTCCTGTTTCATAATCAGGGAAAGTTCCGTGCAGCCAAGGATGAGCCCTTCTGCACCCCTCTGGATGAAGTGTTGGGCCACACGGAGGAGTCTTTCTTTTGCCGTGTAATCTCCGGCTTTTACACGGTAGATAACCTCCATGATCACATCCTGCTCATCTGGTTCGGGCGTCAGGAAATTGAGAGCTTTTGCTTTTAGGGCTCGTTGATACAATCCCGCCTGGATAGTTCCCCTGGTCGCCAAGAGGCCGATCGTCCTTAAGGCTGGTCTGTGTCTTGCCACCTCCGCTGCTGTCTCGGCAATCATGTCAAGGACAGGGATCGATAGTGAACGCCGAAGTTCCGGCAGCCAGTGATGAGCTGTATTGCACGGGATGATCAAGAAACTTGCTCCAGCCTGTTCGAGAATTCGAGCGGACTCTAACAGAGCCGGGAAGGGGTCTGAGCCCTTACCTAGGATTGCCGCAGTACGATCCGGGATTTTGGGATTGTTATCGATAAGGATGCGGAAATGATCCCGGTCCTGTTTCGCGGGAGTAATACTCACTATGGAGCGGTAGAGTTCCACTGTGGCCTCCGGCCCCATACCCCCGAGAATTCCTATGATTGGTTCTGCCATCTTGTTCGCCTTTCAGTAGGGCTTTCGAGCTGATTTGCCCTAATGGAGCGCATCATTCAATTCAATAGCCGGGCAGTAGCACACTATCTCCTGGAACTGAAGAGCTTTGGTAAAACTCGGGTGTCATACAAAAGGGGAGCCGGTCGCATGGCAAATAATTAGGAACCTGATTCTTTCCTAAGAGATCTGAAGAGACTGTCGCTTGAGTATCGTGCACTATCTCAAGATCCTGTTCTTTGTACAGATGCTTTAAAAAAAGTGAGCTGAACAGACCTAGTGTCAGTCACGCTCAACACCGGTCACTTTCTTAAGTACCGAAATGAATGTCTCAATAAAATGATCGATGTGATCTTGCTCTATGATCAACGGCGGGGTCAGCCGTATAGTCGATCCTCCATAGACTGTAAGCAAGAACCCCCCTTCTTGCATCAGACGCTTTATCTGTTGCGCCTTTTGATGTGCTTTGTCATGATTGTCCCCTTCTACAATCTCAATACCAACAAATAATCCCTTTCCCCGTACCTCACCTATCGCCTCAGAGGTGGCTTCCAAATGTCTTAGCTCATTGATCAGGTAATCGCCAAGTCTTGCCGCTTTCTCGCACAAGGCTTCTTTTTCAATGAATCGATCGTCGCCAAACTCGCTGCGCATGAGACTGGATTTCCCCCAAGCGCTGAAGAAGCATCCTCGAATTCAAATACCGATGCAACATTATCCGTAACGATGAAAGCACCAAGAGGGAACCCTCCGCCTAGGGCCTTCCCCAGGGTCATGATCTCCGGTTCAATCTCCCAGTGTTTGACGGCAAACATCTTTCCTGTTTTTCCGAACCCTGTCAGCGTCTCATCCGCCACGACAGCTATACCATGGCGTCTGCAAATCTCCCCAATCCTTGAGAAGTAGCCATCAGGGGGAACAACCACCCCTGCATGGCCCATGATGGGCTCAATGACCAGTCCGGCCACATTACCCGAGGTGCCGAACTCCAGGAAATCCTCGACATAATCAGCACAGGCCAAATTGCAGCCCGGGTAGGTTTGACGGAGGCTACATCTGAAACAATACGGTGCTGGAATATGGTATACACCGGGAAGAAGCGGACCAATCTTCCTTTTATCTTTACTTCGGCCGGTCAGGCTCACCGCTCCCATACTATGGCCCATGAACCCCTGTTGAAGACCCAGCAGTTCGAATCTATTCTTGTATTTTCTTACCGTCCGGATGGCCCCCTCGATGGCCTCGCTGCCGCTGTTACACAAGAACGTTTTTTTCAGGGCCCCCGGTGAAATCTCTGCCAGCTTCTCCGCCAAGGCAATCGCGGGTTCCGAATAGTATAGATAGTGTGGAATATGTACAATCCTTCTGATTTGCCTCTGAATAGCCTCATGAACATATTCCGTGTATTCGTTATTATATCCGAGCAACGAGACACCGAACCCGCTTGTGAAGTCCATATACTCTTTCCCCGAGGCATCTATTAATTTTATACCTTTTCCCTCTCTTATTGTTATTTCATCCATCACAGGTTTAAGAAAGAACTCTTCATATTTTTTCTTAATCAAATTCGTCTCCATAGTGCTCCCCTCCCTCGTGAATGGTTTACTTGCCTGTTTCCAAGACTGAGCAAGCCTGTTTAAGAACATAGGGGCTTCGCCCCAATTGTGAGCGAAGTGAACTAACTTGAGTATCTATCTGGCAGAGGGCCGCCTGCCTCAGGTGTTTGACACCCGGTGCAAATGCAGGGTCAACAAATTTCATTTCGAGGCTGATGATCATGCGCTTGCACCATGACCTGCCCACTTAGACAGGATAAATTGGAATATAACCTCAGCCGCAAGTCTCTGGGTTCTCTCGGAAGGGTCATAATTTGGGGCGACCTCCACCACGTCCAGGGCACCGATAGGATAACTCTGCAATACGGCCATGATCTCAAGCAATTGATCAGGGTTAAACCCTTTCAGACTAACTCCCCCGGTACCCGGGGCAAAGGCGGCGCTTACGACATCTATGTCAACTGATAGATAGAAGCTCTCCACCGTCAAGGCCAATTCTTCCATCGCTCTTTTCACTGCCGGGCCAAACCCTTTTCCGGAAAGCTCATCTAGTGTGATGATCTTCATACGGTTTTTCCGGAGGAATTCGTAGATCTCCTTCTCCACCAGGCCGTGAACCCCGATAAGGATCATATTGGAAGGATCAAGCAGGCCACTCTCGGCAATTCTGCGCACTGTTGAGGAGTGGTAGAGTTTTCCCCAAGAAGGGTGTTCATCGAACATATCAAGATGTGAGTCAACGTGTATGTAACCGATATTTTCCCGCCGCAGCCCCTGCGCAATGCTTATACCTTTGCCGTATCCACAGAAAGTGGGATACGTTATGAAGTGATCGCCTCCCAGAACGATAGGGATCGCCCCCTTATCCACGACCTGTTGAATAAAACCAGAAATCGTTTCCATGGTACGTTCGACGTCCATGGGAAAAAGTTCAACATCACCCAAATCGACGACTTGTATATCCCCTTTGAGACAAAACTCTTTCCCCGTTGAAATATCAATAAAATTTTGATCCGACTCTGAAATAAGAAAGTGATCGAAGTAAAGAGAGCTTTGACGAATTGCCTGAGGGCCCCATCGCGCCCCGGGTCTTGATCCGCAGGCATAGTCATAGGGAACCCCCACGAGTGCCAAAGCCCCCGGTTGTAAGTCCTCCAAAGAGCGCTGGGGAGCTCTCATAAATGTCGGTATCCCTGAATGATAGAGACGAGAATTTCCCATTTGGAATCACCTTTCCTTCTTCCATTCCCACACAAACACTAAGAGGCTAGACCACTTAGCAGCCACCTAAAACATGCAGTAGGGAGGAGACAGCATCTTGAGCATTCAGAAGATGATGTTCCTCCCCCATCAGTAGCCTGTCCTCTATTCAAATATGCTCCGAATCGGATTTTCGGGATGCGGATCGTATCCAATCAAATCCTTGGTGATCTTTGCGTAGGTACCATCAGCAATCATTTCGGCCAGGGCCTTGTTTAATGCTTTCACTAAATTTGGTTTGCCCTTCTTGAATGCAAAGCCCTTCTGACTGCGGTTGAGATAACCCGGGACAAATCTTAACGACGCACCTGACTTCTTCATCGCATAGGCCACGGCAATCGCATCCTGCACAACACCATCAATGTTTCTGTTGACGAGGTCCTGAATTGCATCAGTCTCGGATTTGAAGTACTTGACCTTCTTAGCGCCAATACCTTCTGCGGCCTCTGCCATGGTTGATGCCACCAGAGCGCCGACCACCTTCCCCTTTATATCTTTAAGATCATTAATATCACTATTATCCCTGACGACAAGCCGGCCTCCCGACTCAAGCCATCCATCTGAAAAAGTAACCTTTTTCTGTCGCTCTGGAGTGATATCCATGCCGGCGCTAATCACGTCATATTGGTCCGCGAACAGGGCTATCAGAAGGGAGTCCCATTTCATGATGATCGGCTTGTACCTTAGACCAATACGCTTACATATCTCTTTCATCACGCCGATTTCCAACCCGTAAAGATTGCCCTTTTCATCCACCATGCTAAAGGGCGGATATGTACCCTCCGTCGCAACAGACAGCTGCCCTGGAACGAGCAACTCCAATTCCCCAGCCGCTGCCGGGCTGGGGTTTACAAGCGCGAAGCTGAAAGTGAACAGAAACGCAAGAGCGACCATGAGAAATTTTGAGTAGCAAGAGATTAATGTCCTCATTGTTTTACCTCCTTTTCTTTTGTTCCATAATGATCAATGAATTAAAAAAACAGTATGGTTTTCGATCAGTTTTTCACCCCCTTTCCCCACCAGAATACGAGAGTCAGCAACCGGCTTGTTGATTCTCCCGGATAGTATCCGGAACGTTTACGTCCGGAGTATCAATGATTTTTGTCATAGCCAAGATACAGGTCATGGCTAAGACCCTTTGAATCAAGTTGCAAATACCGCCATGAGTTCTCCTATGTTTTCGAGTTCTTCTAGATGCAGAATGCTCTTCGTAACCTCTTCAATATCCCTCTGACTCAAACGTAAGTTTGCCAGTCTTGCAAACTTCTTCCTGACGAATTGTTCTGTAATTGTCGGCCAATCTTCCTCAAAAAGAGAATAGCCTTTCTTCTTCGTTGTTATCGTCAATCTGGTTCCTGTTTTCCCCGGGAAAGCTCTGTCTATTTCCGGGTCAATGTAGACGTCGGTCTTGCGGCCCAGCATGACCACCGTTGGATCACTGTAGCTCTCGAAGAATTCCTTAAAGAATATGCGTCCCTTCACCAGGGCAATCGCAGTAGCCACGGCCGGATGATTTTGGGCATCCAACGGCGTACGGGCCACTTTGAGATCATTTTCAGCCGTTGTTCTGTTTATTCCTATGGCGATCTTCTCTATCTCGTCCGGCCTAATCTTGTATCTTTTAAGCATCTCCAGGGCGAGACGAACAGGGCCGCTTAGCTCGTGACAGCAAGCAAATGGCTTGATCTTACAGTTCATTATCTTAAAGTCCTTTCCCAGGTTCTCGGTCAATCTGTCGAGGTGATATGGATCAGAATGCGTTTTGAAGAAACCGTACTTGCCTTCAAAAACTGTAGCAGGCCCGGTAAGTCCTTCCTGGGCCAAAAGTGCGGCTAGTATACCGTTCATGGCAGCCTTTCCTGCGTGCATTCGCTTGCTCATATCTCCAGTATAGATCCATTCCTCAAGGCCAGCAGCTTGAGTTCCTGCGAGCCCAAGGGCATTGGTCATCTGATTCTCATTCAATCTTAATATCTTTCCAGCCGCAGCGGCAGCACCGAATGCCCCAGCGAGACTGGTTGCGTGAAAACCCTTCTGTCGAAGTCCTGGATAGGTTGCGGCATCTACTCTGCCACTTATGTCATAGCCGACAACGAGAGCGGTTATGAGATCTTTTGCGCTGCTTTGTGATGCCTCCGCCATGGCCAAGGCTGACGCAACCGAGGTGGTTCCCGTATGTGCCCAGCCAGGAATAAGAGAGTCATCCATATCGATGCCGTGGGAGAGGGTACCGTTTGCCAATGCCGCCAAGATTGATGAGGTTTTTGTTCCATCCCCAATAATGGTTGATTCTTTGCTTCCTCCCAGCTTTTTCACCACATTGATCACCATTTGAGACCAGGGCATTTCACAGGCAGCCAGGCTTACGCCGATGGTATCAAGGAAGTGCACCTTCACTTTCTCGATGACTTCTCTCTCCAAATCATCATATTGAAGGCCTGTGACAAATTCTGCCAGTATTCTTGCATATTCTTTCATTAAAATCTCCTCCAAGCCAAAAAAATCGCTTCTTAATGGCCTTCCCTGAGTCGTATTCAAAGTGAAGGAATTTTTCTCTATGGTGGGTGAAGCTATAAATGATCTCTCCTTGAAAATGGGACATACTTTGGGCACCATCATTCATGGCGCTTAATCCTTACTTAAATCCATCTACCCGAGTTGTAAGAACATCTTATGAGGGTAATTCTTGTAATCCATAATCCGGGATGACTAAAAAGTCAAGAAAGGGGAGACAAAGCTTCTGAATGCTCAAGATGCCGTCTCCTCCTGGTTACTGCATCTCTAAAATCCTTCAACCTGTCTCGGGAAGTAGTCTTCACAGACCCCTTCACGGCAAATATCCGTTGTCGAGCAGTGGAGACCACCGCCAAACGGAGCCACATCATAATATGGGACCGGAATGACCTCGAATCCAAGCTTATCGAGCTGTTCCATCTGAGCGGTCTCACCGGCTTCAACACAGACGGTCTTCGGGTCCAGTACGAGAGAATTAATGGAAAGCCAGATGCTACAATAGCTCAGGCGCGCTTTTTCCATACGTTGAGGCTGTACACATTCGACGATCTCCCAGTCATTTATCTCGTACATCTTCAGCTGTTCCGGTACGGCATCTCTCTCCCGATTATGGAGGATTAGACCGGGTCGAAGCGGAATCCAGGTGGAATCAATATGCACCTGGGTCTTTTCTTTGAAGTTCATCACGTGTACCCGGTGGTCGGGAAAGTGCCTCCGAATCCAATCGGCTCCGGCCATATTGGAGACCATTGACGGTTGAAAGATAATATCTTTTCCAAGGCGCATCATATCCGCGGCATCGAACAGCGGTTCAACTTCAGTGAGCGCCCAATCTAAGTTCCTTGACCGCTCTAACTGCTCTTCTTCACTCAAGGTATTCCATTCTTTCCAGAAGTCTTTCTTATAGGTCCGCTCTGCCAGTCTCGGTTTGGGAGCCGCTTCCCAGCGCATGTTAGGATCTTCCTTGAAGTATTGTTCAAGCAAGGGTCGATAACAAAGATATTCATACCATCGACTGCGGTATGACATAGTCGCTTCCAGTATTTCATTGCCAATGGTAATGAGCACATCTCGTGGCGGCATACAGCCAAACATCGACGCTTGCTTCCAGTCGGGGGTCTGGACCGTCTGACTGAAATCAAGCGGGGTGGGCCGGTCTACGCGAATGCCCCGGCTTTCAAGGATTTTACCGAAATTGTCTAGCTGTTCATTGGCCTTGTCGGCCATTTCCTGGGGCAGCGGGCCGTAAGTCCCCAGGGGGAAGCCGTCGTCCGGCCAGTCGCGTTCGATCGCCGGCTCAGGTGCCTGGACCATAGTCCCATCGGCCCGGCCAAGAATGACATGCTTCAGCGGGTCCCATTCATTCCAGCAATTGACAACCGTCTTTTGGGTCTCTTGCATCATTATTATCCTCCTTTTAAATATTGTTTTGTTATATGTGAAGCTTCGAAACTATTCCGAAGTTGATACACGAGATAACGGGAGGCCTTCCGAAATATTGGAAGATGAATAATATTGAATAACATTGCACTCGATTCTTCATCCTTTCTCCATCAGAACGCAAGAGACAAAAACCGGCTTGTAGCTTCTCCCGGATGGTATCTGAAACGTGTATGTCCGGAGCATTTAGGGAAATAGATAATTCATTAGCCCTGTTCATATGCCAGTCCATACCTCTTCTCCATCTTATTAGATAGAGAAGTAAGGATCGACACCATAGCGAGGTAGAGAAGAGCTGCTATAATGTAAAAATCAAACGGTCTAAAAGTTCTTGCAATGATAACCTGTGAATACAAAGTCAGTTCATAAACCGTAATCGTAGACAGAAGTGACGTGTTCTTTAACATGGTGATCGCTTCGTTTGTTATAGGAGGAATGATTATTCTCACGACCTGAGGTAGAATGATTCTTCTCATGGCCAAGACATAGTTCATGCCTAAGGCGCGGGCTGACTCCATTTGCCCAACAGGAATAGCCATAAGACCAGCTCTAATTATCTCGGCCACGTAGGCCCCGCTGTTGACCCCCAAGGTCAAGACACCGGCTACAAATGGTGAGAATCTTAGGCCTAATTGAGGGAACCCAAAATAGACAATGAATATCTGAATCAATGTGGGTGTGCCCCTGATAAACCAGATATAGAAGCTGCTCGGGTACCGTAAGATTTTAAAGTGGGAAGACTTCCCCAGGGCCGCTATCAGCCCGAAAGCCCAACTGAGCAAAACCGTTCCTGCAGTCAGCTCCAGAACGATAAGGGATGCCCTTAAGAACCCGGGCATATAGGTGCTGATAGTGGGCCAATAGTTCGTTACAAAGTTAAAGAGTTCTGACACCGATACTCCTCCTCTCTGAAATAAGATCTGCAAAATCTTAATCTATAATCACTATCTTTAGGCCATAACTATTGTTGTATCACCCGCTGAAGGAATCTCCGGCTTCTCTCTTTTGTTGGGTTCGTCAACACCTGCCCCGATGGCCCTTCTTCTTGAATTATTCCCTCGTCTATGATAAGGGTCCGATGACTGCAGTCCTTGGCAAACCCTATCTCGTGGGTGACGACAAGCATGGTCATGCCCCCCTGGGCAAGGACTGTCATCGCGTCCAGTACCTCCCCAACCAGCTCGGGATCCAGTGCGGAGGTAACTTCGTCAAAAAGCATCACTTTGGGCGACATCGCTAATGCCCTAATTATCGCAGCCCGTTGCTGCTGGCCCCCGGATAGTCTCGATGGATACTCATCTCGTTTTTCTTCCAGCCCAAACTGTTCCAGGAGTTGTTCCGCATCGGTGATTGCAGTCTGTTTTGAGATCCCCTTGACGTGGACCGGGGATTCAATGACATTTTCCAGAACCGTCTTATGGGGCCAAAGATTGAAACTCTGGAAAACCATGCCTATTTCTGAACGCATCTTGTTAATTTCATGTTTGACTTTGAGTTTTCTCCAAAATGAATCCGGGCTGTATTCGATAAGCCTTCCCTGAAAAATAATATCACCACTCGTCGGCCCCACTAACAAATTGATACACCGCAAAAATGTGCTCTTGCCTGAACCACTGGGGCCTATTATGGAGATCACCTCTCCTTTTTTGACTCGTAGGGAAATACCTTTCAAGACCTCCAATTCACCAAAACTCTTGTGAAGGTCTTTGGTTTCCAAGATCGTTTCCGCATCAACAGGCACATTGTTATAAGGCTCTTTTTTGGTTGATAACGACATTGTATCTCCTAGATTACCGATTTGAAAAGAATGGATCCGGAACATCGACACCATAACCCAGCTCTTTCGCATTCAGGTAAACCCTGTGGGCTACGGCGGCGTCCTGGATGGTCACCCCTGGGGAATGAAAGATCGTGATCTCATCCTCACTCTCTCTTCCAGGTTTGATTCCTGCGATGATCTCACCAATGGTTCCATAGACATCTTTTTTGTTTATGATGCCCTCCGCTATTGGTATACACATTTGTCCTGCCGTGAAACAGTCTTCTGCAGCGATCACCAGTTTGTCCGCCCTCTTCAAGGCGGCACCCTCTAGCTCAATCTTAGGCGGATCATCGGCACCGACAATGTTGACATGAACGCCTGGCGAGAGCCATTCTGCCATGACGATAGGTTCCGTGGCCGGGGTCGCGGTTACCAGGATATCGGCCTTCCTGACAACGTGCTCGATGTTCTGTGAAGCTTGCACATTGATTTCAAGTTCCGCGCTCATTTCCTCACAGAACCTGTCTGTCTCTTGTGGAGCAATGTCATAAGCAAAAGTACTCTCGATGGGCCTTACCTGTAACAGGAACCTGAGCTGGTTTCTGCTCTGGCGCCCGGCTCCGATTATACCTACAACACTACTACTTTTTCTTGAAAGAAACTTTGCGCCTACAGCGCCCGCTGCTCCCGTACGCATACCAAGGATATTTATTGAGTCAACAATGGCAATGACACTTCCATCATCGGCATCAATAAGGTGTTTTACTACCCTCATTGGAGGAGTTCTGCGGTCAGGAAAACTGAAGATATGATCGATCACCACAACACCTGACTGTTCCAGGAAAGCCAAGCCCTGGGCAATCCTAACCATTCGGGGATGAGCGTGTGGCAACTCCTTCCCGCGGATACGAACCTCACGGCGCGGTCGAGTCTGGGCCAGACCAAGTCCGTGTTGTCTAAAACCGTCTTCCAACGCTTCGACCACGTCACTGAGCGAAAGACATCTTGTCACATCTTCCTCTTTTATGAGAAGCGGCATCATAGCATCCTTTTTCTTCATGGAACTGGTTTACTAATTGGCAGGTTTTCCGGAAGACGATTCAGGGGTTTCGATAAGCCGAGTTTCTCAAGGACCTCCAATGTGGGTAAGCCATTTCGGTTCCAACCGTGTATCGTATAATTCTCATCCAGCATCCGGTCAAATTCCTGTTTATCCAGCACCTCTCCCGAGAACGGTCCCGATTTGATCGGCTCGCGGAAAAACCTCTGGGATGGGTAATCATCTTTTCGATCGAATCCGGCATGAAGCGCATTGAAAAGGCGCTCAAGCGTATGAATTCTTTCACCGATCTCCCTAAGTTCGACCGCATCCATGTCCCAGCCGGTTGCCAAGGCGATCAGATCAGCAAAATCCCTCTCATCCAGCAGGTCAGGGCTTTCCGAAATGCTCACGAAAAAGCATACGCCTAGGCTGTTCAGTACCGCGTGCAGTGCTTCATGATGTGCTACAAGTTCCGCCTTCCCTTCATAGGTGATCGGATCAACAACGGTCCTGACGCCGTATGCCTTTTCAACCAATTCAGGAGTCAATGGATCGGTCGCCAACCCATGAGAAGAAAATTCTACCATAGGTGACCCGCTGCAATGACCACCGCCTCTCGTGGAAAGTGCCGCTCCCAAGGCGTATCCTTTCGGCAGTCGCATGTCTTCATACAGATCCTGTCCCTTCATGCTAACTGCGAGTTCCCGGGATCCCCTACCTATGATTTCCGAGGCCCGCTGGACCCCTTCGGCCAAAATATTTCCAAAACCACGTCGATACGCAATTTGTTCAATTAGGCTTATGAGGGTTTCATGGTCGCCCCACTTCAGCCGAACTCCATCCGTATCTTTTTCTGTGAGCAGACCCTTCTCATAGCATTCGAAAGCCCAGCCAACGGATTCTGCCACCGTATCGATATCCAAACCCAGATCGTTGCATAGCAAATGAGCCTTGATGATGGCAGGCGCATACCTGATATCCAGCTTGGCTCCAAAGTCCTGAACGGAGTTCCCTTCAATGGCCTCTCCCTCTGCTCCCGCGTAAGGCCCGGTGTCAATCCGGAAAATCTGTCGGCAAGAGATAGGACAACCAACGCAACTAAATCGCTTTTGCTCATATGTTGCAAAGGCCTGCTCATCAATTCCCTTCAGAGACTCCATATGGCCATCCTGAAAGTGCCTGAAGGCGATTGCGCAAACCGCGTTCTTTCCTCTCACGGATTTCGTCCCCCAGGTGGAGAGCGCCTTTGTAGCCTCCGACTCGACGATCTTAGGCAAAATATCTCTACAGAGCAGGTCAAACTTCTTCGGTTTGGCAATCTGGATGACCCCGTTTCCCCGCACGGCGATGGCTTTCATGTTCTTGGATCCCATGATGGCGCCGAGTCCGCATTTTCCCGCCACTCTGCTCTTGTTCACCACCACAGAGGCGCCTCTTACCCGATTTTCTCCGGCAGGGCCAATACAGGCGACATGTACGTCTTTCCCCAGTAAGTGTCTTAGCCCGTTTACCGTTTCTGAAGTTGTTTTCCCCCAAAAATCTTTTGCAGGTTCAATGCGGACCACGTCGTTTTCAATCCATAGATAGACCGGGTTTTTTGCTTTGCCCGTCACGATGAGCGTTCCATAACCGGCACGCTTGAGTGCAGGTGAAAAACCCTCTCCAGCGCTCGCCGATCCAACACCGTTGGAGAAGGTGTTCTTTGCATCAATACTGATTCGCGTGGCTCCAGGGACTGACGTGCCGCTCAAAAGTCCCGCACCGAAGATAAGAAGACTCTCCTGATCCAAGGGTGATGTCGTGGGTGATAGAAGCTGATACAAGTAGAACTGGTTCAGTCCACGGCCCCCTAGAAAACTGCGATGAAGGTCTCGAGATTCTTCCTTGGTTGACACCTCCCCGGTGGTAAGGTCCACTTTGAGAACGCTTCCAAATAGGCTATCCAAGTTTCGCATGGATTACCCTCCACGTATCCGATATACAAGATAAACGAATGAAAGTAGAACCTCGGTTCACTAACAAGAATGACTTCAGCATCGGCTTTGCTGTTGCGGTTGATCTTTCAGTAAGCGGATACTCACACCCCTATTTTCGATACAAATCTAACCGCTTGATTTCGCCTCTTTGACTACGTAAATCGCAAAATCCGGGCAATTGATCTCACACATCTTGCAGTAATTGCATTCTTCGGGATCCACTATCTCAGCAACAACATATCCCTTTTCATTCCGCTGTTCCGACATTCTCAAGACGTCCTGAGGGCAGAAATAAACACATATCCCGCAGCCTTTGCATATTCTTTCATCGATATATATGCTCATCTTTTCTATAACTCTCCCATTTCCTTTATCATCTCGGCTATTTCCAAAGAACTCCGGGCGATCATTGCTCCTGCTTCCTTCAGTGCTTCTATCTTGCTCCCCGCAGTCCCTTCCGCACCTTCAATTATGGCGCCGGCATGCCCCATGCGGGCGCCTTCGGGAGCTGTGCGCCCCACGATCAACGCAATGACGGGCGTTTCCATATTGCGCCTGATAAAATCGGCCGCATCGTGCTCCAGCCTTCCACCGACCTCGCCCAAAAGGACAACCACCCTGGTCTCGGGATCTTCCTCAAACATCTCGAGGACTGTTTCCTGCGATAATCCCCAAATAGGTCCGCCGCCGATGCCGACGACAGTCGACTGTCCTATTCCCTTTCTTGTAAGCACTCGTCCAACTTCATATGAAAGCGAACCGCTCTTGGAAACTATTCCCACACGGCCCTCGCTGAACAGGGTATGAGGATGAACTCCAAGCTTACATTTGCCTGGTGATATCAATCCCGGTGTATCTGGACCGAGTACGGTCGTCCCGGTGATTCCAGCATAACGCAGCACACTCAGAACATCCTGCTCGGGTATTCCTTCGGCCGTCATCACCAGGAAGCGTATGCCGTAACTGCAAACTTCCAGAGCCGCATCTTTGGCAAATCGTGCAGGTACGAAACTGATGACGGCATCAACCGGCCGGTCGCCTACCGCCTCCTCCACAAAGTCATAGATGGGGATGCTGTCTACCGTGGTGTTACCCTTCCCCGGAGTCACACCGGCAACAATATTTGTACCATAATCCCGCATAATCCGCGTTTGAAAGGATCCCACATTTCCGGTGATCCCCTGCACCAGAACGCGCGTATTTTTATCGATGAGAATGGCCATCTCAAAGCTCCTTGGCTTTTTTCACCGCTGTCTGCACCGTTGCAGCCAAATCCTCATATGCGTCCAAGCCAACCCCTTTGAGCATGGCCAGACCGACTTCGGACTTGGTACCGCACATCCTGATTACAATAGGAACGTAACTCTCGTTTGTTTGCAGATAACGTACAATTCCTTTTGCCATCTCATCCATGCGCGTAAGCCCGCCGATAAGACTTATAAGCAGGACTTTTACCCGTTCATCGGCTAGAATTACTTCCATGGTACGCTGCATGATTTCATCATTGGCCATGCCGCCCATTTCACAAAAATTGGCAGGGCGGCCGCCCGCATCATGAATCATATCCAACGTAAGCATACCGGTTCCGGCACCGTCGGCAATCAATCCTATATCGCCTTCAAGGGGTAC
>Ga0209978_10000127_pt1 | contig 23285 bp, 21 predicted proteins | sample BentaG_FD_182805 | JGI IMG/M metagenome (GOLD analysis project Ga0209978, IMG submission 182805) | Deep subsurface microbial communities from South Atlantic Ocean to uncover new lineages of life (NeLLi) - Benguela_00093 metaG (SPAdes)... | ecosystem: Environmental > Aquatic > Marine > Oceanic >... | reverse complement strand
GTATGGAAGTATTTGAAAAAATCAATGAGTTCTTGATCTCAGACATTCCAACATGACAATCATTCCCTATAGAGGTAAAAGGTCGTATAAACGCATTCGGTCCAATTAAAGAATTTTCTCCTATATAACAAGGTCCAACAATGTAAGATCCAGATCTAATTAATGTATTCTTTCCTATGATAACATTTCCAACTATTTGTACATTTTCTTCGACTTTTCCGAGGATTTTCCTTTTAATATTATTTAATAGAAATTTATTTGCATCTAAGAGGTGCCAAGGTAATCCTATATCGCTCCAAAAAAAATCCTTTATAACATAGCCTTTAATTTTTCCTTTTAATTCATTAATTAGAACCACCATAGAGTCAGTGAATTCGTATTCATTCCTAGTGGATAGTTTTGTTTTTTCTATAGCTTCAAATATCTGAGGATTAAATACGAATATTCCCGCATTTGCTAAATTTCCTAAATTTAAATCTAACGAAGGTTTTTCAGTAATTTTTTCCACATAACCATCAGAATCTAATGATACTATCCCGTATTCTTGTGGGTGGTTAACTTCAAACAATGAAATTAAGCCTTCTTTTTGGTCTTTTTCGTAATTTGTAATTATTTCTTTGTATACCTTCGGATCCACGAGTAAATCTCCATACATTAATAAGAAAGTTTCTTCTCCTACGAATTCCTTCGCAAATCCGACCGCGTGAGCAGTACCTAAGTGTTCTGTTTGAGAAATATAATCTATTTTCATGTTAAATTTGTTGAGACCATCCCCGAAATAGCCCTTTATTATGTCTTCTCTGTAGCCAACTATTATTAATATTTCTGTTATCCCCACTTCTTTTAGGCTTAAAATAGAATGCTCTAATAGTGGTTTACCTCCAATAGGAAGCATTGGTTTTGGTTTTGTGGCTGTTATTGGATTGAGGCGCGTACCCTTCCCTGCAGCTATGATAACAGCTTTCATAAGTAAGAAAAAGAAGCATTTTATTTAGAAATTATTGATCAAAAACTCATTAAGTTTAGTTTTCAAATTTCTAAAGGGTTTTAAATCTCCTACAAATTCATTTCTTAAAATTTGTTCTTGAGAAATATCTTTTTTTAATTGTTTAAAGATTTCCTTTATTTTAATGAAATCTCCCGAAGCGATGAAATCTAAAGAATATTCATTGATAGGGCTGCAAAGAATTATTTTTCTGCAGCCATGATCTCCTAGATCGTTAAAATGAACCTCTTTTATGTTTGTGTTAGCTCGTATTTGAGTATTCATTATAATTGTTGCTAGTTTAGCGGATATACTAGAAGCGAATAATTCTACATTCTCATCATTAATTTCCCTATGAAAATTATATAAAAGTGTTTTATCATATAACTGAGAAATAATGGGCAATCCTTGAGCAGATATTCCACAATATATTATTTTATTTTCTATATCGGAACATTTTAAATCGATAGTTTCATCCTCTATAGGTTCTCGATATTTATCCCATAAATATCCAGTGATTAATTTAATTACTTTTGAGAACTCAGAGTTATTAGAAAACTTTTTGATTATTTCTGCGGTTTCATAGTTTGCAGTAACTTTTTCAATATATTCATCCATCAATTTAGAAACTTCTTTAGAGTTAGATGGAAAATCGCCAGTAATGCAATAGAATAAGTTTTGGTTGCTCTCTGTAACCACATGTTTGATGATCATTCGTTCCTTACCAGATTCGCCTTCAAAATAAATGTTTGTCAATCGCCAATGGTTTTTTGGATTAAGACTGCTAGTTAATTTTTCCACAAAAAGCACTATTTCAAACGAGGAGTATTTATTAGAATTAGAGACATACAGTACTTCTTCATCTAATATAATTGCGAAACCAGTTATCATAGAAAAAAACGCTGCAAAAATAATTCTTAAATAATTAAACTATCCCTTAAATATTTCTAATTTATAAAGATATTAATCATTTTCGAATAGATCAAATTTAAATAAAAGTAATCTAAGAATTATTTTAATTTTAGGAATTTTTAATTTTTCTGTACCTATATAACAATTAACTATTAATAATTTCAATAAATATAATAAAAATAGCTGAAAACTAAGAGTTAATCCGTCAATATCTATCCTTAGAATAAATTTTCCCATCAAATTTAATGAAAATCTTAAAACTAATTGAGAAGAAAAAAATTCAGTTAGCGGCTGAGCTATTATTAAATTCAAAAGAAGCAATTGCCTTAACTGGGGCCGGAATCTCTACGGAATCTGGAATACCTGACTTTAGAAGCGAAGGAGGTATCTGGGAAAAATATAAACCTGAAATTTATGGTGGTATAGAAGGATTTTTGAAAAACCCAGCTAAGTTTTGGGAGATGGCAAAGAAAATTGCCCCAAACATTTTTAATGCAAAACCAAATCCAGGACATTATGCTCTGGCAGAGTTGGAGAAGATGGATTTACTTAAAGCCGTGATTACTCAAAATATTGATGAACTTCATCAAAAAGCGGGTTCTGTAATTGTATATGAGGTACACGGGAGCGTCAATAGATTTAGTTGCTTAGGTTGCAGAGCATCATACACAAAAGAACAGGTTTTACGAAAATTGAAAAAAGAAAAGAAACATGGCCCATCTTGTGAGTTTTGTGCTGCTCCAATCAAACCTTCAATCGTATTGTTTGGAGAAGGGTTACCAAGATTTGAGAAGTATCAATCTCAAGCATTAGCTCAGAAAGCAGATGTTATGTTAATTGCGGGTTCTTCTCTATCGGTTGCCCCTGTATGTGATTTACCACTCTTTACGCTAAGAGAAAAGGGAAATTTAATTATTGTAAACGACCAGCCCACTTATTTAGATGATAAAGCTACGGTTGTAATTAATCATAAAACCGGAACAATTTTACCCTTAATAGTTGAAGAAATTAAAAAATTAAGAGAAGATTAAAAATCTAGTTTACAACCTCTTAGAGATCCAATAAGTTTATGGTTTTTTGTATGTTTAGAGAAAGCTCGATTATCAAAGATTGGAGAAATATCGACTTATCTTTTGGTCTGATATATCCAAATAACTATAAATTGGGAATGTCTTCCTATTCAATAAGACTACTTTACCACATAATTAATTCAAACGATAATTATGTGTGTGAGCGCATTTTCCTTCCTGAAAATATACAGTTTCCCGCATCCAAAGATTTTTCTCCCATAAACCGCCTTCGAAGTATTGAAAATAAAATTTTGCCAAAAGATTTTGATATATTAGGATTCTCTGGTCACTATGAAAACGATTATAAGAATATTCTATGGATTTTGGAGAAGTCAGAAATTCCTTTAGAATTCGAAAAACGTCATGGCGAAAAATCTCGCAACTCAGATGAGTATCCTCTAATAATTGGTGGTGGGCCAGCTATAACTTCAAATCCTTTACCATTAAGTAAGATATTTGATCTCTTTTTCATTGGAGATGCTGAACCAAATTTAAATACCTTCTTTGATGTTTATTTAGAATATAAATCAAAAATTAGTAATTTTGAAGGATTTCTTAATAAATTAAAAAATATTGAAGGAATTTTTATACCAATTCTTAATAATAAAACAAACCGTGTAATTTTAGATGATTTGAATCAATCACCCACACCAGCGTATCAATTATTATCCAATCGAGAAAGCGATAAAAAAATTTTTGAAGAAAATTATTTTGTTGAAGTTAATAGAGGATGTCCTTTTCGATGTAAATTTTGTATATCTTCTTTTCATAATTACCCATTTCGAAACAAGAGCTACGATGAGATAATTACTGCAATTGAAACTGGTATTAAATATTCGAATTTCGAGAAAATTAGTCTTATAGGATCGTGCGTATCCTCGCATCCAAAATTTTCTGAAATCTGTGAATTTATTCTCAATGTGGGTAAAAAATTTAGCATACCTTCGATAAGAATTGACCATATCACGCCCAAAATTATTCAACTTCTTGAAAAGAGTGGTGTAAAGACAATCACTATCGCTCCTGAAACTGGAACAGAATCGTTGAGATATAATTTAGGAAAGAAAATTACCAACGACAAGATCTTAGATGTGTTAAGTTTAATAAAAGAGTCTGGAATAAAAAATGTGAAATTTTACTTTCTAATCGGTTTACCAAACGAAACTGATGAGGACATTGAGGGAATTATAAAATTCTTTCAATTAATTGGAAAAATTGGATTCAAGCACAATGAACTAAGAGTTAACATAAATCCCTTTATCCCCAAGCTAAATACTCCCTATGAGAATCAATGTTATTACTATTTGTCAGAAAACCTCATTAATTTCAGATTAAAATTTAATACCTTAAAACAAGAGTTAAATAAGATCTCCTCAATTAAAATTAAATTTAAAGAACCAAAAAACATTATAAATAACGCAAGATTACAAACTCTCTTTTCCTTAGGAGATAGAAACATATCAAACTTACTATTAGCGTATTATTTAAACGGAGCTAACATGGGTGCGTTAAGAAGGGCTGAAAAGGATCTAGATTTATCGATTGATAATTACTTCAAAAAAATCCAAGAAGGCTATAAACCTTGGAATTTTTCGATTAAATAGAAAAAAAAAGATTGATTAAAACCTAATCAATTTTATTAAATACTTTTTTTGGAGATTTACAAACTGGACACAACTCTGGAGGTTCTCCTTCGTGAGTGTATCCGCATATAGAACAAACATACATAGGTTGAACTTCTAAATCCTTGCCATTTTCAACTAGTTCTAATGCTTTTTTGTATAGCGCATGATGTACTTTTTCCACTTCGTTAGCGTAATTAAATGTCCTTTCTGCGGCTGTGTTTCCTTCTGATTTGGCATCACCAATAAATTCGGGGTACATTTTAGTAAATTCGTAAAATTCACCTTCAATAGCCTCTTTAAGATTTTCTGGAGTGGTTTTAATTCCTCCTAAAACGCGTAGATGATTATGTGCATGTACAGTTTCAGCAGCAGCAGCGGCATGGAATAGGCGTGCCACGCCAGGAAAACCTTCTTGTTCTGCTTTCTTTGCGAATGCCAAATACTTTCTATTAGCTTGAGATTCACCAGCAAAAGCTGCTTTTAATCCATCTTCTGATTTTGTCATAACAAATTTCACATGTTCTGTTTTAGGTTAAATTATGAAAAAAAATATTTTAAGTTGCATTTTATAATTAATAAAGAAAATTAGATCCAAAATTAATTCTGAATCGTAAATGTGTTAGATAATTAGAAGTTGTGTGTTTTTTAGGGAGTTTATTATTTATTAAGTATATCTGTTATCATCTTAACCACTTTCTGTAAATAGAGCTCAGCCATTCCAAATCTAATTTTGGTATCGAAGATTAGAATAATAATATAAATATCCCGTATATTTTCAGAAAAAATTAATTCATTATTTTTAGAAGTGTAAAATAACTTCAGAATAGAATTATTGGAAATTTTCACTCTAAAGTCAACCTCATTTAAAAATCGCTTTAAAATAGTATCATTGAAAGAAGAAGAAAGCACTTTACCTCGATTAGTTAAAAGAATAACGCCATTAATATCGTCTTTTAATTGAAAATTTCTTAGGAATTCTATAATCACACCTTCTTTTTTCAAGTCAAATTCGCTTGAGAAAGGTTCCCTAATAATATCTTCTAGGAGATAATTGAGGTGCTCGTCATAAATATACTCTAAATCAGTTTTAATTTTGTTTTTATTTACATATTCGAGGAATTTTGAGTTTACTTTTGCAATAATTCCTTCCAAAAGCTCTAAATTCTCGATTGTACTGCAAAGAATGCTATAATATAATGTTCTTTTTTCAAATACTACCAATTTTATTCCACCGCCCATTTCAACAGTTTTAATTTTATCTCCAATAAGTTCTTTGGTAAATGACATCAAAGCTGTGAAATATGACGATATGAGTTGTTCTTGCTCAATTGGGTAAAGATTCGTGAGATTTAATCCATAAATACATATTCCTGATTTATTAAAAATAAAGAGATTGTGGATATTCAATTTCTCAGGTACTCTTTTAATCTTTGAGATTAATGCTGAACGATCAGGAATTCCCATATTATTTTGTTTAATTCAAACTATAAAAAGCTCAAACTTTTCACTCTTTTCAGATTAGTGTTTAAGACGCCTATCCCTTCAAGCAATTTTAAAAATCTAATTTGCTCTTAAAAACTCTAAAATACAAAACTAGATACTCCCTTAAAGCATAATTTGAACGGTATGATCTTATACCCGTTTTCAACCAGTTCCTTTCTAATTTGATGTTCATGACCCCTTCCAGCTAGTATTGTTGCTGTACCTCCCCCTCCTGCTCCGTTACATTTAAATCCTATAGCGCCATTACTTTTTGCTATTTTTTCTGCTTTATTTATAATTGGGTTAACCATTAAGGGATGAAGTTTTTTTTGTGCTTCCCAGTTTCTGTTCATGATATCCCCTGTATTTACGATGTCTGATTTTATCGCATTTTTCATGTTATATGCGCATTCCTTCATGATGTCAAACGAATCTAGAGTATCCACATCTTCTTTCTTATAATTTTCTATAACTGCGTTATGCATTTCACTTGAACTTCTTGAGTTTAGATATACTAATATAAATTGACTTTCTAGTTCGAAAATTCTTTTTTCAGTAATATTGATTTTTAATATCTCTACATTGGGGTAACTTATTTCCATAAAATTGATTCCACCATACGATGCTGCGTACTGATCCTGCACACCACTTTCCAATTCTAACTCTTCAATTTCAAGTTTGTGAGCCAGTCTAGCAATTTGGTTTTGATTCATATTTATTCCTTTATAAGTTGCTAACGCAGAAATTAAAGCTACAGCAACGCTCGCACTCGTACCTGTTCCACAACCTGGAGGCGCATCTGCTCTAACATAAATATCTAAACCCTTTTCAATCTCCATTCTTTTAACTGCTGCTTTTAATAAGTCCAGCTTACCTTTGTATTCAAATCCTTTAAAATTGAGGATTTCAACGGTTTTTCCTAAATTTTCGGCAAAAATTCGGATTATTTTCTTTCCATTCTCAATGATTCTCACATAGCTATAGAGATCAACGCAAAAATTAAAAACTGCACCTTCCGGATAAAACCAAGTATCAGTCCATCCTCCAATATCGCAAATTCTTACAGGTGCTCTTGTTAATACTTCTTTATTAACACTCATATCAATGATTTTTAATTATTTCTTCAATAATGATTTGTAGTTCCTAACAGTTAAAATTTTCATTTTTTATTATTCAAAAAATACATTAACTAACCTTAATTTTCCAATTTAAGATCATAAGATGACCGCTTGAATTTAGAAGGGCTAAAAACCTTATAAAACTCAGATAATGTTGCTGATTTAACATTTAAAAGTTAAATTTCTTGAATTAGTCTGCAGTTACCCAAATTCTAAAGATTGCGGTTTGATCCTCTTTATTTTTGAATCTTATTTGCCTTTTTTAGATCGCTAGTAGACGAAGAATATTAACCTTCTATGATGTTTTTTCAACTAGATTTAAATAGCAGTAGGAGAAATATACTTTAAACACAAATTTATTTTTAAAACATATTTAAACAATAAAAGGAGGAAAAAAAAATGGCTAAAAAAGCTGCAGTTGATGTTTTATTTGTAAAATCCAAGGTTCGAGAATACATCAAATCAAAAGAGTGTAACACAAGTGGCGATGTAATTGATGGACCTGCGCTCAATAATGCAATTATTGGTATTCTCGATAAAGCGATTGGTCGTGCTAAAGCAAATGGAAGGAAAACTGTCCAAGAGAAAGACCTATAGAGCTAAAATCTAAATTTAAGGATTGTATGCAACTGAAAAAAGGGTTTATATTATTAATTTTTACCATACTTTTTTTTTTACTTCAAGAAAATTAAAAATTACTCACTGTATATTACTTTTTAATTTAAAAGTAGTTCAATATATTTAACACACACAATAAAACGACCTAATAGAATAAAAAATTCTTCATAAATCGCCTTATCCTTGTTCTTTACATCGTTGAAAGAAAATTTTTATTCTTTTCTCTTCCTTTTACCCAAGATTATTATTCTTGATGGTGCTACTTAAATTTAAATCAAAATTCTTTATCAATGATAAAAAATTGTATCGATACGACACTTTTTAATCTTTGCAAAGCTTCTTTAAGTTTTTTTACTCTTTCAAAGGGTCCAGACACTGCTATAATTTCTAAACATTTTTCAAATTCAAGATGTACATGTAAGGAGGCTGTGATTATTTCATAGAAATGATGCTGAATATCGTTTTTTAAGATTTCGTCTGTTTGTTGGACAGAGGCATATATCGGTCTAGAATCGTATTCGTGATCATGGTGTTTAGCTTCATGATTAACTTTATGAGAATGTTCTGTAGAATCTTCTTGTTCATACTTGCCAGTAAAATGTTCATGAAGCATAATTATAGGGATGCACCCAACAACATTTCCAGAAGATTTCTGAATAGTTTCTTCACTAGCCATTAAAGAATACATTGCTTTCCTTATACTATCTGATCTCGAAATACCTATATTATTCCTAAATGCCTCAAACTTATCGTATAAATCTTTAGGAAGAGACACTGTAAAGCGTTTATATTCCTCCATTTTTAACATCTTTAAATCTTTTTAAAAAAAAATACACAAAATTATTTCTTAATTAAGATAGCGATTGGTACACTTGCTTCCCGCCACTGGGCTATCTTACCAGAGTATTCTAAATTTAATTTAACTCTTCCGTGATCTCCTAATATTATCATCAAAGAATTATTCCTAAGCTGTTTGTAATTACCTAAAATCCATTTATCAGTACGTAAGATTAATTTATCGATTAAATCCTCAGGTGTTCTTTGTTTAAGTGCTTGTTGTTGTTTGTGCAAGTTCTCAAAATCTAAATAATGCATCCAAGAAAGCTCATAATTGTTAATTACTTTCGCAGATTCTACCCAAGTAGCCATGTCCGTTTCTTTAGGAATTGAATGTGTCCCTCCATTGTATCGTTCTAAATCTTTTTGTCTTCCAACAAAACAAGATTTTTTTCCGTTTTCATTTAAATATCTTAATAAATGAAAACCGTTAGGTTCGAAATCGAATCCACCGTACATAATCTGATGTAAGACCCCTAAAGTGTAAGGATTTTTAGTCGAGAGGAGTAACATTGCTTGCGAATTAGTGATCATGAATTGAGGTTTATGGTAAGTGAGTTCGAATAAACCAAAATTATCAATAGTGTTCACACAGATTCTCTCAATACCCTGATACATATCTACAATCGATTGAACGGGTTCTGGAATAGTGCTAAGAGGGGGTTCAATCCCTAAAAGCTTAATAATTGTTGCGGGTAACTGATTTAAATAGCATTTTAAAGTTTGAAGTTCACTCATAGTTAATTAATAAAAATTTATTCTTAAATTTGTAATTATTAAATTGAAATTGTGTACAATTTATTATAATATAATTACGATTTATTATTTTTAGATTGTTAATTTATTTATAATATTAGGTGAGAAAAATTAAGATGAAATCTTTATACATTGATGTGGCAAACTCAGGAATCTCAGGAGATATGTTTTTGGCGTCTTTATTGGGTTTAGATGACGATCCAAATGAGATTCTTTCAGATTTGAAAGAATTAAAAGATTACTTAAAGGGAGTCTCTAATTTAGATCTTGAACTAGTTGAAGTTAAAAGAATGGGAATGGAAGTTCGTCAACTTAAAGTATTAATTAAAGAATCTAAAAACCTTAGAACTCCCGATGAACTTTCCAATGCATTGGAGCGATTTCTTGACAATAAACAATACTCCAAATCAGCAAAAAAATTCGCTAGGAATGTTTTAAATACTCTATTCAAAGCAGAAGCGGAAGTTCACGGGAATTTAGTTGAAAATATCCATCTACACGAATTAAGCTCTGTTGACACATTGATTGATATTTTAGGAGTAACCAAAGCACTAGATAATTTAGGAGGTTTTACGGGAGATCTTACATATTATTGTAGTAATATCCCGTTAGGAGGGGGGAATATAAAAACTACGCATGGAATTTTGCCAGTACCAGCACCAGCCACCGTAAAAATCTTTGAACGATCTAATTTAGCCGTTATAGGAGGTCCTATTGAAAGCGAACTAGTAACTCCAACTGGTGCTGCACTTCTGGTTAATTTAAATCCCAAATTTTCTAAATTTGCAAACCAAATGAATCTATTAAGTGTAACTTGTAGCACGGGTCAAAAAGAGTTTAACAATTTTTCAAACATTATGAGGTTAATTTATGGCGAAATAGATGAACCGGTTAATTCCCAGATTCCGCACCCATTGAAAGATTATGTTGAAGAAGTAACCGTATTAGAAACGGCTGTTGATGATGTTTCAGGAGAAATCTTAGGAAATTTCATTCAAACTTTAGAAGACGAAGATATTCTTGACATTCAAATTATACCAAGCATAACAAAAAAAAATCGACCTAGTCACATCATTAAAATCTTATGTAATCCTCAAAATAATTTCGATTTAATTTATAAAACTCTTTGTGAATTAGGAACGCTAGGCGTTAGATATTATACGACTAAGAGAGTATGTGTTGACCGGAAATTAGAGAAGAGTACGATTAAACTAAACAACAAGAATTACGAGCTATATTTTAAAATTTCTTATATTCAGATGCATAATGAAGTTAAAGTCATTAATGTAAAACCAGAATTTGAAGATCTTAAACGTATTAGTAAACAAACTAATTTGTCTATCAAAGAGATACTATTTTATTGCCAATCTGAAATGGAAAAACACTATGGAAAAAACATATAAAACTTTTTACTATAAGATAAAAAGTAAAGAAAAAAAAGAGATATTTTTAATTAAATGGCTATAATCGGCTTGTTTTAATAGTTATCGACATGAAATTTATTCATAATATATTCATCTTCAACCATTTGTTTAGAAAAAGCTTTTAAGCGGTTGATTTCCTTAATAACTTCTTTCTCTCTTCTTAGTTTCCCCATTTCATGGAAAACTTCAGCGGCTTCTGTAAAGATTTGAACACATTCTTCGTAATTTCCAGAAACTTCAAGATCTTCGGCTAAAAAAACCAAACTCTCAGCAACATCTAACTTTTTTCCAATTTTCTTTTGAATTTTTAATGCCTGATAGGAAAATTTCAAACCTTCCACATGATTCCTAAGTTTCGAATGTAGTCTTCCTAATGCTCTTAAAACTTTAGCTTCTTCGTTTTGTAGGTTATTATCCTTGCAGTGTTGTAAAAGATCATTTAAGAATTGGAGTAGTTCTTTATTGTTGGTTTCCTCTGCTTGATCAAAATGCTCCAAGACTTTATCGAAACTCTCTAAAGCGTTAAGAACATTGCCATTTTTAAAAAATTCTTTAGACTTCTTAAAATTTTCAACTGTTGCGACCATTGGTCTCAACTACATCGTATTTGTTTTTTTTTTAGGATTTTAGAGAATTAGTAAATTCAATAATAATTATAATTATCTATATATTTATACTTTTTCATTCAAAGAAAAAGGTGTATTAATATTAAAAAATGCCTTAGTTTTTAATTATCTCTATTTGGGCTAATTAATGGATTACTCTGATTTTATACTTAGCGTAGAATAATTCAAAAACACATTTATGTAAATAATTAAATTATTCACATCCGAGAATTTCGTTGTTATGAATGATTTAAAAAATTAAAAAAAAAAAGAATTTTTTAAATTAAAATATGCCTAGCGGCATAAGCAAGGGGCCAAAAATGCTTAGAAGGAAGACGAAATAAAAGTAAAAAATTTAATCTAGAAAAGTGAATTTACTCTGCTATTTTATTTGCAATTAACGCAGCAGAAGCTCCTGCTCCAAAACCGTTGTCAATATTAACAACTAGTAATCCAGGCGAACAAGATTGTAACATCGTAGTTAAAGCACCAATACCTTTTTCACCTAATCCATAACCACTAGATATAGGAACTCCGATTACGGGAATATTCACAAGCGCAGCAACTACTCCAGGTAATGTGCCTTCCATACCCGCACATACGATAATTACTTGAATATCCTTTTTTATCATTTCACTAAGGGGTGTAAAAAGACGATGAATTCCCGCAATTCCTAAATCGTAACTTGTTAGTACTTCACAACCCATTGAATCTGCGATTACTTTAGCTTCTTCAGCAACCGGAATATCTGAACTTCCAGCTGTAATAATACCAACTTTTCCACCTTTTCTTTCAAAAGCGAAGCTCTTTTCTTTTACAATCATGATTTTAGCTAATTCGTTTAAATCAATTGAAAGTCCGTCTTTTTTTTCAAACTCCTTAAAGATAAGATTCCTTTGCTCCTCTTTATACCTTGACACAATAGCAAATCTATTTTTCTTTAGAAACGCGTGAATTATGTCTATTGTAACTTGAGCGGGTTTGTTTTCCGCGTAAATTACTTCCACTATTCCTGTGCGCCGTTCCCTGAAGATGTCTAATTTAGCAAAGTCTCCAACTTCTTCAATGGCATTTGCTTTCAATAGTTTTTCTGCTTCTTCGATCGAACATTCTTTACTAAGTAATTTATTTAAAATTTCTCTTATCTCATCCAAATTTAATCATCAAATTAAATAATTTCAGACATTCTATTCAAACCTATATATTCTTTAAAATCTTTTAGTCTTAATAAATTTAGAAAGATGTTCCAACATATTTTTTTAACATTTTCATACAAGTAGGTTTAAAACACTAAATTTTAGGACATTTATCTGAAATATTTGAAATTCAGTAATGTGTGAGTTTTTAAATATATTAGTGTACCCATTATAAATTACCTTAAATTCAAAAATCAATATTCAGCAACATTATTCTAAAGTTATTTCCCTAAATTTCAATTCAATTAGGAATCACATTATTAGGAGGAGATTAATTTTTCAAATATAGCGATTAATAGAAATATTGAATACATTCAGCAAAGAAATGAATTTGACTATTTGAAGGCTTTAATAAACTCTTTAGGAAAGGGCAGATGTATTGGGATTTTATTACACGGCCCTCCAGGAACGGGTAAAACTCTTTTAGCAACTACTCTTGCAAAGGAATTCAATTCTTCATATTTTATAATTGATGGTTCACCAGATCTTGATAGAAGAGACATCGAAGGGAATTGGGAGTTATTTAATGGTGATACTAAGTTCAATCATGGACCATTGACGAGAGCTATAGAAGATGCAAATAGTAACGGTATATCTTTTATTGTTATAAATGAAATAAATGCGATTAGAGAAAGTGAACAAATCTCGTTAAATTCCCTACTCTCAGAAAACCATATCAACTTGATTTCGAAGGGATTTGAAAGGTATAGTTTAAAGGAAACGAGTAAACTTGTGATAATTGGGACGATGAACAAGGGTGTAATAGGAATTAATAAGCTTCAGGAAGCTTTTGAAGATCGATTCTTAGTTTGCCCTGAAATAACATATCCCTCAAAACAGAAAGAGATCGAAATTGCTGTTAAATTATCAGGGTGTAAAAAAATAGTCGCTGAAACCGTTGTAGACGCTGCTAGACAGATCAGGAAGCAGGCAATAAAAGATTTTTCAATAACTAAAATATTCTCTACCAGGTTAATTGTTAACTTCTGTCTAATTGTATCAAATATGTCTCCAGATTATTTAAGATATAACATTGAGAATATCATCATCAATAAATTAGGTGAGAACCAGGAAGAAAAGAAAAGTATCGCGATGATACTGGATGGAAAACTATTTGAAGACAATTTAAAGAAATATCTGGTCCTAAAATCTGATGCGAAATCAGGTGTAAAGGCGTGTTTAATTTCTCAGAGAGCTCCAGAAGCTAAAATTATTAGCAACTTTAAAAGTAAAGTAGAAAAGTATGTGTTTGAATTAGGAAATGGGAAGTATAAAAATAAAAACGGAAGTCTTATGTGGAAATTTTTCGATTGGTTCTGGCAAGAACATAGAACGTCCTTAAAAGATTACATACACTTAACTGAAAAACTTGGATATTATAAGGTTTATAAGGAATCTACAGGACACAACCATCTTTACAATGGAGAAATTACATTTGCCTTTATAAAGTGGCTTTATAGAAGTAAAAATAAGGATTTAATGGATTTCATGAGGCGAACCTGTCCAGTATTAGATTAAATTATTAATACAATCTCACAAGTAAGTGTGGTGATCAATTTATCGTATTTATATGACCTATTTGAAAAAGATTACTTCTCAGATTTATTTGCTTTAATTAATATTGGTAAGAGAATAAGTGGAAAGAAGGATATATATATTGAATTCAATCAGAATTCACAGCTTACTTTTACTGATGGAAGGATTATATATTTACCAAAAAAGTTAAAAGACGATATATCCACGGCCCAAGGGTTAGTCGCTCATGAAAGTGGACACATAGGTTATGGTTCATTTGAATTATCTTTTATAAAACTCATTGATATATTTTCAAAAAAATACGATCTACCGCAATATTTCATAAAACAAGTTATTAACGTCGTGGAGGATGTAAGAGTTAATTCTTTAAATAATATTAAATTCCCCGGATTCTACAAAAATTTGCGTTCATTCACATTACAATTACTTCCTGAAATAATCCTTAAAATGAAGTGTTCAGGAGATTTGCTCATTTACATTAATTTATACATGGAAAACTATGAAGAATTTGAAAAAAAGCCAAAATTCAGAACACGAAATATGACCGAAGAAGATTGGAAGGTGATTTCCACGGCAAAAAAATTTCTACAGAAGTCGTTAACACCCGCTTCGTCTATAATTACGATTGATCAATTATGCAAAGTTTTAAAAAAGTTTTATAAGAAAAGGAAAGTAAGCAAGGATAGAATTCTTACACGTGAGGCGATCTATAATTCAGAATGCGATTCAGATTACGATGATTACTACGAATCAGACGACTTTGGGGGATATTATGAATCTACTGAAAGTGTAGAAAGGGTAGATTACGAAAAGCATTTAAAAGAACTTCAAAATTCAGATTTCATGGAGGATCCATGTTTTTACGAAAACATTGAAGAAAAAGAGTACCATTATAACCCACACATAGATTCAGAACCTCTAATAAATCATTTTGAGGAATTTATCGAGCGGAACAAGAAATCAGAATCATCAGAATTAAATTCAGCTAGTGAGAAAGTAATTGAGAAAATTAAAGATTTAGATCTAAACACGGCAGACATTGAGAAATTAATAGAAGAGGTCGAACGAGATTCAAAAAATGAGTCTATGGAGGATTACATCAGAGAAGCTCTTGATTCTAATGAACTCGATTTAAACAAGGATATTTTTAAACAGTTAGACATAAATGAAAAATTGAATCTATTACGGAAAAATAACGAGAATCTGAAAGCTGAAGAAATTGAGGATTTACTAGCGATTTTGAAAGATGAGAATCAAAAAGACTACAACTCCCAAAAATTTGATAAATTTATTAGTGAAATTAGTAAATTAGTATCTGAATCTCAAACTGCTATGGAAGGAAGACTCTTGTTAATCGAAAATCAGAACCATTTTGATGAGGCTGAAAGAAAGGTAAATGATGTAAGTATTGAAAATGAAGATATGAGATCAATAAATTTATCTTACAATGAAATCGTGAAGACCCATAGCAACATAATAGCTAAGTTGAAGAATTTATTTCGAGATTTGAGAAATCAAAATGATGTTGACACCTCTCAAAAAAGAGGAAGATTAAACAATAAGTTTATTAAAGCAGTTACGAGCGATTTTAAGTATAATAAATGTTTCACAAGAAAATTAAACCAAAAAGAATTGAAAATCTTGTTGATGGTAGATATCAGTGGAAGTATGGCAGGAATCAAATTAGAAGCGGCCAAAGTTGCTATGGTAATGTTATGTGAATCTCTTTATGAAATTGCTCAATTGCGTATCGTACTCTTTACTGGCGAATACGACGCCTTAAATATTCAATTAAAAGATTTTGAAGAATACCCCGATATTAAAAAATTCGATAAATTTGGACGGCATCACCGTATTGGAAGTAATTTAGACGGTGTGTCCTTAAAACATGAAGCTGCTAAATTGGAAAAAAATGTGTTAATTTTAGTGATTTCGGATGGTCAACCCGCAGGCACTCAATATGGTTTAAATGACGCAATAAAGGAGATTCAAGATGTTAAAAAAAAATTTAAAGTATACGCTTTTTCTATTGATGCTAACGGAGATTATCTCAGCAAACTCTATGGAAACAACTGGATTTTAACTAAATCGTCAGATAGAACAGATCTTGCAGAAAAATTGACGAAATTCTGCAAACTTGTTGTTAAAGAATTTTTTAGGTAAACTTGCTTAATTTTCTATGTCAAGACTGCTAGTTCCTTATTATTATAAGTTTATATTAGAGGAGCAAATTTCCAAATGAACATTTGAAACCTTTTTTTGATATACTATATTACCATTTATTATTACCAAAATCACTTAGAGTGAGATTAAATGTTTGACTATAAATCTTATAAAGATGTTGATTTAAAAGGAAAAAAAGTGTTAATGAGAGTTGACATTAACTCTACCATAGATGTAGAAAACAACAGAATTCGCGAATCCCCTCGGATTCACGCTCTTATTCCCTCGTTAGAAGAGCTTAAAGATAGTGCTGTAGTAATTATGGCACACCAATCTCGTCCTGGCGCAAAAGATTTCACTTCTTTAGAATTACATGCTGAAGAAATAAGAAAACTGTTAGATCGCCCTGTTAAATATGTTGAAGATGTTTTCGGAGAAAAAGCAATTAGTGCAATTAGAGATCTTAAGGTAAGCGAAGTATTAGTCCTAAATAATGTACGAACTTGGGAGTTTGAAACTAAACAATTTAAGGATTTCTCCGAGGCTGCAAAGTTAGAAATGATTCAAACTTTATCACCGTTATTCGATTATTTTATCGCAGATGCGTTTGGAGCAGCCCATAGGGCTCAACCCTCGATAATTGGATGGCCCACCCTACTCGCAGGTCCTACTACTGTTAAAGAATTTGAATACATGAGTAAAATAATGGAAAATCCAGAAAAACCCATGGTAATGCTTATTGGAGGCGCAAAAGCAATAGATAAATTTAAAGCTATGAAATTTAATTTTGAAAACGATAAATTAGATTACGCACTTTGTTCTGGATTGACGGCTATATTAATCATGGAAGCTCTCGGAATCGAAACAGGCGAACCAAACAAAGGAGCAATTGCAAAAGACTTAGATAAGGCAAAGGACGATATTAAAGAAACATATGAAAAATTTAAAGATAAAATCATTTTACCTAAAGATTTAGTAATTGATGATAATGGTAGCAGAAAAGCAATTGGTATTGACGAATTAAAGGGTTATAACGCTGTAACTGGTGATATTGGTCCAAAGACAACAGAAGAATTTAAAAACATCATAATGAACGCTAAAACCATTATTGCTAATGGCCCACCTGGAATTTTTGAAAAAGAAGTATTTAGAAAAGGAACTTTTGACATGGTTGAAGCAATGGCAGAAGCTGCTAAAAATCGTGGGGCTCTTTCGGTAATTGGTGGAGGAGAAATGGGAACTGCAGCAGAAATGTCTGGATATGCTCAAGATGTTTCTTTTATTTCTACTGGTGGGGGTGCCATGCTAGAAATATTGTCAGGAAAAGATGTACCTATGGTTAGAGCTTTAAGAGAAAAAAAACCTTAAATATTTCTTTAATTATTTTTTTTATATTTTTTCTAGCGATGTTAGTCGTGTTTAACTAGATTTATGATATTTCACGATAAAACTAATAAAATATTTATTTTAGTTTACAAGCGTTTTACATTTTTCACATTTTTATGGATATTTGTTAACGTAAAATCAATATTTATTTCAACCATTGGAACTCGCTAGACTTATTTTTGAAAGTAATTTATATAATAAGAAATCTATTTAATCATTATGTCATTGATTAGTGAATTATATAAATTGCAAAGAAAAGATATTAAGAAAGCAGCAAATGTACTTGCTAACGCTTTTTATGACGATCCAATCTACAATAAGATGGATATGGGCGAAGATAAGAGACGTATAATATCTGAATTGATGATTAGATTTAGTTTTAGATATGGTAATCTTGTCTCGACATCTGAAAATTTAGAAGGTGTTATGGCAATAACCCCACATGATAAACCAATGACTTTTTTGAGAATTATTCGAAGCGGTGCTTTTTTTATCTCTATGAAATTAGCAAGCCTTAGAAAGATGATGGGAGCAGTGGAAAAAGCCATGGAAGAAGAGAAAAAAAATCTTAATATAGACCCATATATCTATCTATTCACAATTGGTGTTTCACGAGAATTTCAAGGAAAAGGTTTTGGAGGAAAATTATTAAGAGCAATTGTAGAAAAAGCTGATACAGAAAGAAAACCTATGTATTTGGAGACTCAAAATGAAAAGAATGTTTCACTCTATGAAAAGTATGGATTTTATGTTACTAAAAAAATAGATCTTCCAGAACCATTGAATTTACCAATGTGGTTAATGGTTCGAGATGCGAAATAAATTTGATTGCAATTCTTACTATCTTTTTTTAAGATCATTGAATGCTATATAAAGTAACTTTTATAGATCAAGCCTTCTAGAGTAATTTTATTAAATGATCTGAGATTTTATGATCTAAGTCGAAAATATTAAAAATAAATGTTTTACATTGTAAAACCAGAGGACTAATAAAATATTTATTTTTTAATAATATAAATTATTTATCTCAAGTTTTAGTAGTTTAAACTAAAATTAGGGAATACAATCAAGGGCCCGTGGTCTAGCCTGGTATGACGTCTCCTTGACGTGGAGAAGGTCGTGCGTTCAATTCGCGCCGGGCCCACCAAATTACAAGACATAGGGTTTAAAATGCCGATAAGATTTCGATGGTTATCTAAAGAATACATACCAATTGCTTTTATGCTATTCGGAGCTTGTGGATTATTTCAAGCGCTTTTTATATTTATAGCTCAATATTTTTTAGGAGTAGGTAATTACATTGTTATAATTTTAATTCCTATTGGAACAACAGTAGCTTTATTTTTTGGCGTTGTGCTTATTTTTGAATCGTTCATCCAAGTTGAGAAAAGGAAAAAGCTGAAAACACAATTTCAAAAATCGCGAACAGAAACTTCAAAGCTAAGAGAATTTCTGTATTTCCCAGTGGTAAGACCATTAATTATTGTTTTTCCTATTTTTGCTGCGATATTTTTCACTACATTTGGAATATGTTTGACTTTTTTAGATAATGTATTCTCATTTTTGATTGCTGAGAATTTAGCTACTTTAATTTCCTTGTTTGTAGCTAACTTTATTGAGAAAAAATACGCAAAAATCCAAAGATATTAGAATTAAGTTAAATTCTTTTTTACAAAAATGTATATTCCCTAAACATTTTTATTTAACCACTCGATTAATATTTAAATAATACCGTGATTAAAAATTTATTATCGTTGTAAGAAAAAGACATTTGTTAAATTAAATTTCTAATAAAGATTTTTTGATATGAAAAAACTCGAAGTGCGATGTCCATCTTGTTCAAATAGAGGATATATTGAAGTTTCAGAAAAGGAAGTAGAAAAAGCTGAAAGAGGAGTGTTTGCTGTTAATGTTTTGGAGGGTGTTGCTTGCGAACATTCTTTTGTTGCATATTTGGATAAGAATTTTAAGGTAAGAGACACATTCATAGCAGATTTTCAGTTAGAACTTCCAGAAATTGTTCCCGAACAAGCGATTGAGCCAGAGGTTGCTCAACAACTGGATTTAATTAATGTAAGTTCAATAAAACTTAATTTATCAGCCTCTTTACTTACTCACATAATAAGGGCATTATTATTTAAGAAAAATATTTTACTAATTTTTAATCAGTCATATATGGTTGACAACATCTACAAATTTATCGAATATATAACTCTCAATTCTTTTAAAGCTGACATTCTCGTAATTTCCGGTGAACAGTATAACATCGAAAATACTAAAGATTCAATCGTATTACAAGGCAATACTATTATTAAAGACGACGATGATATCCTTAATGTAAAGAAATTAAATATCGAACGATCTTTAGTAAGGAAATTCTTAGAAGAATACGAACCAAAACCCAGTTTGATTTACTTACAAAATGGGCTTCAAAAAGCATATGAATTATCAAAAACCATAGTGGATATTGTTAAAAATCTAAAAAAGAAAGAAAAGGTATATTCTAAGAATGTTACTGATGATATCGCACTAATACACGGTGCAAAAATTCAATTACCGTATCTCGACTTTCTTTACGAAATCGTTGAGAATTATTTCGAGGTTAAGATCCCAAAATCTTCAAATATTTCCAATTTTCTCAAGACTCTCTAACGAAATCTAATATTATTTCGGATAATTTAAGTTTGAAAGAACCGATACCAACAGTTAGAAGATCGTAGATACTTATACCTTTTTTTATTTTTTAGAATTCATGAAATACAGATCGTGAAACATACCTTTCACGAAATCTTGTAAAATCGTAGAAGTCTATTTATTTGGTTTCCGACAGCGTATAATCAAAAAATAAGGTATAATTGTCATTTTAGCTATATAAAGATAATAGAAATAATGAAAAAAATGCGCCCTCCGGGGATCGAACCCGGGTCGCCAAGTTGGCAACCTGGCATACTGGCCATTTTACAAATCTTCAAGAACTTTGAAAATTTCTATACTAAGAGCGCCTTTTATTCTGATAGGATATTTAAATACTTTAAGAAATTAAAATTTAATGATTACTAGGAGAATTGAGAATAGTATAAAATAAGAATTATACAATTTTAGAAACTATTTGCTTTATGGAATTATTGTTTAAAAAATCTTCTAATTCTGGTAAGCTGTTAGGTAATCCCTCACGAACTCCAATCTCTTTGCTTTCTAAATAAGACATTGCGGTTGCCATCTTAGAGGATTTCTCTAGACTAAATCCGTTTAGTTGGGAAATTAAAAGACCACTTAGAAAAGCATCTCCAGCACCGGTAGTGTCTTCAACTGGTCCTTCGTAAATAGAACTATTTACTATGGTTTGACCATCTGAGATTATGGATCCATTTGGTCCATCAGTAATTGATATTAATTTTATTCCCATATCTAAAAATTTATGAATCATTGGAACTGTGTCTGTCTCTTCAGTAAATTCTTGGGCTTCCTCTTTGTTTAATGACACGACATCTGAGTTCGAGATTAAGATTTTAGCCCATTTTGGACTATTCTTAATGATCGACATACTTGGAGCTGCGAACACCTTACCATTGTTTTCTAATGTAAGTGTTAGTGCTTTCTCGATCGCTCTACAACCACTTTCAGTCGTTAAAGAAGTCCAAGCAAAAGCTTTAATACTTTGAAAAAATTCTTCTTTCACATGCTCAGGTTTTAGTAAGTTATTTGCGCCTTTGTATGCCAAAATACTTCTGTCTTTTCCCCATTCTGTTTTTAAAATCACTGAAAATGCTGTACAATCATCATCAGTCTGAATGACATTTGAAAGATCGACTCCTCTCTTTTTCATGTCATCTAAACAAATATCTGCTGAGAAATCGTTTCCTAATATGCCAATGTATGCGCTACTTAAACCCAACATCGCGCAATTTGACGCAATATTAGCAGCAGAGCCTCCCGGAACAAACAATACTCCATCTACATTCAATTTGTGGCTGTATTCGATTGCTGTATATTTTTTTATTATGTCTTTATCCAATAATTCAAATCTAAGGATATCTTTAACTTGTAGCATACAATCGAGCGTACAACTTCCAATCGCAATTACTTCTGGATTCATATATAACACTCTTTAAACTTGAGGTAAAGAATATTATAAAAATAGAGTTTAAACTTAAATAATTTTGCTTGATAGGGAGGAAGAGAAACTTAAAAAAAAAGGAAATCTAATCTCTCGACTTTAGTTTATTTAACTCATCTTCCAATTCTTTTACCTTTCCATCAGGATCTACAGACGGTAAAGCTCCACCTACTTCAACTTGTATTTCGGCGTCAATTTCACCTAGTACCTCCTTTACCTGGCTGTCAGTGACTGCTGTATCCAAAGTCATAGTGTCTATTCCATCGGATGTGATCTCTTGAGTTACTTCGAAATCTTCCATATCAACGCCGATTTCTGTCATTAATTCTGTAAGTTGAGGTACAGATAATTGGTCTTTTAACATTCCTAAGCTAACGGCAATACCTTGCATAATAACGGAAATATCTTTAACAGCATTAGCTTGTTCCAGTTTAAACACCATACCTTCTAAATTTGTTCTAAAGTGGTCAATTGCTCTGGCTTGTTTTTTAACTTGAAGATAATTGCGTGCGTGAAATTCCGATCCCTCCATATCACCAGCCTTTCTTAGTCGTACAGCTTTATCTCTGGCTTGTTTAGCAGTCATCTCCATTTTCCGAACTTGCCGAGCCAATCTTTTGTTAAATACCTTTAGCTTGACGGTAGCCGAACGAACAGTATCTTTTTTCTTACCTCCGGACAACCAATTTGACATATCTTTCAGAAAACCCATCTTAATTCATCAATTATTATTTTTTTTATATAATATAAGAAAACTCAAGATTATATAATTTTTTGTTGTAGACCAATTTTTACAATACCTTTTTAAAAAGAAAATTTGATATATGTGGAAGAATTAATTAATAAAATAAACATTGAACTAGCTTACCTATAAATATTAATAATATTTTAAGATAAATAAGATAAATAATTACTTTTAAAAGGTTATCGCCGTTGAGTAGTGTTGATAGTAAGCTTTACCAATATGCAGTTCAAGAAGCGCAAGCTGCCGTTGATTTGGACGAAAAAGGGCATTTTAGAAAAGCTCTAAATAAATATCAAAGAGCAGCAGAAATCCTAATACAATTCGTAAAATACAATAAAAATCCGATAATGGTTAGAAAATGCCACGATCAAATCGAGCAATACTTAAACCGTGCTAACGTACTTAAAGCCCATTTAAGTGGTCCTCGCGTTAAGAGAAGAAGTCCTTCCAGTAGACCAGGTGAACCAAAAGAAGACGCGCTAAAAGAAGATGAGGGTCAATATTCAGTTGAAGAACAAGAAATAATAGACTCAATATCAGGTACCATACTAACAGAATCTCCTGATGTAAAATGGACCGATATCGCGGGTTTGCAAGGAAGCAAGCAAGCTTTAAGAGAAGCTATAGTTTTACCCATTATGAAACCTAGCTTATTTACTGGGGCAAGAAAGCCTTGGTCAGGTATATTATTATTTGGGCCTCCTGGATGT
>Ga0209978_10000126_pt1 | contig 23386 bp, 19 predicted proteins | sample BentaG_FD_182805 | JGI IMG/M metagenome (GOLD analysis project Ga0209978, IMG submission 182805) | Deep subsurface microbial communities from South Atlantic Ocean to uncover new lineages of life (NeLLi) - Benguela_00093 metaG (SPAdes)... | ecosystem: Environmental > Aquatic > Marine > Oceanic >... | reverse complement strand
TCGCAATACTTGGCGCATAACTTACATTTTTTGCAGAACTCTTTTACTCCAAACTCTATAGATTTATCCGCTTCCAGCGGAAGATCTGTTATAACCTTGCAGAGCCTAACCCTTGGGCCATATTGAGGTGTTATCAATAATCCATTACGACCCAGTTCTCCAAGTCCAGCGTCAATTGCAAGTGGAACGCTTAAAGCAGTATCGTTTCCACATTGAATTGCTTTGTATCCGAGATTTCGGATGAACTCGCCCATGCATGCAGCTATGAAAGACATTTTCGAATATCCGACCCCTGTGGCAGCCGCCGCGGAAACAGCTGGAGAGGTTGCAATTCCATCTGCGTCCATTTCAACTGCCATAACGATGACGTTTTTAAATTTCTTAGGGATGTCAACGTCAGCGTAAACCCAATTTCTGTTGAGATTGCAGATTCCAACGAGCGAAGCGCCGAAAAGCTTTGCTGCCCGCTTGATGTAGATGTTCATCTTATGTAGGTCATTGATCTCACATTTAGTTTTTGTCCAGTCAATTCCAATAGTATCTACAGGTGTTTTGTATGTTCTAATCTTGGTCCATGAGAATCCATCTTTGAAAGCGTCATGTACTATCCAAGAGGCATAGGCTAAGGCAAAGTCTACTTGCGAATAGCCCGATTTTCCTTGAGTAATTATGTCAAGAACTTTTTCATTGTAGTTTTTCTTGTAGCCTTTCCACGACGAGTCCCATTTGACTCTTTCAAAAATGATGTTTTTCTGGGTGAAACGCCGAAGTTTAGAGCGGTCAACAACGTAGGGTGGCTCTTTAACTACCTTTACAGAGATTTTCGGGATCTTACTCTTCTGGTTCAGAACGTTTATGTCGCGCAAAGTCATAGCATGGCCCTCAAAGATAAGAGGTATTTATCAAATTAAATCCATTGTTGTAGAAGTCAAACGCGTATTTAATGTGCCCGTTGTTGAGGTCGCAACCATTTCTTATTGCTGCTTTCTCGCTTTGTATACATCCCAACTATTCGCTATGTTTTGCATAAGCTCTGGCTGGATGTTGTAGAAGTCGTTTATTTTTCTTTGTGGAAAGAATATTCTAACTAGAAAGCCCTTTTCAAGTCTGTTTAGCTTCAACATGCTCAGTTCTGGCTTCTTTGGAAGGATGTCCTTGTATTTGTTGTAAAACTTTTCAAGGACAGGGAGAATGCATTCCTCAATTAGCTCCTTATTTGTTACATTTTCTGAATGAGGAAAGCCTACTTCGAAGGAGTAGTCGATTACGTTTCTTCCGGTAGAATAATTAAGGATGGTGCTGTCCAAGACTTTCCTATTTGGTATCTCCATGATGTTATATGTAGGTGTGTATATTTTCGTGTAGTTGATGGTTATCTCTCGCACCTCCCCTTCAACATCTCCTATTTTCACGTAATCCCGAATCATAAATGGCCTCGATATCATGATGTAAAGGCCAGCCAAAAAGTTTCCCACAGTCTGTGTGGAGGCAAACCCAATAGCTGCTCCAGTCAACGCGGAAACTCCAACAAACCAGTCAGTAGGCAAGCCGAAAAAAGATAAAAAGGCAACCATGCCAGCTGCAGCAATAATAATTCTAGCGATTAACTTGAAAATGTTTTCAACATGAGGCTGTAACATTAACCGCTGTGAGTATCTGGCGATTGCCCTACGTATCAACTTGTCGGCAACAAGCATTGCAACTAAGATAATCAAACCTTTTGCAATAAGCAGTAGATTCTCCATCGTTAAAAAATCTTCAAACATACGAGATTTCTCCTTTTAAGACGGATTTACCATTTTACAAAAATATTTATATGTTTCTATTGGTTACGGCGTTTCGCATCAATTTATATATACAATCATTCATCTTTTCGAGAGAGGAGAACCAATGGAGATTAGAGTTGCAATAGCAGGGGTTGGAAATTGTGCTTCAGCCCTCATCCAAGGTGTCGAATACTATAAAAACGCCAGAGAAGACACGAAGGTTCCAGGATTAATGCATGTCAATTTCGGGGGCTATCATGTTCGAAGCATAAAGTTCGTAGCAGCCTTCGAAGTTAACCAGCAGAAGATTGGCAAAGACTTGGCTGACGCCATATGGGCTGAGCCAAATGTCTGTGCAGAATTTGCTGATGTCCCCCAGCTAGGAGTAAAAGTGATTCCTGGGCCTGCTCTTGACGGGGTGGCGCCTCACATGAAGACACCCTTCCATGCTTATGACAGTGAGAAGGTTGAGGCTTCTAACATTGCACAAGTTCTTGCAGACACTAGGGTGGACATGCTAGTTAATTTTATTCCGGTAGGAAGTCACAACGCAACGTTTCACTATGCTCAGGCGTGTCTTGATGCGAGATGCGCCTTCGTTAACTGTATTCCGGAATTCGTTGCCTCAGATAATGCATGGGGCAAAAGGTTTGAAGGAAAGGGCTTGCCTGTTGCGGGCGACGACATTAAGAGCCAGCTTGGCGCCACAATTTTGCATCGGAATTTGGTGATGTTGTGTGTTGACAGGGGGATTAAAATTGAGGAAACTTATCAGCTCAACCTCGGTGGCAACACGGATTTCTTGAATATGACGGTGGAGGATAGGTTGAAGACGAAGCGTATAAGCAAGACTGAGGCTGTTACTAGTCTTGTGCCTTATGAAGTACCGACGCGCATCGGTCCTTCTGACTATGTGCCTTTTCTTAAGGATAAGAAAATATGCTACTTATATGTTAAGGGGCGAAAGTTTGGCGATCAACCAGTTACGCTGAGAGCGAAGTTGGAGGTTGAGGATTCGCCTAACAGTGCAGGAGTAACTATAGATGTTATAAGGGCTGTGAAGCTGGCGCAAGATAGAGGAATCGCAGGTCCTCTTGTCAGTATTTCTTCTTATGCGTTCAAGCATCCTCCAGTGCAGGTTCCAGACGGCTTGGCGAGACAGTGGGTAGAAGACTTCATTACAGGAAAGCGAGACAAATAGAAAATGAAGAAGAAATTAGAAACTCATGATTCACGTGTGACAAACATTATATTCTTTATCTAATGATAGAGAATCGGGATTCTGATGAGTCCTAGGAAATCTGTCTCAACCGGTGCCAACATAGGTATTCGATATGAACAACACATAAATCAATTGCTCAAGAACAAAGGACTTCAGCCCAAAAAGATTGTATCTGCCGGTGCTACAGATAGCCCCAACGGATTTGTTGATTATCACTCTATTAATTTTCCTATCGAAATAAAGAAAGATCTGTCTGCCGATTTCGCTCAAATTGAGTTGAATTGGGACATTAAAAAAAGATTTTTCTATTCTAAACGGAGTAAGAACAACGAATTCATATCGATTCTTAAAAAAGAAAAATTCTTGGATGAAATAAATACAAGATGGAGTGGAATCCCTCGAAAATTTACCCGCAATTTTCTCACCAAAAATGATAGATATCGAGATTTAGATGAATTCCCAGACATAAAGCGAGAAATCAAGGAAAATCTAATAGAGCAATTCTACAATTTGAAGAGCCCTCCAATCCACTACATCCAAATTGGTGGTTATGGATTCTTTTGTATGGGAAATGATGTCGCAGGATTGGGCATGCCTAGATTAATTGGAAAAGGAACTTTACGTGCAAGAGTGAAGACTAGAAACTCGAGAAAAAATCTTTATGGATTTCTGGTGGCAATAAAACTCAGAAGTTTGAAACCGTCTTCATATGATATAGAAGAAAAAAATGGAAGAACTTTTCCTTTTGAATGAGAAGTGAGTTATAGATGCAACTAGACTAGCGACTTATGCTGCTTTTTTCCGTTGGTTCCCCAAATATTATCCAGATCAGGCGTAAATTGGTAGTCTCGATAATATTTCGAAACGTCATCAGCAGGTCTAATTTTTTCTAGCCGTTTCTTGATTAAATTTACATGACTAGGATCTATTTCAATGCCAACTGATTTCCTTCTTAACTGGTAGGCTGTTACCAAGGTTGTACCCGTTCCTGCCATGGGATCGAAAACTATATCGCCAGGAAGGGAAGATGATAGAATTACTCTTGTCAAAAGAGCGACAGGTGATTGCTGCTTATGTATTCTGTTTCCTGTCTTGTCTCTAAGAGGTTCTTCACCTGCAAAATAGCCGCTAGTTAATTCTTTGATATCAGCCCATATGTCAGTAACGTACATTCCGTTTTTTCTCTTGTACTTATAGTGAGGTGGAAGAGGGGGGTCTATCCGCAGCCGGTTAAATACTCTAGGTTTTCTACCTTTTGTTGCAAATGCTATTACTTGATAGCTTTTGCCAAATCTGTATCTACCAGGTACTGCAGAAGTCTGTTTCCTCCAAATCATTGTATTCTGATAAGCCCATTTTGTTTCCCGTAAAGAACGTAAAATAAACTCGGCGTTTTTCTCTCTTTGCATGAAATAAATTGCTCCACCGTTTACAGTCGCGTTATATGTTCCTTCAAGAACCTTTTTGATCCAAGTCCAATATTCCTCGGGTTTCTGGTCATCATCAAAATATTCATAATCCTTACCCTGGTTATACGGAGGATCAAAAAAAGTAAGATATATGTCCTTGATTGAGCCATTTTTGAAATAGTGTAGGCAATCCCCTTGCAAGATCACCGGCTTACTATTTGTGACCGAATTCTCTTTCATAGTTCTATAGCCCTTGCATTTATTCAATTATCTATTACCCCAATTAAGTATATGGCGTTTTATATTGGCAAGCTGCAATTCTAGGCTTCCAATTCTTATGTTCGTTTCTAAGAAACTTCCCGAAAAGTAATGCTTCTTCATTTATCAAGGTCTCAATGGTCTGTTTCTTACCAACTCTAATCCTCGGAACTTCAACTTCTAATTCGAAAAAGGCATACAAGCCTTTTAATTCTGATTATCGTTTTTTCAGAACATTTCTAACAAAGACATTAGCCGCAATTTCTTCTTTTCTTTTGGACATCTCCAACCCTTTATTCTCTACAATATGATGGTACAACTCATGTAGAACATTCCTTTTGTTCAACCCCTTCTTGGTGAAACAAGCAAGACCTTCGAAATAATCACACTCGCATGTTCTCATCACCCTTCTACCATCCAATGTTATCTTCATCTTTGGAATTCCGTAGTATTCAGTTAGAACATCTACTGCTTTCTGTGCTCCTTTCAGCTCGTAGGCTAAGTGGAACTTCTCACAAACTCTCTTAGAAAGAACACGAATTTTCATTCTTGCTCCCTCAAAGAATAGCTATTCTGGGAACACAACTCTTCCTTTCGTCTCTCAGATATTTCGCTAGAAGCAGAGCCTCTTCGTTAATCAGAGTCTCTATCTCTTGCCATAGTTGGAAAAGTGGTCAATTAGTTGCCGGTCTATCACATCAAGAGAGACTTGAGTACGAGGCGAAAACTCGTGGGCTGAAGTTCGCCTGTGACGGAATGCGTGTGAAGTTATAGTACTTCAAATGTTTCTTTCTTGATGGTGTGCGTATAGGTGGAATCTAGGTCTTCTGTCGAATGAAATCTTCAAATAGTTGCGTGGCCCTTTCAAGGGGCAGTATTTTTGGTGGTTGTTTAAAGGCGTAGGCAGAAATGCTCAGTATCGCTCCCGCTTCTCCTCTTTCAAGGGCAACCTTGACCGCTCTTATAACGTCTAAAAGAACTGAACCAGCATTTGGACCATCAACGGTGCACAACCGCAGTTCAATTTCCATCGGCACTCTTCCAAAATATAGCCCCTTTAACCACAAATAGCTATCCCGTCGGTTTTGCAGAAAATCCACGTAATCAGTTGTCCCAGCCACAACCGAAGCCTTATAGGGCAAAGCCGACTCTACCGTCTTCGTCTTCACAACCCGCTTAGTTTCTCGACTCCTCTCCAGTGTATCCAGAGACTCTGTCCCTCCACCCACATCAAGCTGATAAGTTTCGGAAATGCGAACACCCCGCGCCGAAAGTAACCTCAGCAGCGTCTTATGCAATGTGGTGGCGCCGACTTGATCGATCAAATCATCACCCACAACCGGTAACCCTGCGTTCTCGAAATGTCCCGCCCACGTGATGTCACTTGCAATACTCACAGGCGTTACATTAATAAAAGCGCAACCAGCCCTAAGCGCTTGCTCTGCATACCATTGTGCAGCCTTCACCGCGCCGCTTGGAAGAAGGTTAACAAGCATGTCAGCACCGCTTTCCTTCAACACGTGTGCCGGATCTACTTCAGGAGAAGAATCGATTTTCACGATATCTTTGAGGTAACTTCCCAGACCATCTAAGACCTGTCCTTTTTGGACAGAGACGCCCAATTCAGGAACTTGAGCGAACTTCAAAGTGTTGTTTGGCTCTGCAAAGATAGCCTTTGACAGATCCTTTCCAACTTTTCTAGCGTTAACGTCAAAAGCTGCAACGATTTCAATGTCCCGCGGATGATACCCTGCAAGAATTAACCGCCTTAGTCCAATCACATCTTCTTCATTGTCCATGTCTTTGTAATAGTGCAGACCTTGAACAAAACCTGAGGAACAATTTCCAACGCCAGCTAGCGCAATTTTAATTTTCGTCATCGAACGTCACCAGTCACGCTTATGAGATAAGTGGTCCTATTCAAAACTTTTTGGGGTACAGACATCTACAAAAGCATTCTATCTTGTGAATCTTTTTGTGATAAAAAAACTTTGAGAAAATAGTTTTGGATATGTTAGACAGTGGTCTGGCTTTGCTGGCTTTAGTGTTAGTACCTTGTACTTGTTCTTCTTCTCTTCGACCAACAATCTCTACAGTAGACTGGCCTGCTGGGATCGGGCTTGAATGGAACTTCACATTCATTACCGCAATCAGCGCAAACTGCCTTGGTCATCTCTCGAGGTTCTCTTTCGTATGGCATATAGACTGCACCTCCTATTCGATAAGACAGAACTAGTTTTCTTTGGACTAATTCTTGCTTGTCTACCCAGTTGACGAATCGCCTTATAAACTTATGTAGCATACATCCCTATTTAGATTAGTCGCTGCTTGAAACATGCATGCATTCGCGTCTATTTTCTGCTTGTTAGGCTCCTATTTGAGCACATAGTAAAGAGTCTACCTAATAGGTATGCACCTCGTCAGTCTAGACATACGTGGAAAAAAGGGTCGAAGTATCTGCCATAGACGCTATATGCCTTTAACCTGTACACAGCAAAGCTAAAGTCTTAAAGGGTAGGATACGTCATCTAAACTTATGCCCTACAAGTTTAGCTTTGACCTTTCGAGAACATCTAAGGGTTTCTTCAGAGAACTCGCAAGCATAGCCAATGAGAAAGGTCTGCACAAAAAACTTGGAGGTCGCGTCAGGCATTTAGCTAAAAAATTTAGAATTCAAGAAATGACTGGCTTGGAGATTTCTGATGCATTAATGCTTGTCGAAGACCTTGTTGACGTATATGTTAGAAACCTTTCCGAAAAACAAAAATTTCATAAAACTGGAAAACGGGCTGTTCTTCTGCCTCACTGCGCCCGCAAGTATATGGACAATCGTTGTCAAGCGAGCTTCAATCCTGAAATTCCCTCTTATAGCTGTGGTCACTGCTCAGAAGACTGTATAGTAAATCAGGCTACAAAGCTGGCTGAGAAGAATGACTACGACGTATTTGTTATCCCTGGCAGTTCTTGTGTTCCTCAGATATTGAAAAGGAGTGGCTGTGAAGGAGTTATAGCTGTCGCTTGTGGTCACGAGTTGAAAATGGGTGGTGACTATATCCAACATCTAGGATTAACTGGCCAAGCAATTCCTCTTACGAAAAATGGTTGCGCAAACACCAAGTTCAACATAGAGATTTTGAAGAAGATTATGGCTTATTCCTAGACTACGCTTATCCTAATCCTGAAAATGTTTTTCCTTTCAACATTAACTTGCAAAGGTAATAACTAGTGTTTTCATTGCTGTATAAGTTATGCTAATAGAGATTTTCACGTAATTACTTTGCATTTTCCATGTTCGGAGTCTATCTGATTCCAAATAGAATTTTGATCGCTTACCATCAAACACGGCAAACCGGGATGCACACAAAAGCTATAAGATTAAAGCCTTTACAACTAAGCTCTCAAACGCTTGGAGGAAAACCATTTGAGTTTAGAACAAACAGTAGAAAACGTAGCAGTTAACCTGTTACGCTTAGCAATTACAGAATTACCAAAAGATGTTAAAGAAGCCCTCCAAAAAGCTTACCAAGAAGAAACAAGTGAAGCGGGGAAAACACAACTCAAAGCCATCCTTGACAATGTTGAGTTAGCCGAAAGAACCCGCACCCCCATGTGCCAAGACACCGGCACAATAATCTTCTATATCAAAGCCGGAGCAGAAGTCAAAAATCTAGACAAGATTGAAAACGCTTTACGCAATGCCACCAAAAGAGCCACAAACGAAGTGCCCTTGAGACCAAATGCTGTAGACCCATTCAAACAGAAAAACACAGGCAACAACACAGGTAGAAACATCCCCTACATAAACTGGGAAATAGTGCCCGGCAACACCCTTGAAATCACTGTGCTACCGAAAGGCGGTGGCTCAGAAAACGTCTGCGTTACAGGTATGCTAGTACCTGGAGAAGGTATCAAAGGGCTAAAGAAATTTGTCATAGACTCCGTAATCAAAGCAGGCTCAAAACCGTGCCCCCCAAACATTTTAGGCGTGGCAATCGGAGGAGGAACAGATATCTCCATGAAACTGGCAAAAAAAGCGTTACTGCGCCCCCTTAACCACCCCAACTCAGACCCCGAAATAGCCAAACTTGAAAAAGAACTACTGGAAGCCGCAAACCAAACAGGTATAGGACCCATGGGATTAGGCGGCAAGTTCACCGTCCTAGGTGTAAACATAGACTACGCTGCAAGGCACCCCGCATCCTATCCAGCGGCAGTAGCCTTCAACTGCTGGGCGGCAAGAAGGGCAACAGCACGCATTCATCCAGATGGGCGTGTTGAATACTTGACGCATGAAATGAGGTGAAAAAGAATTGGCAACATACAAATTAACCACCCCAATCTCCGAAGAACATGTGCGAAAATTGAAAGTCAACGATGTTGTATACATCACAGGAACTATAGTGACAGCCCGCGACCAAGCTCATAAAAGAGCCCTGCAATTTCATAAAGAAGGAAAACAACTCCCAATCAACTTAGAAGGTTTGGCAGTTTTTCACTGCGGTCCCATAGTCAAAAAGGAAGGAGACAAATGGAACATAGTGGCAGCTGGCCCCACAACTAGCACACGAATGGACATTTTCGAAGATGAATTCATCAAGAACTTCAAAACCCGCGTCATCATTGGTAAAGGAGGCATGGGTAAACGCACCACCGACGCCATGCAGAAATACGGTGCCATCTATGGAGCCTTCACGGGCGGAGCCGCAGTCCTCGCCGCAAAAGCAATAAAGAAAATCAAAAATGTCGAATGGATCGACTTGGGCATGCCCGAAGCCCTATGGATATTAAAGACTGAAGAATTTGGTCCCCTAACAGTCGCGATAGACTCTCACGGAAACAATCTCTTCGAAGATGTTAAAAAGAAAACAGAAGAAAATCGAACAGTTATCTACCAAAAACTCGGCATTCAGCCATAGCAAACTGCAATGTGCGCATGAATCTCTAACTCAAATCGGTCATGATGCTTCCTTCAAAGGCTCTAGGATATCCTTCATCGCGTAGAAGAGGATAGTGCATTGCATGCAGAACCTTTTGAAGAACTTTCAGTGAAACCTGCGTGTGCGTGCCAAGAAAGAGCGTGAAGGGATGTTGAAAAGACTTCAATCATTAGGATACATTCAATGCGAAGATTCTGAACTCTAGGCGCGCGCGAACGGTTATATGGCTTGCGAAAGTAGCTCTGCTATGTCTAGGACTTGAATTTTTCCTTCCAAGCCTGTTGTTTTAACGGCATCCTCGAAGGTTAGGAGACAGAAGGGACACGCAATAACTAATATCTCTGCTCCCGAGTCGGCTGCGTCCTTGACGCGGATTTCGGAGAGACGTTCTCCCGGAATGTCTATCCACATTCTTCCTCCGCCGCCTTCGCAGCACAAGCTTCTCTCCCTAGAACGATCGAACTCTACAAGTTTTACGCCTGGAATGTTTTCGACAGCTCTTCTGGGCTCGTCGTATACGCCATTCTGTTTTCCTAGGAAGCAGGGATCGTGATAGATGACTGTTTTGTTTATCTCTCGTGAAAATGTGAGATTACCTTTGCCGATTAAGTCTGCAAGTAACTGTGTGTGATGCAAAACCTCGAAGCTTGTTTCTCCATATCTGTTTTTGAAGGAGTTGTATGAGTGGGGACAGCTTGTGACAAGGTGCTTTACATCATACTTGTTGAATAGCTTAACGTTTTCTTCTATTAGAAGTTCGAATAAGCCCTTTTCACCCATACCATAAACTTCGCTTCCACAGCAGTTTTCTTCGTCTCCTAATGTTCCAAAGTTGACTCCTGCTTTTTCGAAGCACTTCACCAAGCTTGTCGCCACCTCTTGAACTCGAGGATCATAAGCCGGTGTGCAGCCTACAAAATAAAGAAACTCTGCACCTTGCGAGACGTGTTTAATGTCTAGTTCTTGTGCCCACTCCGACCTTTTGCTTCTTATTCTTGCCCACGGATTGCCATTCTTAAAAGTGCTCTCTAACGCGTCACGGAGTGTTGTAGCGATTTGTCCTTGTTCTACCGCAAGGCTTCGGATGTCAATTAGAAATTCGTAGGGATTTATTTCCTTTGGACAGCGAATTCCACATGTAGCGCAGGTTGTACAGCTCCATAACTCGTTTTGGGAGTGTATGGTTAGCTTGCCACCTACAGAAATTTCCCGCATGTACTTTCTAACGTTTAAATTAGCCTTTCTGGACACTGGGCAACTTCCGGTACATATTCCGCAGTGAATACATTCAAGCAACTTATGTTTTTGGACGAGTTCCTGCACATTCATTTTCCTTGTCTCGCTTTGATAAGATGAAACATAAGATTTTTTAAGCGTTTCCTTTTTATGAATAAAAACAAATTAAGGAAACGAGAGATGACAAGATGGAGAAGGAGCCGACGAGAATAGGGATTTATGTTTGTGAGTGCGGTGGAAACATAGGGGATGTTGTGGATGTAAAAGCTGTTTTGGAAGCAGTTAAGGATTGGGAAGGAGTTGTCGTCGCAAAATACCAAAAATATCTTTGTTCAAAGCCATCCCAGGAAGTGATAGCTGAAGCTATAAAAAAGAAAGACTTAGACCGCGTTGTAATCGCCAGCTGCACTCCAAGAATGCACCTTGCAACCTTTCAAAGCGTACTCGAGCGAGCTGGATTAAACCCTTACATGCTTGAATTCGTAAACATCCGAGAACAAGCCTCGTGGGTTCACGGTCCACAATCCTCTACGGCAGCCACAAAAAAAGCTATAAGCCTAATAAGGGGTGGCTATGAGCGAAGCATAGAACTTGAACCTTTAGAGAGCATAAGTGAAAAATGTTCAAGAGAAATTCTAGTCGTTGGTGGGGGGATAGCTGGCATTACTGCGGCTCTGGAACTTGGCTATTTGGGTTTTAAGGTTCATGTTGTGGAAAGGAAACCAAGCATAGGCGGGAACATGGCTAAATTAACCAAAGTTTTCCCCACGTTAGACTGTGCCCAGTGTATACTCACGCCGAGAATGGCTGAGGTTGGGCGAAACCGAAACGTGAATTTGCTTACTTACGCTGAAGTACGTGGTATAAGCGGACGCCCAGGCAACTATGAAGTGGAAGTTTTCATGAAGCCCCGCGGCGTGGATACTGAGACTTGTAGAAGTTGTGGTGTATGCGCTAAAGTTTGCCCAGTTACGGTGCCCGACGAGTTCAACGAAGGCATATCTCAAAGAAAGGCGGTGTACGTAGAGTTCCCTCAAGCAGTGCCTTCAGTTTATGTGATAGACTTTGGTGCGTGCACGAAATGCTCAAAATGTGAGCAGCTTTGTCCAGCCAAAGCCATAAACTTGGAAGACAAGGGAAAAACAATAAAACTGAAAGTGGGCGCCATAATTATGGCCACTGGCTACCAGCTTTATGACGCGAACATGCTTAAGAACTATGGATATGGCGTTTACAAAGATGTTATCAGTATGATGGATTTGGAACGGTTAACTTCTGCATCTGGACCGACAGGGGGTTATGTGAAAAGGGCAGATGGCGACGACGTTAAAAGGATAGCGATTGTGCTTTGCGCAGGCTCCAGAGATAAGAACCACATTTCATATTGCAGCCGGATATGCTGCATGTACGCATTAAAGCAAGCTTTCGTGCTTAGGAAAATGCTTGGAATCGATGTTCATGTTTATTATATTGACATTAGAGCTACTGGTAAGGGTTATGAAGAGCTTTATTGGCGAGATGAGGAAGCTGGAGTTATCTTTACTAAAGGTAGAGTGGCTGAAATCTGGAAGAGCAAAAATGACAAACTAGTTGTTTTAACGGAGGATACTTTAATGGGTGAGGTTATGGAAAGAGAGTTCGACATGGTTGCTTTAGCTACGCCCATGGTTCCACCTGCGGGACTTGGAGAGCTCGCAGGCAAAATGAAACTTTCCTTAGGAGAAAAAGGTTTCATACAAGAAAAACACCCAAAGCTCGACCCCGTAGACTCACTCAAAACTGGGATTTTTGCATGCGGATGCGCCCTAAGCCCGAAAGACGTTCGCGACACGGTTTCCGACGCATTAGCAGCATCTGCCAAGGCTTCTCTTTTCCTGAAAGGAGAACGCATAACCACCAGCCCAGAAAAGGCCTTTGTGATTGCAGCCTTATGTGATGGCTGTGGTCTTTGCATTCAAGTTTGTCCAGTCAACGCTATAACCATGGAAGCCAAAAAAGCCAAGATTAACCCGTTCATGTGTACTGGTTGCGGGGGATGCATTCCCGTTTGCCCGAAGGGAGCTATAGACTTTAGAAATTCAACAAATAGGCAGATCATAGCTAATCTACGGGGAGTTCTCATGGACAAGGAGCCTAACGAGGTTAGGATTGTTGCTTTTGTAGACAAGAATGTTGGATATACCGGCATGGACTTTCTGGGTCTTGACCGTGTCAACTATCCCGAAAACGTTCGAATATTGGCGGTTCCTTCCACCGCTATCTTAGGTTTAAAACATTTGCTTTATGCCTTTGCCTTAGGAGCAGATGGAATATTGGTTATTGAGGGACAAGAAGACATCGATGAGCATTTTACCAAGAAGAGGATGATTGAAATGAACCGTTCCCTTGCAGAGTTTGAAATAAAAGGCATGAGAGTCCGCTACAGCTATGTCCCCCTACCAGTATACAAGAAAGCTGCAGACTTGTTCACAAGGTTTTCAGAAAGAATTAAGAAATTCGGGCCCTTCTCCATGGAGAAACGTAATAAGCTCAAAGAGAAGCTAGGCATCTAGGAGAGAAAAAGCGTTATGGATATAATCGTTTGTGTGAAACACGTTCCGGAAACGGCGGAAGCAGAGATAAAAATCGACTCTGCAGGAAAATCCATAGAAAAAAGTGGTTTAGTTTTTGACATTAATGAATGGGATGATTACGCTCTAGAGGAAGCAGTGCAAGTAAAAGAAAAAATCGGAGGCACCGTTACCGCCATAACAGTGGGTTCTGAGGACACTGACAGCACTTTAAGAAAGTGTTTAGCCCGAGGAGCAGACAAGGCTGTAAGGCTTACCGACCCGAAATTCGAAGGCTCTGACGGCTACGCCATCGCCAAAATCCTCTATAAGACCATTAAGGACTTGCCTTTCAACATGATATTTACGGGGGCACAAGCAGGTGACGATGGCTATGCAATAGTGGGGCCAACACTTGCAGAACTTCTCGGAATCCCCCACGCCACTATGGTTAAGAAAATCGAATTGAACGGCGACGTCGCCAAGGTTAACCGTGAATTGGAAGGTGGCTTGGAAGAAATTATCGAAATAAGGCTACCAGCTGTGCTTACAATCCAAACAGGAATTAATGAACCTCGCTATGTCTCCATTATGGGAATAAGAAAAGCAATGCAGAAGGAGATAAAAGTCTTCAGTTTGGCTGAAGTTGGCCTAAGCGAAAATGAGGTTGGGGAAGCTGGTTCATGGACAAAAATAGAAAATATGTACGTGCCACCTGTAGAGAAACAAGCAGAATTCCTAAAAGGGAGCCCAGAAGAAGTTGCTGCGAGAATTGCCGAAATCCTAAAAGCAAGGGGGTTAGTATAGATGAAAGAAATTTTTGTTCTAAGCGAACATAGACAAGGACAGATCAGAGACATAACCTTTGAAATGTTAGCCAAAGGTAAGGAATTGGCTGAGAAAACAAACACAGAACTAACAGCGGTGCTATTCGGGAAAGACATCAAAGAACAAGCAAAAGCTCTTTCAGAATACGCAAAAAAGGTTCTGTTGGTTGAAGATGCAAAGTTGGAGAATTTTAACTCAGAAACCTATCAGAAAATACTATCCAATTTAATAAGAGAACGCAAGCCATTATTAACCTTAATTGGGCACACCTCTTTTGGTATGGATTTGGCGCCATGCCTCGCTGTTTCGTTGGATGTACCCTTAGCGACGGACTGCGTAGACCTAAAATTTAAAAATGAGACATTAACTGTGACACGTCAGATGTATGGTGGCAAGGTCAATGTCAATGCAGTGCTTCGTAAAGCAGAAAATTACATTGTGACTGTTCGACAAGCAGCTTTCCCAGTTGGAAAGAAGACTTCTGCAAATGGAGAAATTATTGAGATTCCTTCTCCTATTTCTGAGGAAATAGCGGAAAAACGCTTTATCAAATACGTTTTGCCTCCTCCGGGCGGCGTAGATATAACAGTTGCGGATGTGCTCATAGGAATTGGGCGCGGGATAAAAGACGAAAGTGATATTCCTCCAATAGAAGAACTGGCAAAAACCCTTGGAGCTGTATTAGCCTGTTCACGTCCCATCGTAGATAAAGGATGGCTTCCTAACGACCGTCAAGTTGGCAGTTCTGGAAAGACCGTTAAACCGAAACTTTACATAGCCCTCGGAATAAGCGGCGCCTTCCAACATGTCCTCGGGATGAAGAACTCGGATCTAATCATCGCAGTAAACAAGGATCCACACGCACCTATATTCGGTGTAGCTGACTATGGTGTCGTGGAAGACCTCTTCAAAGTAGTTTCGCCCCTAAAAAGCAAAGTAAATGAACTGAAAGGAAAAAGGTAACGTAATCAAACTTTTTGCCCTTTCCGTCGATGCCTACTTCGATTTTCTTCATGATCTCCATTTTCCTAAGCCACAAAGAATCCTCTTTCTCAAATCAGGGTGATACCTTGAAGGCTGAGTTGTTTAATTTCTGAGTTTAACTATGCTTTAGCAAGACGCAATATTTAATACACGGCTATACACTTTAATTGTTTAGGAGAGCAACGTTGCAACACTTGAAAAAAGCGTCAGCGAAACTAAAAGATTCTCTAAAAAAAATTAGGTTGCCAAAATTCCGTAAGCCACCTATGCAAATGGTTGTTCAAAAAGCACCACCAAAACCTGTCCCCAGGGGTTTCAAGATTATTGAGAGATATCCGTTGTATGAACCTTTTGCACATGTGGCTATAGTGCAGAACCCAAAAACTGGCGAATACAAATATATACTTGACGAGTTACAGCTGGATCCGTTGGAACAGAATATCTACAATCGTGTTTTGGATGTTTTGCTGGCTGAAATAGACTCTCCAAAAGAGGAAATTGACGATCCTAGAAAGTTTTTCGCCACACAAGCCAGACAAATCGTCGACAAATACCGTATCAGCCTAGGTTGGTTGCCCGATGTTTCTTGGTACAAAATCCTATATCACGCTGAGCGAGACCTCGTCGGCTTCGGAAGAATTGACCCGCTTATGCGTGATCCTAACATCGAAGACATATCATGCGACGGTATCCAAAAACCAGTTTACATATGGCACCGAAAATACGAAAGCCTCGAAACCAACCTCATTTTCCAAGAAGATCCCGAATTGGACAACTTGGTAGTTAAGCTAGTTCACATGGCTGGAAAACATGTAAGCTCTGCATTCCCTATAGTTGACGCCTCACTCCCCGGAAAACATAGACTTGCTGTATGTTATCGACGCGAAATCACACCTTTTGGCACAGCTTTCACTATACGGAAATTTAGAGAAGACCCATATTCCATCATTGACTTGATTAACCTCGGAACCTTCTCTGAAGAGGTAGCTGCATATTTCTGGTTATGTCTAGAAAATAGAGCATCAGTCATGATTTTGGGCGGAACAGCATCCGGGAAAACAACAGCATTGAATGCTCTTGCCTGCCTCATTAAGCCAGGTAGCAAAATCATCACAATTGAGGAAACCGCTGAACTGAATCTTTCTCATGAGAATTGGATTTCGTTGATTTCAAGAAGGAGTTATGGGCTTGGTAAAAACCGGACAGGTGAAGTGACACTTTTTGATCTTGTAAAGACTTCGATGAGACATAGGCCAGACGTTCTCATAGTAGGGGAGATTCGAGGCGCAGAAGCCTATGTTCTATTTCAGGCAATGGCAACAGGTCACGGTGGCATGAGCACAATGCACGCTGAAGACATTGATTCTGCAGTCAAGCGTCTTACTCAGAAGCCTATGGACATTGCACCTGCATACATTCCGCTCTTGAACATTGTATTATCTATTCAAAGGGTTCACTTAAAAATAGGGGGGGAAACGAAAGCATTTAGACGTGTGATGGAAATAAATGAAATTGCTAACTACGAGGATTATCGAAGGATTTTCAAATGGCAACCTACGAAAGACGATTACCTATCTTCATTCGACGATAGCGTTATGTTGCCTTACATGTCTGAACGCACCGATATGGGCAGAAAAGATTTGGAAAACGAGATTGAGCAACGTAGAAAAGTGTTGCATTGGATGAGAGAACAAAACATTCGCAGCTACAAAGATGTTGCAGCAATTATTGCAGAATATTATGCTAGACCAGAAGAGTTCTACAAAAAAGTTTCAATAGGAGAAATAGAAGCGCTTGCCATTGCTAAGCACTCTTGAAGGGCTTTCGTTCCGCTTTTTCGGAAGGATAGCGCCAGTGTTCTTGAAGAACGTCTTCGAGTTTGAAGGCTATCTTCAAAGAGCAAATATGAGGATATATGCTGAAACATATGTATCTCTAATGTTTTTTGTAGCTTCTCTGACACTTCCAGTAAGTATAGTTGCTATTGTGCTTCTCTACTTCTTCCAATTCATCCCTCTAATCTTCCTAGTGCCTACTCCTCTATTTGTAATGATTGCCTTCATGCTCACCCCTATGTCCAAAGCCAGTGAACGATCTCAACGGTTGGAAAGAGAAATGCCATTTGCCGCAACTTACGTGGCTGTCATGGCATCAGGAGGAATTCCTCCATATACAAGCTTCAAACGACTAGCAGAAGCAGACTTGATGCCTGCGATGAGCCAAGAAGCAAAAAACTTGATCAGAGATGTAGAGATCTTTGGCGTAGATCCTTTAACTGCTATGCAAAACTCTGCAAAAGCAAATCCATTAGACATTTATCGGGAGTTTGTTGGAGGATACGCTTCTACAGTTATCATAGGTGGAGACATTACCAGTTTCCTTGAAACAAAGTCTAGAGAGCTCTTTAAGACAAGAGCTGCAAGAGTACGAGCGGCTGCAGAGCGGCTTGGCATGCTTCTAGAGTCATTCATTATCATTATGGTCCTCATGTCTCTGTGCTTTTATATCTTGTTCAGCGTGGAGGCAATCTATAGCACAGGATTGTCTTCGTACTCAGGAATAATCCTGTACACATATGTTTTCACGCCGCTACTTTCGTTTGTATTTATCTATCTTGCACATGGTATGCAGCCGAAATCTCCAGTTACGGATTGGAGACCATACAAGGCTTTTGGAATCTGTGCGGTGATTGCTGTAGCAGTTCTTATGCTTCTCACTAACTTCTTAGGTATTATGCCTGTTCCGTTTCTTGCGCCATTAGCAAATATTGTCGATCTTCCAACAGCAGTTTCAATAACTTTAGTGATTACAACTGGACCACCCGCCATTATCCATGCGAAGCTTTCTGCAGAAAAAATGAGCACCGAGCATGGAGTTACCCTTTTTCTTCAAGACCTTACAGAAACTAGGAAGACTGGTCTTGCCCCGGAAAAATGTATTGAAACTCTTTCTAATCGGGAATATGGAAGTTTCAGCAAGCATTTAAGGAAAATAACAGCTGAGCTTTCTTGGGGTGTCCCGATAAGGAAAGTTTTCATGGATTTTGTCAGCCGGACAAAGAGTTGGGCGACGCAGATTGTTATGTTTCTTTTGGTGGAGACTATTGATGTTGGTGGTGGCACTATCGCGATGATTGAGTCGCTTGCGAGATTTACCACTACGACGCAGCAGGTGGAAAAAGAGAAGAGGATGTCAGTTAAGCCTTACATAATGATGCCTTACTTTGCGTCTCTCATGTTGGTGGCTACAACTGTTATGATGCTCACTTTTACAACACAAACGGTTGGCCTTGCAGGTCCTGAGGCGACGACTGCGGTAGATATAGATGCATTAATGGTTATTTTCTCCACTTCTGTCATAATTCATAGCTATTTAATCGGGCTTGTAGGAGGGAAGATAAGCGAGGAATCCGTTGCCGCAGGCTTCAAACACGCGACATTACTGACAATAATCGCTATAGTAGCATCAAAAGTAGCTCCATCTTTGATTAGCTTCCAAGGATTAACCTAATATGGTTTTAAATGCGAAAAAAAGCCGAAGTAACAAGGCAACTAGCCCTGCTATTTCAGCAGTTATAATGACTGGAGTGATGGTTACACTAATTACTATTGCTTTTGCTTTTGCCAGTAATTTTCTCTTACTCAGGATAGCTGAGAGTGAATTCTTTTCTGCCAAGCAGTTTATGCAAACATTGGGGCTTCAAATAGACGACGTTGCATGGGTTGTTGGGCGTACAGAGACTGTTCGCTATTCAAGCAAATATGGCGATGTTGATTTCAAGTCCGCGTTGAATTACACAATTTATGTAAGCATTGAGAATGGATCTTACCAAAAATTTTACACAAGCACGACAGGGATTATTTGTTTCAACATGCCAGTGAAGCATTACACTGTTGGGAACGACTATTTTGAAATGATTTATCCTTCTGCTGCTAGCTTTTTGTTAAGCGGGGCATCTGCCCCTGTTTCGAAGATTTTTGCAGTGGAAAAACTTCCTATGACGGATGGCAGCTTTGCCAGAGTTGTGGTTATACCGACTATAAGGATGCTGAATTTAAGTATAGGCAACACGAACTATATTCGACTCTATCTGCCCCTCCTTTTAGAAGGGGAAAATCCCAAGCATTCTCAGTCTATCACGCTTACTGGAAAGTCTTTTTCAAAGATGGGAGAAACTGTAACTGGAATCAAGATTGAGGTAAGCTTCCCCTTAGCTGGATTTGATAACTTTTTCTTTAATTTCCCTCAAACTGAGGAATCAATATCGCCAGTTGGCGAAACTGTTCTTGAACTTTATACTAGTGAGGTGGATGTGGCATTGGGGGTACACGCCTAAAAGTATGTGGAAGGTGTTCTAGATGACGCATGCAAGCATGGAATACGTTATTATGGTTCCAATTCTTTTAGTGCAGGTTATTTTGATCCCCTTTGCTGTAGGTTGGATGATGGATGTTTGGGTTGTTCGGCGTAGAGAAACAGCGCTTCAAGACGTAGCAAGCCATATAGGCACAACCATTCAGCAACTTTATTTTTCATTGAACCGTGAAGAAATTGCTACTGGAACCACCACTCAAGCTGCAAATGTTCCACCATTCATCGAATCTATTCCGTATGTTATCACAGCGTCAGATAGAAAAGTTGAGAATAGCACGATAATCGATTTGTGTCTAGCTTTGATGGGAATGGACGTCACTGCTACCACTCGCGTTACGTTAGGTCCTAATGTGCTCTGGGATCAGTCTACCTTTGTGAGTAATTCAGCAGACGCTTGCATAAAAGTTGAAAAACTCTCTAATGGCACTCTGAGTTTTTCATTCGGATAGTGGATGTGAATAAAAATGGTTGGAGTAACTATCGATCATTTGGTTGCAACTACGGCTTTTATAGCGGCGATACTGTTGTTTGTTGGTCTTTTTGCTCAGACAATACAGGCTGCGATTCTGTATCAACAAAATAGGCATGTTGCGTTTAAAGCTAGTGACCTTTTGGATAACATTTTGCTGAGTCCAGGCTATCCATACAATTGGGGCGAGACAAATGATACTTTATCTTGTTTTGGGCTTCAAAAGCCAGGAGCAAGCGGCTACGTGCTTAGCTCCTTCGCTCTCATGAGGCTAATCTCTCTTTCTGGAGAGCCAGTGGAGTATCCGCGTGATTCAGGAAAATGGTATAACAATATTAGCTTGGGACCTGGCGGTTACTTGTTTATACCAATTAGTGATTCCATAAACTACGAGACAGCTTCGAGGCTGTTGGGGGTGAATGGCACATATGGATTTCAGCTTAGCATTAAGCCCATAATTGAAGTATCCATCTCCGAATATCAATCCAATCCCTTGAAATTGAAGGTTGAGGTTAACGGTCCAGGGTTTCCCCTAAGTGGAGCCAATTTGAGTTATTATCTTTACCGAAGTTATCAAACAGGTCAATATCCTTCCATAGAGCTTTCTATTGGCACAACACAGACGGACTCGTCTGGCGTGACATATCTAAATTTTACCTTCGATGGAGCAAGTGAGACATATACCATCGTTGCCTATGCCCGTCTAAGCGGCCTTCTAGGTTTAGGTCACTATTCTCATGAAACTTTCACTAAGGGTGCTGGTGTTATTCCATTTGTTGTAGACTATGAAGAGGGAAAAGTTTACCTCGCCCACAGTTGGGATGTGCATGATACTGGAACGCCTGTACCAAATTATTTCTACAGTGCCACATTTTTTATATTGACAGAAGAATTTACTTTTCAAGAGTGGCCTATAGCCAATTCCACTGGACAAATTAACTATGGTGGTGGTGGCGGTCAGTACAACTATGGTGAAACAACGCTTCCAGTGGGCTACCCTGGATTTTTGCTCGTCACGTACAGGTCCGGGGATGATTATGGGATGTGTATTATGCCTTGGGGCATAGGTACCCTAGCTGTTTCTACGTTGTTCGGTGGCAATCCCGCTGGTAACGTTTGGACCGCTACCGATCTTCGCCAAGTGATCGTCGATCAAATGGCGTATCAGGTGCAGATTACCTGCTGGAGTCTATCAGGCTATCAGATTTGGAATTCGAGGGGATGGTTTTAGAAATTGCTAAGAACTATTGAGGTTTCAATGGTTATATTGATTTTGGCAGTTGCGTTTGGCGCAGCGACGTTTTTCGCAGTTTTGCCGTCTCCTACACAGATTGCATCTCCAAATCTTCGACAACTTGCCCTTACAACGCTCCAAGTTCTAGACGCGAACAAAGCGTTAGCTAAGGTCGCTTTTGAAGATCTTGGCGACCAAGCTTGGACAGATTTGGAGATAGCTCTCTCTGCCAGCCTGCCACCTAACATAGTTTACAATCTCACTGTCTACGACATGGTTGAAGTTGGCGACGCCACAACCTACAGTAAGGTTCACTCGATAACAAACTCTGAAAGCGGGCTTGGAACCGACTCAGAGGCATCCACATACCTTGTCACTTCCACTAATGTGACGTTCACAGTTACACCACAGAAAATCTCTGGAACGCTCTATATTCTTAACTGCACCGACGCAAACGGATGGTGGATCACAGGTTATACTAGCCAAAGCCTGGCGACAGATCTACAAAACTTGCTTTCGCCTTATTTCAACACAACTGTAATGGTGCAAAACACTACAGATCTTGGAGCCCTTTTGAACGGCAATGAGATCTCTAGCTTTCCTCATGAAAACGTGACAAACGCAGTGATAATAAATACTTGCGGAGAAGCTGTGCCGATTCCGTCAATGTATGCTGATTTGTTTCCTCGTGACTCTTATGCTGAATACTGTTATGAACTTGGCAAAAGAGTTAACCAGTACAACTGGACTTGGGTAAGCATAGTGGGATACCCGTTCTATTACGTTAGCAACACCGTGAAATTATCAAGTAGTCACAATAGCTGGGGGATTTATGGAATGCGTAATGTGGGTTCGGGTGGGCTTAACTCCTTCCTCAGAGGATTAGACGTGGAGAATTATCCATCTTACAGCTATGATGGCTCGTGGATTACCGGAAGTCCAGGCGTTGTCTATTTTTCTTCAAATGCATCTTACTATTCTAACTATTATGGTCTTTATCCTTCACCTTATCAAACTGCAACACGTGCGTTACCCTCTTGGATTCAAGGTACTTATCATACCACTGTAATGGCAAGTGTTTTCAATCCAGTAAGCGACAGATATGCTGCTGCAACCTTCAAGCACACCGGAACAGGAGCTTTTACTGCCATAGGATTAACGAGGACACCTGACATACGAATTACTGGTCTCGCTCTCCTCATGTATTACCACCCGATCATCTACAAATCTGAATTTACTTTAACTGCTGGCGAAAGACCTACTCAAAGGCTTGTAATATTACAGCTCAGCCAGCAAGGAGGAGGTTAGCATGAGCAAGCCACTCGATAAAAAAGGGCAATTCTCTATATTTGCTGCTCTACTGGTCTCCATCATACTTGTCACCGCTATCATGACAACATATTCCATAATACGGAACAACCCCATTCGAGAACGGCCTCAAATCTTAGGTGCCATTGACGAGATGAATCTGGCTATCGATCACATTCTCGAATTCGTAGTCGGATACTACGGCTCAATTCTACAGGTTACAGGCAACACAACATATGCCCAAAATCTCGCTGCAGAATATTTGCAGAATAGCTTAGAGAGCATAGCTTATACCCATCCACAAATGAGCCCCTCTTTCCAACTTAACCATTCACACGTAAGCGCTTCATGGTTCAACCGCACAAGTTCTAGCGAAGGCGCCATCAACGTCACCTATTCTTTAATAGGAATAGGCATTTACGAAATACAATATGCAGCTTCAGTGGGGCTCGACGTTACTGTTAACCCTTCAAATACAAGTTTCGTATTTGTAAATGTGACACTCGATGGAAACAAGCCCTACCCAACCTTAAGCAAAAATAACTTCTTCTTTTACAACTACAGCTATACCGAATCAACTTGGAAATTAAACAACATAGGGCTCATAATCAATTCCATTACATCTACAGAACTCTATTCAGCCTATAACATTACCGTTCCAAGCGGCATTGACCCATCATCCTACATGCTACAAGTTATAGATCCTCGAGGAATCATAGTTTCAGCTTCAACTTTTTCGCATTACACTTACACTTTCAGCTGGAACCAAACACTATACTCATCACTCAGCCAAGACACAATAATTGTGGAAA
>Ga0209978_10000125_pt1 | contig 23438 bp, 22 predicted proteins | sample BentaG_FD_182805 | JGI IMG/M metagenome (GOLD analysis project Ga0209978, IMG submission 182805) | Deep subsurface microbial communities from South Atlantic Ocean to uncover new lineages of life (NeLLi) - Benguela_00093 metaG (SPAdes)... | ecosystem: Environmental > Aquatic > Marine > Oceanic >... | reverse complement strand
TTAGGACCCCAGAGGTGACCTAAAGCTGCTACATAAACTACATCAGGATTGGTTGGATGGATTACAATACGCCCGATGTGATGGGTGTCAGACAGCCCCATGTTTTTCCAAGTCTTCCCCCCATCTGTAGATTTGTACACGCCATTTCCCCAGGAAGAACTCTGGCGATTGTTTGGTTCCCCGGTGCCTACCCAGACGATGTCTGGATTCGAAGGAGCCACAGTAACATCTCCGACAGTGCTCGTGCTCTGATCGTCAAAAATGGGCTCCCAAGTCACACCATTGTTTGTGGTTTTCCACACACCTCCAGAAGCAACCCCAGCATAAATGATGTGAGGATTGCTTTCGACCACAGCAAAATCATCTATCCTACCTCCCATGTTCGCTGGACCAATGCATCTCCACTCCAGCTTGTCCAGCACAGATTCGCTTAAAAGATCTTGACTTTTTTTCTTCTGATTTGCTGCTCCGACGAAAAGGCAAAGACTTAAAATCATACCCACAGCCAATAGAAACCGAAAGGAAATTTTTTGTTTCTTCAAAGTCACTCCTCCTAGAATTTTTTGTTCGGCGAGTATCAAAATTACTCGCCAATCTAAAATACAACAAATTTTGTCATAGAAATTATCACAAGAAAAAGAACAATGTCAATTATCTTCATAACATAAACGAAAAACATCCAGGGTTAAAGAGCGAAAAAATAAAATTGTAGGGACTTGATGAATCAAGCCCTGAATATGGAGATTTTAACAAACCAAATGGCAATTATCCCTTTAGAGCAGGATGAAGTCAATTTTTTTAAAAAAAACACTTGACATTATATAAAAAGATACGTATATTGTATGTGTAAATAGATATGTATGATAATATGTAATAATTTGGAAATACTTACCTATATTTAAAAGGAAAAACACAATGGCTCACTTAAAACAAAAAAGGATAAACTTTTTCATGTCTTCTGCACAATTCAAGGAAATGGAAGAAATAATTTCCCCCAATGAAATTACTCAAAGTGATTTTATTAGAAAAGCCATAGAAGAACGTATTGAAAAAGCTAAAAAAGAACAATTAGAAAAAGAATTGGAAGAAGGCTATAAAGCCAAAGCTAAGTTAAATCTCAAAATATGTGAAGATTTCAAATATGTAGATGAAGAAAACATTTGAAGCAAACGAAGAATTAAAGCGAGGGGATGTAGTTTTAGTTAATTTAGATCCTGCCAAAGGAGCAGAGAAGAAAAAAACAAGACCATGTTTAGTTATTCAAAATGATACGGGAAATAAGTTTTCTCCTTTAACAATTGTTGCTGTAATAACCAGTCAAAAAGAAATTGGCAAAAAATATCCAACAGATGTTTGGGTTGATAAAGGAGAGGGAGGATTAGATTATCCAAGTGTTATTCAGTGTGATCAAATAAGAACAATAGATAAAAATAGAATAATTGATAAATTCGGACATTTAGATACTTCTAGGATGGTGGAAGTAAATAAGGTGCTGAAAATAAGTTTAGACTTGCCTTAGTACAATTAATCAATTTTAGTAGCATTTCTCAATACATCTTCATAAAATCCATTTCCATTATTGCGATTGTTAAATCTAAAAGTAAATTCATTAAGATAAAGCATGAGATATTTTTTAGAAACTTTTTGGTAATTTCCAATAATGTCCCTCTTAAGAATACTCCAAAAATTTTCAATTCCTTGTGTATGTACTTGTCCTCTAACATATTCAATTTGGTGGTCAATTCTTTCTGTTTTAAATTCTTGTTGCAATCTATCATAACCATGATAACCATCGGCACAAACCATTTTAGCTTCTTTATTAACATATTTCCTTACAATACGAGAAAGTGTTTCAGCAGTGCCATCTACAGGGATTTCGGCTTTAATTCTTCCTTTTCTTTCCTCCAATATATGTATCATCTACTTCAACGATATGCTTGAATTTTTCAACAAAAGAAACATCTCTCATTGCTATTCTAATTCTATGCATTAAATACCATGCTGTTTTATTTGTTACAGATACCATTTAGAGCCTCCTGCACTAAAGGGATAATTGCCAACCAAATTATCGTAGGGGTTTGATTCATCAAACCCAATATTAATAAGACAACCGAGATTATTTAACTTGCGTGCCTCTTTTGTAAGGTCATGGACAAGTTGAAAGACGTCTTAGAATATTGTATAGTCCTCAATGAATGAAATTCTTCTTGTTTTTCATCTCCCTTATCTCCCGACTCGGATCTCAGATTAAAAACTTCTTGTACACTAAAAAAATATTTAAACCAGAAAAAGCGCCCCTGCCTGTAATCAGCGTAGGTAATATTGTCTTTGGAGGCTCAGAAAAAACTCCACTTGTCATGAATCTGATTTCATTTCTCTTAAAAGAAGGACACAAAACTGCTCTAATCTCTCGTGGATACAAAGGGAGATGGGAGCGGAGAGGAGGCGTCCTCTCTGATGGCAAAAAAATACAAGGCATCTGGGAAGAATCGGGTGATGAACCCTTCATGGTCGCTCAAAATTTTCCAAAGGCAGGCATTTTTATCGGCAAACATCGCCTCCATTCCTGCGAAAGAGCTAAGGATCTAGGATTCGAAGTGGCTCTTCTGGACGACGGATTCCAGCATCGGCGCCTTCACAGAGATTTAGATATTGTTCTTTATGACCCTGAAGAAAAGATTTCCTTGCGAGAGCCTCATTCTTCCCTTCAAAGAGCAAACATCATTCTTGTTAAGAAAGATCTGGAAACTGAAGAGAAAAATCGGGTAAAAACAGCCTTTTCCCCAGCTTCTGTCTTCGAATATTCTGTGATAAATAAGGGCTTCCTGAAATTACTATCCAAGGAAAAACTGCCACCTGATGCCTTCAGGGGGAAAGAAGCTGTAGCTTTTTGTGGCATCGCTCGTCCAGAAAGATTCAACACCCTGCTAGAAAATGCAGGCATGGAGATAGTCTTTTCTTTCAGATTCCCTGACCACTACAAATACCATCAATCTAGCCTGGAAAAAATTGTATCTAAATTCTCTGAACTAAAACCCGCACTTGCGGTTACCACCGAAAAAGATGCCGTAAAAATCTCATCCTACCATGATGTTCTGAAGCATATACCTGTGTATTATTTAAAGATTGATCTCGATATAGAAGAAGAATTCTACGGAAAGATCAGATCTCTAAAATAACTTGGAAAATGGCAGGAATTAGACATAGAGCAGAATTTCTGGCATTTCAAATGGTAAAGTTCCTCTTCTCTCTTCTGCCACGAAGGCTGGGATTATTATTCGGACGATTCCTGGGAGTAGCCTTTTATGCATTGGATAAAAGACATCGCCTTATCGCTCTTTCCAACCTGAAAATTGCTTTTGGTTCAGAACTTCCTCTTTCCTCCCTCAAGGGCATTGCCCGCAAATCTTTCATTCATTTTGGGAAATTCCTCGCAGACTTGATTAAATTCAGCCGGCTCAAAAAGGAACAAAAAAACAAACTTATCACTGTGGAAGGAGAAGAAAACCTGGACAAAGCTATCGAAATGGGAAAAGGAATTCTTATCTTCTCTGCTCACTACGGAAGTTGGGAGATTGCCCCCCATTTTTTATCAAAAAAAGCAAAATTTTATGTCATTGCCAGGCCTTTAGATAACGATCTTCTAGAAAACGAATTATTAAAAATGAGAACAACTCTGGGTGCCGAGGTTATTTACAAACAGCAGGCTGCAAAACACATTCTTCAATCCCTTCGAGAAAAGGAAATGGTTGCTATTCTGATCGACCAGAATGTCCTCCGCAGCCAAGCAGTTTTTGTCGATTTCTTTGGAAAATCAGCAGCGACAACCCCAAGTTTAGCTGCTTTCTTCCTCAGGACAAAATCTCCTCTCCTCCCAGTCTTCTGTTATCCAACTTCTTCCAATACCTATCGTATTGAGATACTACAGCCCCTGCAGATAGATCTAAGTGATGAGTATGACCAGGATGTGTTGAAAATTACGCAAATATGCACTAAGATTATAGAATCTCAAATAAGGAAAAATCCCTACCATTGGTTATGGTTTCATAATAGATGGAAGACAAGGCCTGAGAATGAGGTAAAAGGAGAAAATGAGAGCTAATAACCGCCCTTTTAACATATTAAGAGCAGTAAAAATCAAGCCCGATTATTTAGATTTTGCCGACGGCTCTGCACTTATGGAAATCGGTAAAACCAGAATCGTAGCCGCAGCCACAATAGATGAAAAGGTTCCTCCTTTTCTTAAAAACTATCGCTCTGGCTGGATTACAGCCGAGTATTCCATGCTTCCTCGGGCTACTGAAAAGAGAAATGTCAGGGAGAGATTTCTCGGACGTCTTTCAGGGCGCTCCCATGAGATTCAACGTCTTATAGGGCGGTCTCTTCGAGCTGTAACAGACCTCGACGCCATGGGAGAAAGAACAGTCATTGTTGACTGCGATGTTCTTCAGGCTGACGGAGGAACCCGGACAGCATCTATCACTGCTGGATGCGTTGCTTTAGCTCTTGCCTTGAAAAAAATGCTGGATGAAGGAATGATCAGCGCAATGCCCCTCAAACATTTAGTTAGCGGTGTGAGTGTCGGTATAGTCCAGGGAAAAGCACTCCTTGACCTCGATTATGATGAAGATTCCAAGGCAGAAATAGACATGAATGTTGTGGAAAACGACAGAGGAGAGTTGATTGAAGTCCAAGCCTCGGCTGAAAAAAACACGTTCTCCCGTAAAAAACTTAACAGCCTCTTGCAGTTGGCTGATAAGGGCATTGATGAACTCATCAAGATTCAGAAGGAGGCCCTCAAAAAAAAGAGTCTCCTTTTCATAGCCTACGGATAAAAAAGGAAGAAATGCTATGAATCGAGTCTTAATTACAGGTGGAGCAGGTTTTCTAGGGAGCCATCTCTGCGATTCTCTCCTAGAGAAGGGAGCAGATGTAATCTGCGCTGATAATTTTTTTTCGGGAAACAAGGAAAATATCCGTCATCTCTTAGCTCATCCTTATTTTGAACTCATCCGTCATGACATGATTCACCCTCTCTTTGTCGAAGTTGATCATATTTATCATCTAGCCTGTCCTGCATCTCCCATTCATTACCAGTACAACGCCATAAAGACGGTCAAAACTAATGTCATGGGCACCATAAATATGCTTGGCCTTGCCAAAAGGACAAAAGCCAGAATACTCCTTGCTTCTTCTTCTGAGGTTTATGGTGACGCTGATGTCCATCCTCAACCAGAAGCATACTGGGGAAATGTAAACCCAGTCGGCATTCGAAGCTGCTATGATGAAGGAAAGAGAGTGGCCGAAACCTTGATGATGGATTACTACCGCCAGAATAGAGTGGATATAAAAATTGTACGAATTTTCAACACCTACGGTCCCCGCATGGCTATTGATGACGGAAGGGTTATAAGCAATTTTATTGTCCAAGCGCTGCGAGGAGAAGACCTGACAGTATACGGAGACGGAAGTCAAACACGATCATTCTGTTATGTCTCTGACCTTATACAGGCCATGATTAAAATGATGAAAACAGAGGATTTCATTGGCCCTTTGAATCTTGGAAATCCCAAAGAATATACAATCCTTGAAGTGGCTGAAAAAATCGTCAAACTCGTCAACAGCTCCTCTAAAATTGTCCATAAGCCCCTGCCTTCAGACGACCCTAAACGCCGTTCTCCTGACGCTTCTCTTGCTAAAGAGAAACTCGGTTGGGAGCCTAGAATAAACCTAGAAGAAGGTCTTTTAAAGACGATTGACTATTTTAAGGAAAGACTAAATCTAAAGAAAAGGAAATAAGATAAAGTCCTTTGAATCTATCTGTAATCATACCTGTATTCAATGAAAGAGAAACGGTTGAAGAGATTATCCGCCGTGTTCAAGCTGTGCAGGTTGGACTGGATAAAGAAATCATCATTGTCGATGATGCATCTCAAGACGGAACGCGCCAAATCCTAGAAAACCTTGAGGCTCCGAACCTGAAAATTCTCTACCATTCTAAGAATAAGGGCAAAGGAGCCACTCTCCGAACAGGATTCTCTCACGCAAAGGGGGATATAATCCTTATCCAGGATGCTGATTTAGAGTATAATCCTCAGGATTATCCTAAACTTCTGGAACCGATTCTAGATGGAAGAGCAGATGTAGTGTATGGCTCTCGTTTTCTGGGAGGCCCCCACCGAGTCCTCTTTTTCTGGCATTATGTAGGAAATAAAATCCTTACTACTCTCTCCAACATGATCTCCAATTTGAATCTAAATGATATGGAAACTTGCTATAAGGTTTTCAAAAGGGAGATTCTGGAGAGAATAAAATTAAAATCAAATAGATTTGGTTTTGAACCAGAATTTACTATCAAAGTGGCTAAATTGAAATACAAAATATATGAAGTCTCCATTTCCTATTCAGGGAGAGACTACAGTGAAGGGAAAAAAATTGGCTGGAAAGATGGCCTAGCAGCCATATTCCACATCATCAGGTATAAATTTTTTGATTAATCAATCAAGCCTATCTAGTTTGTCTAGTTTGTCTAGTCTTTATAATTAGGGTTTGTTGAATCAAATCCCTACACATTTATTTCTCCTAACTCCTTACTACTTACTCTTAACTTCTATTGATTTTAACTTCCAAGTTTCTTTCTTTAGTCCAGCCAGTCTAGCTTTTCATCGCCTTGACAATAACCTGCCTTAAATATACTATTTTCTCTCATAATAAGGCTTCTCATGAACCTTGTCTTAAGCACGAGGACAGGATTCGAAGGAGGTTATGATGAATCTTGTTTCATGGTTAATCTTAGCCGGTGCAATTATAGCTTTTATAACTTTAATTTCTCTCGTTTTTGCCAAGCAGTATCGGAAAGTCGGCCCAAACGAGGTGCTCATCATTTCTGGGGGAAGAAAGCGAGCTGTCATTGAACCGGACGGAACCAAGAGAAAAATAGGCTACCGTTATCGTGTGGGTGGCGGAACATTTGTCATGCCATTTCTGGAAACAGTTGATATCTTACCCATGGAAGTTATCACCTTGAACATAAGCACTCCTGAAGTTCTCACTCGCGGAGGGGTGCCCCTCATGGCAGAAGCAACCTCTCAGGTCAAGATAGATTCAGCCGATCATTCTATCCGCCTGGCTGCAGAACAATTCCTTGGCCTGGGAAAAGAAGGCATCAGGGATGTCTCGATGACCATTCTCGAGGGAAAAATGAGAGAGGTAATAGGCACCATGACCGTTGAAGAAATCTACACTGGAAGACAGGGATTTTCAGCAGGAGTGATCAAAGCTATTAAAGATGACTTTTCGCGAATGGGACTGACTATGATGTCCTTTGCCCTCAAAGATATAAGCGATACCCAAGGATATCTGGATGCTCTGGGAAAACCCCAAATTTCTGCAGCCAAAAGGGATGCTGCAATTGCAGAAGCAGAAACTGATAAAGAAGCTGTGATAAAGTCATCTGAGGCACGAAAGGAAGGAGAAGTTGCTCGATTGGCTGCAGAAGCTCTCATCGCCAAGTCTCAATGGGAAAATGAAGCCAAAAAAGCTGAATCGCAAGTCTCAGTCAACAAAAGCAAAGCCCAGGCAGATTTTTCCTACGAACTTGAACGCTACCGTCTCAATCAGGAGATAAAAAAGGAAGAAGCCAAGGTGAAGCTTATCGAAAAAGAAGAGGATATTAAAATAGAGGAATTAGAAATTGCCCGCCGAGAAAAGGAGCTGGATTCCAGTGTCATCAAGCCCGCCGATGCCCGTAAATATCAGATTAAAGCCGAAGCAGAAGCAGAAGAATTTCGCCTGCAGGCTGAAGCCAAAGGAAAAGCAGAAGCACTCAAGCTTGAGGGACTTGCCGAAGCAGAACGAATCAAGCATACAGGCATCGCTGAGGCTGAAGCCATGCTGAAGAAGGCTCAGTCCTGGGAAAAATATAATCAGGCCGCAGTCATGGAAATGTATCTTAAGGCGCTGCCTGAATTGGCCAGGGCTGTCTCTGAACCCCTTTCAAAAGTAGATAAAATTGTCGTGATTGGGGGAGATGGAGGATTGGGAACCTCAAAACTTACGGCCCAGGTAGCAGAAGTCCTTGCCCAGATGCCTGAAGTCGTCGAGTCTCTAACAGGAGTCGACTTAAAAAAATATTTCAAAGCAAAACTCTCCCCTAAAGAAAAAGAAGAAAAATAATCCTCATCCCAGAATAAGATTTATGAGCCAACCATGATTTCAGAAAGAATAAATCAAATAGGAGTTTCTCCAACCCTTAAAATAACGGCAAAAGCCAAGGCTATGAAAGCTCAGGGGATAGATGTCATCGACCTCAGCGCAGGAGAACCAGATTTCTCCACCCCTGACAACGTCAAGCAAGCCGGCAAACTAGCCATAGAGGAAAACTTCACTAAGTATACAGAAAATGAAGGAATCCCCGACCTGAAAAAGGCAATCGTAAACAGATTGAAAGAAGATCTTGGCTTAAGCTATGAGCCCAAAGAAGTTATCGTGTCCTCGGGCGCCAAGAACTCCCTGTACCATCTCATCCTTGCCCTAGTCAACGAAGAGGAAGAGGTTATCATACCTGCTCCCTACTGGGTGACTTATCCGCAAGTTGTTTCTCTGGCTAAAGGTAAACCTGTTATCATCCACACCAAGGAAGAGAATGGCTTCCTTATGACTGCAGACCAGCTTAAATCCGCCATTTCTCCTGCTACCAAGGCATTAATCCTGAATAATCCTTCAAATCCTACAGGAGCAGCCTATCAAAGGCATCAGCTTGAGGCTTTAGCGGATATTATCATGGAGGAAGACATCTATGTTATTGCCGATGAAATCTACGAAAAACTTGTCTATGATGATTTCCGGTTTACAAGTCTTGCTTCCCTCGGAGAAGACATAAAAAAGAAAACCATTGTCATCAACGGAGTCTCCAAGGCCTACTCAATGACCGGCTGGCGTATAGGGTATGCAGCCGGCCCTGCAGAAATAATCAGCGGTATGGCCAAAATCCAGAGCCATTCTACTTCAAACGCCTGTTCTATCTCCCAAAAAGCAAGCCTGGAAGCCTTAAAAGGACCCCAGCATGAAGTTTCAAAGATGGTCTCTGAATTCCAGAGGCGCAGGAACTATGTTCTGATGAGGCTCCAGTCTATTCCGGACGTCTCCTGTCTCAAGCCTCAGGGAGCCTTCTACATCTTCCCCAACTTCTCCGCCTATTATGAAAAGGAATTCCAGGGCACTCAGATTCGCAATTCCTACGGCATGGCCTATTATCTCCTTAAAGAAGTCAAGGTAGCCATTGTCCCTGGAGATTCTTTCGGAGCAGATGATTACATCCGTATATCTTACGCCGCTTCCATGGAAGATCTGGAAAAAGGAATGGACAGGATTATCGAGGCTCTCCCTAAACTTAAAACGGCTAAAAAAGTACGCCGCATTGCTTTGAACAATACCATCACTAAAGTGGAAAAATCAGTCCCCTCAGAAGCTGACATAAGTGTTGAGATGAGAGATGCCCTTGTTTCAGAAACGGAGAGCCATCTGAGTTACGAAAACTATTTCGAATGGAATGCCAACATTAACGGCGTTGTTGTCCAACTCCGCACAAACATTTCTCACCTCAATGATTTCTGGGTCGAAAACTGGTATCCCGCTCAATTGGAAGCTGAGCTGGAGCCGCACGGCATAATTTACGCTGTGGATGGCATGACAGGTCGAGAACCGCAGGCTTTTTACAATTCAGATACAAAAACAGGGATCCTTGTTAACACTGACAATTTCGGTCCCTGCCGCAGCCTGGCAGTCAATCTGGTTATGGATGTCTCTGAAAGGCTGTTCAACGTTAATGTAATCAGAGGCCTGTCTGCCGACATCGGAGGCAGCGGGTTAATCTTAATAGGACCGCCAGGCACAAAGAAGACCGAGCTTTTTTTCTCACTGCTTCAGGATAAAAAGTTCGCTCTGCATTCCAACGATATTGTTTTTGTCCGTTTCTCTGGAGCATTGCCTGTAGGCGATTGTGCTGAGAGAAAGCTTTACATCCCGACAAACACAGTTGAATCTTACACTCGCTTAGCCAAGCTTTTTGACAGCAGCAGATGTGAAAATGTCATCACTCGCAAGGAAGACTGCCAAGATGAGGAATGTCTGCGCTTGGATGAGTGCCGTCTTGATCGTGGTTCGCCCTATTGTTACAAAGCCTCGAAGAGGTCATATGCCATGCTCGACCCTTACTGGATCGATGGACCAGCAAAGCATACCAAACGGACTACTCTTCGCTGGATCTTTATCCTCCGTTATGATTCTGTTTCCCCTCCTGTAGTTGAAATGGAGGCAGAAGATGCTCTCCGTATACTTGAATCAGGGCAAAGCCTAGGAGTAGGCAGGAGTCTTAGCCCTTCAAAAAATCAGCCGTTCTTCAACCCGCATCTTCTGCTGTCCACCCAAGAAAGAATAGATCTACAGAAGAAATTTTACCAGCGCCTTTTAGAAAGTACTCCCTGTTATCTGTTCAACAGCGGAGTTGCCTCATCCGAGGACCTGAAAAAAATTGTTACTGGTGAGTCCTAAACTGCTATGACTAACAAGTCCATTTACAGCGAAGAAGCCTACGCAAAATTTAAAGCTGAACTCTTGAGAACTCTAGAAGGGCCAAACATCAGCAAAGTCGATCTCAACTGGCTGGAACCAAGGGCGAAAGCTCACGGAATTAAGACAAAATATGGCTCTTATGGTTGGCGCTCTGCCATATCAAGCCGCATTGCACCGAAAACAGTATATTTGGGAAGTGAATCAGTTCGACTCCCCCGACCCACGCCTGAACAGCAATCCTTGATTGCTAAAGCACCGGATGAGCTGGATAAGGTCCTCCACTTGATGCGTACTCTTCCTTTCTACCACATCCGGAGGCAGATGGGCGAAAATGATTCTTTCAACCCCATCTGCAATCTCTTTGTTTCCAAAGCAGACCTTGTTAACTACCGCCTCGGATACATGTGGGGGAATACCCTGTTTAAGCCAACAAAACGTCCGGGTCGTGAGTTCATCATGATTCACATTCCCGAAGAACACCTTCTGCGCCAGCAGGTTCTCGTTCTTCCCGAAGAAAACATCAACATCGCCCTCGGAACAGACTACATGGGAGAGGATAAAAAGGGATTCCTACGTCAATCTATGTGGAGTGCTGACCAGCAGGAAATGCTCGGCCTCCATTCTGGGACAAAGCTCGTCACTGTCAGAGACACTGACAACAATCTCAGAACTTACGGCGTCTTTCTCTTCGGCCTGACTGCCACGGGTAAATCTACCTGGTCCTGCCATCAACTCGGTCTTAACCATGAAAAGGGTGAAAAAACTGAAGTTTCCCAGGATGATATTGTTTTCTTAAGAAACGATGGTTCTGCGCTAGGCACTGAAGATAATTTCTTCGTGAAAACAGATGTTGAGAAAGAGAATCAGGAAGCGATGTACAATGCTTTAACAGACAAATCTGCTCTTTTAGAAAATGTTATGATTAAAGCCAACGGGGAAGTCGATTTTTTGGATGAAACCCTCACGGCAAACGGGAGAGCTGTCATTCAGCGAGATAAACTCAAGGTCAAGATAAAAGGGAAAATGGTCTGCATCTCCTCCAAATCTATCAACCTTCCCCCTCTGGATGAACTGGATGGGTTGATATTCGCTTTTATCACCCGAAGAAACACCATCATGAATTTTTCCCAGGAGCTGACCCCAGAGCAGGCGGTCCTCGCCTATCTCTGGGGGGAAAGCACTCACAGCTATGCCAGCCAGCCCCTTAGGGCAGGGGAATCGGTTCGAATCGTCGGGACTGATCCATTCGTAATCGGCTCTCGGGCGAAAAAAGTCAATCGTTTCTATGAGATAATCATGACATTAATGAGCAATTTCCCAGGAAAGCTCAAATTTATGCAGTACAACACAGGTGGTATAGGAGAAATTATCGAGACCTCTGAAGAAAACGGCCAAAAGAAAAAAAGAATGCTTCGCAAGGTCAGCCGCGTTCCGATCAATCTAATGGCTCAAATCCAAAGGGGTGACTTGCGGGGTGCAAACCAATATGAAAGAGGACTTCTGGGAACAAAGGAAATAAAACTCTGCGAAGGAAAGAGTCTTGATGAATACGATATTCACAGATTCTATTCAGAGGAGCAGATTCAGGATTATATCAAAGATTTGGTAGAAGGTAGGCGCAATTTCACGGAGGAAATTGCATCCGAAGGCCTCAGAGAAGAAATTCTTTATGCGGCAGAGCGTTCCTTCCGCATCGATAAAAGTGGAGAACCTCTAAAAGTCGCAGTGCCCGAAAGTCCAGCCCTCCAAGAAAAATCTGTTTCCGCCTGGGAATCCAAATCCAGGCCTCGCCGACGCGGGTTTTGGCGAACAAGGTAAGAACTTTATCTGGTTTGTCTAGTTTATCTGGTTTGTCTAGAAAGGAGTTTGATGAATCAAGCCCCTACATAATTAATTTCCTGATCTTTGTCTTGGATTTGGATTTCTCAGCCCAGTCTTTCTTCAAATTCTTGAGCTAGAAGATGGAGGAGAAGAAGATGAGCTTCCTGGATGCGAGGCGTACTTTTAGAAGGGATATCGATTAGATAATCAACCGATCGAGCTAATTGTCCTCCTCCTTCTCCAGTAAAGGCTACAGCTAGCAATTCTTTCTCCTTAGCCACTTCTACACCCTTAATAATGTTGGGCGAATTGCCAGCACTTAAATCCTCATTGTTAGCTTGACAGATCTAATGAGAATAGTTAATTTAAATTTTTAATGAGGGGTTAATATGAATGTATGTGCTTGGTGTAAAAAGAAGATACCAAAAAATTGCGAAGTTTTCGGCCTTGGAGCAAAGGTTGGAAAAGGAATTGATCTCAAAGGGCAAGAAGGTGAAATTATCTCCTTATTTCTAGTTCTTGCGGATAAAACTGTCCCTGCTACTGTGACTACATTTAATTCGGAAGCCAAGAAAAATGGTTATGATCTTATGTTTATGACCTGCAGTCAAAGCTGTGCTAAATCTTTAAAAAACAATCTTCAGAAAGAAAAAGATCTCCTTCTAGAGATTATCAAATTTGATAAGAATTAAATATTATTGACGAGATATAAAATGAACAAGACTGATACATTTTCTATTACTATCCCTAAAAAGAAACCCTTTAAAAATGTTTATCAGTTTAAAATAACCCTTCTAGATGCGAATCCATCTGTGTGGCGGAGGATTTTAGTCCCAGGAAGCTATACATTTTACGATTTACATGTAGCAATACAGGATTCTATGGGATGGGAGGATTATCATTTGCATGGATTTGAAATAGAAGATGGGATCTACGATGGCAAGCTTGTTCGTATTGAATGTCCTTTTGCCGATCCTGAATTTAATGAGAAAGATTACCTCTATACAACGGAGATTCCTCTTAAGATGTTTTTTAAACAGGAAAATGCTAGTGTGATGTATTATTATGATTATGGTGACGGTTGGGAACATAAAGTCCTCTTGGAAAAAATCATTCCTAGAAGAGCGAAAATGAAATATCCTGTCTGTCTTGATGGAAAAATGGCATGTCCTCCAGAGGACTGCGGAGGTATCCCCGGATATTATAGGTGTATTGAAGCTATCAAAAATCTGAAGAATGAAGATGGACTTCTCGACTGGTTAGGTGATTGGAAGCCAGGCAGGTTTAATCCTAAGAATGTTGTATTCGATGATCCAAAACAACGATTGATGCAAGCTCTAGACGTTTAAAAAGTCTATATCATTTATGTCTTATAGCATCGAAAAATAAATGAAATTTAATTCATGAATCATTGAACTTACAGTCAATTAATTATTCTAAAAGAGGAAGTTGTTTAACTAAATCGCTATTCTCTTTTAATAAAACTATTCCCAAAGTAAATATTTCCAAATAGGAATTACTTCAATAGTACCGACCGGGGCATCAAGTTTCGATTCTAAATCTTTAGAGATGAGAATTCCTTTTTTAACTTTAAATTTTCCCATAAAATTCTTTAATCCTTTAAGATCTCTTGTACTGATAGATTCTTGATATTTCACTTCAACTGGAATTATTTCCTCTCCTTCTGTTTTAATTAAATCAACTTCCCATTTTGAGGGAGACCGATAGAAGAATAGGCTTTTTTCGCAGCTTACTAATAAATTTTCTATAAGCAATCCTTTATATTCTGAATCGATCGGGAAATCCTTAAGTGCTAGACAAAACGCAGGGTAGGATAAGTAATATTTTTTCAATTTTTTTTCACTTGTTAAAAGATTGCGAGAGAAATTGTAAAGGGATTTTGTCAAAAAGCTCAAGCGCAAGAATTCAAAATAATTGGCAATTGTTCTCTGATCCCTATTTAAATCATTAGCTATATTTTGGAACTCTACCAGCATACCCGGCTTTGAAGACAATATTTTAATGAGTACCATTAAGAGTCGAGGCTCATTTATGGAAAAAGTATCTTGAATATCCCTAAAAAGCACTTGTTCCAGTAAGCTCTCCTTGAAATATTTCTTTAAGACTTTCTCTTCCCGTTCAAAAATTACTTCAATAAAGCCAGAATTTTTAAGATAGCTTTCAATTTCTTTTTGAATAATTTCTCTGTAAATGTTTAAACGATCAGGATCAAAAGTAACTTTTTTAAATTTTAAGAACTCTCTAAAATCAAGCGGGTTTATTTTAAAATCATATATTCTGCCTGCTAAACTTTCTTTGCTTTCCTTCAGAAGATTTAATGAAGCGGAGCCAGAAATGATTATTTTTATATTTGGGTTAAGATCATAGAGTATTTTTAGCTTATTCACCCAGTCCTTAAGTTTTTGAACTTCGTCAAAAAAGAAATATAACTTATTTTTTACCTCAGAAAAGCTCATCTTGAGAACACTTATTTGATATTCTTCTAGGATCTTGTCCAATTCTTCTCTTTCTTCATCGAATGAAAAATAAAGGATATGAAGAGGATTTACCTCTAATTTATTCAAAAGGTAATCGATAAGCTGGAACATTAAAGTTGTCTTGCCCACCCTCCTTAAGCCCATAAGAAGCAATATCTGTCTTTTTCCAAGAAAAGATAAAATGTGATTAAAAGCTTCTCTTGCTTGGCCGACTAAATCTTTGTTAACTGAATTAACTGTCCACCAGTGATTAAATTTAGTTAAAAACAATACATATTCCTCCTTTCATAAATAAAAAACAATAACATTGCAATGTAATTATATTAAAATAACAATAACATTGCAATGTAATTATATTAAAATATATGTTTTTTTCAACAGAAAAATCCTCCTACTCTTAGGAATCCAAATCAAGGCATGCCGCAGTGGATTTTGGAGGTCAAAATAGACGGCCTTTCTCGTCCGTCTGATTAATCTAGTCTGTCTCGTTTATCTGGTTTGTCTAGAAAGGAGTTTGATGAATCAAGCCCCTACATAATTAATTTCTTGCTCCATGTTTTGGGTTTCTCAGCCCAGTCCTTCCTCCAATTCTTGAGCTAGAAGATGGAGGAGAAGAAGATGAGCTTCCTGGATACGAGGCGTACTTTTAGAAGGGATATCGATTAGATAATCAACCGATCGAGCTAATTGTCCTCCTCCTTCTCCAGTAAAGGCTACAGCTAGCAGTTCTTTCTTCTTAGCCACTTCTACACACTTAATAATGTTGGGCGAATTGCCGCTTGTAGAAAGGGCAAGAGCCACGTCTTCTCTATCACCTAAAGCTTCAATCTGGCGGCTGAAAACATGATCAAAGGAGATATCATTACCAATAGAAGTCAATGCAGCTGTGTCAGTGGCTAATGAGATGGCCCTCAGAGGGGGCCTTGTTTTCAGAAATTTATTCACTAATTCAGCCGCAAAATGCTGAGCCTGGGCAGCACTCCCGCCATTCCCGAAAATCAAGATTTTTCGGCCAGCCTTTAATCTATCTGTTAATAAATTTATAACTTCTTTAAAAACATGGCCTTTATCAGCAAAGAATTTCTCCAAAATTTGAGTGTATTGATGGATGATATCCTGGTAATTCATCTTTCCTCCTCAAGCAAGCCCGGTTTGTATAAAACTCCTCACTTCATCTATGAGTTCTGGAAGGTTGTTCCTGTCGTATCCTCTGACCTGGACAGGCTCATGAAAAGTTACTTTTACTTTCCCCCTTTTTACAAAAAAACTCTTCGGGGGCATGAGTTCGTAAGTTCCTTTGATGGATACAGGGAAGATGGGAGCCTGAGTATTGACTGCTATAAAAAAACCACCTCTTTTAAAAGGTTGAAGTAATCCGTTTCGACTCCTTGTCCCCTCAGGAAAAATTAGGAAAGAATATCCTTTTTCTTTTATTAAGTAAGCTGCTTTCTCGATACTCTTCCTTCCTCCTTTTAGGCCTTTGCGGTCTACAGGGATAAAGCCTATCTGTCTCATTGCCAATCCTAAGATAGGGATCCTGAATGCTTCTTTCTTAAGGAGGACTCTTACAGACTGAGGAATAATCATAAAAAGTAATGGTCCATCCATAAAACTAAGATGATTGGCCATGAAAACATATGATGATTTTTTGTCTATTTTCTCGACTCCACGAACATCAAGACTGATTCCTAATATCTTTTGTCCGAGGCGAAGTGCTATTTTGCCAAGGAATATGATAGGCTGGGAGAGCCTTGTCAGAAAGCAGAAAAGCAGGAGTGGAATTAATATAACTATTAGAATAATGATTAAAGTGAAAAGAACAACAGTTCTCATTGTGTATGTCCGTATTATATCATAATTAGGGGTCAAATCTTTACAATTGACATTTCATAAGAAGCTATTCAAGGTGAAAAAAAGCAAGATTCGCTTTTTTGCTAAGAAGATCTTGTTTATCTTCCACCTAAATGAAATATAAAATCAGATCATCATTATCTTAAGAACGTTATAGGGATCGATAAATGTCAAATGTAAAGATTTGACCCCTTTGGTGTTATGGGGATCGATAAATGTCAAATGTAAAGATTTGACCCCTTTGGTGAAATTTGACCCCTTTGGTGAAAGAGAAAGGGCGATACGTCTTACAATGTATCGCCCTTTCTAGGTTTGGAAAAGACTTTTAAGGAGAGCTAATCTTAATCAATTTAGCTAGAAGCAGCAGAAGCGGTCTTTGGAGCACGAATCCAGGAACCATTCCACATAACTAAATCATTGTTGAAATCGGCCATAGAGTCGACGATAAAGAGTCCAGCCTCTGGATCATCTTCATTGAAGGAAAAAGTTTCTGCTGATTTGTCGCGGGTCAAGGAAACAACTACAAAATCATCCGTACCTGCGCCAGTGACTCCATAATTTCCGTCTGCAGCAAGGCCGCAATAGATATAAAAATTAGTGCCCCACTGGTCTGTGATAGGAAGAACTTTAACATAGAACGGAGAAATGTCATCATAAAAGGCTGTAGTGGCATCATAGGTGCCATCCTGCGTGGGAGCAATTCCATGGTCAGTCACATAGTCAGCAATAGATGTGGAAATGGTGGCAATATCCTTCATGGTGCTTTTCTGTTTAGCCTTCTGGATAGCTGTTAGAGCATTGGGAATAAGAAGAGCTGCCAGAATACCGATAATAGCAACAACGATAAGTAGCTCGATGAGTGTAAAACCTCTCATCCTTTTTAACATTTAAACCTCCTCTTCCTGGCTTCACTTATTTAGTCGACCAGGAATCATAAAAATTTAAATCTATTCTGATGCTTATAAAATAGCAAAATTTATGCCAAGTCTGTTATTAATGTAATTTATTGATAATAAATAAATTACTATGTTATCTTTCGAATCGCCTTTCCTTATTTTTAACACTTTTTGCTAAAAAAAGACAATAAATGTCATTTTTTTGGAAAATAGTCATATTTTCCACTCTTTACTTCTTCTTTCCCCCCTGTTTGATCTCATAAATGGAATTTATCGATAAAATATCTCAATGACCTGTAGCTGATTCCCAGGAGAGAAGCAGTTTTTTTAAGGTTCCCCCCCGATTCTAGGCGAGCCTGTTTTATGTAATTCTGAGAAATTTCTTCCAAGTAGGAATTGAGATTAAACCCAGGATTAAGATGTAAGGAAAGTTCTTCATCCTGAGGAGATGTTAAGAGTTCTTTAGGCAGGCTATTTTCATTAATTATCTCAGAATCCTCGATAGCGACAGCCCTCTCAATAACATTTTCCAGCTCTCTCACATTTCCCGGCCAGGAATAGGACTCGAAAATACTCATGGCTTTGGGAGAAATCTTTTTAATCTCTTTCCCCATCCGCTCACAGTACTTTTTAAGGAAATGTGTAACAAGAAGTGGTAAATCCTCTCTCTTCTCTCTTAAGAGAGGCATCTTAAAAGATATGATGTTCAATCGATAGAACAGATCTTCTCTGAATTCTCCATCTTTAATTTTCTGTTTTAGGTCCTGATTGGATGCCGCTATAATCCGTACATCAACGGGAACTTCCTCTGTGTCTCCTACTTTCCTTATCTTTTTTTCCTGGAGTGCCCTTAAAAGTTTAACCTGTGTTAAGGGTAAAGTCGCTCCAACTTCATCTAAAAACAAAGTTCCTTCTTGGGCAACCTCAAACATCCCTTTCTTATTAGCAACAGCTCCAGTGAAAGAGCCTCTGACATGACCGAAAAGCTCACTCTCTAGTAGATTTTCTGGAAGGGCCCCACAGTTTATGGAAACAAATTGGTTTTTATGGCGAGGACTCAAAGAATGAATGGCCTTGGCAGCAACTTCCTTTCCTGTCCCGCTTTCTCCTGTTATGAGAATAGTGGAATCAGTAGTTGCAATCTTTTCGATTAAGCTGAATACCTCCATCATCTTCTTACTCTTACCCACCATTTTCTCATAACTGTACTTCTTTCTTAACTCTTTCTTCAGAAAGATATTCTCCAGCCTCAACTTTTTTTGTTCCAGTGCATTGGCCACAATGATTTTCAATTCATCTATCTCAAACGGTTTCATAACATAATCTGTAGCACCGATCTTCAAAGCTTCGACAGCCTGCTTAATACTTCCGTAAGCTGTCATCATGATCACTGGAATATCCTGTTTTTTCTCTTTAACATGTTTTAAGATTTCCATCCCGCTTATCTGCGGCATCTTTATATCACAGACAATAAGATCAAAATCTTTTTTATTTATCACTTCAATGGCATTCGGAGAAGAGAGGCAGGTCTCCACTTTCCAGCCCTCTTTTTTAAAGACGACCGACAGAAGATGGAGAATACTCTTTTCATCGTCAATGATGAGTATCTTTTTCATCGCCCTAATACTTCTTCCTCTTATTTGGTTTCGATTATGCTTCTCGTGGGAAAAGTTATAACTACCTCAGTACCTTTATTGATTTCAGAATCTATGTGAATTTTTCCCTCATAATCGCTAACTATCTGGTGAACAATGGACATACCAAGACCCCGTCCATTATCAAAATCGGAATAAAAAGGCTCGAAAATCTTTTCTTTTTGTTCCTCTGTCATTCCTTTTCCTGTATCGGAAATTCTTATCTGGAATTCATTGTACCTCTTCAAGTCAAAATTTATGGATAAAGTTCCCCCTTCAGGCATAGCTTTAATAGCGTTCTTTAAGATATTCCAGAATATCTGCTTGAACTGGTTAATACTTCCATAATAGGGAATCTCTGTAGAATCATAATTGCCTTCCAAGCGGTAATTTGAATTCAGTTCGCCGCTTCCATGAAGGATGGTTAAAACCTCTCTTAAAATAGTTGAGAGCTCAATAAGGGAGAAGACTTGCTTCCCTGGTGTGGCAAAATCCAAGAATTGATCGATGGATTGAGAAGCTCTTCTTGACTCCATGAGGATAATTTCCATCAACCCTCTTTGTTCCCCGTCCAATTCTAATTCATTCTTAAGAACTTGAACAGAACCAGATATGGCAGCCAGTGGATTCCTTACTTCGTGGGCAATACTGGCTGAAACTTGGCCAGTTATTGCAAGACGGTCTTTAATCTCAAGCTCTTTCTGTGCCAGACGGAGTTGCGCTTTTGCTCTTCTCAGATTACCTGTTAAATAATTGATTAAAAAAGCGATAATGAAAAAGATGACCCACGCCATTAGAATATTGAAGAAGACGAAACCCGGAGTTAATTCCATGTATTGATCCGGACTGAAATAAGGAACGATTCCAAAAAACATAAAATCTATAAGCACTCCAAAAACGAAAGCGGACAAGGCTGCTACAAGAATAGCAGCTTTAGATGATACAATGACACTTGCCGCAATTATCCCGAAAATATAGAGGAAGTAGAAAGAGCCGTTCAATCCACCAGAAATATAAACAAGTCCAGTAATCAAAAGAATATCAAAAATGATTTGAATGTATACCTGCAGTGTATAATTCTCAGTTTTCAGATAAAGAATGAAGTAGATTATAGATAATACATAACTACAATAGACTATATAATATACAGGGTCGAGCAACAGGAATCTGGATGTGCTAAACTGAATAATTACAGAGGAAACAAATAGAGACGTTAGGGCGACCAAGCGCAGGATAATAAACCAGAAGACGTACCTTTTCCTTTCTGCATTCGTCTTAACATCCGATTTTTCGTACTTATTCATCTTATTCCTTGTGTTCTTCTCCCCTCTATCCTGGCTCTCTCACCCCCGAGGAGAGCCATTCTCGCTTTCTCCCTCTTCTTTTAAAACTGCTGCAACAGGGCAAAAATGGGAAGGTACATGGAAAGGACAATACCACCTATCAATGCTCCTACGCCAATAAGAAGAATAGGTTCCAACAAAGAAAGGAGAGAAGCAACAGAAGCTGAAACCTCGTCATCAAAAAAATCGGCTATTTTAAGCAGCATATCATCCAGAGTACCAGTAGCCTCTCCAACGCTTACCATCTGGGTGACCATAAAAGGAAACTGTTTTGCTTCTTTCAGAGCATCAGTAAAGTTATTTCCCTCAGATACACTCCTCCGCGCCTCATTGACGCTGTCCTCTATAATAGCATTACCTGAAGTTGCAGAGCTAATTTTCAAGCTCTCCAAGATAGGCACTCCTCCGGAAAGAAGAGTGCTCAGAGTCCGAGCCAGCCTAGATATGGCAACTTTCCTCATAATTTCTCCAAAAAGAGGCATTCTCAATGAAGCCCTGTCAAAAGCACGGCGTCCTCCGGGAGTTCTTTTCAGGTACCTAAAAAGAATGAAAAGACCGATAACAGAAAGAAAAATATACAAGATATAATTTTGAATGAAGTTACTGATGATAACAACGACTTGAGTAATGAAAGGAAGTTCAGCTCCTAATTCAAGAAAGAGGTTAGCAAAAACAGGAACAATTTTCCACATCATGAAAACAGATACTAATGCAGCAAAGATTATAATAGCTGAAGGATAGGTTATTGCCTGTGTGACCTGGGACCTTAATTTCACTATTTTTTCTATGTACTCTGCTAAACGAGTGAGAACCACGTCAAGGGAACCACTCTGCTCTCCTGAAGCAATTAGGTTACAATAGAGGTCATCAAAGACTTTAGGAAATTTCCGCTTAGCTTGATTCAAAGTTGAACCTGCCTCAACATCCTCCCTGACGCTTATTATACATTTTGCGAAATATTTACTCTTGGTCTGCTCTGCTAGTATGTTCAAACTTTGAATGAGAGGAAGATCGGCATTAATCAAGATAGAAAGCTGGCGGCTGTAGATAGACAAATCCTTGAGCTTTACCTTCTCCCTTTTGAGAAAAGGTATTGCAAACTCACTTTTTTTCCTAACTAAGTTAAAAACAGTTATTTGCTCTTTCTCAAGAATCTTCGCCGCTTCTTCTAAAGAGGCGGCTACACGCTCTCCTCTTACCATCTCTCCAAAGCGATTTCTTCCTTTCCATTCATATATAGCCAATTTCTACCCCCTATTATTTTTTTATTGACCGAGAGGTTAAATCTCCAGATTGAATGCCCAAAGCCTCCCTTCTCTGAAAGATATCCACCAACTCCTCTGGATAATATGAAACATTCATCGCTGTCTCTAAACTGATTAACTTCCTAAAATAAAGACTGGCCAAGGACTGATTGAAGGTCTGCATTCCACTTTTTTCCTGGCCGACCTGCATATTAGCGTAAATCTGGTGGGTTTTATTCTCTCTGATTAAACTCCTTATGGCAGAGTTAGGAATGAGTATTTCCATAGCCAAAGCCCTGCCTTTTCCATCAATTGTGGGCAAGAGGGATTGAGTTAGCACTGCTTCCAAATTCATGGAAAGCTGTGTTCTCACCTGAGCCTGATACTGGCCGGGGAAAATATCAATGATCCTCGATATGGTTTCAGCCGCTGAGTTTGTATGAAGAGTGGAGAAGGTAAGATGACCTGTCTCTGCCACTCGTAAACAGGCTTCAACTGTTTCTAAATCTCTCATCTCTCCCACCAAGACCACATCAGGATCTTCCCTCAAAACAGATCGAAGAGCATTTCTGTATGACAGAGTGTCAGCGTAAAGTTCCCTTTGGTTGATGATAGACTTCTTGGGAGTAAAAAAGAATTCAATCGGGTCTTCTATGGTAACAATGTGAACATCTCTTTCTTGATTTATATAGTCAATCATACAGGCCAGGGTTGTTGATTTTCCGCATCCTGTTGGTCCAGTTACAAGAACCAATCCTCGAGGCAAATAGCAAAGCTGGGATATTCTTTGGGGGATCCCCAATTTGGCAAAGCTCCATACCTCAGGAGGGATTCTCCTGAAAGCTCCTGCCACGGCTCCTTTCTGCATAAAGACATTCGCTCTGAATCGTCCTAACTCTTTCATTCCAAAGGAGAAATCAAGCTCTAACTTCTCTTCGAATATCTTTTTTTGCTTGTCCGTTAAAATACTGTAGACTATTTCCTTAGTTTCTGTTGGGGTCAGTGGTGGATGGGGAAGGGAAACCAAACGACCATGAACCCTTATTCGAGGAGGGATGTATGTTGTCAGATGTAAATCGCTGGCTCCCTCATCGACGGTGGTTCTTAACAATTCTTGAATTGGTCTAGCCATTTTATATCCTTAATCTTGCATTGTTGCTCCGAGAACTTCCTCTATTGAGGTTACTCCATCTTTTATTTTCATTAATCCGCTGCGCCGCAAGGTGAGCATTCCATGATCAATAGACTCCTTTTTTATCTTTGCGGCTGAAGCTTTTCCCAAAATCAGTTCTCTTTGTTTGTCAGTGACTTCCATTACTTCAAAAAGGGCAATTCTTCCCCTGTATCCTGTATTATTGCATTGGGTGCATCCTTTAGGTTTCCAAATGGTAACTCCCTTTGCTTCCTCTTCAGCAAATCCTATATCAACCAAAGATTTGGTAGGCACTTCATGCTTGACCCGACACTTTTTACACAGACGCCTCACCAATCGCTGGGCAACAACTAAAATGATAGAATTTGCAATCAAAAAGGGCTCAACATTCATATTCACTAATCTGTTGACTGAGCTGGCCGCATC
>Ga0209978_10000124_pt1 | contig 23478 bp, 24 predicted proteins | sample BentaG_FD_182805 | JGI IMG/M metagenome (GOLD analysis project Ga0209978, IMG submission 182805) | Deep subsurface microbial communities from South Atlantic Ocean to uncover new lineages of life (NeLLi) - Benguela_00093 metaG (SPAdes)... | ecosystem: Environmental > Aquatic > Marine > Oceanic >... | reverse complement strand
CGCCAATGATGGCCACTGTGTCTCCCAGCTTAATGTGGGCTTTTTCGATTCCGTGGAGGACGCAAGCTAGGGGTTCTGTTACTGCGGCTTCTTCGTAGGTTATGTTGGGTGGAATTTCTTGGGTGTTAAGCATCACTATGCGCGCTGGAACTTTGATGTATTCGGCGTAGGCGCCCCAGAGCCACATCATGTTTTCGCACAAGTTGTAATTTCCCTTTTGACACATTTTACATCGGAGACATGGCGAGCTGTTTCCCGCCCTAACTCGCATGCCCTCTTTCGGCCAAGAAACACCTTCACCAGCTTTGACTACTTCTCCAGCCCACTCGTGTCCAAAAACCGTTGGGTATTGAATGACTCCCTTCACGTAGCCCCTCTGAAAAATTTTCACGTCGGTTCCACAGGTTGTTGCAACCGTAACCTTCACCAAAATTTCGCCCAGTTCCACCTCTGGTATATCGATGTTTTCGACTTTGAGGTCTTTTACTCCATGTAACAGGGCGGCTTTCATTTTTTCCTTTGGCAATTTAATATCACTTCTTTTGGTTAACTGTGTCTAGCGGCATACGAGATTTTAATTTTCGGGTAGCCGTGGGCTTGTTTCGTTAGAATACAATTTCAGAATATGGATGGACCGTAAAGATTAATTGCCTCAAGGAATACCTAGGTTTGAAGTTGAAAATGAACTGGCTGCAGTTGTCTTCTATCAAAGTTTGGTTTGCAACGCTTTTACTGTTGAATATCCTCGACATAGCGACAACTACGCCTTTGTACGAAGCTAACCCAGTTACATTGTATCTTTGGGGTCAAATAGGAATTTTTCTTTCCGCTTGGGTCAAAGTTGGCTTGGTATTGTTCTTTGGAGCGTTGTGTGTAGTAGCGAAGAAAGTAGCTGCACCCCACGAATGGAAATTCACTCGTCAGGTTTTCAAGGCGATGCTCATTGTTCTCGTAGCCTACTATGCTTTCGTAGTCACAGTGAATCTGATAGTTCCGTTTTGTCGCTCGTTGGGTGACTTATTTTGAGTTAAGTTTCATTCCATGTGAGGACTACAGCCTTTTAGGAATATGCGCGTGTAAGGATTTAAAAAGAGACATTAGATCGGTTGAGTTCTTTTCCTCTTAAAATAGATCAAAGTTCCTCAGTGTTTTAAGAGTTGAGATTGTTGTTGACACTGTGTATCTTTCACCGTCTTCACTTGTCCATCTTCCGTTTTTATGTTGTTGCTTTATGAGCTTGTTTAGGCATTTACGTATAATGGGGTGATTTTTTGGTATATCTCCTTGCCCCAAACATTCCAGATACCAAACAAGGAAGGAAGCGTCTGACTCATCGTCAATCCAGTTTCCAACGACGCTTAGCGCTTTATCTACTAGTTCGTTATTAAGTCCTTTTAATTGACCAAAAATTGCGATTGCAATCCAAGTGGAAATTCTGAAGCCTGCAAATTTTCCCTCTTTGTCGCGATGTTTTAATAGAAAATCTAGGGCCTTTTCGACAGGTCTAGCATCTTTGTAGTTTAGCTTGATCAGGAGGCGAGTTATCTCTCCGGTTAGCCACATCTTCGTTTTTAAGTCCCCGGGCATGTCCCAAAAAGGAGGGTTATATTTTTTGATTTCGATGTTTTCATCCCAACTACCATCTTCCTCTTGGACTTTGAAGAGATAGCTTATTGTTTTCTTGCAAACATCAGATGCGTTGAGATTGAGCTCTTCTAAGATTGCGAGGACACCACACGTTTCACTCACGCTGCTTTCTTTACCTTTCTCAAGATTGAATGGAAATCCACCATCTTCATTCTGCAATTCCCTCAAATAATGCAATGGAATCTCATCATTTCTAATACCATAAAACAAATATTGCACTCTATATCGTTCCAACTCGTTTCCGAAATGCTCGACAAACTTTAATGCAGCTTTGAAATTCTCATTCATTCAGTACCACTACTTTCAAGCATTCCTTGCTTTTGGCTGCTGTTTTGAAGGCGTCTTCTATACGGTTCAGTGGGAAGCGATGCGTTACGAGTTCTTTCGCCTTGATTCTTCCGGAGCTTATGAGTTTTAAAGCGGTTCTCGTTTCTATGTGAGATGTGGAATAAGATGGGATAATCTTAATTTCTGAGAAGAATAGCTTGTGGGGGCTTACGTTTACATAATCATTAGGTGATGTGGGGGCAAATAGACACACAGTTCCGCCTTTGCGACAGACATGTATCCCCTCTGAAAAGGCTTTAATGTTTGGAGCAGTGACAATAACGATGTCAGCTCCCATTCCGTTAGTAACCTCTTCCACCTTCTTCACCAAGCTTTCGCTCCGCGGATTTATAGCCAAATCTGCCCCAAATCTTCTAGCCGCTTCCAACCTGTAGTTGACTAAATCACTGACAATAATTTGGCTTGCTCCAAGGCTTCTTGAAAGCGTGGTGTGGATTATTCCGGATGGTCCGGCGCCTATGATGACCACCGTGTCTCCGGGTTGAATGTTGCACTTTTTTAGTGCCCTTACGCAGCATGCAACTGGTTCAATGAGGGTGGCTTCTTCAAAGGAGACTTTATCCGGAATTTTCAGTGTGTCTATCTGTAGGTTGGGAGCAGGCACCTTAAAGTATTCAGCAAAGCCTCCCGGGTGTATATGGGTCTGTCCAAACTTTTCGCACATGGTGTAGTCTCCTCGAAGGCAATGGTGGCATGTGAGGCATGCGACGTGATGGTGCACGAAAACTCGTTCTCCAAGCTTGAAATTCTCGACTTTGTCTCCAGTTTTGACAACAATGCCAGCGGGTTCGTGACCGAGAACCAAGGGAGCTCGATTCTCTAAATACCAGCCCATAAGGTCGGATCCACATATTCCGCATGCCTTCATCTCAACCAAAATTTCTTCAGGTCCAATTTCAGGCGTCGGCATTTCCTCGATTCTTACGTCATCGAGACTATAATACATGGCAACCTTCATTTTGTTTCGAGGGTGTTTTGAGGTCGTGAACATTTAAGACTTTTTACGAATACGAGGCTAGAAACTTATATCTATGCACTCTTGTAGCAGTTGAAATTGTGAGGAACAGACAATGTACGTCGCAAACGTTGAGAAGGTTAGGGAATACAAAATTACTGAAGAAGGAGCATATAAAGTCAAAGTTAAATACTTACTTCACAAAGGCGTGGGCGCAAAGAAGCTTCAGCTTCGACTCTTCACCATAGATGTTGGAGGATACACTCCGCTGGAGAAGCATGCGCATGAACATGAAGTTTTTATGCTTCGAGGAAAGGCTCTCGTTCGGGGAGGAGACAAAGAAGTAGTGGTGAAACCTCGGGATGTGATTTTCATTCCATCATACGAGAAACATCAGTTCAAGAACGTCGGCGACGAGCCAGTCAAATTCCTATGCACAAAAGAAACTCACAAAACTCCGACTAAAAATGAGAAAAGAGAATAGGATACTTTCAAAAATCGCTGATAAAAGGGAAGAAGAGATGGATGCAAGGTCTATTAAGGGATGGGTGAAGAAAGAAATTCACAAGAAAGGATTTAATAGCGCATGTGGAATAGCGGTTTTCCTAGAGGTTTACAATGATCTCATGCCGGTGCAAAGAAGAGCGGTGGAGAAGATATGTGGTGATGACATTGATTTTCTCTTGAAGAAGGGTTCTGTCGTCTCAATAGCTATCTTCCATACAGAAAATGCCATAAAATCCATAAATAACACCAAAGATGGCAAGATCGACTACGAAAGATGGAATATTTACGCTGAAGAATACAATACCATTAACAATGCCCTGAATGAAATTTGCACCAAGCTTGCTTCTGTACTGGACGGCGTGGCTCTTAAAGCCACGTTGGAACTGGGCAAGGAAGTACATTCAGTTGAGGAGTACTATTCGAAGGCCAAAATCTCTCACAGGGTCGTGGCGGAACACGCAGGCATAGGTGCTAGGGGGAAGAGTGAATTAATTGTTACGAAGCAGAATGGTTCAGCTGTGAGGTTTGCCTCTTTCATTACGCCGAAAGATCTTGATAGAGACGAAAAAGTGGGAGACCTCTGCGGTGATTGCACAGCGTGCCTTGATAGTTGCGGCATTCTGAAGAAGAAGGAAGAACTGCAAAACTACAGGCAACAATGTATGAAGAAAATCAACGCCTTAAACCTAAGACACGATGTTTGCGGTATCTGTGTAAAAGCATGTTATGAAAGTGGAAATTGGAGGAAACATTCCAAGCATAACGCTTAACTCGTCAAGCCAGCGACGCGTTAGGGTTTTCTAGGAATTTTTTTATCTTTTGTAGAAATTGTGCAGCTGGAGCTCCATCCACTACTCGATGATCGAAGGTCAAGCTCAGTTGCATCACGGGTCTAGTCACTATCTGCCCATCCACCACCATCGGTTTTTCAACTACCCTCCCAACGCCCAGTATCGCGGTTTCTGGAGGATTAACTATTGGCGTGAAAACGTCCACTCCATACATGCCGAGGTTTGTGATGGTGAAGGTTCCCCCCGTCAACTCCTCCTTTGCTAGTCTTCCCCGCTTCGCCTTCTCGACCAGTTCCTTCGACACTAAAGCAATTTCTTCCAGCGTTTTCCTATCCGCACTATATATCACGGGAACAATAAGTCCTCTTTTCGTGGCAACTGCAACGCCTACATTAATGTCGGCGAAAATCTTGATTTTCTCATTTTCCAGCGTCGAGTTCACGATAGGATGTTCCGCCAGAGCTTTTGCAACTGCCTTCACCAGCATGTCTGTGTAGGAGACATGAACCCTCTCGCGAATTTTCACCGCGTTGGACATATCTACCTCCATGGTTATGGTGCTCTGGGGGGCTGTTCGGGCACTCAGCGACACGCGTTCCGCCGTCGTCTTTTTTATTCCAGTTAAAGGTATAACCTCCCGCACCCGCGGTATGGCTTTCACTTCTTCAATGAGACTTCTCACATCATCCTCAACAATTCTCCCTTCGGGGCCAGTTCCTCTAACTTGGGTTAGGTCAATGCCATGTTCTCTCGCTAATCTCTTAGCCGCAGGAGAGGCTATGACGCGTTCTTTGATCCTTTCAACAGGTTTCCTCTCAGGGATGGTCACAGCTTCCTTGGCTTCTATCACTGGCGCTGCGGCGGCAACTTCGATTTCCGGAAGCTCTTCATCGGGCGCTGTTATAATGCCAAGAGTTCCAGCAACTGGCACATCTGTTCCTTCCGGCGCCAAAATTTTGCGGAGAACTCCGGACGCTGGGGCCTCAACTTCGTATGTTGCTTTTTCTGAGAGCACCTCAACTAAGGGTTCTCCCTTCTTCACCGTGTCGCCTTCTTTCTTGAACCATTGAATCACGGTTCCTTCTTTCATGGTTAAGCTGAGCCTAGGCATCAAGATTCTTGTTACCAAATGTGGTCCCTTCATTAATTTTGGAAACCGATATTGGCGTTCGGTTAATAAACGATTTCCTTTACTGCTTTAATTATGCTCTTTTCGTTAGGTATGACGAACTGCTCTAGGGGTGGGCTGAAGGGTATAGGGGTATCCGGCTCTGCCACTCGCTTGATTGGGGCGTCCAAGTAATCCAGCGCTTCCTCGGCCACCATGGCTGCGATTTCCGCGCTCACACCCGCTGTCTTGCAGTCTTCCGTAACAATGACGATTCGACCAGTCTTCTTAACCGAATTTACGATTGCCTGTTTATCAAGAGGAACGAGGGTTCTGGGGTCAATGATCTCTACATCGATTCCCTCTTTACTAAGCGTCTTAGCCGCGGCAAGGGCCTTATGAACCATGTATAACGTAGCGACTATCGTAACGTCTTCCCCCTCCATTTTTACATCCGCTACCCCAAGCGGAATCGTATAGTCTTCTTCGGGGACAGGTCCTTCAATGGGGTAGAGAAGCTTATGTTCAAAAAACATCACCGGATTGTCCTCTCTTATTGCAGTTTTCAGCAATCCCTTCGCATCGTAGGGAGTTGAAGGCATAGCAATCTTCAAGCCGGGAACATGCATGAACCAAGCCTCAAGGCTTTGGGAGTGATGTGCCGCAATGTTGACTCCCGCGCCGAAGGGCATTCTGATAACAACGGGCACCTTGGTTTGACCGCCAAACATGTATCTCAACTTTGCCACCTGATTTGCTATCTGATCCATGGCTAGGGCTGACAGGTCTCCAAACATGATTTCTGCTATTGGTTTCATGCCAGTTATCGCTGCGCCAGCGGCAACTCCTATAATGGTCGATTCTGAAATGGGGGTGTCTCGAACCCGCTCGTCACCAAACTCCTCTGCAAGGCCCTTCGTAACCTTGAAGGCACCGTGCCAGTATCGCCCAATGTCTTCTCCAAGCACGAACACGGTTTTGTCTCGAAGCATTTCTTCCCGCAAAGCCTCATGAAGGGCGTCTCGATAGGTTATCTGCCTCATTTCTTAACATCCTCCAAAGCGTACATGTCCTCTAGTGCCTCTTCAGGTGCTGGATACGGGCTACCTATGGCAAATTTGGCGGCTTTTTCCACGGCGGAGATAACGTCTTGTTCGATTTTGGCGGCTTTCGTCTCTGTTAGGATTTTCATTTCGAGAAGCTTTGTCTTAAATCGTTGAACTGGATCTTTCTTGAGCCATTCTTCAACTTCTTCTTTTGGGCGGTAGGTGGCGGGGTCAAATCTGGAGTGTCCCTTACGTCTATACGTCTTGCACTCTATTAACGTAGGACCTTTGCCCTCCCTCGCTCTCTTAACCGCCTCATGTGTCGCCTCATAAACCGCAAGTACGTCGTTTCCATCCACAGTTACTCCTGGAATGCCGTAGGCTACGGCCCGATCAGCAACATTTTCAATTAGCATGACTCTTGACTGACGGGTGCCCATGGCGTATAGGTTGTTTTCACAAACAAACACCACTGGGAGTGCCCAGATGGCCGCCATGTTGATTCCCTCGTGAAACGTCCCTTGATTCGAGGCACCTTCACCGAAGAAGCAGGCTACGACTTGGTCGGTTCCCCTGAGCTTGATCGACAAACCAGCGCCAGAGGCTATGGGAATTCCAGCGCCTACAACAGCGGTTGCGCCAAGCATGCCCACGCTGAAATCGGCAATGTGCATGGAGCCGCCCTTGCCCTTACAGTAGCCTCTCTTCTTGCCTAAGATTTCCGCCATAATTCGGTCAAGTTGGGCGCCCTTGGCTATGCAGTGTCCATGTCCCCGATGAGTGCTGGTTATGTAGTCTTCCTTTCTAAGGTTGGCGCATACACCAACTGCTACGGCTTCTTGCCCAGCGTATAGGTGGAGGGTTCCTGGAACAAGGTTTTGACCGTATAACTCGAAGGCTTTCTCTTCAAAATGTCTGATCTCTAGCATTTTCCTATACATTTCAACTAGTTTCTCTTTTTCCAAATTCAACTGATAATCCCTCATGAAACTGCAACTTTCCCTTTAATGATGGTATCCTCACGGTTTTAGGGTTTTGTAGCGTAATGTATCTTTTTTGTTTGCTACAGTTTAAGCTTCCTTGCGTCAATCAGCTTTTGACATAACAGTATGTTATATTATGCTTTGATATGTAAAGGTTTAAATAACTGGAGGAGGCATTAGTGTGTTAAATATGTCCAAAATTGGACATATCGTATACATGTATAACAGGAAAACTGTTAAGCAAAAATACACGAGGGACAAAAAATGAAGAAAAAACTCGCTACACGCCTCAGAAAGAGTAAAGAAAAACGCAAGTTTATGAAATGTCCCTACCTTTCCAGCAGATCTAAGAGAATCTGTAGGAGGATAGTTGAGGCGGGTTTAGACGGCGAGGTTTCCAGTTTCGATATTGAACATTTTTGCAGGGGCAACCCCGTTTATTGCTATTACTTCCGTTCTTCTCTATCAAGAAAATGAGTTAAAGGTTCCCTTGCGCCTATCATGTGGGAGGTATGATGGAGGTAAATTGAAGGTTTCCCGTCATCAAAAAAGATTTGCATAACTTTAATATGTGCACACATGCATTAGGTGAGAAGCCCCGCGGTTGATTCTGACACACGGGTGACATAAATGAATAAACATAAGATCTTGGTAGCTGATGATTACAACAAAAAATTCTTTGATGAACTAGCCAAACACGGAGAGGTTGTCAAAGCATCTAACATTGATGACGATGTTCAATTAGACGATGTCACTATCCTTGTTGTTAGAAGTAAAACCAGGGTTAATGAAAAACTTGTTGACAAGATGTCGAATTTGAAGTGTGTGATAAGTGCCACTCACGGCGTGGATCATGTACATGTAGACTATTTGAAAGAAAAAGGGATACGATTTTATAACGTTCCTGTTCAATCCTACGACGTTGCACAGGGTGTCATGGCATACATTTTGGCGCGCTCCACAAACCTTGTAGAAGGAGACAGATCGATGAAGCGCGGGGAATGGAAGAAGAAAGAGTTAAGGGGATGCCGGATAAAGGGCAAGACTTTGGGGATAATTGGCTATGGCAGAATCGGAAAGGAGGTGGCTAAAATGGCTTCTGCGGTTGGAATGAACGTTGTTGCTTACGACCCTTATGTTAAAAATAATGAATTTGCTGTAACCTTGGATACGCTTCTGGGGACATCAGATTTTGTAACTATACATGTTCCTTTAACTGAAAAAACTAAGGGTATGATTGGAAAAAATGAAATTAGTAAAATGAAGGAGAGCGCATACTTAATAAATACAGCAAGAGGAGGCATCGTAGATGAAGAGGCTTTGTTAGATGCGTTATACAAAGGAAAACTTAGCGGCGCGGCACTGGACGTTTATGAGCATCAGCCAGCTTTCGAAAATGAAGTGTCTAACAAGTTAATTAGAGATGAGAAGGTAATAGCAAGCCCTCATAGTATTGGCCAGTCCACTGAAGCAATAGAAGAAAAAGGAGAAGGAGTAATAAAAATTATTAAAGATTATATCCATGGGAACAGCTCTCATTAAAATGGCTTGGTATACCTCCACATCGCTTGGTTATATCTTCCACAGTAAATTGTTATTTTAGATCAGAGAAGGTCAGTTGAATAAATTGGGTTCGTGTGAGTTCTTCACACCCTTTTTTGTAAGGCTTGTGTCGCGTAATAAGTGCATTATTTGAAGAGATTGATGATTTTTTCTGCAATTGAAACCGCCGTTATCCTCTGAGTTCTTTCCGTTTGGGCTCCTATGTGAGGAGTACATATAACGTTTGGTAATTTCATCAGCGACAAGTCTTTAGGCGGCTCAATTTCATAAACGTCGAGTGCGGCTCCGCCTAACTTTCCAGATTTCAAGGCATCCAAAAGGGCTTTTTCGTCTACAATTGCTCCTCTTGACGTGTTTATGAAAAAGGCGCCTTTTTTCATGAGTTGAATCTCTTGTGCACCTATCATATGCTTAGTTTGTGGCGTCAGAGGAACGTGAATAGTGACTACATCGCTTCGCTGTAACAACTCTTTGAGCATAACGAATTCTGCTTCGAGTTCCATTAGTAACTCTGGCGCAGGTGACGTTCTCTTTGTGATAAGTATCTTCATTCCTAACGCCTTAGCGATCTTCGCAACTCTTCCACCAACGTTTCCTAATCCTATGATACCAAGAGTTTTATCCCTTAGCTCCCAGCCCATAAGCTGTTTTTTAATCCACTTTCCTTCTTTCATTGAGTGATCTGCCCGCATGATGCTGCGTGCTAAGGATATTATTAGCCCTATGGTTAATTCGGCTGCAGCGTTGGCACTTGCTTCCGGAATGTTGAAAACCATAATGTCTTTCTTTTTTGCAGTCTCTATGTCGATGTTGTTTAAGCCCATGCCTGCTCTACCTATCACTCTTAGCCGCCTTCCAGCTTCAATGATTTCTTTCGTGACTTTGGTTCGACTTCGTACAATCAATGCATCATAGTTCGAAACTATTTTTGTTAGCTGCTCAGGAGTGATGGCTGGTTTTACGTCAACCTCAAACCCAGCTTGCTTCAATTTCTCTATTCCTTCTTCATGAACGGGGTCGCAGACAAGAATTTTAGTCTTCGACTTCAAAGTGGCGTCCTCCATGGAGTAAATAAGGAATCCTTGAACTTATGAATAAGTACATCGTTTACTTATTTTCTTTTCCAGCAGAAAGTTCATTTAAATAATGTCTTCTACATTTAATGGGAAGTTGAAGATATTGATGGTTGGTATAGTTGGGAAGCCTAACACCGGCAAGTCCACCTTTTTCTCTGCCACAACGCTAGTTCCGGTGGAAATTGCGAGTTACCCGTTTACCACGATAAAGCCGAATCGGGGAATAGGGTATCTACGGACTCCCTGCGTGTGCAAGGAGTTTAACGTAAAAGACAACCCGAAGAACTCCATATGCCTAGATGGGATAAGGTTAGTTCCAGTTGAATTGATTGATTGCGCTGGGCTGGTTCCAGGCGCGTGGCAGGGGCGAGGGCTGGGAAACCAATTTTTGGACGAAATTAGGAAGGCAGATGCCCTTATCCACATAGTTGACGCCGCAGGGGCGACGGATTCTGAGGGAAAAATATGCACGCCGGGATCCCATGATCCTGCAGAAGACGTGAAGTTCTTGGAGACGGAGATAACCATGTGGCTGACTCAAATATTGAAGAGGGACTGGCCTAGAATGGCTAGAACAGCTGAGTCAGGTGCAGAGGACATAGTCTCCCTCCTTGAAACCCGCTTGAGCGGGCTAGCTATTAGGAGAACTCACATAATCGAGGCGTTAAGAAAAACGGACCTGAACATGGAAAAACCAACCTTCTGGAGCGATGATGACCTGATAAAGTTTCTGGATGTGCTGAGAAGTATTTCTAAACCCATGCTGATTGCCGCAAACAAGATCGACCTTCCAACAGCAGAGGAAAATGCTGAGAGGTTGAAAGAACTGGGCTACATGGTTATACCTTGTTGCGCAGAAGCGGAGCTGGCACTTAGGAGAGCCGCTGAAAAAAGTTTAATCGACTACAGGCCGGGAGACTGCAACTTCACCATTAAGAAACCTGAAGAACTGACAGAAACTCAAGGCAAGGCGCTGAAAGTGATTCAAGAAAGGATACTACAAAAATTCGGGTCCACAGGCGTCCAAGAGACCATCAACATGGCTTTCTTAAAGTTCCTAAACATGATCGTTGTTTATCCAGTGGAAGACCTCGAACACCTCAGCGACCATAATGGTCGAGTGCTTCCCGACGCATACCTTGTACCCTACGGCACCACCGCACGCCAACTAGCCTATATAATTCACACAGAATTGGGAGAAGGCTTCATCCATGCCATCGAGGCTCATGAGAAAAAGAGAATTGGAGAAAATTATGTGCTGAAAGATAGGGATGTGGTTTCGATAGTTAGCGCGAAGAAAAGAGGGTAACCGAAAATTTTTCTGGTTACTGACCGAAACGTCGCTTCCGCCTCTGATAGGTTCGAACTGCTCGTAAAAGATCTATGCGTCTAAAATCCGGCCAGTTTATGTCCAAAAAGCAGAGTTCACTGTACGCGGACTGCCATGAGAGAAAACCGCTTAGTCTTTCTTCTCCAGAGGTTCGAATGATGAGGTCAGGATCTTGCTTGGGCATGTGGGCGGTGTACAAGTATTTCTCAAAAAACTGTTCATTTATTTCCTCGGGAGTTAACTCTCCGCTTTCCACCTTCTGAGCAATCTTCCTTGTTGCGTCAACAATTTCTGCTCTTCCACCATAAGCCAGAGCCACATTTAAGAAACGCTCATCATAATCTTTTGTGGATTCTTCTACCCGCCTAATCATTTCTTGAAGTTTTTTAGGCAAGAGATCAAGCCGGCCTATAGCCTTGACGCGAACTTTGTTTTTGTGAATACTTTCGTCTTCAAGAATCTCACGTAGCTTTTCCTCAATTATCCGCATGATCTCTTCCACTTCTTTTGGGGAACGTTGAAAGTTTTCTGTTGAAAATGCGTAGAGGGTGATTGATTTCACGTCCAGGTCTAAGCACCATCTCAGTAGCTCCTCGATCTTGTTGGCGCCATAATGGTGGCCGATCCACGGGTTCAAAGACCTCTGAGAAGCCCATCTTCGATTTCCGTCAAGGATTATGGCTACGTGTTCCGGTTTTGTTCCACCCTTCACTTGGTGCCATAGCCATTTCTCATATAACTTGTAGATTCCAAGCACAGACAGTAAACCTTGGAGCATTATCTAACCTCGAAACCTTCCATCCTTAAGTGCGTGGGCACAAGGACATTGACGGCTCTGTGGTAAATGCTTGATGGTTTCTCTTAAAATTTGCTGAATAATCGGCATTTTCTCCTTTGCAACTTCGGCTACTTCCTGAGCGGTTAGTCGTTGCTGGATTCCAGCCGCCATATTTGAAACAAAGCTTACGGTCACGTAACACATCTCCAACTCACGTGCAAGCACCGCCTCAGGCACCACAGTCATTCCCACCAAATCACAACCCAAACGCCCGAACACCTCAATTTCTGCAGGGGTTTCAAATCGAGGTCCCTCGGTGCAGATGAGAACAGCCCGGTTCCACACTTGTGCGTTGCGTTTCTTTATCGTCTTAATCAGTAGCGCACGAACCTCCGGGCAGAACGGCTGAGACATGTCCACATGCGTAACGGGGGCGTCATCGTAGAAACTGAGTTTTCGAAGCTTGGTAAAGTCGACTAAATCATGGGGAATCACTAGGTCACCTGGCTTGAAATCAACATTTATGGCGCCCACAGCATTTGTAGCAAGGATCCGCTTAACACCCATTTCAAATAAAGCGTAAACGTTGGCACGATAGTTCACCTTATGGGGGGGAATGGAGTGATGAACACCATGACGAGGCAAAAAAGCAACCGATTTTCCGCCAACTTCACCGATTGATATAGGGGATGGAAGCCCATAAGGAGTTCCCACTCGAATCTGCTCCATATCTTTCAACAAAGCTTCCAAACCAGATCCGCCAATTATCGCCACATCAGCTTTCCTTAAATTCCTCAACCTCTTTTTCCTTCCCTATGAAAAAGCTGGCATATCTTCTACGCAATATGAACACAGCGAAAACAGTAGCGACAATCAAAGGTATGCCGATGATAATAGCAACCACAAGGCCGGCGTAGGAAAACTCTGGGTTGATGAGAATCTGAGACGCCTGATAAAACATTGTATACGACCAGCCAAATACAACTACAATGACTATGGTACGCCACAACCGTAGGTCCTGCTCAAAGAACCAGCGAATCGCCCTGCCTGAAAGTATAACGCAGACTCCGATCACAATGAGAAGTATTGACTCTGAGAGAAACTCTCCGATAAGCCTTGGAAGCCATGCGAACCATTGGCTAAAATCTATCGTAGGTAACGCATCTGCAACTGCTGTTCCTCCTAAATAACCGCCCACTAAAATCAATAAAACTCCGGCAACTGCAGAAAAGCCTGCTATTTGGACAGGATAGGGAGGTGGAGAATATTCTCTGACCCATTTGTAAAAGTTGAGCGCTGTTTTGTCGAGTCTAAATCCTCTTACAAAAAGGAATGCGCCAAAAACGATGAGAAGGGCTATTCCAGCGTATTCCAGCCAGTGGAACACCCACAAGACGCCTAAAATGATGAAGAGGATTCCAGGTAGTCCTAACAAAATTCGAGAATAACGGGGATTCTCTATAAGTATTTTTAAATATCGGCTAAACAGGGCAGCTGTTTCCTCGATGGATTTGCTATGCTTTATGATAATCCTTCGAACCGAGGTTACCGGCACTCTGGATTCTACTAGTGGCAAAACGGCTTCATCCGTGTAACCATCGGTAACGAGGATAACATCGGTCGCCGAAAATACGTTTAGAACTTCGGTGAGTTCGGCTACGAGTTGGCGGTCCGCCCCTACTCCACCCAAATCAGAACCAGCTATAGTCGCGACCTGATACTCTTCTTGTCCTTTACTTCCTTTCCTCAGGTGGTCATAGATTCTAACTGCTTCGAACATGGCATTCGCATCAGGTTCCTCGGGATCTCGGAGGGCGAGACTCGTAGCCGCGTTTATGTTTTCTTTTCTTCCAAGGATAGGCGTCTTTATTCCTGCTTTCGTGCCGAGGTCGTCGTCCCTGTCAACGCAGAGAATGAGAGTGCGCTCAGGCTTCTTTTTAACAGTTTTCGGCATAATTGTTCTCCTATTATTCTGTTATTGCCGTCACTTTAATTTTTGTTTTCTTTTCCTCTTTAAGGTTCCGTGAAAATCATAGTCATATTAGTCCTTTTTCGGCGAGTACTTTAAATTCCTCCCACGTTAACTTCTCGCCGCGTTTCAACTTCTCTAACGCCCTTTCTTCCAGTTCTTTACGGAGCTCACGTTGGCGTTTGGCTTGTTTTTTCTCCTCCGCTTCTTGGAGCTCTTTTTCGAAAGTTTTAATCTTATCTGACAGTTCGACGCATTTTTGGTGGAGGCTCTGGGCTTGCTTTTTGATTTCCACATATTTTTGATGGGCACTGTCCGCCTCAACTTTGAGACCGCGGGCTTTGTTCAAGGGTTCAAGCATTTCTTCATGGAATTTTTGACTTTGTTCGGCGAGTTCTGACAGTTTTTCGTGATAAGTTTTGGCTTCGATTTCAAGCGCTTTTTCTTCAGTTCGCAGTGCCATGAGTTTCTCTTTTGATTTTTGTATCTGTTTGTGAACTGATAGTTGGGCTTCAAGCTGCCTCACCTGGTTAATCAGCATTTCTTCCTCCTTTACTGGAAGAGATGTGGTTTGAATTTTCCACTCAATTCTTTCAATTTTCCTCTGTATGTTATGCATGTTCTGTGAGGGCTTCCTTTCTGTAAGGTTTCTAAGTTTTTCCTTTAGTTTCAGAGTTTGGGGGTGTTTTTCTTTGCGTTTCGTCTTCACTTGGTCACGTAGGCTTTTTAGCTCTTGAACTTTCTCGTTTAAGGTGTCTCGTTTCTCTTTGAGGTCAGCAGCTTTTGTTCGTAAGTCTTTGATCTGTTTGTGGATGATGTTTCTTTTTTCAGCCCATTTTTTTGCTTCTAAGTTCAGCTTGTTTCGTTCTTCTTTAAGCGAGGCTAACTCTTGGTTTAGTTTTTCAATTTTCGTTTCAAGGGATTCAGACAATTTCTCCTCTTCCTGTGCTGGGCTTGGCCCATCTAAGGATTTGTTGAATCAAGGCTTTTCCTTCTTTTGACGAGAAGAGGGGGAGATTCCAGTTCTCCCTGATTTGGCGACGTGTTACCCATTGGTTTTTCACGTGCTTTTGGTACGGTTGTTTGTAGACGAGGATTCCTCTTCGCTGCCAGGTTGGTGTTTGGGTTAGGTTAATGCCGTGGCGGAAAAGAATTTCGTGCAAGTCCTTGTTTTTTAATCCCTTCAATTTCTTCGCGGCTTCGGAGGGTTTGTAGCCATTTCTTCGAAAAAGCCAATAGGCGTAGGCGTTGTTGTGGTTTCGCCAGGCGTCTCTTTGTCTCCAAGTTAAGTAATCTGTTACTTTTTCTTGGGAGGAAACGATTATGCGGGAATCAAAAGTAGTGATTACTGTTTTCTTGAAGAGCTTTGCAACGCTTAACGAAAACGCGCTGGAGGCGATTCCGGCGAGAATTGAGTTCATTTTTTCGATCCTTCGTCTGAAGGGTGCAGTGTGCAAAAAGAACACGTTTATTTCGTCGCTGGCCACGTAAACTAGAGCTGGGTTAAAGTTGCTTTTAAACAGGGCTCTTGCAGACGCCACTAGGCACTTGGCGAATGTTTCGTCAAAGGGTTTGTCAGCGCCAACTTTTTCTGAAATTGCTTGAAATCGTCTGCCATCGAGTCGAGCGAAGAATGGAGTGTCGGGTGGAACTCGAAGTTGGGAGAAGATTTCGTGTTTAGGGTGGTTGGAGCCTCTATTCCAATATGATTCTTGCATCGACCGTTTTTGCTCCCTTCTCGTAAACCATGATGGGGTTTAGGTCGAGTTCTTTGATCTCCTGGTGGTCCATCACCAACCTTGAAGTGTTTAGCAAAATTTTTACTATGGCGTCGATGTCCGCGGGAGGTTGACCACGATAGCCCTTAAGGATGGGATAGGCCTTCACTTCTTTGATCATCTCCCGAGCGTCTTGTTCGGTGATGGGGGCAATTCTGAAGGTTACGTCTTTCAAGACTTCCACAAAGATTCCGCCGAGTCCGAACATCAAGGCTGGTCCAAACTGGGGGTCTTTGGTCGATCCTACGATGACCTCGGTTGATGGAGGAGCCATTTCCTGAACGAGGATGCCTCGTATCTTGGCGTCGGGCTTGTGCTTCTTCACGTTATCTAAGATTTTTTTGTAGGCGTCTCTGACATCTTCTGGGCTTTTGAGGTTGAGGATTACTCCGCCTACGTCGAATTTGTGGATAACGTCGGGAGAAACAATTTTGAGAACAGTTGGGTAGCCCATTTCCTCGGCAAACTTCACCGCCTCTTCCGCGGTTTTTGCCACCCTAAACTTTGTTACAGGTATTCCGTATTCCATGCATATGGTTTTAGCCTCAGGCTCAAGGAGGTAGTTTCTTCCCTCTTTGCGAGCTTTCTCAAATATTTTGGAAACCTTCTCTGTCAACGTCAACCACCTTCTCGGAGGTAGAAAGTTACGTACGTTTTTTCCCCTTTCTAACTCTTTCGCATATCTTAACCTTAAACTCTACGCCACGTATGTCAGTATCTCTTTCTCTCTAGGGTAGGGGGAAGGGGCTACATAGCTTCAACATTATTTGTGACACAAACACACAACACTTAATCTTTCTCTCTGTAGATAGATTTCCCCTATTTTTTCTTTGAATACTCCCAACGTTTCCAAGCGCATTTACGGTCATCGTGGTTTCAACTGAGATTTTCCAAGGCTTCAGTTCGGCAATTCTCAGCATGCCTTACATAATTCGGTTGGTCGGGCGGGCCGGATTTGAACCGGCGACAGTCCGGTTTCCATGTTGTGCGCTTGGCAGGCTGGGTGATGCCTACCTTTGGCAGGCGTCTACAGCGTCTCCGTCAGCTTGGACTAGAGTCAAGCTGGCTCGGAAGCTCTACCAAGCTGAGCTACCGCCCGTTGCCCGACCAAAAATAAGAAAATTGAAACAGGTATATTAACTTTAATCCGTTAGCGATTATGCGTACATTTAAATTGTTTTAACAATTCTGTCAATGCCGTTTTTCATAATCTTCGCGTGCTTCTCTGACACATCGCTCCACCTCTGCATGTACGGTTTCACGTAAAGCTATTACTTTATCCTTAACTTCCGACCAGCGTTTGATGTTTTGGATCTCCAATGCAAGCTTACGTCTTTTTCGCTTTTCTTCATGTTTTAGCGGCAGTGATTGAAGTAGCCTCAATACTTCAGCACGCTTGTGGATGTCCAGTTGCCAGTAATCTCTACTATGTCTCCTTTCACCCTTCTTTTGTGCTATACGAAGAATTGGATGATATAGCAATTTTACTAGTTTATCTTTGATGCCCTTGAGAATTTCAAAATCCTCGCTATGTAGCCATAGCCTGAGATCAAGATAAATTCCATGTTTTGTAATATTTATGGTGCCCTCTGAGTCAAAGTAGCCAGCTAAGAAGTGTAAGATCCATTCATCGTCATTTAAGATCCATTTTGGAACGCCTTTTGGCTTCCTTACCAGAAATTTGAAAGATTGGTCTAGATCACGTTGAAGCGTCCAGTCGAACCGCGGTCTTGGTGTTTCATCACGCTTCATGTGTCGACACGAAATGCATCTAACCCTACCGTAATCACTAAAGACATCTTTGAAGAGCTTTATCATGGCCGGATGGGTGGTTCCAGTGGTAGCTCTAATTTGCTTACCTATCTTCTGTGCGGACGCATCTCCACATCGCAACCCGATTAGGTAAGCTTTATCAACGAAACTTTTAGGAAACGTTTTCGTGCTCATAGGAGGGCTCCAGTTAAGATATTAAAACCAGCGATTTATATTTCATTGATCTTCTTTTCAAGGTTAACCAAGCGCTTGCAAATGGAAAATTGTGATTTATGCATTTCGTTTATGGCCGGCGAAAAACGTTTAATATAAAGCTCTGTTTCAAACCCTAGTGGGCCGGTAGTTCAGTCTGGCATGAATGACGACAGCGTGGTCGTCAGTGCATACGCCGCCTTCGCATGTCCAGCCGAAATAGGCGGAAGCCGCGGGTTCAAATCCCGCCCGGTCCACTCGATGGCGGAACGGGACGCGCTTCGCGTGTCGATATACCCTCCGTTGGTTTTGGTTTGTTGTTTCCGTTGCGTTAGAGCCTCTATTGCTTCTTTCAAGGCGTTTTCACAGAATTGAGAGACATTTAACCCTATTTCATGCGCTTTTTTTAGGACTTCTGCGTCTATGGTGAGTGTTGTCCTTGCCTTTTTTCCCATGATTTTTCACCTATGCATATAAGCCTTTTCCAAAAGGCGCACGCGACATCTTTGTTCTTGGCTCGCGCAGAGTCAGTTATCAGAAGATTCTTTAATTACTGTCATTTTCACTCTACTGCGCGCGTGGCGCTTATCGGAATCAATATTTCAAATTCATAACTTATTTTAGAAGTTCAAACCACACTCAGAATTGGATAAGAACAAATTCAACTGGTGTAGCTTGTGATGCTAAAGATTAAGGACATTATGGTTGGAGAAGTTATAACGATACAGGCCAACGCAACCGTAAGAAAAGCTGTAAAGCTCATGAATAGTCGTGAAATAGGATGCCTAATCGTGGTTGAAGAGGGAAAGCCTACTGGAATCGTCACCGAAAGAGACATGATGAAACGAGTCTTAGCTGCAACCAGAGATCTAAGAGCGGTAGAAGTTGCTGAAGTCATGTCGAAACCTCTCTTGTCTGCAGAACCTGAACAGGAGATTGAAGAAGCTGTAAAACTAATGTTCAAACATAAAATCAAAAAGCTTCCTGTGATCGAAAATGGGCGTCTGGTTGGCTTGGTTACCTTAACAGACATCATTCGCTCCCCGGAAGTGGTCAAATGGATTGGGGAGCTTCCCTCAAAAAAGATACCGAGACGAATGAAGAAGTTACTCAACTCATATTCTGCACGGGCGCGCAAGAGGTGCCCCTTCATAACCAAGGGGGGCCTTTCGTTAAGGTGCCGAGAATGGAAATGTATGTGGTGGTTGGAAGACGAGTGCGCTGTTCTTAAGCACGCGCGGGCGCATGTTTTTAAGTTAACTAAACAACTGTCGAAAACGCGAGCAAAGTGAGATAACAATGGCGGAAGCGCGCGCGGGCCAAATTGTTTGCGATAAAAGTTCATGTGAAGAAAGAATCAAAGTTGGCGACAAAGTGGTTTCGTCAAGGAAGTTCCAGCTTCTCTTGAATGGACATTACGATTTGTTTGATTAGACTTCTTTTTATCGCCCTTATCATCATTTTCATTACTTCAGGAGAGCGAACGATGTCTGTTGTGGTTACTAAGCCAACCAGACGCCCCTTCTCGACAACAGGAAGCTTTTTGATTCTCCGTCTTCGCATGAGTTTCGAAGCTTTGTCAAGGTCCATTTGAGGGTTACAAACCACGAGGTGCTTCGACATTATTTCACCAACTTTGGTCTCTTGGGGGTCTACGAGTTCCAGTATGACCTTTTTCACCAAGTCTGTTTCAGTCACGATTCCAACGGGTTTTCCGTCCTTCACCACTACCAAACAGCCTATCTCATTCGTGTTCATGAGTTCCGCTACTTTCCTTACCGTTGCCTCTTCCGACACTGATATGACATCTTCAACCATGACATCTTCGACTTTCAATGACATGTTAGTATTCAACCCCTCAACAAGCATTCATTTATCTTAAGGCAGGTTAAACATCCGTTGGGAAGCGGAGTTTTTCTCGGATGTTCCTTCCTTAAATACCCTACATAGTAGGAGCATCCCGGGGGCTTAGTGCCCTGTGAAATTTTGGTTTTTTTAGTCTTGGGGGGTACTGTTGACACAGGTCTCGGTCTTTCGATAGCCTCAACCTTTGCGTCGGGTTCTTCTTGAGTCTCATATGCAAGCGCGCCTTTTTCCCAGTTTTCTATAGACCTTCTCATAGCGTTTAGAATGAAGTCTTCGATATTGCGGTAGTATTTGAACCATGCTCGTTTTTGGATGCTGTCAACCATAGCCTTCGGAATCTTCACCATAATATCTTCACTCATTTTCTTTCCCTTCTTCGCAGACTCCTCTTTTTGACGTTGACCAGAAAGTGCCTCCCGAATCTCTCCTAAAAACGAATGCGAAGACAATTTTATTTCACATACCGCGCACGCAAATGAAGATTTAGCTCAAAACATTAAAATGGTTTACGACCTGGGAAAAAGTTTTCAAAATCAATATTTTAGATGCGCGCGCCTTCCCTTTTTTCCTATCCTTTTGGTCTATGCGCGCGCGATATTTGTTTCACTTTCTATCTAGATTTTGTTGTGACTTGAACCCTTTCGGGTATTAGTCCCGCCCGGTCCACCAACATCTCTTTTTACAAAACTTGTGCGCGCGCATTTGACACTAAAACCCTAAGGAGGGTCCTGATAATTTAGACTGACGTTCATTCGTTCACGTAGTCTGGTATTCTTTTTTGGAGACCTCCCTCCTTTAGTCCTAAGACGAACTCTATCACGTCGTTGGGTTCTTTGAACCGCAGTTTTATGAGGCTGTTGAAGCCCCAGTCTGAACATTTTATGCTGGAGATTATGGATGCAACGCTCACAGACTTTGTTAAGTCTTCGGTCAAGTTGTATGTGGCTAGAAACGCCCCGCACCATACGTCTCCAGCTCCTGTTGTGTCAACAATTTTTTCTGGGGGTATGTTCAAAGCGGGAATCATTTGCATTCCCATGTTCTCTCCGCTTATTATGGCTCCGAGGCTTCCCAGCGTAACAATCAGCATCTTGGCTTTAAGAAGTCTCAGAGCTGATGAAATGGAATCAGTTTGTGTTAAAGCTTTTGCTTCAGAATCGTTTAAGATGAAAAAGTCGGTTTTCAAAGCAAGGTCCTTGAGTATTTCCCTGCTTCTTCGGCTCTCTTTAATATAATCTATCCACGTGTTAACCGAAACTTTGGTTTCTGGCGACAGTTTCTTTATTTTGGCGAGGATTTTAGCGACCTTCGCAGCTCTCATAGGTGATATGTGGAATATGCTCTTGGATCTAAGCCATCTCGCTGAAATTGTTCTAGAGGTTATGTAGGAGCCGGCGCCGTGGACGGTTTTGAGGTATCGGGCTTCCCAGCGCTTGTTGTATTTGATGTGAAACCTTGTGGAGGGCATGTTGTACGTTTTCACGTCTTTAGAATCTAAAAGTTTCAAGGCGTCTGGAAAGTCATAGTCCTTTCCAATAGCTGAGATTAATGTGACATCCGTTGACAATGTTCTAGCTGCCATGGCGGCGTATAATGCGGCTCCTCCCGGCTGAACCCTAGCGCCGTTAATGTTCTCAATTTTATCAACGGAGACGTGGCCAACGAATACGAGTCTGTGAGCTAACAGCTTGCTTCCTCCCGCCTCAAACCTCATCCAATTCTGTTTCCTAAACACATTGGTAGTGTATAATGATAACTTTTATCTGTTCCATTGCGGTGTAGCTCTACGGTTAATGCGTGGAACAGCAATTTGAGTACCAAACGAACATCCCTCCAGCGATTTCGCCTGAAAAGAGCATTGGAAACGCTGGCCTCCAAAGAGGGCAGAGGAACAGAACTTGTTTCCCTTTATGTGCCGCCTGGTCGTCAAATCAGCGAAGTAGTTTCCATGCTTAAACAGGAGTACGGAACGGCCTCCAACATAAAATCTACCACCACCCGAAAAAATGTTCAAGACGCCATCGTCAAAGTTATGCAGCGCCTCAAACTCTTCAAGAAGGTGCCTGAAAACGGTCTGGTGATCTTCTGCGGAGCCATTCCCCAAAACGGTCCTGGAAGCGAAAGAATCGAAACCTACGTAATCACCCCACCCGAGCCAATCCAAGTTTATCTCTACCGTTGCGATTCTAGATTCCACATTGAACACCTTCAAGAATTTTTGAAGGTGAAAGAAACCTTTGGAATTATTGTGATAGACGCTAGTGCAACAACTTACGCCGCCCTTCAAGGCAAGCGCTTAGAAATAATGGAAGAAATTACGTCAGGGGTGCCTGGAAAATTTCGAGCTGGAGGTCAATCTGCTAGAAGATTTGAAAGGCAACGAGAAGCCAAACTATTGAGCTACTTCAAACGCATCGGAGAGCACGCCAACAAAAATTTTCTGCCTTTACCTGACCTGAAGGGCTTGATCATAGGGGGACCAGGACCCACAAAATATGATTTTCAGAAGGGAAGCTACCTTCATTACACGTTGAAGGACAAAATCGTAGCCACCGTCGACACCGCATACGTGAGTGAACAAGGAGTGGAGGAAGTTGTGGAACGTTCTCCCGAAATCTTGCGGCGCATTCGTTACGTTGAGGAAAAAAGAATCGTGCAAGACTTCCTCTATGAAATCGGCCACGACACCGGCTTAGCCACCTACGGCGAAAGCGAAGTGAGACGAAGCCTAAAATCAGGGGGCGTGAAAACTCTCTTGCTTTCTGAGGACCTCAACGCGATTCGAGTCACCGTGAAATGCACAAACTGCGACTACACCAAACAAGAGACCATGAAAAATCATCTGCTTCCAGACTTTGAACAAAGTCTAAATGGAAAACCGTGTCCAAAATGCACTGTTCCTACCCTTGTCGTAGCAGTTGCCAAAGACCTTATTGACGATCTAGCTGAATTGGCTGAAGAGACCGGGGCGGATGTGGAGATTATATCGGTTGAGACAGAAGAGGGGCAGATGCTGAAGGGCTCCTTCGGTGGAATCGCGGCTATTCTTCGCTACAAGCCTTCAAGCTAATATTCAGCGCTAAACCGGACATCAGGATATCCTTGCACTTCTCTTCCTTTCCCCTTCACCGGCGCAATCTCGATTTTCTCTGTTTTGCAGGTTCCAGCTATGTCCTTTAAGGCTTGGTTTAGAATTTGTGCGCTTTTTTTGCTGCCTGCGTATATCATTAGCTTCTTGATGGGAGCATTCAACGGCTTCTTTCTCTCCGCCTTGTCTCTTCGAATTTCTCCTATCACTGCCATGATTAGGTCACCGTGTTTCTCTATTTCTTCGTCGATCTTTTCCTTCGCTGGAAGGGGCCAAGGAGAAACATGGATGCTCTTATGTTTCTTATCGTCTGCGTACATGATTTGGTATATTTCCTCGGTTATGTGGGGAGAAATGGGTGCAAGAAGCTGGAGGGTTCGGTAAACTGCCGTGTAGAGGGTGTATTGAGCGGCTTTTTTCTTTTTTTCGCCGTATGTTTCGGGTTTGTAGAGTCTATGTTTTATGGCCTCGATATACTGGTCGCAGAGTTCATGCCAAGTGAAGTTTCTGATTTCTTCGGTAGCTATGTTGAATTGACAGTTTTCTAGGGCTGTGGTTGCTCTTTGAGTCACTCTTTCCATCTTGCTTAGTAGCCATCGATCCAGGAGGTCCAGTTCCACCCTTTCTTGGGGTGTGTAGTCTCGGAGGTGGAGGCTGGCGAATCTGGCCGCGTTCAACAG
>Ga0209978_10000122_pt1 | contig 23623 bp, 21 predicted proteins | sample BentaG_FD_182805 | JGI IMG/M metagenome (GOLD analysis project Ga0209978, IMG submission 182805) | Deep subsurface microbial communities from South Atlantic Ocean to uncover new lineages of life (NeLLi) - Benguela_00093 metaG (SPAdes)... | ecosystem: Environmental > Aquatic > Marine > Oceanic >... | reverse complement strand
AAGGATGAAGCGGAACGCAGCCCTCCGGCTTTGCTCAGGGCCGTGAGCATGTCGAACGGCAGATGGACTTTTTACGAAATCATCAGAATTAGTATTTTGAATTTGCCTGTATCTCTTCCCATACGCAAATATTTATCTCGTCACATATAGTTGGCCCCGTTTTCCAGAAAAGACCGCACGAGGAAAAATACGAAGGGTGACATCCACTCCTTTACCGCCGTTGTCACATAGAACGGGATCATCCCCATGAGGCACCTATACCGCCCGATCCTTCAAGACCCTGGGGGAGATGAAGATCAGGAGATCCTCCTTCACATAGCTCTTCTTTTCGTACTTAAAGAGCCAGCCCAAAACGGGGATCCTCGAAAAGAAGGGAATTCCCCTCTGGCTCTTGCCCTCATCGATGTCGTACACCCCCGCGATGACGACGATGTCGCTGTCCCTTACCAGGGCTTCAGTTATAGCTTCCTTCTTCTTAATGGTGGGGACGCCCATAACCGTTCGATCGAAATCCGGCTCATCGTTGGAGACCTTGATCTTCAACTTGATGTTTCCATCGTTGGTTACGTGGGGCGTTACGGTCAATTTCAGGTTGGCCTCGATGAACTCCGTCGTCACCGTGCCCTCCTCGGTTATCTTCAGATAGGGGATCCGATCCCCTCGTTCGATGGAGGCCTCCGTGTTGTCCAGGGTGGCGATCCTCGGGCTCGATATGACCTTGCCCCCGCCCGAATCCTCCAGGGCCTGAAGGGTGATATCCAGACTCCTCAATCCCGCGGTTTCCGAGAGCCACCCGAAGCTGATGGCCCCCCGGGCGACATCCAAGGGGAGGTTGATCAGGGTATCGGTTCCCAGCAGCCCTCCGGAGTAAGTGGATTTCCCTTTGGGGCTCTCCGTAGACCCGTGTATCTTTTTGACAGTCCCTCCCCAAATCACCCCGAGCTCGCGGGTAAACTTGGCGTTGGCTTCGACGATCCTGGCCTCGATCAATATCTGAGGGGTCTTGGTATCCAGGGATGCGACCAAGTCCCTCGCCTCATCGATAGTTGACCTGATATCCTTGACGATCAGCACGTTGGTACGCTCATCTACCGTGACGATCCCTCGATCGGTCAGTATCTCCTTGATTTGAGCTTCCAGATCCTTGGCCGTGGCGTAGTTCACGGGGATGAGCTCGGTGCCCAGATCCTCCAGTTTCTCCTTGGCCCTCCTGGCGGCTAACGCATCCTCCTCTTCCTTTTTCAATTTATCAACGGGGGCCACTCGAATTACGTTGCCAATCCTCACCTTGCCCAAATCGCTGGATTGCAGGATGATATCCAAGGCTTGATCCCACGGCACGTCGACGAGACGTAGGGTCAACTTGCCCTTGACATCCTCACCAGCGATGATGTTGAGATTGCTCACCTCTGCGATCAATCTCAGGATGTTCTTGATATCGGCGTCCTTGAAATCCAGGGATAACTTTCTCCCGGTGTACCGTTTCTGGGACGCCAACGTCTCCAGGATGCTCTCCTTTTCCCTCAAAAGCTCTGGGGGGACCTCCTCTTTCCCAGCCCCTTGTTCCGCAGGGCTTGCAGCCTCTTTTGCGGCTTTTGCGCCTTCCCGGGAACCCGTCTCCTTTTCGAGGGCCTGGGTTTTCTCGGTGGGCGCTTGTTCACCTTGGGCGGTCTCCAGCTTAGCCACCTGAGATCCCGGCTGCTCCTTTTCAGCTTCGGGGGTCTCGGCCTTGGCCCCTTGGGATTCCGGCTTCGCCTTTTCGCCTTCAGCCGTCTCCGCCACCGACACCTGGGACTCAGGTTGTTCCGCTGTTCTCAGGGCTTGTCCGCGGCCAAGGGGCTTAGCCGGCTTTTCAAAATCCAAGTAGATCCGCTTACCCTCCTGGGTCGCCTCGAAGCCCACCCCCTCTCTAAGGCGAACGATGATCCTTACATCCCTGGACGTCTCCGACTTCACGTTGTAAAGGCTGATATAATCAATGGGACTGTCAAAGGCCTTGGTGTCCAGCCCCCGCTTCAGCCATTCTGGGACCCTCATCTTCTTCAAATCAAGGGCTACCGCCGTCTCCGATATTTTGAAAACATCGTAGGAGGCCACATCAGAGGTGGAGACGATGATCCTCGATTTGTGGTCCATCTGTTTGAAATCGATTCCCGTCAACACCCCCAATCTCGCCACCTTCGGGGGACGCTCCTCCGGTGGACCAAATGAAACGACCAATCGGTTCTCGGCCCTGTTGATCTGAAACTGGGGCACGTGGGGGCGAGCCGAATCGAAGACGAAACGGGTCTTCTTGGGGTGTTTCCCCAGTCGAACTCTCTTCAGGAGGGGGTGGTTGACCTGGATGAGGCTCTTCGGATATGCCTTTTTCACATTCCAGACATCGATCACCAACCGTGGGGGTTTCTCCAGCTTGAAGGAATCGTAATCCCCTATCTTTCCATCCGCGATCAAGGTTACGTGGACCCCCTTCTCCCCTTTATCCACGCTGACTCGGGTTATCTTTTCCGCCTTCGCCTTTATCTCCACGGCCTCTGGAGGGATCTTCTCCTCGGTAACCTCGACCTCCTCCCTTGCCACCCCCACCGCAACTGTTCGCTCCACATCCACAAAGAGCTTCTTCTCCACTTTGGTGATATTATAGTTAACCGTCTTGGTCAAACCGATCTCAATCCTCCCCTTTCCCTCAAATCGGCCAATGTCGATCTGGGTCAAGGTACCGTTGTTCACCTCGATGGGAACGGGGATATCCTCAAATTCACCGCCCGGAATATCGATGGCGATCCTGAGGGGATCCGTCAGAAGCTTAAAGAAGGTATATTTGAGGGGTTCGGATCCCTCTATAATGACACGGGTGTAGGTGGGCTCCTCACGGAAACTAATCTCCTTGATCTTGATGGGCACTCCCTCCATTGTCTCCGGTGCCACTAGTCTTGTGGGTCCCCGAGCACAGCTAACGAGGGCATGTATGAGGAAAATGAGGCACAATGCGCAAGCCCATCGAACTGGTTTCTTGAAAAATGAATGTCTCATTTCAATCCCCCTTCCTCAGGCTTTCTCAAAGGTACGGAAATCTCCCTCCGTTTGACCTGACCAAATATATCCTTATACGTCTCTTCTATGATTACTCGATTATCATGGATCTCCTTGACGCGTCCATTTCCACGTCCGATGAGGGTTCCCTTGGTGATAATAAATCCCTTTCCGCCAGCATCCTCCACCAAGGCCCGATATCCCATCGGTCCCTTCAAGATTCCCACTAACTTCAGCTCGCTCACATCATACCGTTGAAGGGGTGTAAGCGGGGCTTTGGAGGCCCGTTTCTTGGGTCCCAGGGCGATAAAGGGCTTAAAGGGGTCTCGTTTTCCCACTGGGTTATAGGTATAAGGGGGCTCCTTTTTTTCATCGACCACCTTTTCCTCCTTCTTTTTCTTCGGCGGTGGCTTATGCCTTCGATCTCTCTTTACCACGGTCACTTTTTGGGGTTTCGATCCGCCCTCACACCCCCAGATGAGGAAAAGGGAAATACCCGCTACTAAGAGGGCCTTGAGGTAGTACCCCCCAATTACCCTATTCCCGGGCCTTAGTTCTTGTTTTCTCCGCACTGCCTTCCTCCTTGGTCTCGAGAAAACGAAACGTGGTGGCTAGACATGAGATTTTCACCACTGTCTCGCCCCCTACTTGCTTTACATCTCCCATGGAGAAGTTGAGGACGTTGATGATTCTGTCCAGTTTGCTGATCTTATCGAAAAAGGTGGCCACGTTGTGATAACTCCCCAACATGGTCAACTCCAAGGGAACCCGGGCATAGAATTCCTCGGGTTCCGTGGGTTTTGGTTTGTCCGATTCCGCAGGTTTGCCGGATGCTGCGGGTTTTGGTTTGCCCGGTCCTGCGATTTGTGTTCGGACGCGCTCTTCGGGTTTTGGTTTAAAGAGGAGAAATTCCAAGCCCGACCCTTTCCCCAAGCTTGAGATATTGCGGAGGAGACTGGGAATCTCCTTTTTGTTGGGGAGCTGGGCCAGAGCTAGGGTGAGCTGCCTTTGTAAATTCTCGACCTCTTTCTTAAATTTAGCCAGGTCTCGCGCAATGGCCTTGCTCTCCTCCAACTCCTTATTCAATTTGCCCAACTCCAGCCTCAAGCCACTCAGTCTCGCCTGCTGGGGCAGATAGACGAGATAGCCGTAAAGGCCCAGAATAACCACTACGACCGCTAACAAGATAAGGAGCTTCTTCGGCGTGGATAATTTGGCAATGGAATCCATGGAAACGGCCATGACGTCCTCCTTTACTGTACAACGGTACTGGTGATGGTAAATTTCTTGATGTTGATGTTGGTCCCCTTGGGCTTGAACCGCTCGGTAACGATCAATTCGACACCGCCGAAATATTTCGAGCGTTGAAGGCTGGTCATGAAATTGGCGATAACCTCATCGGAGAGCGCCCATCCCTCCAATTCCAATTGAGCTCCCTTTTTCTTCAGCGAGCGAAGACACATCTTGTCCGGCATGTGAGTGCTCAATTCATCCAAGATCCGCACCGGCCTCGCTTTATTCTTTTTCAATTCGGTGATGATGGCCAATTTCTTCTCAAGAACCTTCATGTCCACCTTGTGCTGCTCGATCTGTCTTTTCTGGGCCCGCAGCTTCTCCAACTTCACCTTGCGATCACTAATCTGACTCTGCAGCGCACGCGCTTGGTTCACGTATACCCACTGCACGAGCCCGATGAGGAGAAAGACCAAAACCAGGACGAAGACGAAAATGGAAATCTCCCTGCGGAGGCCTACCCTCCTCCTCACAGCCCTCGCCATCAATAAATTAATTCGGATCATTTGTCCCCTACCCTCCTTAAGGCCAGGCCAACACTGACGGCCATAATTGGTTCCATTTCCTTGAGATAGTCAACGTCCAAATCCCTCTTGGAACAGTCGATCTCCTTGAAGGGATTGACGATCTCGACCGGGATTCCGGCTTGTTGCTCGATGACGTTTTCAATACCATTTATCTTCGCACAGCCTCCGCTTAAAACCAGTTTATCGACTTTTTCATCGGAGCTGGTGGAGCGGAAGAAGTCCAGTGACTTGGCAATCTCGGTAGACAAGGAATTTAAAGCCGATTTCAGGGTCTCTTGGATGACCTTTTGACTGGCTTCATCCATTCGATTGCCCACTTTCAGGGTTTCAGCTTCCTCAAAGTCCACATTGAGCTGCCTTTGAATCTCCTCGGTAATGGCGTTTCCACCCGTGAATATATCCCTTGTGAAGGAGGAGATCCCCTTCTTTAAAATATTGATGTTCGTTACACTCGCTCCGATATTGGCGAGGGCAATAACCTCCCCTCCACCCATGGGGTAATTCGCCTCGAACATATTTTCGAGGGCGAAGGAATCAATATCAACGATAACGGGATTGAAGCCTGCCTCGATGATAATGGACAGATAGTCATTAATGATGTCCTTCTTTGCCGCCACTAAGATCAGGTCCATCAACTCCTCGTTCCCCTCAGTGGGGCCGAGAATTTGAAAATCGATGTTTACGTCATTGATATCAAAGGGGATATAGCGCTCCGCCTCCCATTGAATGGACTCCTCGAGCTCATCCTCCGTCATAGTAGGGATGCTGATCTTCTTGACGATTACAGAATGGCCCGATACCGAAGTCACCACATCCTTGGTCTTTATCCGCAAAGCGCTGGCCAACCCCCTGATTGAATCAACGATGGTTACCGAATCCATGAGGGCCCCATCGACGATGGCCTCTGGGGGCAAGGGTGCGATTCCGAAGTTCCTCAACTGATACCCCCCCTTCATTTCTGCCAGTTCCAACACCTTAACGGAACTGGAGCCGATATCTAAGCCGACCACGTTGCCTTTCCTTGAAAATAGCATGGGTTTACTCCTTTCCCATTTTTGCTCAGTCCCCCAAGGGGGGAAATCACGGCCCTTTCGGCGAGCTCAATACAAGCAAAATACGTAACCAAATGTGCGAGTCGAAAGCGCTAAGCCGCGGAAATAGAATATTTCTTTAGCTTCTCCCTTAAGGTGGACCGAGAGATCCCCAGCACCCTTGAAGCCCTCGACTTATTCCCATCCATCATCATCAGGACATCTTTTATATGTTTCTTTTCCGCGGCATCTAGGGTCAGATCCGCGTTATCCGATATCAGATCTGCGGTACCGTCCATTTGAAACTTCCTCAGCTCAATGGGCAAGTGATCGGGAAGTATCTCGTTGTCATCGGATAAGATCATCGCCCTCTCGATAATATTCTTCAACTCCCTTACGTTTCCAGGCCAGCAATAATTGAGCAAATACTCTTTTGCCGCCTCCGATATTCCCGTTACGGTCTTTCCCAATTCCTTATTATTTTCCTCGATAAACATATTAGCCAAAAGCTGGATATCCTCCCTTCTCTCCCTCAGGGGCGGCATTTCAATGACCATGACCTTCAAGCGGTAATATACGTCTTTTCTAAATTGTCCCTCGTTGACCAAGGCTGATAAATCTCTGTTGGTGGAAGCTATGATACGAACATCGACGCTGATCTCCCTTTCTCCCCCCACCCTCATGAAGTTTTGGCTTTCCAAAACCCTCAAGAGCTTTGTTTGGAGGTAGGACTTCATCTCAGCGATCTCATCGAGGAAAACCGTTCCCCCGTTGGCCAGTTCAAAAAGGCCCTTTTTCGTACCCTTGGCATCGGTGAAGGCCCCCTTTTCATAACCGAAGATCTCGGTCTCCAGCAAATTTTCCGGGATCGCACCGCAATTGATTTTCATCAGCGGCTTATTGGCTCTCTTGCTCCGATAATGAATGGCATTTGCGGCCAATTCCTTTCCCGTTCCGCTCTCCCCCTGAATCAAAACGGATGTCCTCGGGGTTTGGCTGATCATTTCTATCAGCTCCATCACATTCTTTATAAGGGGGCTATTGCCAAAAATTTCGGTACCCTGGTATTTCTTCCCTCCCTGCCGCCGTAACCGGCGGATTTCATTTCTTAGGCTCTGCGTCTCCAGGGCCTTTTGGATAAGGATTTTCAGCTCTTCCAGCTCAAAAGGCTTATCGATGTAATCATAAGCCCCTGACTTCATGGCCATGACTGCGGTCTGGACATCGGAATAAGCGGTCATCACGATAACCATGAGGTCGCTTTCAATATCCTTGATGCGTTTTAGAACATCGAGTCCATCCATATCGGGAAGTCTGATATCCAGTAAAATCAAGTCAAAGAGCTGCTCCTTAACAGAAGATAATGTCTGTCCCCCCGTTTCCGCAGTAGACACCGTATATCCCCTTTTTTTGAGGACATCGGAGAGCGTTTGCCGCATGACCTCGTCATCATCCACAACTAATATGGCCGGTTTCATTCTCTCCCCTATTCGGGCTATTTTGGGAGCGTAATGGTGAAGGTCGTTCCCCTATCCACTTTGCTTTCAACCTTTATGCTCCCTCCATGGTTCTTGATAATTTGATACGTGATGGATAGCCCTAAACCGATCCCCTTTGAGCGAGTAGTGAAAAAGGGATCGAAAATTTTTTTAAGATCATGAGCCGGCATTCCTTTCCCGGTGTCGGAAATCGATATTCGAACGTAGTCCCTTCCGGGATTGAGCAATGGGGTCAATGCGATGGGTTCCGCCCTAATTTTCAGTTCCCCACCCTTTGGCATCGCCTGGATTGCGTTCAGAAAAAGGTTTAAGAACGCTTGATGCATCTGACTAAAGTCAACTCTGACCCTTGGTAAGTCAGGGGCGTATTCCTCCGTAAAATTGATGCTCCTGTTGGCGATATCCTTGATGAGAAGCGGAATGATCTCATTTACGATGTCCTTGATATTGCAGACCACCGGATTCAATTTCTGAGGCTTGGCGAAGGAGAAGAAGGTTTTCAGCAGATCGTTCAGTCGATCGATCTCCTTGGTAATCCGATTGAGATACTCCCTCTTGGGGTCATCTTGCCCCATCTCCTCGCCCAGTGCTTGAGCCGTGGTTTTTATCCCCGCCAAGGGATTTCGGATCTCATGGGCTATTCCCGAGGAGAGCTCACCCACGGATACCAATCGATCCATGCGAAGAATTTCCTCCTGAAGTTTGAGGATACTGGTCATGTCCCGAAAACTGATGATCTTACCGATTCTCTCCCCATGCGAATCCACGTGATCGGTGATGTTAAACCCAACGGGAATCTCAACCTTCTCCTTTCTCACGATGAGGCCCTCCCTTCTGGAATCCATTTCATTGTGATTCTTAAAGGGAGTGGGCATGGTCTGCTTTTTCTCCCTCAGGGAAAATATCGCAAAGGGCTTTCCAATAACTTCTTTCCCTGAATATCCCAGGATTTTCTCCGCCGCCCGATTGAAATAGGTAATCCGCTCCTTCGTATCGACGAGAATGAGGCCGCTGCCTATACTCTGGATGAGGCTCTCGGTAAAAGCCCTGAGCCGCCGAACCTCCTCGTTCAGCCTCTGAATCTCCAGCTCCATGGCCTTTAGTTCCTCGCCCTGATTAACATTGTCCTTCAATGACTCTGTAGATTGTCGTGTCGTCATATCCCTCTATTCAATCACGTGGACGGCCTTGACCGAGTAAAAGTCATGGCTGACCGCGGGCTTTTAATCGGCCTATGTTCAGGATATAAACTGTTTTGCCACTCTCCAGATGCGATAGGCCCGCTATATATTTTGACCCCTTTCTCTCCTGTTCAGCGGTCTTCACGAACAGGTCTTTATTCCTCAAAACCCGATCCACCAATACGGCGATGATGTTATCCCTCCCCCCCACCAGAACAATCCCCTGGGGCCTCCTCACCCCCGATATACCGAGGTTGAATACCTTGGATAGTTTAACCAAGGGAATTCTTCTCCCCTTAAGCGTAATGGAGTCCTGGGCAGCAATGCTCTTGGTGTAACCCTCGGTAAGGGTATAGGATTTCATGACCGAATCGCTGGGAATGCCAAAAATCCGATTTTGCGTCTCAACGAGCAAAACCCTCTCTACCGTATACAACCTCTGCCCGAATATTTCCCTCTGAAACTGCTCCGAAATGTCGCCCAAACGGCCGAGGCACATCCTCAGGTAGCCATGGATCTTTTCCAATTCATCCGATAATCCCCGAATCCCGTCGTCGAATATGAGCTCTTCCTTCATTCCCTTGACTCGGTTAAGGGCCCTCCCGAATCGGTCTTCTCCATCGTACAACCTCATCCGATGTTTTTCTAAATCCGAACACAGCTTTTGAAATATCGCGTCTTCAGCCCTGTCCTTTCTTGCCCCCCTGTGCAGTCCCAAAAGTTGAAAGTGGGAATTGATGCCTTCAACCACCAAATTCTTGAAGATAGTCTGCTCCCCTTTCTCCGTGGTCAGGAATTTTATGACCTCCTTTCCATCCTGTAAGAACCTCAACGCCTCCGGCGTGATACTCTTTTCGTCATTGAGCAGGTAGAGGGAGACCTTGCCCATCATGTCGATAGCCTTCAAAAGGGAATCATCACCCCGGTAAGCGGCTTTCAACCCACCCAGAGCTGCAATAATTTTCTTGAGGGTCTCTCCACTGAATTCCCACTCCAGGGAGAGGATTTCCACCTCCAAGGTTTCGAGGCCCTTGGGCAACCTCTCCCCTTCTGGAGGCTTTTCGACGGGCTCGGTTTCCGCTGGCGAGGGTGCCGTCTCTTCCCTTATGGGTTCGGCCTCCGGAGCAGATGCCATTTCTTCCTTCACTGGCTCGGCCTGTAGGACGGTTTCTCCAAGCTCGCCCTTCCCAAGGGATTCCTCCATCACCTCGGGGGAAATATCGGGGATTGGTTCCGCCTGTTCGGGGATGCCCCTCTGCTTTCCCCCCAGTTCAATCCCTCTATCGGCACCCATTTCCACAAAGAGGGAATCTACCGCCGATTCGATCTCCTCATCCAGATCTTCTGTATCGTCCTTTTTCATGAAGCTCAGCCCTCTCCGAAGAAGGTGTTCCCCCAAACCCACTAAAGTCGATCCATAGAGAGAACCTTTCGGCTTACATCCTTCACAACCAATTTACTGATTTCCCGCAACGTCTCGAAAACCCCGAACCCTCTCAAAGCACTGGCCTCAAATGTTGGAACCTTGAGCATCGAATTCAAATCCTTCTCCAGGATCTCCAGGGGAAGAAGCTCGGAGTCGGTCCCGTTCAAATCCCGTTTATTGTACTGCATGACCAAAGGGACGTTCCGAATGCTCAGCCTCTTTTCGGCCAAATTCTTGGCCAAGTTGATTAAGCTCTCGATATTCTTCTTTCTCTGTACCTTGAGGGAATCCGCCACGAAAACTACCCCGTCCACCCCCTTTAACACCAGCTTTCTCGTGGCATCATAATGAACCTGCCCCGGGACCGTATAGAGCTGTACCCTGATATCGAAGCCTCTAATCTTGCCCAGGTTGAGGGAGAGAAAGTCGAAGAAGATGGTTCGGTCTCCGCCTTTCGTATCGATGGAGACCATCTTCCCCTTGATTTTTCCCCCAGTCTTGCTGTAGATATATTGCAAGTTGGTGGTCTTACCACAGAAGCCAGCCCCGTAGTAGACGATCTTACACTGTATCTCATCTTTGCTGAAATTAATAAAGGGCATCCTGTATATACCGCCTTAAATAGTTGCGCATAATTCAAACAAGGATTAAATTCTAAATCGACTCGGCCGAGCCTTCGACCCGAGCCTTTCGGCAGTGAGCTCAAGGCCGAACTGCTCAGGCCCCGAGCCAGTCGAGGGGCTCGTCGCGGGCCGAAGCACTAAATACTAAACAATATCTAAATCCAAATAGCCAAAAGCTTATCTTCTAAATCATACTGTTTTGAGTTTTTAACTTCGGTCATTTGAATTTGTTTAGAGTTTAGAAATTAGGATTTGGAATTTACTCGTATTCTCTCCTTCAAACAAATATTCATGTCGTCACATAGATTACTCGGAGCTCATGTATTTGGATCTCTCGAAAATCGAGGAAAAGATCTCCAAAAGTTCGTCGGTGACCTTGTTTACCCTAAGCCTCACCAAACCCAGGGAGGTCTTATGATCGAAGATGATTACCACGAGAAGGTGTTCGCCCACCGCCGAAAAATAGATATTCTCCTTCTTTCCCTTGTGGAAAAGGAGGTTGAACTCATCTTCACCAAGAAGCTTTGCAATTTCCGCGGTTGCCCCGAAGTTGGCTGCCGTCAGGGCCGACAGTGCTGCAACATCCACCGTTGACGGATTGCCGCTATGCGCGATTAATTGACCAGATCTGTCGATCAAGAATACGCAATGTGCTGCTGAGCTTGCCACCATCTTGCTCAGACAGCTATCGATCTCGGCTATATCCTTACCGGAGAGAATAATATTCATCGTTTCCCGACCAACTGGTCCCCAAAAATCTCGGGCATGGTTGCCTCAAGGTTGAACTTCTTTATCTCTTTTCCAAAGTCTGCCTTAATCTGATCCAGTTCTCCCTTGACCTGGTCCAATATCTCTTTTTTGGAGAACTGGTGTGAAATGGCCTCTATGGTTAGTCCCAAACACTCTCCCAATCCCCTCGTCAACTCATGGATATCCGTTTTTCCCGTGAATACGATTTTCCCGTCTTTATACCTAAACTCCGCGGCGAAGGGATCTAAAAAGGGATATTCATTAGATTTCTTAACCAGTGCCCTTCTCAATTCGGAACTGAAGATTCCCTTCTTGATCAATCCGTCCACAACCGTCTCTATGGTAGAGATTGTGTCCTGTAGCACCCTCAGGAGATCTTGTAAATCCCCACCCTCTTCAATCTCGCCCATTTGATCCGAAGATGTGGAAAGGTTAGCCCTGTAAACATTGAAGACCGCTCCGGCTCCCAGAGCCTCCTCCAGGACCCGATTCAGAAGGTTCGTTCCCGAAACGAGATTTCCGTCATCCGCGGTAAGAATCGTTTCTAAGGGCTCCCCCTCTTGAAAGAAGATCACCCCACTCCCCTTGCCACTCCTCAGGGCGATTTCGATGTACCCCGTATGTCTTCCCTCGGCTAACTTATCGATTAATCGTTTCAGGCTCGTGAAATCCGTGGAAAGATCTTTATAGAGGATTTCCCGTTTCACCGTGCTGGCCAGAACCGTAACCATTTCAGGTAAGAGCTGATACACGCTGATCACGCCATCCTTCTCTTTTGCCTTGGATATGATATTGCTAATGGCCCTCTGGCCGAATCTCTTTTTGTCGCCGATCTCCTCAACGGCATTGATGATATCCCCCGAATCCATAAAGAGAACCGCCTCATAGTCCAAAAAGCCGATTTTGACATATCCGCTGAAATCCTCCGATTTCAGTGAGAGGAGCAAACCATTGAGGTTCGTGTAAGAGGTGTTCAAATTCTTGTGTACTACTTCCCCTTTCGGAAATATCATATGCTTTACCCCTTGGGCTTGCCCTGTGCGATGGTATCCAGCGCCTTTTTCAACGAAGCGATAAAGCCGTTAAACTGAACTCCTTTTTTCAATGCGATTTCGACAAATTCGGGCCCGTGCTTGAAGATCATCTTCCATGCCGGTGTATTTCCGTAGACTATTCGGTTGAGCTTACCCATTCTGAAGAAGTCTCCCACCCTCTCCCCAAATAATCCCAGGAAAGCGATCAATACACCTTCCTCCTCTATTTCGGCCATGGATTCGAAGGCCTCTACCTTCCCGTTTCCGGATACGACCATGACCCCATCGCATTCCGGCATCTTCTTGATCAGCTTGCACATTCGATCAGCGTTCCCCCGTTCTTCCTTCTCCCCCCCTGCTTCCAAACGGCCAAATGCCGTATCCGCGGGACCTTCCGTGATCTCTTTTCCACTCCTTTCTTCCACCTTTTCAATTTCGCCCCCGGCAGACCCGGCCTCGTCTTTCCTCTTCACGCCCTCCATCAGCAAGTGTTCCCACGCTGAGGAAATCGTCTCCCGAGGTGGAAAGGCCCCGATATTGGATACGAATTTCCCCTCCTGCCACGCGAGGATGGTATAGAAGGCCTCTTCCCCCTCTATGTTATCGCATTCGGCATGGACGATCTCGCCGTCATTAAAGTAGATTATCCCCCTGTGATCATCCTTTGTAATGACCAGGGAGGTTGTCACCCGGCCGAGACAATTCATTTGAATGATATCCGTCAATTGGAGGTCGAAGAGCCTCCCCTCGAACCCCCTCTTTTCCTTGACAAGATCCAGGATCAATTTTCTGATTTCATTGATTTCAAAGGGTTTTTCGATGTAATAGAGGGATCCCCTTTTGCTGGCCTCCTTTTGCACATCAGAGGATCCATAGGCCGTCATGATGATCACCTTCGTGTGAGGATAATCCCTCTTAATGCGAACCAATAAATCCAATCCGTTGATATCGGGCATTCTAATGTCCGAGATGACCAGGTCAATGGGCATTTTACCAAGAATGTCGAGGGCCTCTTTTCCGTTGTTGGCGATCTCAACCTCGTATTTATCCCTATCCCTTGAGAGGCTTTTAGCCATGCTCCATGTGAGGGTCTCCTCGTCGTCCACTATGAGTACTTTCTTTAACTCCCTTGTCATGTTCTCCTTCCCATTTGGTGTCAGCCGAAACTCATCCAGAAGAGCGCTTTTTCCTCAGTCGCTCTATGGCCGCTCTTAGGCTCTCCTGCATTCTACCGAACGACTCGGCGAGCATGCCAACCTCATCGCTGGACCTCATCTCGATCTTGGTGTCCAAATCCCCCAGGCTGATTCGGTCGGCTACATCGGTCAGGTATACGATGGGCTTAACAATGGTTCTCGAGTACATGGAGGTAACCAAAATGACCACGATGAGGGATACGCCCATCACGATCAGGAAGTGAATCGTTGTCCTTTCGGCCCTGTTCACGATTCGTTGTTCGATCTGTTTGGCTGGCCTTGAGAACTCATCGATATAGGTGGTGGCTGCCACCACTAAGTCGGTCCCCTCGATGGGGGTGCAGAACATGTATTTGCGCCTTGTCACCAAATCAGGGTCCTTCCAGTCATAGTAACCACCACGGGCTCTCCCCTTTAAACTGGCCTCTAGGATTGATCGGTATTCCCGCTCCGGCAGCTTCTTGGCAAACATAAGGAGATCCGTTCCCACGACTTTAGAGTCTTTGTGGAAACGATTGATGGCGTTGTTGTCGTGGACTGTTGTATATCCTGTCCGGCCCACTCGTTGTACGGCTATGGACTTGAGGACGCGCGAACTATAGAGTTCTTCTTTGCTGAAATGGGGATGAGATCTGATGAATATCTCGATCTGTTTCGCTATGTCCAGGGCCTTCTGTTTGATCATCTTCTCCCCCAAATCATTAAGGGACCGGGCGCCTTCCTCTGTTGCTATGGATTTAATCTCCTCGATCTGCAAGATGTAAATATATCCAATCACGATAAATGATATGACGAGGGGGATCAAGATCCCGATGGTCAATTTGGTCAACAGGCTAATGCCCCTTCTTCTCGTTTCCGCCATGATCCTCTCTCCTTATTCTTGGCTAATGCTGACCCTCGAGACCGCGCAATATTTCAAGCATGCTCCTTTGAAACCTTATCCTCTTTCCTTCGTCTTTAATCTCAGAGCTGACCGCTTCAACCAATTCCGCGGCCTTGTTCCTCGGAAAGGCGTCCCGCTGTGCTCCCATCTCCGCGATTTGGTCATCCACGATCACCGATGCAATGGGTCCCAATGCCTTGGCCAGTTCCTCATCCACCCTCTTGAAGAATTCCCTTCCCACTACCTTTTCGGGTGGTGGCTTGGGTTTCTCGACGATCTCCAAAAGTCCCGCTGAATAGAGACCGTACAGTATTTTTGCCACGCCAAACTCATCCAAGTTTAGGGCGTTGGAGATATCCCCTACGGATCTCATTGCATCCACCTGGGTGAGTATATTCCACTCCGCCGATTTTAGGTTTATATCGTTGGAACCCTTGTAGCCAGCAAGTTTAAAGACGACATCCATCGAGGGAATGACTTCCCTGATGTGTTCCCACTCCTTGATTCTTTTTTGACCCTCTTCCAATAACTGATCCGTACTGGTTCCAATGGACTTCTCCTCCGGTAGGAGCCCCGGGGTGAAGTTGAATTTTCCGATCATCCATGTCATCATCGTGAAAAGCGCTTCTTCGCCCGCGTTCACTTTGCTCGAGGCATGGGTAAGAACCCCATTTTCCACATATATTTCCCCTGAATCGTTCCCTTTCGTCAAAATGAGCTTTCCCGTCTTCTCCTCGGAGGCAAGTAATCTCACTATATCGACCAATTTTATTTGTGAAAGGTCTCCCATAAAAACGTCCACCATCCAGTCTTCCCCTCCAGAACCGAGCTCGTATCAACCGCCTTTTAGACCTGCCTCGCCAATCAGTAGCCCCCCTGCTACCTCCTCTACCGGAATTACGCCGAGGTGTCTGGTTACACGTCTTCAGGCACCAATTGATTGAGGATTTCCCTGTATTCCTTGCCCAAATGCTCCTTCTGGAGTAACCTTCTCCTCCTCCACTCGCCCTTCTGAAGGAGCTCCTGCATTTTCGAGTCCCCGTTTACCTCAGAGATGACCACGTTCGTCTTCAGTCTCAGCATGGGGATGTCTACGTTTGGATCGCAGAACACCACCAATATAAACTTCTTCAGGCTCCGTATCATCATTCTCCCGTCTTCAAAGAGAAAGTCGAGGTTTTCCGGGCTTTTCCTCAAGCTCTCCAGGAGGCCCACGACCTGAGTTACCTCCTTTCCCATTATTCCCAGATGTTTCATAAAGACAATGGGCATCTCCCTTTCCAGTATCTTCCCGGTATTATCGCAAAGGAAGTACCCCCAGACTCCCTTTATCGAATTGATCTCCCGTAGCTTATCCTTCATCAATGCTAACCTCCCGGCCAAATCAATATTAAGCAAAATGAATGCCAATTATTGTCTTTTTAAAAAAACAATTTAACTCCCTAATATCATTACAGTTTTATGATCGAATGTATATCAATGAATAATGGGGTTATCAAAAAAAGTCCATATATAAGATAAAGTGATCGATTTTTGGTCGGTCATCCCAACCTATACGTTGACCTCTTTCCGATCATCTGTTTGATCACGGCAAAAGTTGATGGAATTTGGTAATAAAGATAAAACAAAAATAACAATAGGTTAACTTTTATATATTAGAAACTACTTTAGTTTATTTGTCCTTTTTATTTGGAATGAAAGAATAACAGTTTAAGTGATGGTCAATTTCTGACCACATGGACAAAAATTGTTCGTTTTGGGTGGGATAAAAGGTTCGAAAATGATCCACTTTTATCACCACCCCTACGACTTTTTTCCGCCTTGACTTTCATAAGGCCTTTATGTAATAAATTGGTGTAATAAAATGCTCGCTTTTGGGTGAAGGATTTGAACCTACCGAAAGAACACCTCTTCGATATCGCTCAGAAGTACATAAAGAAGGGGCAACACAAAAAGGCCATCAAGGAATACCAAAAAATCCTTGATAAGGACCCCAAAAATATTCGGGTGCGTCTAAAATTGGGGGACCTATTCCTTAAAAATGGACACAAGGATAAGGCCATCGACGAATATATGAAAGTCGCCCAGCAATATGAGAATGATGATCTCAATTTTAGGGCTACGGCTATCTACAAGAAGATACTGTACCTGGATCCACGTCTGGTGGACGTTTATCACAAGTTGGCAAATCTCTATTTAAGGGAAAAATTGATCGGCAGTGCCAGGCTCCAATATCATAATATCCTTAAAATCCAGCCCGATGATGCCGTTGCTTTAGAGGCATTGGAAAAAATCGAACAGAATAGGGCTCAGGTTGAAACCCCTTCCCAGGAAGGGCTCATTATAGAACCTCCCCCCATGGCCGAAGAATCGCGCCCAGAACCTACCCTCCCGCCCGGTGAGGAGCGGAAGGATGACGTTTCCATCCCCTCCCCGTCCGAAATCCATGGGGAAACCGATAGCAGGGACTTAGAGATGCACTATCACCTGGGAATCGCCTATAAGGAGATGGAGTTAATCGATCATGCCATCGCCGAATTTGAAACCGCATCGGCGGATAAGGAGAGAAGATTCGATTGCCTGGTGATGTTGGGAATGTGCTCTATGGAAAAGGAAGAATACGATAAGGCCATCCATTACTTTAACGGCGCCTCTGATGTGAAAGAACTCAACAAGGAAGAAATGATCAGGCTGCAATATCGGCTGGGGTTGGCCTATGAGAGCAACGGCATGAATCAGGAGGCCCTAAAGGTCTACCATCAGATCATCACCCTGGATAGCGGGTTTCTGGATGTAAGGAATAGAATCGAACGTTTGAAACGACCTTCGTGAAAAAGGTTAGCCCATCCCCTTTAGCGGAGTACCTGCCTCCACGTATGGATCCTTATCCTTTCCCCCAATAATTTCACCATTATCGCATGAACCGTTGTATCGCTGGTTTGGATAATGATCTGGTTGTCCGCGGGGTTGAAAATGATATCCGAGGGGAGCCCATGGCCTATGATGATGCTTCTAGGCACGGTTCCGTCGATCTTATCGTTCTCATCCACAACCCCATCGCCGTTGACATCCAATACAGGGGAGTCGGGGGCACATCCCGTATTGTATTGAACGGCATAGAGCCGCGCAATCCCTCCGCATTTACAGGGGTCATCGATGTCGGGCTCAAAGGTGGTAAAAAATACAACCCCACCGGCAACCAAGGGCGATGCCGTCACCCTCTCCCCGGAATTCACGATGAAATCGATGTACCATCCCTGGGAATCTGCCGCCGAACCGCATCCGCTGGTCTGGTTGGCCAAGTTTCCCCTGGTAACAGGCGCTCCATTGTCCTTTATGGCGTAGAAACTCTGGGTGGTGGTATCCAGCCTATCATCCATCGTATAGTACTTGCCCGTCCCGAAGTAGACGAAGAGATGATGCGGGTCGGCATCATAATAGGCCAAGCTCATGGGGATGGAGATGGGCTGACGGGGTTCAGTCGTGAACAGCAGCTTCTGCGACCAATTCGTCGGTACGGAATCGAGTGTGACCTTGAACACCTTCCCTCCGAGGTCGCCGGTGTACAGGAAGTCCAAGAGCCCATTATCATCAGAATCTACGGCCGTGGGACTGTTAAACGGATCGCTCGGAGGACCGTTCAATTCCACTTTACCAATGATAGTTCCCTCCTCTATATCGATGGCATAGAGGTTCCCCTTGGAGCCGTTATTCTCGAATCCCGAGCCAAAGAAGGCCGCCCACTTCCTCTCGCTTTCGCCTACATTCACCCTTCCGATAAGGGGAATGGACCACGTCTCCCCCAATTCCTTCTCCCGGAATTCCCAGAGGAGAATGGGCTCTTCACCCGTTACATCCAGGGCGAAATAGGCATCCCCTCCCCCCCTCTCGCCGCAGATCACAATGGTCTTCGACTCGACACCCTTTCGGATGCGAGCTACCACGGGCGAGAGGTCCACGTGGTACTCGTGGCAGTAGTCCTTTCGTGCCAAATTCCTCAGCTTTGCCACCAGGAGATTGTTGGGGATGAAGGCCCACTTTTCCATGCCCGTATTGATATCGAAGGCGTGGAGCATCCCGCCATTGGTACCGACATAAACGGTATCCCTGGTAATGGCCGGGGTGGAGTGGATGATATCGCCCAACTTGTACTTTCGTTTCCGATACTTCTCGAAGACCTCGTTTCGCAGATAGTCGATGAAGTCCTTCGCCTCAGCCTTGTCGGAAAAACCGAGGAGCTGGTACAGAGGATGATTATCCGCATCCGTTGTATCGATATTCGAGCCCTTGAACTCGATCCTCCGGACCATCTTCACTCCCTCTCCCGGTTCATCATCCAGGGCGGTGTAGATCCTCCGTGTTCCGGGCTCCCTGTACCTTAGGGAGGATGGCCCGTCTGCCTTCTCATCCCAGAGGGGATTGGGATTCTTGGGATCATAGGGAAGGGAGAAGGCCTCTAAGAAGCCACCCCAGGTTTCGGGGTGGAACTTGGCTCGAAAGAGCCTGTTGCCCGTCTGACTGGAGGTCGAGAGAACCGATACCGCCGTTCCCGAGGAGATGTTTTTGATGATTTCATTGATGGCGGCGCTGAGGGCCTCCTTCAGCTCAGCGTAATTTGTTGCCGTGTAGAAATACCGGTGATAGTGGGGACTTTGCGGATCATCCCATTCACTCTGAAGCCCAGCTAGACCATTTCCGTTGAAGGCCGTATCCTTGAGGAGGGAGTTGACCATGGTAAATCCGATGGTGTACGTGTAGATGTTCTGTTCTTCCTCCAAATCGGGACTGAAATCATTCTGATAGATGTAGTAAGCAATGTCGTCCAGGTAGTCCGATCCATTGCCGTGGTAAAGGTTCTCCTCACTGCCTCCACCGTGGTCATTGTCCCAATCCCCCTTGAGGGGTCCCAAGTCATCGCTATCCATAACGGGATAGCCGTCAGTCATGATGATGACGAAGTTCTTCTGGCACCACCACTGGATGGGGCTTTTATTCTTATCCGAAAAGTAATCCCAAGTGTCCTCCAGGGCCTCTGCCAAGGGCGTCGTTCCACTAGCCCAGACCCTGTCCACCGCATCCAATACGGGTTGTTTATCCGAGCTCACCCCTGCCTCAAGCCTGCCGCCATGCGATCCGTCGAACGACATAAGCCCGAAGCGGACGTCTTCGGTGGTTTCGACCAGATCCTTCACCACTTTCTTGGCCACCAAAACCCGCGTCAGCAGGGCACGCTGCTTGGGATCATCGTGCTGTTGCTTGAGGGCATCCCGATGGGCCTTGGTTGACTCATAAAAGAGCCAATTTAGGTAGTCGTAGTCATACCAGGTGGTATAGGCTCCGGTATCACTTCCGGGATCGACGCTGAACGTGCCGTAGGGAAGGAAGATTTTTATATGCTTTGGATTCCACGACTCGTAATCCTCTTTATCGATAAACTCTCCCCCTTCTCGGTCGAAGTAGAAGTAGCCGTCCCTATCGCTCCATTGGGTATAATATCTATCACCCGAGCAGATATCGGTTGAGCCCTCCTTGGCCCTCTTGTATTTCAGTTTCGCCTTTCCCCTGCTGGAATCATAGGAGACCCGGTTGTGGTCGATAAAGCAGCTTCCCGTACTCTTGGCGAAGATGACTTGATCATCACGGGCGGGGAGGCGCCACTTGGAATGGTCGACGCCCCGGTCGTAGTTGTCGATCCAGATGGCGTTGGCCATACTTCCCGAGGTATCGAAGATGATGAGGATGTTGGGCTCTACGACTTGGCTGATGAAAGGAGGGACCTCACACTCCATCGCCGATAGAGGAGAAGTACCCCCCGTGAGCAAGGATGTGACGAGCAAGCTGAGGATAAACAGCCTTTTCATTTTTCCCACCCCTTTCTCCCCCACTCACAAATTGTTGGATGGCTCATTGATTAGTGCCATGAGCACATCTAATAATTTATGATAATCGAGTTTTTGAAAAATGTAAAGAAAAATGGGCGATGGAAGCTAAAAAGGAGGGGAAAAGGAGTGCCTAGAAGCTCTGAATCGCCAGGTCGGTCTTATCATCCAGAGTATAGAACCTCCCGGTCCCGATGACAATTCAGTCTGATCGCCTTCTCATGGGAAGTATCTTTAGGAGGGAGATCAATACTCTTGCGAATAGTAGACGACGCTTGCGATGACCTCAACTTCAGCGCAGGCCTCGGGCTCAGCCTCTGCGGGAGCCGATTCGGGTTTCTCATAGCCAGCGGAATAGATCTGGTAGTAATAGCGCCTGAACTTCGATGCATCCCACCCGGGTGGAGGCTTGGTGGAGTGGTGGAGATCAGAGATATAGTGCTGGGAGTAGATGTTCGGATTATTATCCCTATCGGGGACATCCTTATCCTTCATGGTGGGGAGCCTGGAATCATCGGGCTTGGCAGCGCCTGAGTGGGCCAACCAGTTCAATCCATCGCTGATGCCCCCGTCCGCCGCGTAGAAAGCAGCATCTATACATCTCTGGTTGCCCGACATCCTCACCTCGATATCAGTGGTCATCATGGCCGCAATGCCCAAAATCGTCGCGGTAATCATGGCCAAAACCGCGATGACCAGGACTACTCCTTTTTCGTTTCTCATATCGCCCTCTTAAAGGTTCCTGAGCGTTACCTGGGATTCCAAGATCCTTCTCCTGTAACCGTCGAGATAACCACGAACTTCATCTTTATAGTCAGGATCTTTAACCCTGGTCCTGGCCACCAGCCTAATGGTATACGAGGGTTCATCGTGGCTATCCGGTTTCACTTTTAATTTCTCGATATGCTCCGCCAGCTTTCGATTGAGATTTCCCTCCACCTTGTCATTCCTGCTAAGGTATCGGATGTCCCTGTCGTCGATTTCGATAGAATATACTAGGGCCGTAAGCCGATAAATGGGGATGGGATTGACGTAGGTTTCCGCCGGGTAACTCCCGGAAATTCCCTGGTTTCCGGCCACATCGGGATCGGTGTCGACGGTAACCGTATCCGTTCCCACATCTATTACGATAAGCCTGTCTTGGCCGAGGAACAGGACGTCGCCCCCTCGTAAGCCGTCGGTGTTCTTCAAGGGAATTTGGGTGGCACCGGACCCGACCGATCCCGATAACACCCCCGTGGGATACCGCTTGGTGAGTGAACTGCTCAGGGTCAGGATGCCCTCCGCGGATCCCGGGGCTTCCGCAACCTTCATTTTCCCCATCCCACCGATGAAGATGTAGTCGCTTCTCGAGGAATCGAATATCTTGTTCAGTTCATTTCCCGTGGATCTCACCCAGATCTGGGTCTCATCCTTATCCGCGGTCCTGGTGAGGTATCCCTTGGGGGATCCGAAGCACCCTACCAGGGTTATGATGTACGAATCCTCGTTATCGGGGTCCGTTGCGACGTCAATACTGTGGCTGTATTCCTCCCCACCGATAGTCACATTCCCGTCCGGCTTTCCGTGGCCCGCCATCCTCAGGTCGCGCATCAGGATATTCATTGCCACCCGGGCACTTTGTTGCGCCTCGGCCACCTGGTCCTGGATGGTATACGTCCGCTGTTGAGAGCTGAACGCGCGGTAAACCGCCCCAATGACGATGAAACTGAGGGCCAGGGCCACCATGAGCTCGATCAGGGTTAATCCCCTCTGATAGGCCTTGAATCCTTCCTTTCTCATCATGGACTTGCCCGTAAATCGGGGATCTTCGTCACCAGGGCCACCGAGTGAGTCCCGTTTTCCCATGTCACCGTGACGGTAACGGTTTTGATCTTGTCGGATTGCGCAACGCTGCAGGCCCAGTGGTATATAATGCCGGAAGCTCCTGGGCGGTCATCGCTTTCATCCCCTATTTGATCCCACTCGGTATTCTTCATCTCCTCCATCTTATCCTTGGCAAAGGTAAGCGCCTCGGTCATGTGATTCCCGAAGGAGTTGCCGCGAATAGAAACGATTTGAAGTCCCGCCAAGGCCAGTAGAGCCACGGAGAGCACCACGATGGCGATCAAAACCTCCATAAGGGTGAAGCCCTTATTTTCTCCTCTCTTGATCAACGAACGGCTCATTGAACACCCCCCAAACATGAAATTACATCCTTTTCCACGAGGAATCCCACGTCCACATTCTAACGATCCCGGTACTGCTGCTCACGCTTATTGCCAAGGCCCCATTCCGGTTATTCTGGAGGTAAACCGTTCCGGCAGTGCTCGTCCCTGCGGGGTTGAACTCGGCCCTATCTTGCCCGAAAGTCACCCCGTCGCCAACAGCTCCACCATCGGGTCTGGGACCATGGCCACTGTCGCCAAATCGGACGGTTGGGTAGTCACGGAGGTTCTTCGTCGATAACGGCCAGGGGCTAACGTCCCCCTTATATCCAACATCATCGGGGGTGTCCCAATTCCCATCGGGTCCTCTGTTGGAAATGATCCTGTATGATTGACTGTTGGTATCGAAGATAACCGCCCATTCCCGGTTATCCTTGATGGCACCCAATCGCGCCAGCTGTATATTAGAGGCCACATCCCTCGCCGCGGACCTCAACCGATACCGTGGCAGCCATCGGCCGATGTTGGGGATGGCGATCAAGACCATGACCCCCAAAATGCACATCACCACCACCAGCTCGATGATGGTCAGCCCTCTTTTCCCGTTCATTCCTTCCCGGTGACAATGAGATTCACGTACTATCATAATAGAAATCTCCCTATTTGTCAAAGCAAAAACGACCTGAAGCTTCCTGATATTTCTGGAGTTTCCTGATTTTCAGGGACACCGTTGTCCATGAGCGTGATATACGAGAGAAGGGCCACCGCTGAAATGGTTGTTGGCCGGTTTCCCTGGAGCGCAAAGTTATGCGGTGCTGCGGCAAATTGGTTCCGCGGTGTTGCAGTGCTGCAGTGTTGCGGTCAGGGAAAGGCGAAAGAGGTTTGAGGTTGGAGGCTGGAGGCAGAAGGAGAAATGTCAAATGACAAATAACTGATAACGGACACGAAACACGAACACGAGAGTCAATGTCAAAGTTCAAAGTTGCGAATCCCTGGAAAACCGGAAAAACGAACTCTGAGCGAAAGGGAATTCGAGCAACAGACCGGAAAGAATTGAAGCGAAGGGACATCGGTGTTCCCTAATCCCCCAAACCCCTTGCCCACGAGGGAGATGCGATCCC
>Ga0209978_10000121_pt1 | contig 23642 bp, 24 predicted proteins | sample BentaG_FD_182805 | JGI IMG/M metagenome (GOLD analysis project Ga0209978, IMG submission 182805) | Deep subsurface microbial communities from South Atlantic Ocean to uncover new lineages of life (NeLLi) - Benguela_00093 metaG (SPAdes)... | ecosystem: Environmental > Aquatic > Marine > Oceanic >... | reverse complement strand
GGATTCCTTATTAGCCAGGGCAACCTTCTTGCCCGCTTTTACCGCAGCTAGGGTCGGGCTTAGCCCTGTTTTTCCCGAGGTAGCCATAACCACAGTGTCCACCTGAGGATGACGGGCAATGTCTTCCAGTGATAGGACTTCATATTCGGCATTAGCCAGGTGAGCTTGTGCCTTTTTATCTTGGTAATAGACAAATCTTGGTTTGAACTCATTGATTTGCTTTGCCAGTAAATCAATGTTCTTCCCTGCCGCCAGCCCGATTATGTGAAATCTATGGGATAAGGCACGGACAACCTCAAGTGTTTGCTGACCTATGGAGCCGGTTGAACCCAGGACAGCTAATTGCTTTACTATATTGCCCATATCACATAATAGTATACCACTATACCAGCAAAGACAATGCTGTCCATCCGGTCAAGGACGCCGCCGTGCCCTGGTATTAACTTGCCCGACTCTTTTACTCCCATATTGCGTTTGAGCAAGGACTCTACCAGGTCGCCAAGTTGACCAAAAGTGCTAACTATTAAGCCCAGGAGTATTGCTTGCCCGTAGCCTAAAGGCAAGCTGAGGAGCGCAACTAGGAGCAAGCTAACTATGATAGCACCAAAGACCCCGGCTATAGCTCCTTCCCAGGTTTTGCCTGGACTAATACTTGGGGCAAGGTGGTGCCTACCCAATGCTCTGCCAGCGAAGAAGGCAGCGGTGTCAGAGCCAAAGGTAGTAAACAGGGCAAAAAATACCCAATCTCTGCCAGCATCCAGACCTCTTAGTGCCACCAAATAGCTTAGTAGCCACCCCACATAGAGAATTCCAGCTATTGTCCATGCCCAACCGATAAAAGCCCCTTCCTTTTGTCGGCGCAGTAGCAGCCAGATTAGAGATAGTATCACTGCTGAGGTTAATAGAAGTGGGATAACAGTGTCATAATTGAAATGGGGGCTCAGGATAAATAGTAATGTCCAGATTAGTCCAAAGTAGGTAAGTGGTGGCACCTTTGCCGTTGCCACCATCCTGTAGAATTCAAAGACAGCCAGCACTCCCCAGATAGCAACTAATATAGTGAACCCTGGCTCACCACCAAACCAGATAATAACAATAAGGAGAGGAATACCCCAGAGTGCAGTTATAAGCCTTTTCTTGAGCATGTGGTTATCTATCAACCTCACCCCCTATGTCCCCCTCTTCTTAGTAGGGAGAGGGGGAATTGGTTTCGAAAGAGAGGCTTCGCCTCTCTTTGACTCCCCCTGCTCTGGAGTAATAATCAAGGGAGTTTTAGAGGGGCGTAGCCCCTCTAACGAAATTATCTTCCCCTTCCCCTTATCAAGGGGAAGGGGATACAGGGGATGGGGTTGACAAAAAATCTCTTGATTATAATCCGCCGAAGCGCCTTTGCCGCTGGCTATAGGATAGCAGCGCTTTGTCAACATCCTTTTTATCAAAGTCGGGCCATAAAACCTTGGTGAAGTAATATTCGCTATAAGCTGATTGCCATATTAGAAAGTTGCTAACGCGGAGTTCACCGCCGGTGCGAATGAGCAGGTCAACATCAGGTAAACCGGCAGTATAGAGGTAACTATTAAACAATTTTTCGTCTATACTTTGAGGTGGGATGCCTTCAGCTATAAGGTGGCGCACTGCATTTAAAATCTCAACGCGCCCCCCGTAGTTGAAGGCGAAGCCAAGGGTCATTCCAGTATTGTTTTTGGTTAGTTCTATCGCTCTATTTACTGCTAGCTGCAAACTGTGTGAAAGCCCCTCAAGCTCCCCCAGGTGACGAAGTCTGACACCTTTGTTATGAAATTCAAGAGCCTCTTTATCTATCCTTTCTTCCAAGAGACGGAGCAAGCCAGCAACCTCGTCTTTAGGGCGGCTCCAGTTCTCTGTAGAGAAGGCAAAAATGGTTACGTATTTTACCTGGTACTGGTTAAGATAGCCAATTACAGAGCGCATATTTTCTAGACCTGCCCTGTGCCCGTCAAGCCTGGGCAGTCCACGCTGCTCTGCCCATCTACCATTACCGTCCATAATAATGGCGACATGGTTGGGTAAGTGAGTAATTTTTTTAATAGTCGATGATGCAGCCATCATTTTGCCACTCAAAATTAGATGCAAACTCCTCCAGCCCGGGCTAAACCTCCATAAGCTCTACTTCTTTATCTCGTCCAATTTGCTCGGTATCAGCTATAAAGCTATCAGTAAGCTTTTGTAGCTGGTCTAAGGCGCGCTTGAGCTCATCCTGTGATATATCCTTATTTTTCTCTAATCCTCTTAGTTCATCCATAGCTTCACGCCTTAAGTTGCGTATTACTATCCTTCTTTCTTCAACCCTTCTTCGTACTACCTTAGTTAGCTCCTGCCGCCGCTCTTCGGTGAGTGGTGGGATGTTTAACCGGATTACACTCCCATCACTAGTTGGAGTTAGTCCGAGGTCGGACTTCAGGATAGCCTTCTCTATACTATGGATACAACCTTGGTCCCAGGGTTGGATGACGAGGAGCCTGGCTCCAGGCGCAGAAATGCCAGCAATTTGATTGAGCGGAGTGGGAACGCCAGCATATTCTACCTTGATATGCTCTATTAAGGCGGGGGTAGCATGCCCGGTGCGGATGGTGGCTAATTCCCGCTTCAAAACCTCAATAGATGTCCGCATCTTTTCTTCAATATCCCATAAAGTGCGGCTAACCATTTTCCTTTTCGCTGGATACCAGAGTACCAATAGGGTCGCCAATTACAGCCCGTTCAATACTGCGGGGAGCTTGAAGGTCAAAAACAATTATCGGCAGCTTGTTTTCTAGACATAGGGAGAGCGCGGTAGCATCCATTACTTCCAGGCGCATATTTAAGGCTTCAAGGTGGGTAAGTCTGTCAAACTTCTTGGCCCTATGATTCTTGAGGGGGTCGGCAGTATAGATACCATCTACATTATTTTTTGTCATAAGTAGCACCTCAGCCTCAATCTCTATGGCTCGTAGAGCGGCTGCGGTATCAGTGGTCATATATGGATTGCCGGTGCCCCCAGCGAAGATAACGGCTCTGCCCTTCTCCAGGTGCCGAATAGCCCGGCGTCTGATGTAAGGTTCAGCCACCTGTTGAATACCTATAGCTGACAGGGTTCTAGTAATTACCCCTTCTCTTTCCAGTGCATCTTGGAGAGCCAGGGCATTTATTACTGTAGCTAGCATCCCGGCATAGTCAGCAGTGACCCTGTCCATTCCATCCTCCTCAGCCCTAGCCCCACGCCAGATGTTACCGCCACCAACGACAACAGATATACCCACCCCCATTTCTATCACCTGCTTAATCTGCTTGGCTATCCTGGTTAAGGTAGAGGCATCAATACCAAACTCAGCACCACCGCTGAATGCCTCGCCACTAAGTTTGAGTACAACACGCTTATATTTGGTAGTAGTCATTACCCTTCCTGTAACACACCTCAATATGATTTAGAGTCATAAACCAGTAATAGCTCCCTCCATCTAACTTCCTACTTCAAATCTAGCAAATCTGCTTATTTTGATATTCTCTCCTACCCTGGCAATAGTTTCAGCAATAATATCTTGAACCGTCTTATCAGGGTTCTTGATGTAAGGCTGAATAAGCAGGCAAGCTGCCTGAGGTTCTATATCAGCCCCTTCAGGGACTTCTTCTTGTGAAATAAATTGGGGCTGTTGAGCAGCGACCTGCATTGCCAGATGGTGAGCCAGTTCCTTGAATTCATCAGTGCGGGCGACAAAGTCAGTTTCACAGTTCACTTCAACCATAGCTCCAATGCGCCCCCCGGTATGGACATAAGTTTCAATTATCCCCTGGGTGGTAGCGCGGTTTGCTTTTTTCTGTACTTGGAAGAGGCTCTGTTGTTTCAGGATCTGGAGTGCCTTTTCCATATCTCCTTCGGCGGCAAGGAGGGCATTCCTACACTCCATAATACCAGCTCCAGACTGGTCTCTTAACTCTCTTACCATGACTGTCGGAATTTTCAAACCCCCTCCTTTATTCGTCATCAGGAGTGAAGATAAGAGGTTCAGCAATTTCTGTAACCTCAAGCTCTTCCTCGCCTACCTCTGCTGAAACTACTGCCTCACCGGTTTTACCTTCAATGACTGAGTCGGCAATTTTATTGCATATTAGTTTGATGGCTCTAATAGCGTCGTCGTTGGCTGGAATCGGGTAGTCTATATCATCAGGGTTGCAATTGGTATCTACTATAGCTACCACTGGTATTCCTATGCGTTTGGCTTCAGCTAGAGCAATCCTTTCTTTGGTGGGGTCAACAATGAATAGGGCACTGGGTAGGCTAGTCATCTCTTTGAAACCACCCATCTGTCGGTTGAGGCGTGAAATTTCATCTTCAAGTTTTAGACCTTCCTTTTTAGGTAGGCGGTTGAACTCTCCTCTAGTCTGCTGGTCTTCCAAGCGGACGAGATGGTCGATACGGGCTTGGATAGTAGCAAAATTAGTCAGCACCCCGCCTAGCCAGCGCTGGTTAACATAATACATACCACAGCGCTTAGCTTCCTCTTCTATCGCCTCTTGAGCCTGCTTTTTGGTGCCAACAAAAAGGATATTGCCACCTTCACCAGCCACTTGACGAATAAAGTCGCAGGCTTTGTCTAACATGGTTGCCGTCTGCTCTAAGTCAATAATATGAATGCCGTTGCGCTTGGTGAAGATGTAGCTCTTCATACGAGGGTGCCAGCGGCTGGTCTGATGCCCGAAGTGAGCCCCGGCTTCTAAAAGTTGTTTAATAGTAGCTGTATCTGGCAAGCTTAAACCCCTTTCTAACTAATGTTCAGTTTAACAGTATAGCATACCCTTTAGTGTTCAGCAATAGCCGGATTAAGACAAGTTAAGCAAAGCCTCCTTCATTTTGCTAGCGCGGGGTTGACAAGATATACCATTAGTTTTAGAATAGGAAAACGGTTGCCTATTTCAATAATTGAGCTTGAATAATGATAGGTTACGATAGTCATCAGGTTGAAAGAAAGGTCATCTCTATCCTGAAAATTCTTAGTGAGTCGCCTCACCCCCTAGGCGCCAGGCTAATCGCCCGTCAATTGAAGGAGCAGGGGATAGAACTGGGCGAGCGGGCGGTAAGGTATCACCTTAAGCTAATGGATGAGCGGGGGCTTACCCGACCTATGGACAGGTGGGACGGAAGGCAGATTACACAATTGGGGATAGAAGAACTGAATAATGCCTTAGTTGTTGATAAGATTGGTTTTGTCCTGGAAAGAATAGAACTCCTGGCTTTTCGCACTTCCTTCGATATAGAAATACGCACCGGTCTTGTCCCGCTTAATATCTCCTTCTTCCCTAAACAGAAGTTTGCTGAGGCTCTTCAGGCGATGAAGGCAGCCTTTAAGACTGGGCTTTGTGTCAGCGATTTAGTAGCTGTGGCATCAGAGGGCGAGAGGTTGGGTGAAGTGATTGTGCCCAGGGGTAAGGTTGGCTTTGCCACCGTCTGCAGCATCATAATCAACGGCAGTTTACTCAAGGCAGGCATTTCTGTTGACTCTAGATTTGGAGGAGTACTTCAGATACGAAATAACCAGCCGTTACGCTTCGTCAATCTTATTTACTATTCTGGTTCTACCCTAGACCCGTCAGAGGTATTTATCCGGGCTAAAATGACCGATGTTCAGGGTGTGGTCAGAAAAGGGGAGGGGAAGGTGCTGGCTAACTTCCGTGAGATACCAGCCCAGTGCCAACCTTTGGTTGAGAAGGTTACCAATCAACTAAAGGAGGTGGGGTTGGGGGGACTGATTATGATGGGCAATCCCAGTGAAGCAGTGTGTGGCATACCAGTGGGTTTAAATAGAGTTGGGATGATACTCCTTGGCGGGCTTACCCCGGTCGCTGCCGCTGAAGAGGCAGGGATAGAGGCAGAAAATCGTGCCATGAGCACTCTGCTTGAGTATCAAAGTTTAATAAAATTCCAGGAACTTATATAAGGAGGAAGATGAAGCAGATAAGGATTATACCTTGCCTTGATGTCAGGGAAGGGAGAGTGGTTAAAGGGGTAAAGTTTGAAAATCTCAGAGATGCCCGAGACCCGGTAGAAGCGGCGGCAGCCTATTGCCGTGAGGGTGCCGATGAGCTAGTTTTCCTTGATATTTACGCCACTGTGGAGGGTAGAGGAACAAGACTGGCATGGGTCAAAAAGGTCTGTGAGGTGGTTACTATTCCCTTTGCCGTAGGTGGTGGCATAGGCAGCATTGATGATATGAAGGCATTGCTTGACCTCGGTGTTAATAAGGTCTCGATAAACACGGTTGCTGTCAGGAATCCCGAGCTCATAAAAAGAGCAGCTAAGGAGTTTGGCAAAGACAGGCTGGTGGTGGCTATTGATGGCAAGAAGAATCCAGCCGGGAGTGGTCTGCCTAGACTGGAGGTGGTGGTGAGGAGTGGCAGTGAGGCTACGGGCATAGAAATTGTTGACTGGGCAAAGAGGGTAGAAGAATTAGGCGCCGGGGAGATTTTGCTCACCAGCAAGGATGCTGACGGAACCAAAGAGGGATATGATTTAGAGATGACCAAGGCAGTAGCTGAAGCCGTCTCTATTCCAGTTACTGCTTCAGGTGGCGCTGGCAAACTAGAGCACCTTTATCAAGCGGTAGTAATTGGTAAGGCATCGGCAGTCTTAGCCGCCTCTATCTTCCACTTCGGTGAAATATCTATCCCCGAAGCCAAAAGATACCTAAAAGAAAGGGGAATACCAGTAAAAACATAATAAGCAATAGAAAGGAAATAAGTTATGGACAAAAAGCCATTAAGTTTGTTTGAGACTGCACAAGCCCAGCTAGATGAAGTGGCTAGTGTATTACATCTGGAGCCTGGTATTCATGCTATTCTCAGAGAACCTATGAGAGAGTTCCAAGTCTCTATACCAGTGAGGATGGATGATGAGCAGACTAAAGTTTTTAAGGGGTTCAGGGTTCAGTATAACAATGCTCGTGGCCCCTTTAAAGGAGGGATCAGGTTTCATCCCGATGAGACAATTGATACTATTAGAGCACTGGCTGCTTGGATGACCTGGAAATGTGCTGTGGTCGATATTCCCTTTGGGGGTGGTAAAGGGGGTGTTATTTGCAATCCTAAAGAGATGTCCCAAGGTGAGCTAGAGAGGTTAAGCCGGGGCTATATAGATGCAATATGGCAGTTTATCGGTCCTGAGACAGATATTCCGGCACCAGATGTATATACTAACCCACAAGTAATGGCGTGGATGATGGATGAGTATTCCAAATTAAAGGGGTATTACATCCCAGGAGTGATAACAGGAAAGCCTGTAGCTATAGGTGGTTCTTTGGGTCGTGGTGATGCCACTGCTCGTGGTGGATTGTTTACCATTATCGAAGCCGCCAAGCACTTAGGTTTTGATTTATCTACAGCAACAGTAGCCGTTCAGGGATATGGCAATGCCGGCTCACATATAGCCATTCTAATGAATGATATTCTAGGCTCCAAGGTCGTAGCCGCTAGTGACTCAAAGGGTGGTATCTATAATAAGCAAGGTTTGGAGCCACGCAAAGTTTTACAGCATAAAACAGAGACTGGCTCAGTTATAAACTTTCCAGAGGCGGAAAATATCACCAACGATGAGTTGCTGGAATTGGAGGTTACGGTATTATGCCCTTCGGCATTGGAAAATGTAATAACAAAAGAAAATGCCTCTAAAATCAAGGCAAAGATACTTGCTGAATTAGCCAACGGACCAACTGTCCCCGAGACAGATGAGGTATTAATGCACAACGGGGTATTTGTGATACCTGATTTCTTGTGCAATGCTGGAGGTGTTACCGTCTCCTATTTTGAATGGGTTCAGAACATAGATAAATATTACTGGGATGAAGAGGAGGTTCACCAGCGACTCGGTAAGAATATGACCAAAGCATTTCAGGCTGTTTTATCTGAATCCTTAAAGCGTAAGGTTACTATGAGATTAGCTGCCTATATTGTTGCTGTAGCTCGTGTGGCAGAAGCAATGAAACTTCGTGGTTGGGTATAGGGCAGACACGGACAAATGCAATGGATGTGGAATTTGCCGTGTGATGTGTATGACCTGGAGCCAGGATAAAACCATGACAAGGAAATTGCCTTGGCTTTCCTCCAGAATGGATTAGACCTCGGGCTAGGTAAGGATGAGGCGTCGTGGAAGAGGAATTAGAGGAAGAGTTCCAGGGAGATTTTGTCATTCTATGAGGTGAGAGAAGCGAACTGACCCCGATTTTGCTTGGGGTTCAAGCCAATTTCAGCTATCTGCCCGAAGAAGCAATACTGCTCGTCGCCAGCTTTCTCAATATAGCCGACCTGGAGTATACCCTGGAAACTGTTGCTTGCATCGGTTGCTGTCGGCGCTTTGACATCCAAAAAGGGTGTAGCCCACCAGGCATAAGAAAAATATCGTAAACGGGCATTTTTAAAATACGTTTTGAAGACTGCCATTAGATGAGAATTGGAGTTTTAGCCTTACAGGGGGCATTCATAGAGCATATAAGCATTTTGCAGCTACTGGGAGCGGAGGCTTTACCGGTTCGTCTGCCTAATGAACTTAACCACTTAGATGGGCTTATTATCCCTGGCGGGGAAAGCACTAGCATACTGAACTTGATGCAAAGCTTTAACCTCATCCAACCAGTGAGAGAATTTGCTCAAGCCGGGTTCCCTATCTTGGGAACCTGCGCTGGAATGATCTGCCTGGCTATGAAGATTTCTAACTCTAATATGGAGACCTTGGCTCTTATGGATATGGAAGTTAGGCGTAATGCCTTTGGCAGACAAGTGGACAGCTTCGAGACCGAACTACCAGTGCCGGCTCTGGGACATGAACCCTTCCCTGCCATCTTCATTCGTGCCCCTATTATTGAGAGCGCAGGTTCATCGGTAAAGATTTTAGCAAGATTACCTAACGGCGCTGCTGTAGCTGCTGAGCAAGGGAAGTTGGTGGCTTCCGCTTTCCATCCCGAGCTGAGCCGCGACTTAAGGTTCCATAGCTACTTTTTGAAAATCGCCGCCTCTCATTGATTTATCTGCCTCCTTGGGCTAACCTTACTTCAAGCCAACAATTTCCTTGACAAAAGTCAGCAAAGCTTTATCATAAGGGTATTGATAGAGAAGATAGGGTAGGAGTCAGAGATGCAAATTAGGAAGACATATAAAGAGGTAAACCCTGAGCTGCTTTATGATGAGGTAAGAGATTTTGTTCTGAAGCAGGGAGCGATTATAGGTGCGGCAAAGCTGGAAACATATACCCTGCCTGGTGGCTCGGCACATATTGTTCGGGGTACGCTAACCTTCAAGATTCAGGGCGAGCCAGGCAAGGCTGAAAAAGAATGCCTCAGAGCCCATATTGTGGGCTCAGCTATAGGCGAAACGAAGGTGATGCTTGACATAAATGAGGAGCTTTTCCCTCAGGAGAAGGTCTCGGCTTTGCAAGATGACCTGGACTTTATTTTCGGCTCATACGAGGCAAAGCATTACTAAAAGCCTATCCTGAATCTAGCAAGCCTTTCCATTAAATGATTCTACTCCCCACAAAAAGCGTCCCTGGAGGGATTCGAACCCACGACCCGCTGCTTAGAAGGCAGCCGCTCTGTCCAACTGAGCTACAGGGACAAGTTGTTTGCTATTCAACTGTAGCATAGGCTTTAGGGTAGGTCAAGATAGCTTTTCCTTAGGCTCTCAACAGACCAAAGATAGTCCAGCTGAACAGAGTAGCACAGGTAACAATTATGCCGGCAATTAATATACCAACAAAGATAGATAAAAAAGCGTGCTTGAATTTTAGGCCAAAAAGGACGGCAGCCAGCGAACCTGTCCAGGCACCGGTGACAGGTAAGGGGATGGCAACAAATAACATCAGACCGATTCGCTCATACCTCTCGATAACCTTTCCCCGCCGTCTGGTACGCTCAAAGAGCCACTTGAGAATCCGCTCAAAAAACGCTACCTTGCTTAGCAGTCGAGAAGCAGTATCAAGGAATAACAGAATGAAAGGGACCGGTAGTAAATTGCCAATAATAGCCAATAGAAAGGCATAATACCATGGAAAGTGAAACCCGGTTATGGCCACAGGTATTGCCACTCGCAGTTCAGCTATGGGTGAAGCGGCAATGGCGAGCACCGCCAGGACATCAGAAAGCTCCAGACTAAGAAGCGCTTCAGGGAACACACCTTTCCTTTACAGTCATTTCTTAAAAGAGGTTGCACCTCGTGCAGTGTAGCAAATGGGCACTATAGCGTCAAGCTAGTGTACTCGTTCAATACCTTGGTGACATATCCCTCTTCTTCCAAGGTCATAGAAGGTGGCAAATATTTCCCTCCCTTTCGTCATTGCAAGGTCGCCTAGGCGACTGAAGCAATCTCTAAGGGATTGCCACGCCTGCGGCTCGCAATGACAAGAGAGAAAAGAGATTGCTTCGCTTCGCTCGCAATGACGTGGGAGCGACGATAAGGTATGCTGCACTCTGAGTAACATGGTGTCACCTATCTATCTAAACGAGAGCAGCTAGGAGATGGTTTAGAAACGCTACCATGTTTTATCGCTAAATAGAAAGCGAGGGATTGGGGGCTCAGCCCCCAAATACAATTCTAGGGAGGGTGGGAAGAAAGAGGTTGCTCAACCACCTGGAGGCATTAGCTTGACAATCATTTGTCTACATTGTTAGTATGAGGTCAACTTTTAAAAATTGTGAGCAGGCTAATAATGTCGAGATTATTAGATAAGATAGATAATCCTACCGATTTGAAAGGGCTGACACAACAGGAAGTTAAGCAATTAGCTTCTGAGATTAGACAGGAACTGGTGGCTGTAGTTTCTGCCAACGGAGGTCATCTAGCTTCTAACTTGGGTGTAGTCGAGCTTACTATAGCCTTACATCGGGTATTTGATAGCCCACGAGATAAGATTATATGGGATGTGGGACATCAAAGCTATGTTCATAAACTGCTTACCGGGAGGAGACAGCGTTTTGCTTCTCTACGTCAGTATGGAGGGTTATCCGGTTTTAGCAGCCGTAGCGAGAGTCAGCATGACCCATTTGGTACTGGTCACGCTAGCACCTCAGTTTCTGCGGCTCTTGGTATGGCTATTGCCCGCGACCTTTCCGGTGATGACTACCATGTGGTTGCTGTTATCGGTGATGGTGCTATAACCGGGGGAATGGCTCTTGAAGGTCTAAATCAGGTAGGACATTTGGGCTCCAGACTTATCGTGGTTCTAAATGATAACGGGATGTCAATTTCACCTACTGTTGGCGCCTTAGCTAAGCTACTAAGTAAGGTGCGGTTTGACCACCGCTATTATTGGGCAAAGGAGAAAGGCGGACGGGTACTCGCTACTCTGCCATTGGGTAATAGGTTACAGCGGGCAAGCCAATGGGTTAGGAACGGAATCAAAGGCTTAGTCATGCCAACAATGGTCTGGGAGGAGCTTGGCTTTACCTATATGGGACCTATTGATGGGCATAACATCTCTGAAATAGAATCAGCTCTTACTCAGGCACGGGATTATCGTTTGAAGCCAACCTTTGTTCATATTATTACCACCAAGGGTAAGGGCTATCTTCCGGCAGAAGGGGATGCTGTTTACTTTCATGGTGTCCCGGCTAAAGGTATAACCACCAAGGTAATACCTAGTTACAGCCAGGTATTTGCTCAGACTGTGCTTCGCCTGGCTCGTGAAAATCCTAGACTGGTGGTAATTACTCCGGCTATGCCTGAGGGAAATCGTTTGAGTGTTGTTGAGGCTGAGTTTCCACAGCGTGTATTTGATGTCGGAATCTGTGAGCAACACGCTGTTACCTTTGCTGCCGGCCTGGCTACCCAGGGTTTTATACCTCTTGTGGCGATATATTCCACCTTCTTGCAACGGGCTCTCGACCAGGTTATACATGATGTTTGCCTTCAGGATTTGCCAGTTATATTTGCTATCGGCCGCAGTGGCATTGTTGGTGAAGATGGTAAGACGCATCAAGGTACCTTTGATATCTCTTACCTAACATTAATTCCTAATCTGATTGTAGCTGCACCCAAGGATGAAAACGAGCTTCAGCACTTGCTTTACACCGCAGTGAAATCAAACCATCCTATGGCTATACGATACCCTCGTAACTCCGGGTTAGGAGTAGAATTGGAGACCGAGCTACATGAGATTCCTATAGGTAAAGGGGAAATTGTAAGATATGGAGACGATGTAGCCATATTAGCCATAGGGGCTACTGTAGCCCCGGCTGTTGAGGCAGCCCAGAAATTAGCCCCAAATGGGATTGAGGCTACAGTAGTTAACAGCCGCTTTGCCAAACCACTGGACTCCGAACTTATAATAGACCTAGCCAGTCATATTAAGCATATAGTTACTGTTGAGGAGAATGCCCTAAGCGGTGGCTTTGGCACTAGCGTCATCAAGCTCCTTCAAAAATCAGGTATATCTGATATTCGGGTAAAAAGCATTGGTATCCCTGATGAGTTTGTGGAGCAGGGGACTCAGGTTATCCTTCGCGCTAAGTATGGTCTTGATGCCAAAGGGATAGCCCAACAGGTCTTAGCCTTACTTCCTGACAAGGAGATATCATAGTAGTTTGTTCACGGCAAGGGTATGTGGCTTTATATATTATAAAAGCCGAATTAAGATGTCAGGTGTCTGAGTTTACGCCTGATTTTTTGCATTTAAGCTCATAGATGTGAGGTTCTTAAACAATGGCTAAGATGACAGTCAGGGACATAGAGGTTGGTGGCAAAAGGGTTTTGGTCAGGGTTGACTTCAACGTTCCTCTAGATGGAGAGGCAAGCGTTATTACCGATGATAGTCGTATTCGAGCCACACTACCTACTATTAAATATCTTATTGACCAGGGGGCAAGGGTTATTCTCTGCTCCCACCTCGGTCGACCCAAGGGGAAGGTAGTTGAGAAACTGCGATTAGCCATTGTCGGTCAGCGCCTGTCACAAATTTTAGACCAGCAAGTGGTAGTTACTAGGGACTGTATTGGTTCTGAGGTGGAGAAGGCGATAGAAAAATTGAGGAATGGTGATGTTTTGCTTCTGGAGAATATTCGTTTTCATCCCGAGGAAGAGGAAAATGATGCCTCTTTTGCTCAAGCCTTAGCTCGGTTAGCTGACCTATACGTTAATGATGCCTTTGGTGCTAGTCATCGAACTCATGCCTCAATAGTGGGCGTAACTAATTATCTGCCGACAGTGGCTGGTTTGCTAGTTGAGAAGGAACTTAACGTCTTGGCCGGTGTTTTAGCCAATCCAGCTCACCCATTTGCCGGGCTTATTGGTGGAGCTAAAGTGAGTGACAAGATTGGTGTATTGGAAAATATTCTGGATAAGGTGGACTGTCTGCTAATCGGTGGTGGTATGGCAGCTACCTTATTAAAGGCTAAATCTTACCAGGTGGGTTTGTCGGTGGTGGAGGAGGATAAGCTAGATTTGGCGGTTAAGCTGATGGCAGATGCAGCCCGAGAAGGGGTGCGCTTGTTGCTCCCGGTTGATGTGGTCGTTGCTGATGGACTTAGTGCCGATGCTAAAGCCAGGGCAGTAGCTATAGAAAATATATCGCCCCATTTGAGGATTGTAGATATAGGACCACTCACCATTAAAGGCTTCTCCAAGGAACTAGACGGGTGCAAAACAGTTTTCTGGAACGGACCTATGGGCATATATGAGATACCTCAATTTGCTCACGGAACACAAGCTATGGCTAAACTATTGGCTAGCCTTGAGGCTACTACTGTTATCGGGGGAGGCTCTACTGCTGAGATAGTAATTGAGATGGGATTAGCCGATAAGATGACTTTTGTATCTACCGGGGGTGGTGCTTCACTTAGATTTCTCGGCGGTAGAACATTGCCCGGCGTGGAGGCACTCTTAGATAAAAGGGCGTAACTTAGGTAGTTTTAGAGGGGCGAATACGGGGGTCCCCACAAAAACTTTGTTTTTGTGGGGTAAAAATCCTCTTCAAAAGTAATCCTTCCCCCTCTCCTAATCAAGGAGAGGGGGATACAGGGGGTGAGGGTGATAGATAATTTGGAGTTAATAAAGCCCATTTCTAGGTCTTCACCTACCAAGATTGTGCTATTAGTCATTGATGGCTTAGGCGGATTGCCCCATCCCCAAACCGGTAAGACCGAGTTAGAGACGGCTAATACACCGAACCTCGACCAATTAGCCACTAAGGGTATATGTGGTCTTATTGACCCGGTGAGCCCGGGGATAACTCCAGGTAGTTCACCAGCTCACCTGGCTCTGTTTGGTTATAATCCTGTCAGCTTTAATATTGGTCGGGGTGTGCTCGAGGCAATTGGGATAGATTTTAGCCTTGAGCATGGAGACGTAGCCGCTCGGGGCAACTTCTGTACCGTGGATGAAACCGGCTTAGTTACCGACCGCAGGGCAGGTCGTATCTCTACCCAGAAGTGCACTGAGCTGTGCCAGTTGCTAGATGGACTGGTAATAGATGAGGCTAAACTTTTTGTTTCTCCGGTTAGGGAGCACCGCTTTGTCGTAATATTTCGGGGAGATGACCTTGCTTCTGAGGTCAGTGATTCTGACCCTCAGCAGGTAGGGGTAGCGCCGAGGGTTACTGCTGCCCTAAGCCCGGAGGCAAATAGGATGGCTAGTATTGCTAACCGATTTGCGGCTCAGGCAAAGATGACCCTGGCTGAGCATTACCCAGCCAATATGGTTCTCCTTCGCGGCTTCTCCATACGACCTTATTTCCCTACTATGGGTGAGGTTTATAAATTGAGGCCAGCCGCCATTGCCAGTTATCCTATGTATCGGGGAATAGCTAAGTTAGTTGGTATGGAGGTTCTGGAGGCAGGAACTACTATTGAAGACGAGTTTAATGCCCTAAAACAGAACTACACTAACTATGACTTTTTCTTCTTACATATAAAGGAAACCGATACCGCTGGTGAAGATAGCGACTTTGACCGAAAGGTCAGAGTTATAGAGCAGGTTGATACTGCTCTACCGGAGCTAGTAAGTATGGAGCCTGATGTCATGGTAGTTACTGGTGACCACTCAACACCAGCCTTGCTTGGAGGACATAGCTGGCACCCAGTGCCTATTCTTTTGTATTCTAAATGGTGCCGCCCGGATAGGATAAGCGAGTTCTCAGAGTCAGCTTGTGTTTTTGGTGGGCTGGGGCGATTTCCAGCGACGCAGGTTATGCCCCTGGCAATGGCTAATGCCCTGAAGTTGACTAAATTTGGTGCCTAGGAGAGTCAAAGAGAGGCGTAGCCTCTCTTACATAACCAATTCCCCTTCCCCTTACTAAGGGGAAGGGGATACAGGGGATGGGGTTTAAAACAAATATCTAAGGGGGTGAGATTGATATATAATCCCCCTAGGAGACCAAAATGCGAGTGCCCATGATTGCCGGTAATTGGAAGATGAATACTACCGTAAGTGCAGCTCTAGAATTGGTTAAGGCAATGCGAGCCGGGCTTGATAAGATAGGCAATGTTGATAAGGTAATTTGTCCACCCTTTATTTCTTTAGCTGCGGTGAAGGAGCTAATCAAGGGAAGCTCAATAAGGTTGGGGGCGCAGAATATATACTTTGAGGAGAAGGGTGCTTATACCGGGGAGATTTCCGCACCAATGCTTGCTGAGGTGTGTGAATTTGTCATTGTCGGGCACTCCGAGCGCAGGCAATATTTTAATGAGACCGGGGAGATTGTTAATAAAAAGATTCGAGCAGCGTTAAAGGTTGGTCTGAAGCCTATTTTGTGTATCGGGGAAAGATTAGAAGAAAATGAAGCCGGGAGAACAGAGGAGGTAGTAACCGAGCAGCTAAGGTCTTCTTTAGACAATATAGATTATCTTAGTGGCTTGATTATAGCCTATGAGCCGGTTTGGGCTATCGGCACTGGCAAAGCGGCTACTGGGAAGCAGGCAAATGAGACAATGGAGCTTATTCGACATGATGTTGCCCAACTACACGATAAAGAAATTGCCCAGGGAGTGCGCATTCTCTACGGTGGTAGCGTCACTGCTGATAATATCGCCGAGTTTGTGCAGCAGCCTGAGATAGACGGTGCCCTTGTCGGTGGGGCAAGTCTGAAAGCAGCCGAATTCTTGAGCATCGTCAAGCAAACCTCAGAAATTAGAGGTCGTTTATCAGAAGAGAGTTAAGGAGAGGCGAAGCCTCTCTTATATGACTAATTCCCCTCTCATGATAAGAAGATATTCCTATCATGGAGAGGGGGTTAATCAGGCAGTAATAATGGAGTATTAGAGGGGCTTCGCCCCTCTAAAAACCATCTTCCCCTTCCCCTTATTAAGGGGAAGGGGATAAAGGGGATGGGGTTATTAAATTATTAAAGAGGAATCGTCTACTGGCTATAGTTGGTCCCACTGGCATCGGGAAGAGCCATCTGGCACTTCGCCTAGCTCAGACATTTAATGGAGAGATAGTAAGTGCCGACAGCCGACAGGTATACCACTACATGGATATTGGCACCGCTAAACCTAGCCGACAAGAGCTATCCCTTGTCCCTCATCATCTGATTAATATAGTCAATCCTGATGAGGATTTTAGCCTGGCTCAATATCAACAGCTAGCTTACAAGGCTATTGACGATATTGGGCAGCGCCATAAATTAGCCCTATTAGTCGGTGGCAGTGGACTGTATATCTGGTCAGTATTAGAAGGCTGGGGAATACCACAAGTTCCACCTGACCGAAAGTTTAGACACAGTTTGGAACAGAAAGCAGTCAGGGTTGGGACGGATGAGCTTTATCACCAGCTTATGAAGGTTGACCCAGTGGCGGCGTTGCGGATTGACCGGCGTAATGTGCGCCGTATAATAAGGGCGCTCGAGGTATATAGAGGCACCGGGACCCCCTTTTCCCGGCTTCAATATAAGCCGGCACCACCCTTTAATACGCTCATAATAGGTTTAACCACAGATAGGGCAGAGCTATATCGTAGAATTGACTTAAGGGTTGATGAAATGATAGAGCAAGGCTTGGTTGAGGAAGTGAAAAAGCTGGTGAATATGGGCTACGACTTTAATCTGCCAGCTATGTCTGGCATAGGCTATAAGCAAATTGGCATGTTTCTCAAAGGTGAGTTAACCCTGGCTGCTGCCATACAGCAAATTAAGTTTGAAACCCACCGATTTGTCCGCCACCAATATACTTGGTTTCAGTTGAAAGATGATAGAATAAAGTGGTTTGATATACAGAGCAAGGTGGAGTCGGAAATCACCACACCACTAGCTAAATTCATAAGCGGGAGTAATTAAGGGAGTTTTAGAGGGACATAGCCCCATGATAGGAAGATACATTCATATCATAATTATCTTCCCCTTTGAAGGAGAAAATGCTAAAAGAGAGTTAAAGAGAGGCGAAGCCTCTCTTACATAACCAATTCCCCTTCCCCTTATCAAGGGGAAGGGGATAAAGGGGATAGGGTTTAATATGAATTTTACCAAGATGCAGGGTGCAGGAAATGACTTTATTCTGGTGGAGACCAACGACATCCAGCGTGATTGGTCACAGGTGGCAATAGCTATATGTGACCGCCACTTTGGTGTCGGTGGTGATGGCTTATTGCTAGTTCTGCCTTCAGATACGGTTGACTTTCAGATGCGCGTGTTTAACCCCGATGGCTCTGAGGCTGAAGCTTGTGGCAATGGGCTAAGATGCCTGGTTAGATATGTTTTAGAGAAGGGGCTAACTAGTGCTGGGACTCATCAGATGTTAGTTGAAACAATATCAGGTATAAGGCGAGCCAAAGTTCATAGGACAATGGGCAAGGTAATTAAAATTCAGGTTAGTATGGGTGCGCCCACATTTGGAGCTAAAGACATTCCAGTAGTGATAGAGCCGGGCGAAAGGAGTATGGTTGACATAAAATCAATACTGAATTATCCAGTTACAATAGATGGCAAGGAACTACTCATGAGCTTCATCTCTATAGGCAATCCACATGCTGTTTATTTTTGGCAACGTTCAGTATCCGATTTTCCATTATCTCAGATAGGACCAAAAGTGGAGCAGCATAAGATATTTCCCAAACAGGTGAATTTTGAGGTAGCCCGGGTAATAAGCCGACAGCAGATAGAAGCCAGGGTGTGGGAGCGGGGGGTAGGGGAGACACTGGCTTGCGGCAGTGGCGCCTGCGCTGTAGCCGTTGTCGCTCAACTGTATGGCTATATTGATAATAAGGTAGACATAAAACTGCCAGGTGGTATACTGAATGTGGAATGGGACGGGGTAGGGGAGGTATTCCTTAGCGGTCCGGCTGAAATCGTATTTAGTGGAGAATGGCCAGACGAGGTATAGATGAGGACATCAAGACGAATTCAAAACTTGCCACCTTACCTTTTTGTGGAGATTAGCAAGAAGATTGCTGAAAAGAAGGCTAAGGGCGAGGATGTAATTAGCTTTGCTATAGGTGACCCTGATATCCCTACGCCACCCCATATAATAGACAGGCTGTGTCAGGCGGCACAAGACCCGGCTAACCATCGCTATCCAGAGACTGAGGGACTGCCTGAACTGCGCCAGGCTATAGCTGGGTGGTATAACAAGCGCTTTGGTGTTTCTCTGGATGCCAACAGAGAGGTATTACCCCTTATTGGCTCAAAGGAGGGTATTGGTCACATTGCCCTATGCTTCATTGACCCCGGTGATGTTGCCTTGGTGCCTGACCCAGCATACCCCGTTTACTCAGTAAGCACCATGCTAGCTGGGGGTAGACCCTACTATCTGCCGCTGGTTGAGGCGAATAATTTCTTGCCTGATTTGAGGATAATACCATCTGATATCCTAAAAAGGGCTAAACTTTTGTGGCTAAACTATCCTAATAACCCTACCGGTGCTGTGGCTGACCTTAATTTTTTTAACCGGGCAGTTAAATTTGCTCAGCAGCATGACCTGGCTATCTGTCATGATGGACCATATTCAGAGGTTGCCTTCGATGGCTATCAGCCAGTTAGCTTTATGCAGGCGGATGGAGCTAAGGAAATAGGAGTGGAGTTTCATTCTCTATCCAAGAGCTATAATATGACCGGGTGGCGAGTAGGAATGGTGGTAGGTAATGCTGAGATGGTAGATGCCCTGAAGAGGCTTAAGTCAAATTTGGATTCAGGAATTCCACAGGCTATTCAACACGCTGCCATTGAGGCTTTGACTGGAGCCCAGGATTGTATCCAGAAGCACAATGCCATTTACCAGAGACGCCGTGACCTGGTTATTGATATGTTAAATAGCATTGGGCTTGACGCCAAACCACCAAAGGCAAGCCTATATGTCTGGGCTAAGGTTCCTCAAGGCTATACCTCTATCGACTTGGCTACTGATTTATTAGACAAGGTTGGGGTGGTAGTTACTCCGGGGGCAAGTTATGGCAAGAGCGGTGAGGGTTATGTCCGGTTGTCTCTAACCCTCCCTGATGCGGCGCTGGTGAAAGGTTTGTCGCGGTTAGCCGGGTGGCGCCGAAATAGAAGCCAGATAGAGCAAAAATAACTTGACATAATGATTAGGGGGTTATTATTACTAGAGGTACAATTCTTACCCAAACATCACCAGAACGGGCATTTTTGGTAGCAGTAGCCACTAAAGGCAGTGCTGATAGGTGGTCAGCGGAGGTGTCTATAGACGAGTTGGCTCAACTGGCTAATACCGCCGGGGCTAGTGTGGTGGGAAAACTCATCCAGCGGTTACCGGTGCCGTCAAAAACACATTATCTAGGCAAAGGCAAACTAGACGAACTGCTATCCCTAAAGGATAGTATCAACTATAATGTAGTAATTTTTGATGATGAGCTTTCGCCACTCCAGCAACGAAACCTGGAAGAGATTCTTCGGGTAAAGGTAATTGACCGTGCCGCCCTAATCCTGGATATTTTCGCCAAACGTGCCCGAACCCATGAGGGTCAATTGCAGGTAGAGCTGGCTCAGCATCAATACCTTTTTCCTCGTCTTGCCGGGCAATGGAGCCACCTGGAGAGGCTTGGTGGTGGTATTGGCACCAGAGGTCCGGGTGAATTACAACTTGAGACTGATAAGCGCCTCATTCGCCAGAAGATACACCATTTAAAGGCACAGATTGAAGAGGTAAGGAAACACCGCAGCCTATATCGCCAAAAGCGCAGGAAGAGTGGTATTCCTATAGTAGCCTTGGTTGGCTACACTAATGGCGGTAAAAGTACCTTGTTAAATGCTCTCAGTCAGGCGGGTGTATTTGTTGAAGATAAGCTGTTTGCTACTTTAGACCCAACTACCCGGCGCTTAACCCTCCCTGATAAAAGTACGGTCTTAATTACCGACACCGTTGGTTTTATCAGGAAGTTACCGCCCACTCTTGTAACTGCATTCAGGGCGACCCTTGAGGAGTTAGCTGAAGCCAGCGTGCTCCTTCATGTGGTTGATTTAACTTGTCATAACGCTCCAGAGCAATGTCAAATAGTAGAGGATATTCTTACTGACCTCAACCTTATGGGTAAGCCCAGGATTACGGCGCTAAATAAAATTGATTTGTTAGTAAGCGGTGACAAGACCTGGGACGAGGCAGCCGCCATAAGTTGCCTCTCTGACCAATGTGATGCCGTGGATAAGAATACAGTGCTCATCTCAGCAGCCAAAAGATGGGGACTGACTAAACTCCTGGAACTAATCAGCCACACCCTGACTCAAACCGTCTCCTCAGTTTAACACCTTTCAAAATGACGCTCTCAAATCAAAATCTAGGGGCATAAAAATCCTTCTGAATGGTTTTATACCTTTTGAAGCAGTAAGAGATAATTAGCCCTATATTTTTGGCACTCTTTTTAAGTTTTTATTTAGCAACCCTCCCCCTTTGTCCCCCTCCCTTGGTAAGGGAGGGGGAAGATATTAATAAGAGGGGCGAAGCCCCTCTTAAACACACCCTTTGCCCCGGTCTGGTTTTGTGGAGAGATGCTGAGACAAAGGAGCGGGTTAGAAGTTAACATAATACTTTCAAGATAATATTATGGTATAATGATGGTATGATGGCAGATTGGACTAAGGAATGGGCAATAGTTATTAGCGCCGGTGCTACATTCATACTTGCCATCGCAGCCTTCTTAGCTATTTGGCAAAATCGCTTACTCCAAAACAGAGAACGACGAGAACGCCTATTAAATGAGATTATCGAGTGGGCAGAAGATATTCGCCAAAGCAGCTTAGAATCTATTGATCCAAGTAAAATGATATTTGGTAATCCACTCATGCAAATAGACCCACAGATGGAATTCCTCCGATTATGGAATAAGTGCCAAGGCCTTAACAAGAAAGGTGCATATATGGAAAAAGCCATTGCTAAGGTCTTTGGAGGGAACCTTCTTTCTGCTGTAGAGAAAATTATCCAGAAACTCAATGAAACTATAGAAATACTGGGGGACTGTCTTACCAGAAAAGCTAAAGAGAACATTGAGAAGGTAGAGGAGTATAAGAAGTCACTAGATTACTGCGCAGAAGTCCTAATAGAAGAAGCTGTCAAAATAAAGACAAGAGATATAGGAAAGAAGGAAGAGAACATGTCTAAAGAAGGCGAAGCCACGGGAAGCAATGAACCAACCCTGAAGGATATTGAAGAGCACTTAAAACAACAAGACAATGAAATGAAAAAAAGTAGTTGGCTTACTTTCGCTGCCTTTGGCGCCGCCGTAGCACTAGTGGGTCTTTCCCTCGCTATTGTAGAAGATCGTTTTTATTATTGGGTGGTTGCAATAGGGGTTGTAGTTATGGTTATGTCCTATATAAAGGCTAAAAGAATTGATACCAAGAAATAATATTTGTTTACCTTATTATGTGAACTATTATAACATAGGTAAGATTTTGGGACGCACTATATATGTTATGTAAGTTAAATAGGTTTTTAACACCTGGTTTTGCCTAACTGCTCCCCTGCTTTACTCAAAATAAAAAATAGAACTGATGGCTAAACAGTTCTACTTGAATTACTTACCAGATAACCTCTTATGTTATAGCCTTTCTAAGCTTCTCGACAAAGTCCTGCCGTTTCTGCTCATCTGTTATTATCTGCTGTTTGATACTTCGCCAAGTGCCCGGACAATCTTTGTAGTTAGTGTCAACTATTCGATGAATGACCTGGTCTATTTGCTTCCTATTGCTGGAAGTAATTTTAATCCCAGCCTCATCAAAGATATCCTTTAGATGGCGGAAATAACAAGACATAGCAATCAGCCTCCTATTATTATATATACCACTTTAGTCAGATATTCTTTTACTTTTCACCTGGCAAAATATTATGTCAACTTCTCCCCTGCACCAAAACAAAAAAGCAGAGCTGGTCCGAAAACTAATTCTGCCTTAGAAAGCTAATCCTTCCTTAGAAGGATAAACTATAATTTTATTTTACCTTTATCGCCTAACTACCATGAGTGTTTGATGGCTCCCGGTTCGCAGACCTGCTCACACTTGCAGTCCCTTTCGCCACTTATCGGTATACATGGTCCGCAGTCGTATTTAATGCTCTTCTTGTGCTCGGCTCTTATTGAGACCACCAGGTCATCGTAGTCATCAGTTATGACTTCAAGGACGTTAACCGGGCAGGCATCGACACACTTGCCACAGCCATCACACTTATCGCTGTCAACGATTATGTACCAGTCGCCGGAGCCATCAGTATAGCCATAGTTGGCGATGTAACTATGGCAGATAATGAGTCTGTTTATTAAATTAAGCATCTTTAGCCTCAAGCCGCTTTACGAGATTTTTCCAGTAGTGCTTTGGCGAACAGAGCGGCACCAATCCCACCGGCTATCTGGGTATCATATTTTGGCGGAAGCGCCTTAAGACCCAGCTCCTTTTCCAACCTACTGACGACACCAATATTTTTAGCAATACCGCCGGTGATACCGAAATCCTTCTCCACGTCAATACGCTCCAATAGAGTATATACCCGGTGTGCCATAGCTGAGCAATATGCCGCCAGAACCTTATTCTTAGCCCAGCCTTCACGCAATAGACCGGTAGCTTCAGACTTAGCAAAGATAACACAGGTGCTGCTCACCGGGTCAGGTTCTTCTTCAACTGATAACGACAGCTCGCCAACCTCATTAATGGGTATAGCTAGTAGATTAGCAAATACCTCCATACCTCGACCGGTACCGGCGGCACACTTATCGTTCATCAAGAAGGTGGTTACTTTACCCCTTTCGTCACATTTAATTGCCTTGCAGTCCTGACCGCCCATATCAAGCACGGTCTTTATTGTTGGACCATACATAAAGTTTGCCCCTCTAGCGTGGCAGGCGATTTCAGTAATCGCCCTATGAGCAAAGGGAACATTCACCCTGCCATAACCGGTGCCTACGATATAGTGGATGTCCTCTATCTTCATCCCGGTGCCTTCCAGTGCCCAGGTTGCGGCTCTCTGAGCACTGTCAGGGCTATCTGAGCCGGTACGCATATTGCTATAGCAATATAGTTTGCCATCACACATAACAACCATCTGTGAGCTTACTGAACCAATGTCTACCCCGGCAGTAATTATATCTGCCTTTTTCCAGTCTATATCAGGTGAAGTCCATCTAGATTCTGTCCATCGCCAATACTCGGTTGTCATATTCACCTACCTCCGTCAATCAAATATTTTAGCTGGCGGCAATGATAGCAGCTCCAAGAGCACCAACAA
>Ga0209978_10000120_pt1 | contig 23690 bp, 27 predicted proteins | sample BentaG_FD_182805 | JGI IMG/M metagenome (GOLD analysis project Ga0209978, IMG submission 182805) | Deep subsurface microbial communities from South Atlantic Ocean to uncover new lineages of life (NeLLi) - Benguela_00093 metaG (SPAdes)... | ecosystem: Environmental > Aquatic > Marine > Oceanic >... | reverse complement strand
TGCGGCGTCGACGTGGTGCCCGGCGCTTGCGCTTAGACTTTCTCATGCTGTGCCCCTTGCCCACGTGGGGCACGTGCTGCCCGGGTAGCCATGCCGGCAGTTAGAACATAGCCGTTCGCGTGTGTGGCCGCGGCCAAAGTGCCGAACGTGCCGATCATGGCAGAACTGGATATGCTCTTGCTCTGCCCGGGCAAAGATGTTATCCGGCCCTCGCTGTAGCATGGCCACTGTGGCCGGGGTTGTACTGTGCTCTTGCCCTCGCTCGCCTTGCCTCGCCATGTCTGCCCCCTCTGCTATGCGGTCACGGTCGACCCTCTTACTACGACCATTATGTCGACCCCGACAGCGCTGATCCCGTACCTCCAGTATACACCCCCCCACTTGTTTTCCTATGGTCGGAGGGTAAGTCGTGCAACCCTTTGGTAGTACATCTCCCGCGCCGCAAAGAGTCAAAATATCTGTGGTGCCCGGAACGGTTAGCATCCAGTCAGTGAGAGAATGAGGCTACAGGCGTAAGGCCGGTGCCTCTCATCTTAACAATTCTCACCGCTCCACGCCTAGCCGGCGGATGGAGATCTTCCGGCAAAGGACCAACACGGCACAATCTGTTGACGCGGGTCCCTCTTCTGTGGTATATTATGTTTGAGGTGGGCATGGAGAAGAGCTTGTGTGATCGTCCCAGTATAAGCGTGGTATTAGCGCTTCCGCCGACGTTGAACCAGTCTTATACCATAGTAAAAGTCGAGGGCTATTCGAGGCTGGCTTTAACCGACGAGGCCAACGACTACAAGGACGAGGTAGCGGTTCTGGCGTTTCAGGCGATGGACGGGGAGTTTCCGGTGGAGAACGGTCCTCGGGCAGGGGAGTACAGGTTAGAGCTGGTGCTTCACCTAACCGCGAATACCCGGGATGTAGATGCCAACGTGAAGCTGGTGATGGACGGGATATGTCGAGGTATAGGGTTGAACGATAACCGGGTGTTTAAGGTGACCCTGGAGAAGAGGGTGAGCCACAAGAGATACGGGAAGAGGTGGTTGGAGGCGAGGCTGATCTATTTGGGGCGAGGGATACACGAAGTTGGCGTTTGAGAGGCTGTTCTCAGCAAACCAGCTGAAGGTTTTAAGATTGATGCCTATGATGATGGTGGAGGAAATAGCAGAAGAACTTGGCATTTCTCGTTCCGCTGTCGGGGGTCGTCAGGAGGAGATTTACAGGAAAGTCGGACTAGATGGATTTGGGATTGGGGCGCGAACCAAAGTAGTGCTTTGGGCAATATGGGTGGGGTTGATCGAGTAGATTCAAATCCCTATGGGTCTACCTATGATCACGCCAGGGTAGCTCAAATGGTAGAGCAGCGGTCTTGTAAACCGCCGGTCGCGAGTTCGATTCTCGCTCCTGGCTTGGGCGGTGGGGCTTCGCGGCCTGTGTGCGGCGATGACGGCGAGAGTAGTAGCCGAAACCTTTGGATAGCACGCCCCCACCACCGAGGGGACGAGCCGAAGTTTGGCAGTTTGGCAAAGTCTGGCACTGCCAAGCTTCCAAAGTTCCATGAGGGGAGGAGTGAAATGAAGACAGCATTCTTAGTAGTAGGAGCCATCGCCCTCTTTGTTGTGGAGCGGATATTTATCAGCAAAGATGTTCCCATAAGGGGAGGGCACGGGGATAGGCCAACTGGACCAGCACCAAGGCCAACCCCAAGACCAAAATAGCCGGGATAGCCTACATAAGTGCCGACACCTACCACATACCTATCTTGGACGACTAGGGGAGGAGTGGTGAATGGTGACACCAAGGGTCTGTAAAACCCCCGCCTTCGGGCCTGAAGGTTCAAATCCTTCCCTCCCCATTGAGGGGGCGCCATGAGGATAACACCACGCGAGGGCGTTGAGGAGATCACAAAGCCGACGGACATCAAGGTGACGGACGGCGACATCAGGCGTTACACCCGGTTCAAGGGTCCCAAGATCGCGTTGGACAAGATATATGGGGAGGGGGGCTGGGGAGACAAAGAAGTCAGGGACTACATCCGAGAGACAAAGTTTGCCGAGTTTCAAAGGCTCCAGAAGGGGCCAGAAGTTGAGGCTGACCCAGTCGAGGATAGGTTGCAAGAGTATCTTGAGGCCTTCGAAGCCCCTACTCCCAACGACGTCGAGATGCTCAAGGCCATGTGTCACATAGAGGTCAGCTTGGAGTCTGTTCGAGAGAAGTTGCTGGAAGTAGATAAACCCACAGAGATCTATAACCTCACCCAATCCCAGACGAGACTCCTTGCCGAGCACCGGCAGTTACAACAGTTACTGGGCATCGACAAGGTGGGCAGGGACCGGGGCAAGAAGGCCAAGACTGCCCTCGATGAGATACAGGAATTGGTAGAGGAGGGCGCGAGATTCATCGAGGAGCAGTTGGTGAAGATAAGCCATTGTGGGATTCTCATCGGCTGGATTCACCCGCACTTTCCAGAGATGGGGTATAAGTTTGAGACCAAGTGCCCCAAGTGTGGGGAGGAAGTGCAGATCTCCGCAGAGGAGCGCGAATAAGGATGCCGCTGAAAGAGAAGGTATCAGAAGACAGGTTGCTATTCGGTAAACTCTTGCACGACCAGATAGACTTTCGGAGGTTCTTCTGGAAGAAGGAACTTTACTTGCCTCTTAGTTTGGACCAGCGCTTGATGTGCGCGGATGAAAGTGAGCGGATTCTCCTTTGCACTGGCCGAAAGACGATGAAGACCATAAATTTAGAGGCCAAGGTCATCCAGATAAGTTTGCTTCACGACGAGGGCGATGCGGAGGCGATGTTCTTCACCCCTGGCCAGGTACACATGTCCCCTGTGCGGGATAGGATCATCTCTCGCGTCAATAGGAATGTTCTTTTTCGGGCCATCAAGCTGAACTTCAATAAGAACGAGGGGATCCTTGATTTCAAGACCGGCCTTCGGTGGTTCTTCAGGATAGAAGGCTCGTCGGGGACAGAGGAGAACATGGTGGGGCCCCGTTGCATCCACATGATCGGCGATGAGCTCGCATTTGGGGGGCAGAGATGTCACGATGCCAGGTTCCAGACCGCGCTCCCGGGTTGCAAGTGGGTTTATGCCGGGGTCCCCCACGGGGTGAGGGACTCGCCGTTCTATCGACTCGATCAGACCGGCGAGGGGCTAGATTGGTCGAGGCACAAGATGACCACATTCGCTAATCCCCTCTATCAGACAGAGGAGTCCAAACAGACGCTGCTCAAGGACTACGGCGGGGAGAACACCCAGCAGTACATTACACAGGTCCTGGGAGAGTGGGGCGAGGAAGTCTTCTCCAGCTTCCCCCCTGGGTCCATCGCTATCAAGCCCGAGTTGCCCTACACATACCAAGAGTTCACCGGCAGGCAGATAGAGAGGTTCATCAAGGCGGATGCTTTGGACTCCTACATACGCGTTCCGAGAGTGGATGCGAGCCGCTACATCATCTCCGTTGATCATGGCTTTTCTCCTGATCCTTCCATGATCGGTGTATTCTACGAGGCCAAAGACAAGGAGTGGCATCAGTTGGCTCGGATCAAATTGCTGCGGGTCACCATTATTCACCAAGCCAAACTCATCAACTTCCTCAATGTGAATCTCTTGGACAAAAAGGTAGCTGTGATTTGCACGGACGAGATCGACCTCCTTGACCAATTGAGGGACGTGGATGAGTCCACATCCTTGGGCCACAAGGACGACTATGTATCGAAGTGCTTGCTGGCACAACCGGCCGGCACCATCGAGATAGGGGTTGATGAGGCTGGAAACCCGATCAAGAAAAGGCTGAAGCAGTGGATGATGGAGGAGTTGCGGAAGGCGATGACGTACGCCAACCTGGAGCTCCCTTACGACTATCACGTCTGGCTAGCCCAGGATGACGAGGTTGAACAGGAATTGAGAGGCACCACGGAGAGGACAACGCCATCGGGGAAGGTAGTCTACATGCCCGAGAGGCGAGGCCAAGAACACAACGCTGAGATGCTCAGATACTTGGTCTGGGCACTTCACCACATTAGCGAGCCAAGATATCAAGAAGAGAGCCTCGAGGGGCTTGGTTGGATCCCAACGGGGGAGCCCGGGTCTTGGAAAGCCCCTTGGGGGTGAGGTCTTTGCCACGCCAGATAGGTCCGATCGGACCTTTGGTTAAGAAAACGGCTCTCTCGAGCGGAAGATCTACGCCCACGTGGACAGACATCTATCTTAACCGTTTTCGTGGGGCCCCACCTCTCGCAGTATCCGCTGGGCCAAACCATTGACAGGCTGTGTAAACTCTGGTAGAATGAGCGTAAAATTCGTTGACAGAGGCCACCCGTGGCGGAAAGGGTAGACGCTAATTGTCCCTAGTATGACAGTAGGCAATGGCCCGCCAGTATAAGTCGCCAAAGCGTTGCTGGATACCGCTTGTAAAACCATACCAGTGGGACATAGGGCATGTTCCAGGGTTCGATTCCCTGGCGGGTGGCCCGAAAGGATAGAATGGTAAAATACTACATCAAAGGAGAGCAAGGCGGCTGGGACGCGAGCGGTAAACGCTGGAGAGATAAGCGGGGCCGTTATGCCACTCGTGAAGCGGCGCTAGGCCTGGCAATGCAAGACGAGTGGGGCATGGCCCTCAAGTTAGACTTTGCCCCTACCTCTACTAACTTAGAGGCCATCGATCGCGTGATGGGTGGCCTCGTTGACGTTGCCGGCTATAAGAAGCCGGACCAACTGTTGGCGGCAATTGTAGAGGCAGACCTGGGTGATAGTGCCGATCCGATGCCCTCTGACATCCTGGCCATGATGAAACTGGCCGAGTATTTCATCAAGGTGGAGGGAGATGTCTGGCAGACGATAGAAGTCCCCTTGACCGTTGGTCTGAAGCAGTTGGTCATCGAGGGGCCAGATGAGGGGTTAGAGAAAGACATTCGACAACTCTACGAGAGCCTGGATATGCTGGAGATCCTCACCCAGTTGTGGCTCTGTGTGGCCATCTATGGGCAAGCCTTCCCACTAGAGGTTTACGACAAGAAGGAGTCAAAGGGCGTATTGATTTTGAACCCCAAGTATATGAGGGTGGGCAAGACGGTTACCATGGGTCGTTATAGCCTAGACCTGATTCCCGAGACCGAGGCGTTACGGAAGGAGTTGGAAACCCAGACAGAGAAGAAACTGATGTACAACACCTTTGCGTCTGACTGGAACGAGCAGGTAGCCAAGGGGCATAACGTGCCGCTCGAGCCCGAATTCTGTCATCCGGTGCGGGGTTTAGGCCTAGCCTTTCACCGATATGTTGTCCCGCCTCTGGCCAGGGCGTTTCGGAGGATCTCCACCCGCCAGGTACTGGAAGAGCTGATCCGGGCCACCATCGAGGGATACAGGAACCAACTGTGGCTATTCAAGCTGGGGGCAGATGGCCATGAAGCATCGCCCCAGAAAAAGGCATACTTCCAGAGCCTGATTACCGGCGCGGCTGGGGATCGGACGGGCCACCTGATCTGGACATGGGACATAGAAGCCGAGATATTGACGCCCGAGCCCATAGACGAGGTATTGGGTAGCGAGAAGCGGCGGGACCTCACCCAAGACATCTTTAGGGACTTAGGCATCAGTATGAGGCTGATTTCTGGCGAAAGCCCCGTGCGGGAGGGAAGAGGGGCCGAGGAGGCCGACATCCGCATATTCCTAGAGCGGTTGGACTTCTGGCGCAGACGGGTGATAGCATGGGCCATGGGATTCAACCGCCGGTGGCTAGAGCAAACTGGCAAGAGCAAGTATATTGACAAGTTGCCCCTAGTGAAGTTCGGGCGGGTTTTCTTGGAGATAGAGGAACTTATCAGAAGCCTTATCATGCCTCTGCTTCAGGCTGGGGTATTGAGCAGGAAAACAGCTCTCGAAACTGCCGGATTCAATTACGAAGCCGAGTTGCAGCGCAAAAAGGAGGAACAGCCATACATTCACTTGTTTGCGCCGGCTCCTACGTTTGCTCAGACCACCGTGAAGCCAGGGACACCAGAAAAGGAGTCCTTGACGGCTCCCAGGGGGCGGCCCCCTGACGCACAGAATCCCGAGCAATTGCTAAAGGCCTCTCAGATTTATATGGAGTACCGGGACAAGGTGCTATCTGCCTACGATGAGGCCTTGGAGGCCGAGGATAAGAAAGCGGCTATCACCAAGTTCATATCTGCTCTTGCGGTACTGAATGCCGACTATATGAAAGAGGCTGCTCAACTTGGATACATCACGGCCGGCGGATCTGGGGACCTACCTGAGGACTATGTGCAGAGGGCTATTGACTGGAACAACGATTATCTGGCGGGCTTTGAGGGAGCCCTCCTTGAAGCGGCGGAGGACGAGAAAGCGCTGAAGAAAATGCAGCGCAGGGCCAAGATGTACGCTGACCAGGGTGACAAGATAGCGTTCATGTTCGGTGTCTTTTGGTTTATGAAGGAACAAGGCGCAAGGGGCTGGCGCAGGGTGCTTCATCCAGAACTTTCTCTAACGGGGCCCTGTGAGCTCTGTATCGCTGACAGCGTGTTGATTCATCCCATCGATGAGCCGTTTTCGGACCACCCAGAGGGCGTATGCTCGGCACAATCGCTTTATTTCTATTGGACAGAGCGTCCGATGGAAGAGATCCCCAGGATCTTCCCGGTGCCAAGGCGAAGGGATGAGAAGAGGATAGTTCGACGGATTAGGTAGCAAGGGAAGACAAGGGGTAAAACATGAAATATCGGGCATTCCTCGGGGCCATGGCCCTACTGTTCGCTGGAATCTTCATCTACGCAGACCCAATACCCGGACCATTCACTCCGTATGGCGTATACCTCATCGGCATGATCGTCCTCATAGGTTGTGCCTTCGTCGTGGGAACGCGACGAATAGGCCAAGGAATGAGTGGCACTGCTAGGATCATCTGTGAAAGGACTGGTAGGGAAGTTAGCTATTCGCTCCCTATAACTTGGGAAGTCAAGCCTAAGCCGAGTGGAGAGGCTTGGCTGTTGTGTCACGGGTGTACAATAGGGGACTGTGCTGATAGGCAAAAGAGGGTTGGCATACTCCATGAGAATCCTCCATCTGTATGCGGACAACAAGGGTGAATGGAATTCCTCTGAGTGGCGTTGCATCATCCCCGCAGAAGCCATCAAAAGAGCCGGCGAGCACCAGGTCCGATACCTCTGGATCTGGGAAGCTCTCAAGCCCAGTGCTAATGCCCACTTCGAGTGGGCGCAGTTGATTATAGTCGAGCGCATGGGCTGGAATGTGGACGACATCTTGCATGTCGCGGATTTTATCCGCCGGCTGAAGTCCATCGGCAAGAAGGTGATGCTCGACTTTGATGACGCCTACCACCTCATGCCTCCCAGTGTGAGCACCAGTGTCCTGTGGCGCCAGAACTTAGTCCAGATACCCGATGGCGTGGAGGCACCGAGAGTCGATGCCACGGTACACTGGGAGAGTGGCAAGAAGGTCCGTGCCTTCAGGGTCAAGGAGCCTATTCTAACCCAGTTTCGCAAGACCCTCAGGGCTGTAGATGGTTTCAGCACTCCCTCCGAGGTGCTGACCGGCGACTTTGCGCACCTCAACCCTCGGCACTATGTGATCAGGAATTACCCGGATTTGAGCAGGCCAGAGTGGCACACCAAGAAGAGGGGGCACGGGGATCAGATCATCATCGGCTGGGGTGGCGGTTCAACGCACTACGAATCCTTCAGAAACTCAGGAGTGATACCAGCGTTGCGTCAAATAATCCGCCAGTATCCGAGCGTCCGTTTTTTGATCTGCACGAGCGACCAGAGCGTGGTGAAGGCCCTTGGCCTGCCGCCAGAGAAACTGGTGCTTGAGAAGTTCCGGCCCTTCCGAGAGTGGCCGCCCATCCTTGACAACTTCGATATTGGGATCGCCCCCCTGGCAGGCAAGTATGACGATAGGCGGAGTTGGATAAAGGCATTGGAGTATGGAGTCAAGGGCATACCTTGGGTGGCCAGCGATGCTCCGCCATACCAGCAATGTACTGGGGGGATACGAGTCAAGAACAAGCCCAAACATTGGTATAAATGGCTTGCCAAGTTGGTGGAGGGGACAAACTTGCGATCTATTTTAGCAAAGGAGGGGCAGGACTGGGCCAGGGACCAGGGAATTGATGACCACATAGAGGAGAGGCTGGCCGTGTATGAGGAGATATTGGCGTGAAAATACTCTGCGGGAGTTGTAGTGGCCAGGTTAATTATCTGCACTGATTGCGGCGATGAAAAACCCCACGCCGGCAGGGGGCGTTGCCAGCAGTGTCGCAATCGTCATTATTATGAGACTCATCGCGAGGAGATACTCGCCAGACAAAAGGATTGGTATAAAAAGAATCGCAAGGAAGCACTGCTCAGAATGCGACGGTGGGGAGAGAATAATCGTGACAAAAAGGCGGCCAATCATCGCCGTTGGCAAAGGGAAAATCGAGATAAGGTAAATGCTACAAACCGTCGTTGGCAACGAGACAATCGAGAGAAGGCAACTGCCCGGGTCCGTCGGTGGCGACGGGAGAATCCCGAAAGGGCGACGGCAACTAGGGCGCGTAGGCGGGCACGAGAACAGATGCTTCCTGACACACTTACACCCGAACAAGCAAGGCAACTCATAGATATTGGGCGAACCATCTATCCAGAAGAGGAATTGCATCTTGACCATATTGTCCCCGTGAGCAGGGGCGGGGGCACGACATTCGCAAATATGCGGGCTATCCCCGCGTCATTGAATTGTTCAAAACAAGATGCACTACCAGAAGAGGTCTATAGGCAGGAGGAACTATGGCAAGGATTTTGTATGTGACCTTGGGCCTTAACCCCTGCGGAGGCACACGCATCATTAACGAGCACCTAAACCGCCTCACCGACCGGGGCCATACCTGCTATCTCTTTGCCCTCAACGGCGAAATGTCCATAGGCTGGATGCCCACTAAGTTCAAGGTGATAGGCGAAGACCAGCTTAAAAGGGTTGCGAAGAAGGCTGATGTGGTTGTGGCAACCGAAGCCAACACGCCGCTTAAAGTTTCAGGCGATGAGCCCATCAAGCCAAGGGGGGCGAACACAAAACCCTTCTATCTGGAAACGAAGGGTAGAAAGTTCTACTTCATCCAGATGCGAGAATCGCTCTTTTGGGCTCACTCGAATCCCCGCTGGGCGGGAAAGGTAGAGCTGGATTATGAGCGCATGAGGGGTGTTCTCCAACCCATCGTCATCAGCAAGTGGCTCAAGGCGTTTCTGGAAGATGAATACGGCTACGAGGATGTGCCTATCGTGCCCAACGGGCTGAACACAGAGATGTTCTACCCAGACCCAACCTTTCCCAAGTCTGAGAAGCCGCGCGTCCTCATTGAGGGACACGGCAGGAACGAGGCTAAAGACGTACACAATATGTCGTATCAGGCGGTTGCTGTCTACCGCAAGAACATTCAGCCGATTGAACTCTGGGGCTTCAGCCAATACCCTGCCCCTGGTGACTTTGACTCCTACTGGGTTTTGCCTTCTCAGAAGGAGATAAGGCAGATATACAGCTCCTGCGATGTGTTAGTCAAGGCCAGCCGCTATGAGGGAGGGAGCGGCTTGCCGCCTATCGAGAGCATGGCCTGTGGTTGCGCCGTGGTGGTGGCGATATATATGGGAAATGACGACCTTCTGGATGGCCATAACTGCCTCAAGGTGGACTACGGGGACGCTCAGGGCATGTACGACAACCTGAAGCGGGTCCTTCACGAGGAGGGTCTGCGGAAAAGTTTAGTGAAGAACGGCTTGGAATATGTGAAGGAGCATCTGGCTTGGGACGACAAAATAGACCTCCTGGAGGCCATATATGCCGCCTAGATTGCCAGACTGGCTTCGGCAAAGTGTTCTGGAGATAATCAAGCCTCCTACTTTCTACAGAATCCAACACACAAAGACCGAGAGCATTCTGATCCAGAGATTTCACAACAACGAAAAACTAGACAATGCCAGAAGGCTGTTAGAGCGTGCTATGCCCACGTATCTGCCCAAATACATGTTGAATATCCTCGATTTAGGCCCAGGAGCGGTGATCATGCACCCACGGGCGATTCGCATTGATGTCCATAGTGGGCGCTGGGGATCTGTAGACGGAACGAGTTATGATGCCTTTCCAGACTTCGTCTGGGAGTGCCGGACCCTGCCCTTTTTGAACGAAACGATCGATGTTATCTTTAGTTCGCATCTTCTCGAGCACTTCTGGGATCATGAGCGGGTTGCCATACTCAAGGACTGGACCAGGGTTCTGCGGTCCGGGGGAAGGATGTGTCACATCTTCCCTGAGCACCCTTATGCCGGGGGGACTAGCGAATTGAGCCTCAAGGGCACATGGGAGCACAAAAGTTGCCTAACGGAGGCAAAAGTCCTAGCTGATGTTGCCCAGGTATCTGATCTGGAAATACTAGAGCATGGCTGGTCTACTCTGGAGTGGGATAAGTACATCATCGCGGAGAAAACGGAGTGAACTTCATCGACTACCCCGAGCGGCCATGTGCTTACTGCGGCGAGGTCATCCGATCAATAGGCCCAAGCGCCTACGAATGGAACCCTCAGTTGGTGGCGTGTGGACATTGTGGGAAGGTAAATGTGTCAGGATATAAAGATGGCCATTTCATTTGGCGCAAGCGGGAGTGGAAAGGATGAAAATCCTTATCTGCACCTTGCGACATTGGACGGCAGGAAGGCGTTTCAGGAGCCTTTTGCTCAACGCGCCCAAGCTGGGCCATGAGGTGTTTGGCTTGGCATCAGACTGGTATGCGGATCAGGATTTGACCATTGCTGCCTTTAACGAGTTGGGAGCGCAGGCATTCCCCAAGCAAGCGTGGCAAGCCACGATTGAGCGGTTGAATCCCGACGTGGTTTTTGGCGAGCATTTATTCCCCACCGATGTTGAGCGCAGGGTCCAAGACTGGGTAAATAGCCAGAACAAAATCGGTCTAATCATTAACCACGATCCGCACATTATTCAGTCTACGCATCATGCCCCCAAGCCAGAATGGACTCTCACTTACCTTTCGGTGGCCAACCAGCAACAAGCGCACGCGCGGGCAACCTGTTATACAGGCGAGCAAGCCATACGGAACTGGCCCCAGGAGCGAATCTTCGTCCTTGGGTCCCCTGATCTTGATTTTGTGACAGAAAGCGTTGATGTCGCAGAGGTTCGAGACAGGCTAGGGTTGAGCCCGAACCAACCACTGATCGGGCTTTTTCCTACGCTCGCCCACGCCGCCGATCGCGAGGAACTTACTACGCTGGTGGGTAGATGCCAGGGAGCGGGCTGGCAGGTCGTTATTCATCTTCACCCAGTTGGAAGACGCCTTCAAAATAGTAAGCCCCCACACGGTTTTTGGGTCTATGACCGCGGATTCGTCGCAGCCGACTTCTGGCCCAAAATACAGGCGATGGGAGCACGATTCATTGCTGACTACGGACCTGGGCGGGTATGCGGCGTGGAATTTCATCGGTGCCAGAGCTTTGAACTTCTACGAGCGGCAGATTGCTTGATAGGGACTTGGGATCCCTTCTTTGAAGCCTACGCCTTGAAGAGGGGCTACACACTTTTGGAGTCGATAGCAGCGCACTGCCTGAACTACCCATCGCACAAGGACGTCTTGGACCGTGAATTTGAGTTGCAAGGCAATTTCGCGAAGATCTCGCAGATCCTAGAACGGGGCAATGATTCAGAACAAGACCCCGGATTTGTGGAAAAATGGTTTTTCAAACTTGATGGGCTTTGGTGGAAACGAGCCCTAGATCTCGCAGAGCAACTGGTAAGAGACAACGCATGAAGGGATCTAAAGTAAGCATCCTGTTGCCTACTTACCGGCGGCCCGGACTCATCCGACGGGCATTGTCCAGCATCTATTTGCAGTCCCTCGAGGACTGGGAACTCGTCGTAGTGGAGAACGGCTCCACGCCTGAGATTCAGGAGCAATACTTCCAAGATGTAGTTTCAAACTTGCCAGAGCAGTACGAGATAACCTGGCTTACCGTACCCTGGGCCTCCTTGCCTGACGCGTTGAATCTTGCCCTTGAGCGGGCGACGGGGAAGTACATCGCCATACAAGAGGACGATGACGAATGGCTTGCGGACTTCTTGAGCACGGTAGTAGATCACATGGACGACTGCACGTGTGGGATGGCCTATGTCCACCAATTCGAGGTTAAGGCGGGCAAGCCTGTGAGAATCCTAAATCGCCTGCCGGAGAAGTTTGACAAAGATCAGTTGCTCGTCGCCAGTTATATCAGTTTTCCTAACAGGCTGATTAGAAGAGAGGCCTTGGAAAAGATTGGTGGTTTTCATCCTGATGGGGGCTCTGCTACAGACTGGATCACGTCGTGCCTCGTTTCGAAAGATTGGCCCATTTGCCAGTTGGATGAGACCTTGGTAGTTCATCATTGGCATGAGGACGAGAACGCGCCGAACTACTGCTTGGTCGAGCCTGGCTGGACGGCTTCGTCTGTGCGATACACGCTGTTGCAACGGAAGATGCTGGCCAGGGGTGATTTTGGGCCTTGGCCATCGCAGTAAAAGATTTTCAACGAAAGGTGACCGATGAGCAAAGTCATAGTCCATCTCCAGGCAAGGATGGCATCTTCTAGGTTACCAAATAAGGCTGCGTATGAACTTGGTGGCAAGCCAGCCTTTGTGCAGATCTTGGAACGGATACAGGAGTATGTTCCAGATGCTAATCATTACTTTGTGGTCACGACCCTTGATGCCACTGACGATCCGTTGGCCTTACTGGCGAAGGCGTATGGATACGAGGTGTTCCGGTGGAGCGAACAACCCAATATCCGCTGCCGAGAGTTCTATCGCTATTTGGATCTTAAAGATGACGACATCTCAATACTTGTGCCAGGAGATGCTCCCTTCATCTTGTGCGAACACCTACCTTTTGCTATTGAGAAGATTCGGGAGCTTGGCAATCGAACCCGGGTCTTGAGTGAAGACGGAACCGTGATTTGGGCCACTACTGCGGTCCATCCACAGCCAGTAGGCTATTATGAGCTTTTGATACAAGATGCATTTCGCGTAAGAGTCGGCGAGCATAGCATGGTAAGCCATCATCAGCCAGCGACCTTTATCAAGCTACCAGAGCGATTCTATAAACCATGGCCTTGGGCTCCCATAATTCTCGACTATCCCCTCGAGGGGATGCAGATCAAGGTGATCTACAATCTGCTATACAGAGGAAAGCCGATAGATGTACGGGATGTCTACGATCTTCTTGTTCAAAGGCCGCATGTTGCCAACCTCGTACCAAGGGACATCAAGCGTGCCGAGCAGATAGTATACCCCTATGGATCCCATGGGTTCGATGTGATCGACATAATGAATACTACAGACAGTGTTGTCGTGGAGTGGGAAGGAGGTGAAGCGGATAAGGAATGAATTAGTGCCTGAAGTTCAATAGAGAAAGAGGAGGTTAGAAGTGCGTAAGATCGTAAGTATCTTGGTGCTTGTGTCAATGTTGGTTATGCTCTTCTCGGCGTGTGCGAAACCAGCACCGACACCAGTACCGCCTGCTCCGACAGCGGTTCCTGTGGAGGAGGCCGAAGAGGCCGAAGAGGAACCAACAGAGGAAGTTGCCCCTGAGCCGTTTACGCTCGTCTGGTATACTGGCCATGCCGCGGGTTGTATAAACCAGGATTACTGCATTCCAGAGTGTGAGGAGCCTGGATGCCTGGGAGATTGGCAGATTGCACGTTTCCACGAGCTATACCCGCAATACGATCACGTCACCATCGAGTACATCTACCAGACGGAAGTTGGTGGGCTTTTGCCTCCCGACCTCGACACGCTCATCGCTGCCGGGGAGACTCCCAACATGATAGATGGCTATGGCGGGCGCATCGGACGCTACGCAGCCATTGGGCTGAACTTCGATGAGTACCTCGACGATGACCAGAAGGCCGACTTTCTCAACTACGAAGGGATGTTCTTCGGTGACACGATGCCGATGATTGAGGCTTCGGGCAACTTTGCTTACTTCACCGTCAACGCCACTCTAGTTGGAAGGGCCTGCGCCCAGGAGGAGTTCGAATGCGGCGTTCCAGAACCCTGGTCTATCGTGAGCCACGACGAATTTCTGGAGATCGGCAGGGCCATCAAGGCCCTTGACGATGGCTCATACCTCGGGTTGCTGTTCGGAATGAACGCCTCCAGCCAGCACCTCCAGTGGCTCTGGTTCGCTCAGGTCGGCGTACAAGCCTTCGAGAGCGGTGTGTTCACAGGACTGAACACTCCCGAGACTCGCGCCGTGATGAAGGAGTTGATTGACCTTTATGACGATGGTCAGTTCATGCCCGGCGCACCGGGGCTCTGTGACGATGACTACCTCGTTTACTGGGGGCCTGGCAAGATTGCCTTCGCCCCCTGGGGCTTGCCCCGACACGCGTCCGTAATCGCGGGGCTCGTTGAGTCGGGCGAGCTTGAGGAGGCTTGGGAGATCGTGCCGATTGCTGGGATCCAGTTCGATGAGGACATTCAGCCACTCATGTCAGGGTCCCACTTCACAACTGCTAGCATAGTCACAGCAGCCACCCCGGAAGAGCACCGGAAGGCAGCGGTTGACTTCGCGCACTTCACCATGATGTTGCATTGGGTGGAGTGGGTAAACCCGGGCACACTCCCCGGGACGCATCCTAGCAATGACAAGCTCAGGCTAGGTGATCTGGGTCCAGCATACGACTACATCGCAGAGCACGGTCTAGCAGATGTGGGGGTTTACAACCCGCATTACAATGAGATCCGTTCTCTCTTCGCTGACCTGGTTGCCGCCATGACCGCTGGGGTGAAGTCGCCCACGGAGGCCATGTTCACACTTGAGCAGATCGGGAAGGCGTTGATGGAAGAATGAGTCGTAACCGACGAGGTTGGTGGGGGCTTCTCTTCGTAGCCCCCGCCCTCCTGTTCTTATTCGTCTACTTCATACTACCTATAATTTACAGCGGGAATCTGAGCTTCTATAAAGTTGAATTGACTGGAAGGTCCTGGGTTGGCTTCGAAAATTACCTGGCGCTGGGAGACCAGGATCACCTATCGAACGGCATCCGGGTTTCTGCGAAGTTTCTGACCGCATATCTGTTCTTTAACATCGTCGTCGCGTACCTGCTAGCGATCGGGATGAGTAAGTTCAGCCCACGGTTCTGCGGGGTGATGCTCACGTACTACCACATACCATGCCTGATTTCCGCGATTTCGAGCATTGCGGTCTGGCGATGGCTTTACAGATACCCAGGAGGAGGCTTCAACGAAGTCCTAGAGGCTCTCCACCTACCGACAATGATGTTCCTGGGGAATCCGAGGATCGCCGCCTGGGCGATCTGCTTCGTGATGATGGGCGGCATGGTGGGCAGCTCGACGGTTCTGTACGCGGCGACCATAAGCCAGGTCAACAAGGAGATACTCGGTGCTGCTCGGCTTGACGGGGCGAACGAGTTGCAAGTGATCTGGCACATCCTTACTCCGCTGACCCAGCCCGTGAGGATGTATATCTTGATCGGCAACTTCATAGGAGCGATGAATGTCTGGGAGCATCCGTTCTTCTTCACCGGAGGTGGACCTTTTGGGTCCACGAGGACGATGATGTTCGAGATCTACTATACTGCGTTTGTCAAGCACAGGTTCGGGTTGGCCTCGGCTTTGACCATGGTCATGATGGGCATTGCTCTGGTGATCGCCATCGTGTCAATGCGAAGGGTTAGGAGCTACCTTGGGTAAGAAAATCATCTTGGCGGCCATGATCATCCTATTGGGTACCTGGTTCGTCTTTCCCGCGTACTTTACGCTCCAGACATCGTTCATGACCAAGTTTGCCCTCGTCAACCCTGTCACAGCATGGCGACACAGCTCGCTGGGCAACTGGAAGATGATGCCCTGGGGCTTGCTACTGGGCTGGCTGAGAAATAGCTTGATCGTTTGTTGTTCGCTCTCTATACTCACGTTGCTCGTTTGCGTCGCGGCAGGCTATGGATTCGCGAAGTTCGACTTCCCCATGAAGGACCCGCTGTTCTGGTTGTTCCTCGTAGCGATGATAGTCCCGGGGACTCTGCTGTTCCTGCCCAGATATCTGATCACGAGAGATATGAAGATTCTCAATACGCATGTGGCGATGATCCTGCCGCTGATACTTAGTCCCTCAATGGTGTTCCTCTCGCGTCAATACTTGCTGTCGATTAGCAACGAGCTACTGGATGCCGGGCGGGTCGACGGTGCGTCGGAAGTCCAGATCTTCCGGTACATCGTACTTCCGTTGGTGAAGCCATTGATTGTCCTCGCGGTGCTCGGAGGCTTTAGCGCTGGCTGGGGGGACTTCATGTGGCAGTACATCGTGGCCAGGAATCGAGACATCCAAACGATGACTGTGGGGCTGGGACTCTTCATGATGGGCTCAGCGGGCCCGACGGGATCGAGCCTGTCGCCAGAGTTTACAGCCTTGATTCGGCAGGGAATATCCCTGGAGGGTATGCAGGCGGTCGCAGCAATACTTCAGTCTGCGCCCATGTTAGCACTCTTCGCTTTCGGTCAGAAATACTTTCTACAAGGCATCAAATTGGGAGCCCCGGAATGAGATGCGATTAGACGAAGTCAGGCGTGAAATGCAGAAGGTGGAGGTACAAATTCAGGGTGGCCCTAAGCCCGGCGCGCCCGATCAGATAAGCATTTTTTACGACATCGTAAAGCACCTCGATCCTAACGGACTTATCGTTGAAATAGGGACTTACAAGGGTGGTTCTGCGCTAATGTTCTCTCTCATGAATCCCCAGGTGCGCATCCTAACGATTGATGCTGTTGAAGAGGCAACTGACTATTGGGATCCTCTGACCTATCCCCCTGGTCATAATATCCGCGAGGGACGGCTTCTTCCAAGCGGGATCTTGCCAGAGAATCTTTGTAGGGGCAAGATTTTCCAGGTCATTGGGTTCTCAAAGGACATAGCACAGACTTTCAACTGGAGAATTGATTTTTTATTCATTGATGGCCATTGGAAGTACGAGCCCACCAAGATAGATTTTGAAAGCTGGGCTCCGTTTGTGAAGCCGGGTGGCTGGATCATCGGGCATCATTATTGTGGAGAGGCCTATGAACACGAAGCAAAGCGAGCGATTGATGAATGGATAGCAGAGCAGAGTGAATTTTATTGGGTTGGCGAAATGGAACTGATGGCCGTGATACGAAGAAGGTAGAAAGGTGAGAAAGATGGCCCGCCTCGCGGAGAGGATTCAGGCGTTCTTCCGGGATAACGAGGTCTATGAACGCAACTTTGAGGTTGGTGGATTCTTCGGCGGCCTCCAGATTTACTCATATCAACTTGCTCTAGGGCTAAGTATCAGTCGGCTGCGTTGTAATGGCACTCGTCTTCTCCGTGGCTATCTTGGTCCCTTCAAGTTGTGGGTCAACACAAGGAAAAAAGATGTCAATGACACAGCCGAGTAGCGGCAGCACTCTGTCGCAAGAACTTATCCGCTATATCGAGGTCAACCGGGCGGAGATCGACCGATTCCGCTATGGTGCTTATAGCATAAGAATTGTCAACAGGCATCTGCATAGCTGGACGTGGGAGCGAGAGGAGAGGAGGGGGAAGGAAATTGACTATCTTTGAGGGGGTTGACAAGCAGTTAGTTTTGTGGTAAAGTTCGTGTAGTGCAGGGAAGTTGCCTCGAGAGGGACAGGAAGCCCTTTATTCCGGCGGAATATCCATCGATGAGGCGGTAGAACTCTGCCGGCTACGCAAGTTCCCTGAGAAGATCCTGACCTGCGCAGCCCTGGCCGTGTAGACTCGGAGGGGGTGAGCAAATGCTCGCCCCCTCTTTCTTTTTATCTACCAGGGGGAGAGAAGGAGAAATATGCCGAAGGCGGTTGATCAATGTGTAAAAAGGCGACTAGCTAACCCCGCTTTCAAGGCCCCGAAAGGCTCGGACAAGACCCGGAAAGAGTTCGCCTGGGCCCTCTGTCAGACGCTCTACAAGGAAGGCAAGTTAGACGGTATGAGCGTGGAGATAGAGGGCCAGGAGTATTGGTCGTTGGACGGCATCGAGTGGTTTGCGAGAGACGAAGGGAACGTGACTGGCTTCAACTTAGAGCCTGTGACCGATGCCGACATGGAGAAGTTGAATCGCCTCCTGGGGGCACAGACAGACAAGACTGAGATCCTCAAGTTCTCCAACGCTTTCTTGGCCCGGGAGGAGCTGAACAAGAACAAGGATAGGTTGAGCAGGAAGAACCTGGAGGACATCGCTAAAACATTGCCTCTCAGGGCTATTGATTTCGAGCATCGGGAGCAGGAGATCGTAGGGTTGTTCATTGATGCCGAGGTGAAAGGAAATGGCGCCGGCGATGGCGTCTCAACCGACGGGATTGTCTATGCCCGCCGTCGTCCTGATGTGGCGATGGGCTTGATGAAGGGAGAATTGGGCCTCTCTATCGAGGCCGATGCTGACAGTGCTCTCTGCTCGATGTGCAAGCAGGTCTTCAAGTCGAGCGCAGATTATTGCTCTCATCTGGAGACCAGGCTTCAGGGCTCGGGTGCTGAACGCAGTTTTCCTGGCTCGATGGTGGCTCTTGGCGGGGCTGTTACCAAGAGCCCTGCTGGCACAGCCACGGATGTGCCGACGGAATCCATCGTGATGATAGCCAGCCAGATCTATGTGGAAGGAGGTGAGAACCCATTGGGAGGCAAGGCACCGCCCAAGAGTTACGAGCGCATCAAAGATCTAGTGCAGGACGCACTCAACAAGGAGTATAGGCCTCCTGCCCGAGCTGAAGGACCGGTGGAGAGTCCGTGGGTGCGCTTCACTTTCTCGGACTTCGTGATCATCAGAAGCGGGGGCAAACTCTTCAAGGTTCCTTACAAGATCAAGAAGAATGATGTGGAACTTGGAGAGTGGCAGGAGGTCGAGGAGACCTTTGTAGAGGCTATGCGGAAGGCAGGTGAAGCGCTGGATGAAGTAGTCGTTGACCTCTGGAGCAAGGCTGACGAAGAGATATTCTTCGCTGACCCGGATGGAGCCTTGGAAGGGAAGGCTCTCACCTACAAAGAGCGCCAGGCGTTGAAAGATAGTGATTTTGCCCTCATCCAAAAACGCAATAGCAAGAGGATACGCCGGTTCCCCATTCATGATTGTCCTCGAGCCGCTAATGCGTTGCAACGACTGCCCCAAGCCAAGAACCTCTCCTCGGAGGAGAAGGCGAAGATCAAACGCAAGGCCCAAGCGAAGTTGAACAGCCCAGCGTGCAAGTCTAAGACGAAAGGAGGTGACAGGATGGAAGAGTTGGAGAAAGTCCAAGCCGAGTTGGCCGAAAAGGTCAGGGCCCTGGAAGCCCTAGAGGGCGAGAAGGGGGACCTTGTGACCAAACTCGCGGCTGCGGAGAAGGAGCGTGACGACTTCAAGGCTGACCTGGAGAAAGAGAAGACGGCCCACAAGCGTGAGCTCGAGCTCTTGGCTTACCTCAAGCCAGAGCGTATCGAGGAGCAGCGTGAGGCCATCGAAGGCATGAACGACGAAGCCTTCACCCTCTTCCTAGAGAGCCTGAAGGGGACCGAGGAGCATAAGGCGGGCATCCTCGGTCATGTCCCGCCCGGAAGCGAAGATCCGTCCCCCGACCCAAGCAAAGAGAAAGCCGCTTGGGTTACTCCAGAGTAGCCTGTCGGGGGCAACTACGGGCTATTGATTAGCCCATAAGGAGGAGGTGACATAGATGGCGTACTTTCAATTACTAACGCCTAGAGAGTCCATCATCTTCGGGAAGAAGTTGACGGCGGGCGAGGCCGACATCCAGCCGGGCTTTCTGGTCAAGCTGGACGACGGTGGCGAGACGGTGACCTTGTGCGATAAGGGGGATACACCTTTCGGCTTTGCCTTCGGTGCCCGCGCGATCAAGTACGCACCCACCACGCCGGTATTCGATCTTGGCGAGGTCCTCTCGGTCGTTCAGGGCTCTGGCCTTGCGCTCATCAGCAGCGACTTCTTCACCAGTGGGTCGGGCTTTGCTGACGAAGACGACGCGCTCTACACGGCGAATGATGGCAAGCTGGGGATTGTTGACGGGGGTGCCACGAAGGTCGCTAGGATGATCCGCACCAAGAGTCGGACATTAGTGAGTGGGACGGAGAATGTAGCGCTCATTCGCTTCAACATACAGCCATAGCACTAATCGATGGCTGTACCATATACGAGAGGAGGTGAACTAGGATATGTCTGAGGAAAAGGCATTCGTTTTCGGGAACCTCAAGATTGACCCTGTCAGCGGTAACCCTGTTGTGGGCTCTTCGGAGTTGGAGCAGGTGGCTGCCCTGATGGCGGAGGTCGGCCAGGATCCCAGCCGGGAACTGCACCAGCTGGTGGGGCAGGGCATTCGTGCCCCTATCCGCCAGATGGCCGCATATCGAGAGTGGGTGGGTATGTTCTTCGAGCCCTGGCAGTTAGCGTTCACCGACGACAACAAGATCCCCCTTGACGACTATATTGCCGTGGCTTGGGAGACGCACCCGGATGGCCAGGTCTTGCTCGTGCGCCCTGGTCTCAAGTGGACTCGCCCCGACTTCACCATGATCGATACGGCCATGGAACTCCCTTGGGATGTTCTAAGGGCTGCGGGCTGGCCTATCCTGCAACGCAAGATGCAGGAGTGTGCCGAGGAACTCGCTCGCAAGCGAGACTCCATGGGGCAGACCGTTCTGGATACTGCTATGCTGGCGGGCCACAAGAGCAGCGTGTCCGACAACATCACCAAGACTAAGATCGACGCCATCTTCAAGGGCGCGGCGCAGATCGGTTACCCGATCCGTCGGGTGGCCATCAACTCTGGCACGGTCCTCGCCATGAGGAGCTGGACTGGCTCCAGTTTCGGTATGGAGGCGCTGACAGACGAGATGATCCGGGCCTTGGTCACCAGAGGGTACATCGGGGAGTACGGCGGAGCTGACTGGTATGCACATCACAGCGTGCCTGCTGACTATGTTTATCTCGGTGGAGCACCTGCCGACATCGGTTACCACCAGATGAAGGGGGGAACTCGCGCCGTTAGCGACATAGACATCATCAACAAGACCGACATCCACACGCTGGATGAGTACCATGCCTACTATGTCGGCAACGCGTACAACCTGTGGCGGTTAGAAATCACGTAGATCTAGGAGTGAAGGAGGAAAAGGTGGCAAGGGGAATGAGTGCGCTCAAGAAGGCCGAACTCTTGGCTCTCGCGAAAGCGCAGGAAGCCGAGATTAGGTCGCTGAAGGCTCAGGTGGAGGGAGGCGAGGGAGTCTGGATCGTCGAGAGCAATTGGGATGGTGCTCAGAACTTCCCTGATACCTCCGATCCAGAGAAGCCTGATCTCGTCATACCGCCCTTCCAGAAAGTGGTGATCGATGAGAAGTGGCTCAACCATCCTGGTTTAAGGCGCGCTATGGCGGCGGGTCGAGTGAAGGGACCGTTCAAAGAGAAAGAGCTCCCTGCACCTCAGATTCCTGTAGAGGTGCCCGCAGATCTGCGGCTCACCATGCCTCTACATGAGGCGACGGTGGAACAAATCCTCACTCGGCCCGTCAAGGAGATGTTGCCATACATCAACGTCGCGCCGCGGGGGCTTCGTGGGACAACCGATGTCCACTACCTGAAGGAGACGATGCTCCCCATCTTGCGGAACGCTCTCTACCGTGTCGACCAGGGTGAAGGGCGCCCTGGACAGCGGGGCGACTTGATGCGGGCACTCAAAAGGAGGATCAAGGAGATCCAGGCTCTCTAACCGAACCGAGGAGAGACGGTGACCTAAATATGTACGACCTGAAGGTTGGCGGTGTAGCCGACCTCAGCCGCTCTGCGCTCTTTAGGACTCGGACGGTTAAGCGTGATGGTCTGTCCGGGCTGGTAGATGAGTCTAATAGGGTATTCCGGTCGACCTACTACCCCCTCTTATCAAGCGGGAGCATCACGCTCTACACGAGCGGGTCTGTGGTTTCACCGTCGGATTATGCGGTGGACTATGAGACGGGGGCGGTTGTGTTTGAGACGGCCCCCGCTGTGCAGCCAGAGGCGGACTACATCTATACACAACTGAGCGAAAGCCAGTTTATAGACATCCTGATGGCGGGTCTCGACGAGATGGAGGGTCGTTGGAATAGGGCGCTCGTCTTATCGAGCAACGCTGTAACCTATGTAGTGGCCACCAGGGACAGTGCCCACATCTATGTGGGCCTGAGGGCTGCGGATGACACCATGTCGGACCCCGTGTTCAGGGGGACGACATTCTCTAACAGTCGGACACAGATTCGGCTCTTCATCGCCTGCTGCGAGTATGTGCTGTTGCAGATGCGGGCCGAAGATGCCGCTCCTAGCCTTTTCACTTTCCGAGAAGGAACCGGAGGCTTGATGGTGGACAAGTCTCGCATCCCCGCCAACATAGAACGAGCCCTCGAGCGCAAGGAGAAGCAACTGTCTCGATTGATGGAGATCGCTCAGGGTGAATACTACGAGGCGGGAGAGCCTTGGGGTGGGTATGTGGCACCTGTGGTTACGGAGGAATACGAGGAGGTTTACGACTGGCAAGAGGAAGCCCGTGACGCAGACAGGAGAAGCAGCTAACTATGTTTAACCCTTACGACAAGGTGCAGAATGAACAAGCTCTGCAAGAGATAGGTGCTGGCTACAGGCGATCAGGGGTCACTTTGCACTTTCCAACAGAGACCGAATGCACGGAGTCAGGATGTGGAAATGACCCGTTCACAGAGTCCAAGAAGAAGATCGACTGCGTGGTCTGCAATGAGCACGGATATGTAGTGACTTGGAATGTTCAGACGATCTATTGTCGAGTGCGATGGATAGACCCGCTCAGGTACAGCGTCCAGATAGCCGCGGGCATGGAACTTGGTGATGTGCTACTTCACATTCGAAAGAACGACTACGGGACAGTCAAGCAAGTTTTGGACGACCCCAATGCGTACATCATAGTCGACGGCGAAAAGGTGAGACCGACGACGATTCAGCCTGAAGGAATAGGGGGCATAGATGGCTATGGTATCAAGGCAAACATCCATCCGTGAAGTGAAGTTGGCTCGGGCCCATAAACTCTGCGTGAAGCGGATCATGGACACAGTAGACACCAGGACGGGCGGCGGCGACAAGGTTATCCGAGAGGCGGTCATGGTAGAGTTGGCTGTTTTCCACCAGAAGGCCAACGAACTAATCAAGGATATCGAGGCTCACATCTTGGAGGAATTCTTTGATAGGGTGGATCAACTGGTATGCCAATATGGGTCAACTTTCAGAACTTAACACGCCGGTTCACGCAATTGGATCAGCTCCTTGCGGAACCCGACCCGTTGCTTTTGGCCCTAGCTGAAAGACTACTCGCACATTTAGAAGTGAATACGCCAGTAGGGGCCACGGCCAACCTGAAAGAGGCGATGCTCAAGGTAAGAGGTCCTTACGATGTGCCCGGCGGCAGGGCTATCGGCATCGGGGATATGTCGATGTTGATAGACCCTACTATCAAGGCCCCGCCCCACACAATCAAGAGTTTCTTGATCTGGTATGCCAAGCAGTATGAGGCAGAGAGGAGACAACGGCGGAGAGAGGCGAGGAAACTCGAGTACGAGAGGCGCAGGCTGGCAAGGGAGTTTGAAGCCAGGAAGATCTCTGAGCGGATCTTCAGAATCAATGTTCGACTC
>Ga0209978_10000119_pt1 | contig 23698 bp, 21 predicted proteins | sample BentaG_FD_182805 | JGI IMG/M metagenome (GOLD analysis project Ga0209978, IMG submission 182805) | Deep subsurface microbial communities from South Atlantic Ocean to uncover new lineages of life (NeLLi) - Benguela_00093 metaG (SPAdes)... | ecosystem: Environmental > Aquatic > Marine > Oceanic >... | reverse complement strand
TCTTTTCTTTTTCTCAGTTTCCTCCTGCCCGCTATCGCGAGCACTGGCCGCCTCGCTCTGCTTGGCAGGCGGGCTGGCTCAAGCGAGGCGGGCGGGGAAGAAACTGAGAAAGAGGCCCCAGTGAAATAGGTTGCACATTTCACGGGGTAAAAATCCCGCTACGCGGGAGAGATGAAACTGGGTTCTGCATTTTCTATGGAGTGACATAATACCCATCTCTGGTTTGTCTCTGGAGCCTTCTCTTGCCGCCTTTGGCGGCGTTGGGTTTTTGTCCTTCCATCCGGAAAGGGCAAAAGGACAACAGAAATCATGTTAATCATGTTTACCCGCCATACTTCTGGCGGGTTAATCCTGTCTAATACATTAAGGAAGATAACTTAGAGTTTCTTTCATGAATAACTCTGAAGCAAAGCTTTGGAGTCGGGTGCTAAATTGTGAAAAAAATTGTTTACATTGAAACAACAATACCCAGTTTTTACTATGAGGTCAGAGCTGAACCGGAGATGATTGCCCGGAGGAATTGGACCATCGAATGGTGGGATAGACAGCGTGACTACTACTAACTTGTGACAAGCTTAGCGGTAGTAGAAGAATTGGAGCGCGGGGATTATCCAAACAAAGAAGAAGTGCTGGACTTACTTAAAGATGTCCCAATATTGCATATTCCTGTGGAAGTTCGTGATATCGTAGACACTTACATAAACCGTCAACTCATGCGCGTAGATGCCAAAGGAGATGCACTTCATTTGGCAGTAGCATCTTTCCACGCTTGTGATTTTCTGCTGACTTGGAATTGTAAACATTTGGCCAATGCAAACAAATTTGCCCATATAAGACGGATAAATACTCTTTTGGGCCTCTTTGTGCCGGCGCTGATAACACCGGTTGAGCTTTTATCTTGGGAGGAATAGAAAAATGAAGGATGATCCAATCATCGAACGTATCAGACGAGTTAGGCGTAAAATAGCCGAGGAATATGATTTTGATACCACGAAGTTAATAAAGCATTACCAGGAAGAAGAAAAAAAGACTACTCGGAAACTTTTCTAAAAACTTATAAAAGAAAATAAGGTAGCTTAATCCGCGCAAAAACCGCTTAGCAAAAGGGCAAGCAAACTTCATAAATTCGTAAAAAGTCTTTTTGACGTCTGGATACCCGCATTCGCGGGTATGACGGATAGTGTATCTGATTGATATTAAATGCTTTATTGTCATTCCCGCGTAGGCGGGAATCCAGATAAATGGGAAAATTCGACTTTTTACGAAACCATCAAACTTCATGATTCGAAATTCCTTGTTCGATCCCATGGCGGGACGGGCATTGGATATTCAAACCGCGGTTAAATTGGTCTCTCAATTTGGCGCTTTCGCTTCATCTCCGTCTCTCCCCCTCTCCCCGTCACCCTATCTTCCTGTTCCCCCATCGCAAAGCATTCAGGCCCAGAGGAGCTGGCTTTGCCTTTGCCCCATGGTAGGGGGTTGAGAATCCTTGCCAGGCCTGATCTTTTCTTCTTGATTTTTAAGATCAACACTCCAATATTGCAGTACTCCAACACTCCGGCTGTCTTATACAGGCACGGAACCTTCAACTGTCAACCCCTACGTTATTAAGGTCATGGCAGAAATCGGGATTGATATCTCATCGCATCATTCAAAGAGCCTGAATGAGTTTTTGGATATGAAATTTGACTACGTAGTTACGGTATGTGACCATGCGAAACAGATCTGCCCCTTTTTCCCTGGTGGTAAAGAGTCCATTCACAAAGGTTTCGAGGACCCTGCTGCATTTACGGGACGTGAGGATGAGAAGATCGCCATTTTCAGGCGTGTCAGAGATGAAATCCGGGAGTGGATTGTGGAAACCTTTGGTGGGGAAGGGGAGAGAGAAAGGTTAAAATGATTCAAGATATTCTTCTATCTCTTCGATTATTTGATCCAGATATTTTTCATCAAAGGGAAGGGAAGAGCGTCTCTCTCTTATCCACGTCTTAAACTCCAGCACACTCTCAAGATTTTCTCTCCTCTTTGCCTCTTTCTTGAGTGCACGTGAGTCATCCATCTTTTTTTTGATCTCTTTCCACTTTTTTCTAAAACCTTCAACCTTTTTCCATCTTTCAAGGTTTTTCCTTCCAGAATACAAATCTGGAAAGGCCCCTGAGTTAATAAGCTGTGCCATCCGCCTTGTGTTCTTATAGCATGCGTATCTGAATTCACAGTAAGAACAGGTCATTTCCTCGGTGGAATGATGGAAGATGCCCTTTTTCAAGAGGCTCATGAGCTCATCGGCATAATCATCTATGAGTTTTACTCCAGTGAGATCAATGCCGGTTTTTTGAGCATACTGGTAGCTGATAGGGGAAGTAAGTGGATTGCTTTCAGAAAGGTGTCGTCTGTTTACCAGGTAATATCTTGCCACTCCGCCATTTATGTCCTTTTCTGCTGTAACAGCCACTAAGTAACCGGGAAGTTGGAAGGAAAGTCCTTTTTTGATGTCACTCAGCGCAGGGGCCCTTCCGGTTTTGTAGTCATAGATAACGGACATGTTATCGTTTGCGGGCAAGGCATCTACCCTGTCTATATAACCCCGTATCCTGGTTTTGCCGAGCGTGACTGGATTATTCACGTCATCTCCAAACCGGTATTCGAGTGCTGTTATCTTTTCTTGGCACAGATTAGTTTCCTCAAAGCGGAGGATTTGGGCAAGCAGGCCTTCTCTTTTGGGAAGCCCACCTTCCGTAGAAACAGATGGCGTGTCCAAGCCTTCCATAATAGCGCTCTTCTGGGTTTCAAAAAAATCTAATCCCTTCAGGTAGGTCAGGCGGGAAAAATAATTCTCTCCGATTTCCCCTGCCAGACCAAAGGCCTTGGATAGGCCTATTGAGGCCACATTTTCACCACCCTTTCTCAACTCCTCAAATATCATCTTCAAGATAGCATGAACATGAGAGCCTATATCTTTTAGAGATAGCTCCTCTTCTAACTCCTCTATGGTTTCGAAGAAAAAGATCTCCCTTAACATATACCGCAAAGGGCAATTTGCTATCATATCCAGCCTGGAAGTGGAGAATATATCCTTGAAATGGTTAAGGTATTTCGTGAAATTCTGTGCCGCGTGAACTAAACCATCGTATTCGGAAAGACCGTCCACAGTGTTCCTTGCTACCATAGACCGTACGCTTCTTATCACCGATTCATTAAGGAACGGATTTTCACCTAAGATGATATGTTCATAGGGGAAAGGACCTTGAGCTGAAGGCAGTGAGGTCTTTTTCTCCACTGCTACTGAATCCAAGAACTCCTGCTCGTGAGTAAAGTAAGGATTCTCCTCCCACGGAAAGGCATTTTCCAACTCCTCTATGCCATGATAGAGATTCCCCTGTTGCACCATTGAGAGCATATCCAGCAGAACTGGGGATGGTTGAACATCTCTGTCTCTTACGCTCCTGGGGTAAGAGAGGTAAAGGTCCTTGTGGTAGTTGCAAAGGATATAGCTGAAAAGATGCCGTGACAGGTCCGTAAAATCTGTCTTTCTGAGAGGCCCGGCTGAGCTCTCAGGTATGATAAAATCATCCGGTTCTTTCAGGGGGAACTCGTCAGCGCTGAGACCACCGGCAAAGATACAGTCAAATGAGCAGTCCATAATATCAGGGTATTCAGATACATCTATGGATCCCCTCAGGTGGTCCTCTATGATCCTGGTGCGATTAAGAAGGGCATCGAATCCTCTTTTGAATCGCTCCAGCAGCGGGGTGCTTTTGGTAGAGGCTATGAATGACTCTGTCTTTTCCAGGTCGCGGGCTGTCCTCACCGTGAGATCCTTCAACGAATTAAAAGCCCTCATATCTCTTCTAATGATCCTCTCTGTTACTTCCCGGTCAGATCCTCTCTGATCTTTGAGAAGGGACACCACATTCTTCTGCACTCCAAACATATCAAGGAGATAAAAAAGGCCTTGGACAACTTCCTTTGGACGTGTCTTTTTCAGTAAATCCCTCAATGGCTTGATGTTTTTCTCTAAGTGAAACAGCTGATGCATAAAGGTATAGTAATCAGAAAGGATATCTTGCCTCTCTTTTTCATTGCGGCAGTTTTTATGCAGGAAAAAGTAATGATCTCTTGCCTGGGGCAAATACTCACTAAGCACATCACCACCCTTAATACCACACTGCCTGGCAGTCTTATCAAGAGTGGCTACATCCAGCTGCCATTTTGCCTTATCCGTAGGTTGTGACTTAAAAAGGTTGGCAACATCTTGCTTATGTTCTTCGGCAAAGAAGGCCCCCTGCTTTTCCAAGAGCAGGAGCCATTGAAGCTGTTCGTGCTCGTTCGGGCTTTCTTTGATTGGGTCTACGAGGCTAGAGGTGAAAAACTCGTGTATGTCTTTTCTCCTATAATCATTGAGGGGGATATCGATGAGCAGTTGAAAAATCCTTGATAGAGGAGATGAGGACAGAGGTACGCCCCTTGCTATATTGAAGGGGATTCGGTATTCTGAAAATATCTCATAAATAAGGGAGGCGTACTCATTGAGATCGGGGAAGATTACCCTTATGCTGCTGAGATCACCTATTTTTTCCCGGTTGACAATTCTCTTTATTTCGCCTGCTATTTCCCTGATTTCATCCAACCTTGAATAGAAAGATCTTATCTTTAACCCTTTTTCTTTGCCATGATCATATTTCCCCGACCGATAAAGGCCATTGGCAAAAGGATTCTTGAATTCCTCGGCTGGTGCCTTTTTAACGAAGGTTACAAATCCAGCCCTCTCTATTCTTTCCATGAGAGGAACAAGTGAGGTAAAGATTCTGTATGCCTCATGATCGCTACCATTTCCAGGTTCGCTATGGCCCGCGGCTTTACGGAATGCTTCGAGGGGCTCGTTTTCCTGTGCATCAAAATCAAGAAGCCAGAGAATCTCATCTACATTCTGAAAGAGAGAATAGAGGATTTCCTCTTCGGCCTTGGTAATAGTAATGAAGCCGTCAAAGATAATAGCATTGATATCTTTTAAAAGGCTTGGGGGCTTACCGCTGGCCAGGAACGATCGCACGCTAGAGACGATATCGTCATTATCGTAGAGCCTGTTGGTTCTTTTGAATTCCTCATAATCGCCAAAGAGGAGGGCGAGATCGCTATCCAGCGCATACCTCTGTTCTCCGGCCCCAGCCCTCAAATCATCCAACTGGATTATTTTGTGAGAAAGGTGATCAACAAAGCGGTCTTCAAAATTGTTGCTGACCAAAAGAGAAAAGAATTCCAAGACTTGGTGATATATCCCTGGCACGCTTTCATTTCGGAATGAGGGGCCAAATAGGGGAGAAAAATATTGTAAACCCTCAGGCATCTGATTTCTCTTATGCAGAATAACCCTTACTGCCAACTCCTTCATCGTTTCATCCATGGAGGAGAAATTCCTGAATGAGTGATATAGGATATCATCATAGAATATCCTGCTCACTATTGAGGTGAGGGTGTCCACTGGCCGGTGTAGCCAGCCAGGTCCTTGGTTTTCAAGTTGCAGGACCACACTATGAGACGGGACTATGTGGAGGGAATTCTCCAATGAGATCCCCCGAATAGACATCTCTTCCTCAGAGAGCCTTCTTCTCTCCTCGACTGTCTGACCTATGAGGTAGGTGATCTGAGTCATAAGATGCAGATTCTGTGGGGTTTTTGATATCTGCCAGCCGCATGGAGTCTGATGGTGGCGGATCACAAGGAAGATCCGGAAACCCAAAAATGATTTTGACAGATTTATTAAAATGATACAAGATATTAAATATGTGGTTTTGCTTGTTTGATTGGTTCGATTGGTTGGTTTGCACGCCTAGGTACCAAAACGAATAGAACCAACAGAACTAATCAAAGAGATCTAAGAAAAATAACTTTGCATGCCTGATAAAATGGTGAACCCTGTGAGACTATTTATACGAAGCTCTAAATCCTGCCCGGACTTTTTGGGTCTTTCAGCCCGCCATAAATGGCACGGGCTTCTTTCTTATAGGGTGAACAAAAAATTTCTCACTTTTATCATCTTTGTTTTACTCTCCTGCTTGCTCGGTTCCGAGGCCTTTGGTTTTGAAAAAAACGACAAGCAGCTTAACAAAGAGGTTACACAAACAACTACTCACATAAAGGGGGATGGGACCATGGATAATGCAAAATGGCTATCTGAAGATGAAGGAAAGTATCTTTTGGGGGTGGCCAGAAAAACCATAAAAAACAGATTATCAAAGGCAGAAGAGCCCCAAATTGACCCGAAAGACCTGCCTGAGAAATTTCAGGAAAGACTGGGCACCTTTGTTACGGTAACCATAGATGGTAACTTGAGAGGATGTATAGGGCATATCATACCTCGAGAGACACTGATTGAGGGGATTAGAGTAAATGCGCTGAATGCGGCCTTCAGAGACCCTCGATTCCCTCCCTTAACTCAGGAGGAATTTGACAAAATAGAGCTTGAGATCAGCATCCTCACACCTCCCCAGGAACTTACCTACACAGACGCGGAAGATCTCTTAGACAAGTTAAGGCCAGGGATAGATGGGGTAATCATCAAAAAGGGATTTAACGAGGCGACTTTTTTGCCCCAGGTTTGGGAACAGCTACCAGATAAGCGAGAGTTTCTGACACATCTATGTCTGAAGGCAGGACTTTCTGCTTATAGCTGGGAGACGGAAAAACTCCAAGTCTCCATCTACCAGGCCCAGGCCTTTGAGGAGGAAAAATCGAAATAATAACAATCCCACCAAAGCACCGATTTTTCACGGGACCGGGTACACCATGAATCTTACCAGTCTCATAATAGTATCCATTTTTGCGACCGGAATATCATCTATTGCGGTTCAGATAATAACGGTTAGAGAATTTCTTTCACAGTTTTCAGGCAATGAGATTACTATCTCCCTTGTTCTTTTTTGCTGGCTGATCGTAAGTGGGCTCGGCTCTCTTGTATCAAGATTTTTTCCAAAGAAGTCAATTAACCTTTACTCCATTATTGCCCTGGTTACAGCTCTTTTGCCTTTGATTCAGATAACAGCAATAAGGCTTTTCAGAGACACCATCTTTATTCATGGAGAATCTCCAGGTTTTTATCCTATCTTTTTATACATACTGACCCTCAGTGCGCCATATGCTTTCTTAATTGGCTTTATTCTTCCCTACTCGCTTGCTGTCATAAAGGCTCGTGGTAGACAATTTACTGCAGGACAATTGTACATCACTGACAATATCGGCGATATTGCAGGCGGGGTTTTGTGTAGCTTTATTCTATTATATTTCTTAACACCGTTTAAAATAATAGCCGTCAGCTCATTTCTTTTAATCCTCATTTCTCTTTTGCTTATTATCCGTATAAAAAGATACCTTATTTTTCTGATTTCCCTTTTTCCCGTTATTGCCTTTTTTGTTTTCTCCTTTGGACAAGGCTTTGAGCGTTCTACCCTTTTTGACCAGTATGGCTCTAATATCGTGAGCTACCAGGAATCGCCCTATGGGAGAATAGTATTAACCAAAGAAAAAGGGGAATATACCCTTTGGGAATCTGGAACTCCTATTTTTTCCACCTTCAATATTACAGCTGCCGAGGAAAAGGTCCATTACCCCCTGTGCCAGCTGGATAGAATTGAAGATGTTTTGCTGGTATCAGGGGGCATGGGTGAAACCTTCGATGAGGTCTTGAAATACGCTCCTCGCCACATAGATTATGTAGAGTTAGATCCTACGTTAATACGAGTGGCAACCCAATCTGGCCTCTTGAGCCCTAAAAGACAGGTTACGATTATCCCTACTGATGGAAGGAAATATATAACTCACACCAACAAAAGGTATTCAGCTGTCATCGTTGATCTGCCAGAGCCCGATACCTTCCAGATAAACCGATTCTACACAAAGGAATTCTTTGAAAAGACCAAGAGGATTCTCGAGGAAGATGGAATCCTGTCTTTCTCTCTCATTGCAAACCCCAACTATTTATCAGAGGTCAGAATCAAGAAATTGTCCTCCATTTTCAATACCGTTAAGCAATGCTTTCGTAATGTTCTCCTGATCCCTGGCAGAGAAATCTATTTCCTTGCAAGCGATGGCCAGCTTACCGCTGATATCCCCCTCGAGCTAAAAAAAAGATCCATTGTCACCTCCTATATCCACGGATTTTATTACGGAGACGTTACCAAAGAGAGGATTAAGTTTATCAATGAATCCATTGATCCGGCCGAGTCTACTAACACTGACTTTCGGCCAAGGGTTATTAACATACTGTTCAAAGAATGGTTCAAGAAGTATGGCACCTCACCAAATTGGTTTATGGCCGGCCTATTGGGGGTTCTTGTTCTCTACCTATCTTTAACAAGAAAGGAGGAATACATTCTTTTCTCTACCGGCTTTGCTGCCATGGGTGTAGAGATGTTAATCTTATTCTCTTTTCAGGTCATTTATGGCTATATCTATCTCAAGGTGGGTGCTATAATTACGTCATTCTTGCTTGGCCTTCTACCTGGTGCGATCCTTGGAAATAAGTGGAAAAAAAGGGGTAAGGGTATGCTCTTAAGAGCAGAGGCTGGGATGATCCTCTTGCTTATTGTGTATCTGATTTGGGCAACCTTCTCCCAGTCCAGCATGCCGGAGTCTGTCTTTTTGTTATATGGTTTTACCTTTTCCATGCTGTGCGGATTCCAGTTCCCTATTGCTGCAGAGATAATAGGGGAAGAGAGAAGTCCTGCAGCCGGCCTATTTGCCGCTGACCTTGTAGGCGCTGGTGCTGGTACCCTTGCAATAGGAACTTTGTTGATCCCTCTTTTTGGTGTTCAGGCTGCTATTATTGGCCTAATCTTGATAAAGGCTGCAAGCACCGTGGTGGTTTTAAGAGCATAGGAATGGGAGCATGTAAATTGCTGATTGTTCCATGTTTCGAGATGCGTGTTTTTGATGTAAAAACAAAGGGCCTTAGGGCACGAAAGATAGTATACTCAACAAAAACAGGCATTTCATAACTGAAGGGAATACAAGGGGAACGATTCAAACCAACGGACTCCTGACAACCAACAACTGACAGTTCTGGACATGAAACGACATATAAGCAGGAAAGAATTCTTAAAAGAGATGGGGCTCATCTCCCTCTTTGTAGCAACAGAAGGTCACTGTTTCTGGCCGAGCGGCAAAAAGGAGGAAAAGAAGGATATCAGGGGTCATGTTTTCAAAAACGATGCCCCTAAGGGACTTTGGAAGTGGTCGATTGAGGGATTCCACTATACGACGAATGGAAAAGATGTCCAGTGTATGGTATGCCCCAACCGATGTTATTTGAGACCTGGGGACAGGAGCGTGTGTAGGTCAAAGGTAAATATAGGGGGAAAGCTCTACTCCCTTGCCTATGGAAATCCCTGTGCTATTCATATTGACCCCATTGAGAAGAAACCCCTCAGCCATTTTTATCCAGGTACGTGGGTATTGTCCGTCGCAACCACGGGATGCAATTTTAGATGCCTTAACTGTCAAAACTGGGATATTTCTCAGATAAGACCTGAAGAAGCCCGTATTAATTATGATCTCTTTCCAGCTGATGTTGTCAGGATCACCAAGGAAAAGAATATACCCTCTATTGCCTACACCTATTCGGAACCCATTTCATACTACGAGTATATGTATGATACCGCCCGGCTTGCAAGTGCAGAAGGTATAAAAAATGTTTTGGTTTCAAACGGTTATATAAACACAAAACCACTGGAGGATCTCGCCCAGTACCTAGACGCTGCAAACGTAAATCTCAAGTCATACGATGATGACATCTATAGGAGACTTAATGGCGGAACACTTCAGCCGGTACTAAATACCTTTAAGCTGCTACACGAGAAAGGGGTATGGTTTGAGATGACCACCCTCGTTGTGCCTGGATATGTGGATAAACCAGAGATGACAAAAAGAATGTGTGGCTGGATATTGAAGGAATTGGGGCCTAATTATCCCCTGCACTTTTTGCGCTTCTTCCCCCGGTATAAATTGGACAGGCTGCCTGCTACGCCAGTGAAAACCCTGGAGCTTCTGCGGGATATAGCCCTCAAGGAGGGGATTCATTATGTCTACCTTGGGAATGTCCCTGGTCATGATGCATACAATACCTACTGCCACAACTGCCAAGAGATTCTGATTAGGCGAATCGGTTATGAAATTGGCGAATTCAACATAAATGATGGCAGGTGCAAATTCTGTAACACCCCAATCCCCGGGAGGTGGGGTAATTAGATAGGAAAAAGGATGATGGCCTTGCTGCTCAATGTTGAGAGGCACCAAATTATGACGTTGATTATCCTTTACCTGGAGACCACGTTTGGAGGATCAGGTAAACTTAACTCCTAAGAATGTAGTTAAGACTGGCAAATTCTAGTAATTTGACCCACTGATTTTAATGATGTAATATAGCCATCAATTGATGTAATAAGATCATCAATAGGTAATCATATGCTTCCAGCACTATTCACATCAAAAGTAAGAATCGAACTTCTCAGTACTTTCTTTTTGCATCAGGGTAGAGATTTCTATGTCAGAGAACTCGAACGAATAACCGGTGAAGATTACAAGAATATCACTCTTGAACTCCGAAAACTGGCAGGGATTGGACTTCTAAACAGCAGAAAGGAGGGTAATCTAAAATATTATAGTCTGGACAAGGAATTCCTATTATATGAGGAACTGAAATCAATTTTTGTTAAAACAAGAGGTGCCATTCCGACTCTTCAAAAAGTTCTATCAAAAGAGAGAGATATAGACTTTGCATTTATATATGGTTCTTTGGCATCAGGAGAGGAAACAGCTAAGAGTGACATTGACTTGATGGTGATTGGGAAGATCGCCCTTGAGCACCTTTTGAAGGCATTAAGGGAACCAGAACGAGTCCTCGCACGAGACATAAACCCTTCGCTTTATGATTTTTCTGAAATACGAAAGCGATTGAAAGAAAATGACTCATTTATCACACGTGTGCTGAACGGTCCTAAAATCTTATTGGTGGGCGATGAAGACGAACTTCGAAACATTGGCCAGCAGGGGGCTAATAAAGCCATTTAAAACATCTACGTCTCAGATCAAAAATAGGATTGACCTTGCCAAGAGAGATATCAAGACAGCCAGAGCGACCATGGCTCATGACAGGGATTGGGCCTTTAGCATTGCTTATAATGCTATTTTGCAAGCTACACGGGCCTTGATGTTTGATCAGGGGTTTCGACCAGCCGCCGGAGAGGGCCAACATAAGGCCGCGGTTCAATTTGCAGAAATTGCATTGGGCGATAAATTCCGAGACGATATACATATTTTCGACAAAATGAGGAGCAAGAGACATCGTGTCATTTATGATGTCTCGGGACTGGTATCTCAGGCTGAAGCTCGCCAAGCCCTTGATTTTGCTGTAAGGTATGTCGAGATAGTAGGAAAAATGTTGGCCAAATGACCGGTTCCGTATGAATGAATCGGAAAATCCAAGGAACTAATGAAGGCTTTTGGTGCTACATTACAGAAGAGTCAGTAATGTTTCCAGCATTTGAGCATTCGAATTTCGAAGCTACTTATAGCCCCTGCAAAAATCCGAATAAAAACTTGCGGTCATCTTAGCTTCTGGCTTGCCAGGCTTGGTTATATGAAACTCATCATTCTCGGTTCAGGCACCAGTGTTCCTCTCGCTGATAGGGCGTCGCCGGCCATTGCCGTTTTCATTGAGGATCAGTTCCTTTTAGTGGATATAGGGCCGGGAACAGTCAGACAACTGGCAATTGCCGGCCTTAACTACCAAGATATTGATTATATTGGCATCAGTCATTTTCATCCAGATCATACAGCTGATCTGATCCACTTTTTCTTTGCTACACGGTATCCCCCAATCCTCGATAAGAGAAAGCCTTTCACGATTATAGCCCCTGAAGGATTCAACCGGTTCTTAAAGCTCTTGAAAAAGCCCTATGGAACCTGGCTTGATCTCCCTGCCGGCCTTATGAATATTGTGGAACTAAAAGTGGATAAAAACGACAAGAAGGAATTTGACAAATTCACAATACGTTCCGCACCGGTAAACCACACCCCTCAGAGCATTAGCTTTAGGATAGAAGACAATTCAGGAAGAACTGTTGTGTATTCAGCAGACACCGGCTACTGCGAGGAAATTGTGGATCTGGCAAGAGGCGCAGATCTCTTGATCCTCGAATCTTCCTTCCCTGATGGAGAAGAGATGGCAGGACACCTGACCCCATCAGAGGCAGGTAATATAGCCACACAATCAGGGGCCAAGAGGCTTCTCCTGACCCATTTCTATCCGGAATGTCTGAGGACCGACATTGAGGTCCAGTGCCGCAAAACCTACCGGGGAGACCTTATCCTAGCGGCTGATTTGATGTCTTTATCGATTGAATAATCAAGCGGCAGGGGTTCCAAGGGGGTCAGAATTCATGGATTCTTTCCTATGCCTGTGGATTCACGACGAATCCTTCCTTGAGTGCCGCATTCTTGAGGTGTTGATCAAAACAGACCATTGCTAGTCGGTTAGGATCTTCCTGAGTAGCGACCAGAGCAGAGGCGAGTTGGCAGGCATCAGCTGCATGCAGCGGATGAACCTCAAGTAACCTCAATGCCCCACCTCATACTCATGAATACGTCTTCTTCCCATCCCTTGTTATTCTTCCTCAATGGACCTCAAAATCCATAGCTCCCACCCTAGCTTTATGTTTTAAGTCTAGATTATCGCTCAGTATTCACCGTGGAACTACTTGAGCCTAAACTAATTTTGATTTTTCGCCGATATAATAAATATGTTGCAGAGCATGCAGAAGAGTCGGATATTTTTTTCCAGTTGATGAAACAAACCTTGTGTGGAATAAGATCGCAGTTAGCAGTGAAAATCACAAAATCGATTTCTAAAAAAAATGCAGGAAGATAGCTCAATATTAAATATTGTACGTATAGGGAGTTATATTACCTTCAGTAGTCTCAAAGAGATTGGAAATAGGATTTTAGAATCCTTTCAAGGTATTATAAATGAATTTCAGTTATCGCATCATGATGCCCCTCTTCTAGATAGTATTGATGCTTTTCTATTGACAACAATACTTCATGAGGAATTTGGTGGACACACCTTAGGGATAACAGATGCGGATTTAAAGACGAACGATGAAGATGAGTTTTATAATTCTATTTTTGGAGGCAAGAATCCTCAGAATGATGTCGCAGTAGTCTCCACGAGAAAACTTGGTCCAACTAAAATTGACTCTAAAAGGGATTATGATTTATACATCGATAGGACTTCAAAAGTGTCTCTGCATGAAGTGGGTCATAATTTGGGTTTAACAGATCATGGTTCTTATAAGGTGGCTCGTGATGGATCATTATGTCCAATGAGTAAAGGAGAATTTAATAAGTTTGGATATTGGGGGTATGTCAGAGTAATTATCGATGGTAGAGGCCTGAACTTTTGTGATGAATGCACTTGTTTTCTAAAAAACATGTATGGTTATAAAAGTCAATCGGCTAAATTGTTGGAACACTGACTAGAGTTAACTGGCTGTTGCCCAAACGGAAATCCCAAACAAATCTTGGCGAAGTGGAAGATAAGCGATGTCAACTGTTTGAGCCCTAAAGGCGAGTTTTGACATCGCCTGGAGCGAGCCTTAGATTTATCAAAAAAGGTTTTAGACCAAGCGAAAAGGGATTGCGGCAACAGCCTGTTAAAAACCTAGTGTAAAATAAGCCCCCTTCCAGCCGCTGGCCCGGCATATTGTATTCTATTGTCTCACACAAAAATTAGCGATTAACTTGCCTATACCTTAGAATATTTTACAGACTCCCTTTGCTAATCAAAACACTAGCCGGTTTTTCTTCCTTATTTTTGACTGTATATTGTTACCCGGCAGTAGACACAGAGTAGGTTGTTTGAAAAATTATGCTTCGACCAAGGTCCACTTGACACACGGTCGACTCTATCCTATATTGCCCTTTCTGAAAAGGAAGTTTTTCTGGCTGACAGGTAAATCGATACGCGTTACAAATCCGCCGAGACCAGGAGAATTGTACGCATAAAATTGGTCCAAGGGAACTAAATCAATGACAATAGCTTTCGGGTTGCAACGATTCCTTCACGATATTAGGTACCATCGGGAACGCTTCCGCCAATTCATTGGTATCTCCTTTGTAATCCTGGTCAGTGTTACAGGTGAACCAAAGGAACTGTTGTTTTTTCCTGGTGGAGTGCTGGTTTTCCTGGGTATTGCAGTGCGACTGTGGGCCTCAGGACATATTAGAAAGAACAAGGCCCTTGCCACCGATGGGCCTTATGCCTATGTCAGGCATCCTACCTATGTGGGCAATCTCACGTTGGGATTTGGTTTTGCCCTTGCCTCCGGCTTATGGTGGAGCCTCCCCTTGTTTATATTTATCTTGTTTGCTTTTTATCCTCATGCCATCCACCAAGAAGATGAAAATCTTCATCGCATGTTTAAAGAGGACTGGGAGCAATGGCGCAAAAGAACACGGGCGCTCATTCCACGCCTTACCCCTTATCGGCCTGGACAAAGGGGAAGGTGGTCGTTCATACAAAGCTTGCGGCATAACGGCGAGCCCATTATTGCCCTGTTTCTCCTGTTTTGGCTGTACTTCCTTTCCTTGGGTCTACATTGAATCTCCCAGTGGAACCGATGTTGAGAGATATAGATTACCTTACTGAAAGAGAGCTCGTTCAGTGGGTCAGGGGGAGCATTAAAACCAGATCGAACATTTTTCGACGCGGTTATCAGGGTTATGTGTATCTGTATGAAGACAAAGATCGGCGTCTAATCATTAAGGCTCCTATGGGGTGGGGATTAGGCAGACTCCTCCGCCGGGCGATGTTGCGCAATGAATACAGGGTTTACTCCAGACTATCTGGAGTAGCTGGCGTACCCCGCTGTTACGGCCTTGTCGATGGGTGCTACCTCGTACTCGAATTCATCGACGGAGTGCCAGTCCGGAGTGCTAGGATTACCGATCGTGACGTATTCTTCAAGGCCCTCTTGAACTTGATCAAAGAGCTGCACAAGGCTGGTGTTGCACATACTGACCTCAAGAAAAAGGACAATCTTCTAGTCGTAGAAGGACACACGCCTTGTGTTATCGACTTTGGTGTGGCTGTCATCAGGAAATCGGGTTTTGCGCCTCTAAATCGCTATCTCTATAACCTTGCAAGTAAATTTGATTTCAACGCCTGGGTAAAGTTGAAATATGACGGCAGGTATGAAGATATGGTCGACGAAGACAGAAAGTACTTCAACAGAACAGTCGTTGAGAAGGTATCGCGCTGGATTAAGGACACTTACCTGAGCATTAAGGAAGGTCTTAGGGGCGAAAGATAGAAATACCAATCCTCGGAGCCTGCAAAAGGCTGTCAGGCACTATGGAGCATTAGTGCTGAAATTGGATATTATAGAGGTCTCTATATCTACCATTTCTTGCCATGAGTTCGTTATGTGTTCCTGACTCAACAATGGCACCATGCTCAAGCACATAGATTCGATCGGCCCTTTTGATGGTATTCAGCCGGTGAGAAACAATAAAGATGGTCCTTTGGCCAAGGAGGTTCTCGATGGCCTTCTGGACAAGATGTTCGCTTTCTGGATCGAGGGCTGAGGCTGGCTCATCTAAAATCAGAATAGCTGGGTCTTTAAGAAGAGCCCGGGCTATGGCAATTCGCTGTCTCTGTCCACCAGAGAGCAGTGTTCCTCTATCACCAACAACTGTCTCATATCCATGAGGAAAGGCCATGATAAAATCATGAGCTTGTGCAACGATAGCTGCATTCTGAATCTGTTCCAGTGTAGGGTGACCTCCATCATAATTGATATTACTCGCTATCGTATCGTGAAAAAGGAGGCTCTCTTGGCTTACAATGGCAATCTCACCTCTTAGGGACTCCAGCGTTACATCTCTGATATCCGTCCCATCTACACGTATCGAGCCCGAGGATACGTCGTAGAAACGGGGAATGAGATCCAAGAGGGTACTCTTGCCTGCACCGGTGGAACCGACGAAGGCCACCATCTCCCCTACCTTAACGTTAAAGGAGACATCACTCAAGACTGATTCCCCAGGTTTGTAACAGAAATCCACATGAAGAAACTCTACCCCATTTTGTAATCTCGGCATGTTCTGGGCCCCAGGTCTATCTTGTATATCTGGGATGGTGCGCATTATGTCAAAGACCCTTCTGGTCGCACCCTGAAGGGTCTTCAAATTTACATTTATTCTGGCCAACTCTTTGACAGGGGCGTAGGCTTTGGCGAATGCATAAAGCATGGCCACCAGTTCTCCTAAGGTATGATCGAAATAGATCTTTCCGATTATGAAGATGCCGGGGATGACAAGGAATACCGTTGAATCCATCATGGGCCCAATACCGAGCTGCCACCTGTTCCAGTGCATAATCTTTTTGTAGAGGTTGTTGGCATGCTTTGTAAACATACCGGATTCATATTCTCCCCTGCAGAATCCCTTGATCACCTTGAGTAACAAGATAATTTCCTGGTAGCTTGATGTTACCTCGGCTGTGGCGTCTTGGACCCTGGTAGAGTGTTTCTTGACCTTACGGCCAAAAAGCCTGACCAGCACGACAATGATGGGCGTAATAGTGAAAATCATCAGGGTGAGTTTGAAATTCATCAAGAGCAGATACCCAACGAACACCAAGAGTGTTAAGGGTTGCTGCACGAGGCCAATAGTAATATTGCTTATAAACCCCTGCATTACGGTCAGGTCTGCTGTAGCCCTCGCAAGAAGCTCGCCACTCTTGCGTTTATGATAAAATGTTAAAGGCAGGGAGATAAACTTATTGGCCAGTTCAATCCGCAGTGTTCTAATGGCCCTGTTTGAGAAGGCTGCTCCGGCAAGATCACTGAAGTAAACGGTAATTGATTTGAAGAGCACTGAAAGGAATGCAATGGCACCAAGAAGCATGAGCAAGTGATTGGGGGTAATCTCTGTTATTAGGGTCAGCTCCGTTTTTTTGATTGAGAAGGGAAAGCTGAGTTGTAACCAGGGAATACTCCATCCGACAGGCTCACTTGCGGTTTTCATTCCTTCATCAACGAGCGGTTGAAGCAGGTATGCAGGTACGACGACAAACAGGGCTGATAGAGCACCCAGGACAACTGCCACCACTATCAGAGCACGGTGCCCCCTAATGTAGGGAGCAATATCATGGCCAAAAATTTTGTCAAACATGGAACTAAGCCGCATCAATGAGTCGAGAGATCACGATCCGTTGAACCTCACTGGTTCCTTCGCCAATTTCCAGGAGCTTGTGATCCCGATAGAATCTCTCAATATCGTATTCTTTCATCAAGCCGTAACCGCCGTGGAGTTGGACAGCATGGTCAACACACATGCCCATGACCTCAGAGCAATACAATTTGGCCATGGCAGCATGTTTTGCAAATGGTTTCTCATTATCTCTCAACCAGCAAGCCTTATACAGGAGCAAGCGAGCACACTCTATCTCCGTGGCCATATCGGCTAGTTTAAAGGCATTCACCTGAAATGTCGATATTGGCCTGCCAAACTGAACCCTCTCCTTGGCATATTTCAGGCCCATTTCAAAGGCACCTTGTGCCCCCCCTAAACCCATGGCAGCTATGGAGAGCCTTCCCCCATCCAGGGTTCCGAGCATCTGATGAAAACCATCCCCGATAGGGCCCAGAAGATTCTCTTTTGGTACCCTGACGTCGTCGAAATAGAGCTCACTGGTATTGGATGCTCGCCACATCAGCTTGCCGTGCATCTCCCTGGCCTCAAAGCCAGGGGTTCCTTTCTCCACTACGATACAGGTTAGTTCTGGCTTGCCATCTTTTCGTGTCCCTGTTTTGCACAGTGATACCGTACCAGCAGTGATATCAGTTGCCCCATTGGTAATAAAGATCTTGCTTCCATTTATTACCCATTCGTCTCCATCAAGAACAGCGGTTGTCTGTGTATTTCCAGCATCAGACCCGGCATTTGGCTCAGTCAGGCCAAAGGCCCAAAGGGTCTCGCCCCTGCATGCCTCTGGGAGGTATTTCCTTTTTTGTTCCTCATTTCCATAATAATAGATGGGCCCAGTACCCAGAGAATTACCAGCAGCAACGGTGGCAGCATGGGATCCATCGACCCTGGCAATTTCTTCAGTAGCAATGATGTAGGAGACATAATCCATTCCCTGGCCTTCGTACTCTTCAGATACGAACATACCAAAAAGGCCCAGCCCAGCCATGGCCGCCATGGTATCATAGGAGAATTCCTCTTTCTCATCCAGTTCCCTGGCTACGGGCTTTATCTCTTTTTCAGAAAAATCCCGTACAGATTTCCTCAATATCTCATGTTCCATTGATAATGAAAAATCCATATTTTCCCCTCTGTTTTTACATTATCTGTGAATAGTGACTGACAGAAGTCTTCTCGCAAGAATACTGAAGCCCTAAACATCAGTCAAGGCAAAATTTGTTTACCATTTATCACTTTTTCCCTAATTTTCCTATAGATAACCTGACTAGATTTCACATCACAAACGACCGTAACATCTGGCCCCAGGGGAGTCCACTGAAAGGGGTTGCTGTTTTTAAAAAGGGCTATGGTTGATGTTCCAAGCAGTCCTGCCAAATGAGTTATGCCGCTGTCGTGCCCAATGTAGAGGGAGGCATCTTTGAGCAAGGATAGGAGCATGTGCTGATCAGGAGATATGACCATCTCTACTGCCACCCCTTCGAGCTCTTTGGCAAACAGTTCATGCCATTCCTCCTCTGCCGGTCCCAAAAGCAAGACCCTCCTTTGAAATATTCCGAGATCTTTGTTTTTTATCAGCTCAATCCAAAACTCAGGGGGGCAATTCTTTTTTTTGCTTCCTGAACCTGGATGGAACACAATCATGCCTTCCGATCGGGGTGTTTTGTTCTTTTCAAACAGGCTTTTTTTTCGGGCCTCTTCAATTGCCGCCTCCGGATTAACAGGCAATCCAGACTCTTTGAGGCATGATGCCAAATATACAGCAACATGGATGCCTTCCTGCTTTGGTGGAAAGGGTGGATAGGTAAATACCGGGATATTTTTTAGACAGGCCTCTAATCGTTTTGCTACTTTCCGTGAAGGGTCACTGAGAAAGGAGATTACCGTGTCTACCTCGGGGAGGGGGAGGTCCTCACAATTTGGTTCTTCTGAAAATAGGGTGTGCCAACCCCCTTTTTCGTAATCAAGGCAGTGCGTTACAAAAGGTCTTAGAAAATCAATCCCCGGTTTTCTCCCCAACAGAGTTACCGCTACCCTTCCAGCTATGTGATGAAGAGCTGGAGTCAGTAAGAGGGTGTCACCCAGGGCGCTTGGACGGATAATTAAGGCTCTCAGAGTATCTTTCCCCATCTCTTGAAGGAATTTCATGACGATGCTCAATCTCGTTCACAAAACGCTTTCTACGAGTTTGTCAACATTTTTGGAAACGTTTACAACTAGCGAAGCTTCGCCTCCCCGGCCCGTACCGGCCAGGGACGGGCAAACCGACGAGTGGAGAAAAATCATATTCCATTAACTGAGACGAAGCGATGTTGGTTTCGTCTAAGGTTATACGGTTGCGCTGCTGGTTTCGTATGACGTTAACCGTTAACCGTTTCGAGCTGCGCAACCGCAACCGTTCTACGATCCCAATAATCCTTTGCGCGGTAGTGGTATTACAAAAACTTGACATAAAATTTAAGATCTTAGTTTATGTAGACATCTAAAATGTCCCTATCCAGAGCGCGATGGCGAGATCTTTGTTTTTGTTGGTAATGCTTTGTTTTTTTTGCTCCGCAAAGTAATGAACCGTGTCTCCCTCTGCCAGATGAATCGTGCGTTCACCGTGAACAAGTTCCAACGAGCCTTTGAGTATGCATAACACCTCCTGCCCGTTCTTGATGTTTTTCCGCACCGGAATCAGTTTTCCTGGTTCAATAACCAGGATAGCACTGTCTATAACCTTTCTATTCTCCGGAGGGAAGAAACGCCGGGTTATGAATCCTGTGTGCGGGAGATCGATATCGCCCCACTCGGACTTGCGTATCAAAACCAGTTTTTCTTGGTTGCTTGCCTGGTTCAGAAGATCACCGGCCTTTACTCCAATTGCATTGCAAATTTTAGAAAGCGTATCCACAGAGGGTGAATTTACATCATTCTCAACTTGGCTCAGGAAACCCTCAGAGATTCCTGCTTTTTCTGCTACCGTCTTCAATGTGAGTTTTTTTTCTTTACGATATCTGCGGATCAATGAACCTAGATTCATGGAGGAAGCCTCCTATTCAGGGATTAAAATAATGCTATTCAGAGAAAAAATGATTTAATAAAAATTTGACATTAATTAATATTTAGTATATAAAAATATTAACTAACTTGTCAAGTTCCTTGAATCGATATTCGGTCATTTTTTTGGATAGCAACACTCGGTAGAAACCGGGAGACTGTTTTCTGGGTTAGCTCTCCCGCAGGTGCCTAAATGTCTTCATGGCTAAAAATGTTAACATTTATGTCAAGCCCGCCCTGGTGCGGTGTGATCATAACAAGCTGTTACCCCTTTAAGACTAAGGGAATGGGAGCTATAGAATTCAACCCTTGCATGCCAGGTCTGGGCCAGAGTTTTTGTAACATCACTAAGGTGCAAAGGATAATTGGGATCGTAGAACGGTTGCGGTTGCGCAGCTCGAAACGGTTCACGGTAAACGTCATACGAAACCAGCAGCGCAACCGTATAACTTTAGACGAAACCAACATCGCTTCGAGTCAAATAATGGAATATGTTTTTTCTTTACTCATCGGTTTGAGGTGGAGCTTCGCTAGAACCTTTTCGGCGCATTTTATGGCTCATATGGGGTTTATGGCGAGCGAAATGCGGAGTACGGAGGAACATTTTAAAAAATCGGCAAATCCCTAATTCCGGTTGAAAGGAGGTTTCTTATGAAAGGGCCAATACGGTTGGTAAGATCCGGTACTATTTCGGAATATCAAAACATGGGACCAATTTATGAATGGTCGGAGGGCAACGCATATCTCATGATTGACCGGGTCACCTTCAAGGGAACGCTGGGCATTGTTCTCTGCTATTATAATCCGCCGGTTCATCAGGTAGGTAACCCGGGGTTGGATGCCTATTTAGAGGGCTTGAATATGGTTTTTGAGCAAAGGGATGATCTTGAATTTCTTATCCTTAGTGGGGCCAATGATCCAGTCCATGCTGGTGGCGACCTTAAGGAAAGCCTTACCAGACTGGATAAGACCCTCGAGATGAAAAGGGAAAAGGAGGCGAGTGGGGCTTCAGAAGAGGAGATAGACCAACTCTTTGACTGGGCAGATGACCGATTGAAAAAAGGGATTGCCTTGCATGGGCTTATTAGAAAAATCGCCGGCCATTTGAGGGTAGTTGCTGTGTGCGGGGGGGGGACACGGTTTGGCGGTTCAGCAGAGATTCCTTTGATGGCCGATGTGTTAGTGGGGGATTCCCGGAGCGGTATGTGTTTTAGTGAGACCACTATTGGTCTGCTTCCCGGTTGGTCAGGAATAGCCAGAACATTGATCAAGGCTGGCATTACCAATGCAGAATATATGGCCATGACAGCAAAGGAGATCAAGTCTACGCAGTTAAAGGACATTGGAACCTACAATGTAGTTGTGGATATACCTTTCCCCTTTCCAAAGAGGCAGAAAACCGATGATCCAGAGGCTGATAAGGCACGGTATCAGGAAGAGTTAGAGGCCCATAATGAGAGGACTGGGCTCCTTTTACTTCCGAAGGCACTGGAACTTGCAGTGTGCCCAGAAGGAGAGATCCCGAAGGTAGACGAAAAACAGAGAGGTACCCTGGCTACCAAAGAGGAGATCTCTCAGGAGATAGCCAGAAGAAAGAATCCGGAGAATTATTCTCATCTGTGGGGACAGCCGTTAAGAGAGGCAAAGGAGGAGATTGCCAAGGTTGGAAGACCTCTGGCACCACAGTCAATCGAGGCCTTGACCGGTCTCCTCGAGAGCTACGAGCCATCTGAATTTGATGAACATGAATTTGTTGAAAGAGAGATGAAGGCGGATGCGAGACTTTACAGGGATCCACGATTCCGGGCAGGTCTGATAGGAACACTTGAGCAAAAGGTAACCGATTATAGGGGGTAGGCAAGGATGAGACATTATTTTGAAAAAATGACTCCCATAGGGAGAGAGCTTGGCGAAAGCGAGAGAGAACAGGGAGCAACCAATGCTGTTGAGATTGCAACGGTTCAGAAGGAGGTAGCTCAGGCCATAGAGAAAAGAAAAGAGACAGGTATCCCGATCGAAAGGGTCCACAAGCGTGGAGAAAAGACAGCCTGGGAAAGGATTGAGCTCTTAGTAGATCCTGGTACCTTTTTACCATTAAATAGCCTGTATGATCCCGAGTTCAATCAGGAAGGAACAACCGGGGTTATTACTGGCCTGGGAAAGATATCAGGGAGATACGCCTCAATTATTGCCTCAGACAATAAGGTTCTGGCTGGGGCCTGGATCCCAGGGCAGCGGGAGCATGTGTTTCGGGCCCAGGATATTGCAGAACGATTGCGTATTCCCCTTGTCTGGGTGCTTAACTGCAGTGGCGTAAAGCTCACGGAACAGGAAAAGGTATACGCTGGCAGGAGGTCTGGCGGAAGAACATTTTTTAGGCACAGTGAGCTAATTCAAAAAGGAATACCAGTAATTGTGGGTATGTACGGCACCAATCCAGCCGGTGGTGGATACCATGCAATCAGCCCGGCAATCATCTTCGCCCATGAGAAGTCAAATATGGCCGTAGGGGGAGGAGGTATTGTGAGTGGTATGTCTCCCAAGGGAGGATTTGATCTGGAGGGTGCAGAGACGATCATAGAGGCAACCAAAAGGTTCAAGCAGGTGCCCCCTGGAGGTGCGGGGATTCACTACGATGAAACCGGCTTTATGAGGGAGACATTCGACACCGAGGAAGGCGTTCTTGGTGCTTTAAAGGAATGTATGGCAGGCATGCCCCTTTATGATCCCTCAAGTTACAGGGTAGCAGAACCTGCTGACCCGATTTATCCTGCAGATGATCTTAACTACATTGTGCCCTTTAATCAAAAAAGGACCTATAGCATTGAACAGGTGCTGGCACGGGTGTTTGATGGAAGCGAGCATATGGAATACAGACCGGACTATGGCCCTGAAGTCTACTGTGGATTGGCCAAGATAGACGGTTTCCCGATTGGAGTTATCGCGAATCGGCAAGGATTTTTGGGCACGGGTTATCCCCAATATGCTGAGAATCAATATCTGGGTATCGGGGGTAAGCTTTACCGGGAAGGCCTCATAAAGATGAATGAGTTGGTTATGTTCTGCGGTAGGGACAGGATACCCATGATCTGGTTTCAAGATACCTCAGGTATTGATGTGGGGGATATCGCTGAAAAGGCAGAGCTCCTCGGCTTAGGACAGTCGCTCATTTATTCTATCGAGAGTTCAGAGGTTCCTATGATGTGCGTGGTATTGCGAAAAGGTACGGCTGCGGCCCACTACATCATGGGAGGACCTCAGGCAAACAGAAACAATGCCTTTACCTTGGGTGTGCCTACCACCGAAATCTATGTTATGCACGGAGAAACTGCCGCAGTTGCTGCCTTTGCAAGGAGACTAGTTAAGGAAAAGGATGCAGGCAACCCTCTTGAGCCGG
>Ga0209978_10000118_pt1 | contig 23889 bp, 28 predicted proteins | sample BentaG_FD_182805 | JGI IMG/M metagenome (GOLD analysis project Ga0209978, IMG submission 182805) | Deep subsurface microbial communities from South Atlantic Ocean to uncover new lineages of life (NeLLi) - Benguela_00093 metaG (SPAdes)... | ecosystem: Environmental > Aquatic > Marine > Oceanic >... | reverse complement strand
GCAAAATACTACAAGGCGAGCTTTCCAGCTTTCGGAGTGGAATTGCCTTTCGGTGGTCAAAAGCAAAAAATGATTTTACCCTCTTTTATCGACAGAAAAACATCTTTATTCTTACATCCTATTCTGAAAGATGGTCTCTTCGATGGCAAAATTGTGGTAGGGAGCCCTGATCCTCACGGGGCCTTCAAAACAAGTGCTCGTGATGGCCACTATGCATCCTATCTGACATTTTTTCTCGGGCGATATGCAGAGCTACCAGAAGAGTTTGCCATAAAGCTGGATGTAGATGTAAAGGCTGAAAAAGAGGAAAAAAACAACCTGATTCTAGTAGGTGGTCCAGGCACCAATCTTATTACCCAAGAAATTAACGATCATCTTCCACTAAGGTTTAATATGACGCCTTCAGAGCATGGTTTTCTTTTCGGTGGTCTAGTTAGTCAAAAGACTAAGAATGTGTATACTGCTGACACCGTGGGGCTAATTGCGAAGATAGTAAACCCGTGGGCTAAAGACAAGAGAGTTATAGTTTTTGCAGGCAACAAAGCTGTAGGTACTAAGGCATGTGTCCTCGCATTTGCGAAGTTTTGGAAACAAACATTAAAGAATTATCAAGGTGAAGACAATTTTGGCGTGATTATTCAAGGTTTTGATTTGGACGGCGATGGGAAAGTCGACTCAGTAGAAGTACTCGAATAGCGGCGTGTGTAATAAAAGCATGAAAGAAATAATCATAAGAAAAATGGGGAAAAGCGACTTAGAAATCGTTTCTGAACTAGCAATGCTGGCTAACCCCTTCGCCGAGAAGGCAAGGTATAAAAAGCATATTGAAGAAGAACTAGAAGTCAAGCCTGAGCTAGCTTTTGTAGCAGTCAAGGACAACAAAGTTGTAGGTTACGTGATGGGCGACGAAAACAATGGTCATGGTGTACTAGAAGACATAGCCATAGATGTAGCTCACCAACATCAAGGCATCGGAACACTGCTTTTAGAAACCGAGCTCAAAGCGCTAAAAAGCAGTCAAACAAAAATCATTGTGGCAGAAGTACATTACAAATGTGCCTCTGCAATTCCCTTCTATTACAAACACGGATTTAGAATATCCGGCATCGGGCGCAACTTCTTTGGTATGGGCCATGACGCCATAATACTTGAACTCATATTATCAAAGACGAACAGCCATGAAAGCAGTTGAGGCCATAATTGCACGCGGCCATGAAAAAATTCTTGCCACAAACAAGAGCACGTTCGAAATTACAAAGGACACTTATCTAACCAAACGAGGCGATTGCATAATCGCTGTGGGAGCGGGCAAAGGAATAAAAGATTTGAGTGATGAATTCAAGAAGATTCTGAGGAAAAAAGATGCTAAACTGACAGTTGTAATTCAAGTTGGCGGCGAAAAGGAAGTAGTTGTAGCTCGGGGAAACTCAAGACTTACATTTAATCATCCCACTGATCTGGTTGTACGTAAAAGCAACTATATCTGCGAAAGGACGCTTGCAATAAAGGCTAACAAAGCAGCCTTAGATTTCTCAAGGTCTTTCGTGACAAAGCTAAGAAACTCTCAACAGGAAATCGACGTGATGTTAACTGTTGAGGACGCCACATGATTTTTTCCTACGATCCACTCAACTGCTCTGCTGTTTCGATAAATCGAATTTAGCGATGCCGCAAGTTGGAGTAGTCGTCAAATTCGTGATAACACGTAATATTTCTTTCCAGTAATTTTCACAAGTCACATCTTTCTTACACAGATATTTCAGATTTTGAATAAGGTTTCAAACTTCATAACTCTTATCATAAAACTGAGTGTCTTCTATGATGATTTGCAATGAGTCAAAAGGAATTGTTTTTGAAAGAAGTTGTTAAGAAAGTTGGAGATAGAGTGGGTGATCAGTCTACAACTGAGAAAGTGGAGCATTTCGCAAAACATGGCACTTTATTCTTGTTTTTCGAAGTCTTAAATCTAAGAAAAGAAATAGAGAGATTAAAGAAAGAAGTGAAGACAAAAAAATAGCCCTTCCTTGAAAGCTCGCCGATATTTCGGAGACCTCGATGTTTCCCTTCTAGACACCCACGCCAACCATCACATATGGACATTACCGGCAAGGCTCAAGCAATGGTAGATTAAAGGGTGGGAGGTGGTGGAGGCGGTGGAATTTCTCTGGCAACCATTGCATAATAAAGGTAAGTAATCGCAATTGGATAAATTGGGCTTACAAAGGCGGATATTACGTTTGTGATAAGGGGACTAATGACTGGATAGCTAGTGTTGAATGGCATTGCTAACATCATTGCGACACCGGTGACGATGCCAACAATTATGCATAGGACCAGTAGGAGAGCAAAGATTTTCAGCCAACTCACAATTCTAAGCAGAACTCTCAGAGACCTAATACGTCAAGAAGCAGCGGGCCAAATGCGCACTGTGGATGGCGAGCCCGACGGGAATTGAACCCGCGACCTACGGATTAAGAGTCCGCCGCTCTAGCCTTGCTGAGCTACGGGCCCACAAGTTCTACAATCCTTTTGTAGCATAGCTACCCTAATATTTTTCGTTATTGCACATAAGCTAGTGGTGACTTAAATGGGTGAGCTTGTGTTTGTTGGCTTGGGATTACACGACGAAAACGATGTTTCACTACGTGGTCTAGAAGAGGTGAGAAAGGCAGATTTTGTCTTCGTAGAATTATACACCAACCTAATGAAGGGGCTGAATATTGAGAAACTGGAAAATCTTACGGGGAAGAAGATTGTTGTGGTGAATAGGAAAATGCTTGAAGAGGAAAATGGGCGGCAGATTCTTGCTGTGGCAAAGAAAGGCAGAACGGTTTTTCTTGTGCCTGGGGACCCGCTGATTGCCACCACACATGTGAATTTACGGATAAAAGCAAAAAAATTGGGAATTAAAACGCACCTAGTCCATGGCGCTTCTATAGTCTCCGCAGCAATAGGGATGTCAGGCTTGCAGAACTACAAGTTTGGGAGAAGCGTAACAATCCCCTTTACCGACGGCTGCATTGTTTCAGAAACGCCCTACAACGTGGTGAAAACGAACCTAGAGGCAGGATTACATACACTTTGCTTCCTAGACGTCAGAGCAGAGGAAAAGCGATTTATGACTATAAATGAGGCGCTGGAAACGCTTCTGGTAACAGAGAAAAGAAGGAGAGAGTCAATAATTACATACCGTACATTAGTTGTGGGTATAGCAAGAGCCGGTTCCATTAACCCGGTTGTTAAAGCCTGTCTACTCGGCGAAGCATTAGATTATGATTTCGGCGGTCCTCCTCACACACTCGTTTTCCCAGGAAAACTTCATTTTGTAGAGGCAGAAGCTCTCATTGAGCTCACAAATGCACCTGAAAGCGTAAAGAAGCTGATTAAATGACTATTGAAGGGTTAGTTGAAAAATATTTAAGAAACACTCAGCAAGTTTTCAAACAAATAAAAGAAGGAAGTTTCCATAAAGGAGGGGGCGAAAAGGTTTTGGATTATGCGAAGAGATACTTGGAGGATGCGCTATATTATCGTGACCAAAAAAGATTTGAGACCGCTCTCGCCTCGGTGGCGTATTGTGAAGGCTTGCTCGAAGCGTTAAGATTACTAGAAATGGTGGAGTTTCAATGGCCAATAGAAAACAAGTAGAAAAGAAGCGCCCTATAGTTCTAACTGCAGGCGTGTTCGACTTGCTTCATCTTGGGCATGTTAAGTTCTTAGAAGAAGCAAAAAAGATGGGTGGAAAAAACGCGGAGCTAATTGTCATTGTTGCAAGAGACAAGACTGTAAAAAATAGGAAAGGCGAGAAACCAGTAATGTCTGAGAACCAACGTCGAGCGTTGGTGGAATCCTTAGAGGTTGTGGATGAAGCGATTCTAGGGTACGAAAAATTTAGCATAGACAAGGTTGTTGAAAAGATAAAGCCAGACATTATCGCTTTGGGACATGACCAGAAAGGTATTGGAGAAATTGTGAGAAAGGCTATTGTGAATAAAGGCCTTGAAATAAAGGTTGTAAAAATTGGCAAGTTCAGTGAAGACGAGCTTAACAGCAGCTCTGAAATCAAGAGAAAAATAATTCAACTGTACAAACGTAGGTCCTAGACTGTTGTTCCAGCCAGCGTAATCATCGCCAGAAAAGCCTTGTAAACTTCTATCATATCTTCTGAGCTAAAAGAGATAGTTCTGCCATTGATATGCTTTGAACCTGGCACTAAGGCTGCCATTTCAGCCATTCCCGGATTGATGAATGCAACTTGAAGATTTATCGGCGGCTTTATCTTGAAAAGTGTGAGGTTGCCAATTTGTTTCAAAGCTTTAATTGCGCCTTTCTTTATTAGCTGTCTGGCTTTGACTGGACTGAGACAACGGGCAGCGGTTCTTCCCACAGCTTTCTTGACAACTACAGTTTCAACTTTTCCGAGGAATGTGTGTGCTTCTTCTATCAGTTTTTGGTCTCCAGTGACTAAGGCAATGGGCACACCATAATACCCTGCTATTGCAGCGTTGATGCCAGTTTCGCCCATTAGTCTATCATTTATGGATATGTTGTATACTACCCGGCTGCTGTATGTATGTTCAAGAATGCTTGGATAGGCGCCTCGCATTCCATGATAGCCTATGAAAAATATAGCGTTGAACGACGCGTCGAGGCCTTCCATCATAAACATGGGTTTAGGTGAGCCAGTTATGAGTTCTGCGTCTTCGTGGAGTTCTTCTGGGATTATATTTTTCATAGTGCCGTGAGAATCGTTGACTACTATCTTTCTGGCTCCGGCTTCAAAAGCGCCTTCAACGGCGGCGTTTACTTCCTCGGTCATAAGTTTTCGGGCACGTTCATGCTCTTTTCCGCTTCGGAGTACATGTTCGGCATGTGTTATTCCTGAAATTCCTTCCATGTCCGCTGAAATGAAAACCTTCATTGTAGACCGCTTCTTATTTACATTTTAATAAATAAAAGATTTCATTACGTACTTGCGCATTTAGAACTAGGAATAGAGAAGGCGTTTGATTGAGAAGTACGACTTGTAGGTTTTCGCCAACGTTCATCTTGGTAGCTGTCAACGTGGCAGTTTACATTTATACATCTTTAATAGGAAATGACTTTATTCGCGCTTCAAGCAGTGTCTTGGCGATATATGGTCAATACAATTATGCAGTTCTCCATTATGGTTGGTGGTGGCAGCTAATTACGTCCATGTTCGTCCACGTAAGCATAGTTCACATTTTCAGCAACATGTTCTTTTTGTTGATATTCGGGTTAAGAGCGGAAGAACTTTTCACTGACACTGAGTACTATCTTGTTTATTTGATGTCGGGACTTGCAGGTAACCTTCTAAGCCTGCTTTTGCCTCCATTAACTATATCTGCTGGAGCGTCTGGCGCCATCTTCGGCTTATTCGGCGCTGTCATAATATATATGAGAAAGATGGTTGAACGCTCTATAGTGAGCGCTCTGGTTTTCGTCTTCATGTTCCTCATCATTACTATGTCCACAAGCACAAACATATTCGCTCATTTCGGCGGACTTGTTGCAGGATTAGGAATTGGATATTACCTAGCGAAAAGTCGGAAAATCTATTTGGCTTATAGAATGGGCCATTAGGGCATCGTGAAGACTTCAAACTTCACCTTCTGGCCGTCCTTGATTTTAAGCTGATTACGTAAGTATTGAGGCGCAATGATTTCCAGTACAGATGAGTCGTAGTGAGTTCGAAGGGCAAATATTAAGGCGCCTTTCGCCTTGTTATTTATAAGAGTTGGGTAACATTTGACTGGGCCAAAGGTCCGCGACTCATCTTCGAAGCCTTTAATTTCCACAGCTGGGTAGCCTTCTAACTCCTGTCTGGTTTTCATGTCATAGTCGGAGGTTAGTTTAACGTTTAAAGTACCGGGATAAGGGGCAAATCCAAGTTTTTCAATGAACTGCTTCTTGTAGCCATCCTGCCTGATGTAGTAGGCACCTTCGCCTAGACCGCTAAACACCACCCCTTCCAGTGTTACCGAAAGAGGGTGAGCAGCTTCTACAATGACTTTCAACTTCGAGTGTAGATTATTCAACTGCGCCTTCCCCAAATCGGTCAGCCTAATTAGGCAACCTTCAGGCGTGATTGACCGGTTGATCCAGCCTAGGTTATCGAGTTCTATTAGGTGGCGAGAGGCTGTCTGTTGGGAAATCCCGACCTTTTCCGCCATATGTTGGGTAGAGACCTTCACAGTTCTGTGGTAAGCTCCTATCTCAGCAAGTTTGTATAGCATAAATTGCTGTCTCCACGATTGTGGGTTGGAGTGGGAAATACTCATTTTTGTACGCCTTACTCGAAAAAGAGAGGCTACTCGCCTATAAAAATAACGTAAATTCGGAAGTTCACCACCGGATTCGATGGGTGACGTCTGCGACCTAAGAATAAACCTTCCTAAAGTTCAAAGCTCTGTCACAAATTAGATCTGACCTTAATATCCAAGACATGTGCGACATCCATCTATACTTAACAATTAGACAAGAAAAAACCCTTTGTCCCCATTTTTAAGAGCGCCTCGAGTATAGATTCTTGAACTACGATGATCTAAAAGATATGTAAAAAATGTTACAGATTGAAAAGAAAGATGAGATGATGGAAAGAAAAATTTGGATTATGGTTAAAGCGGTTTTGTTTGATAAAAGGGTGGTTTTGCCAGGCTTTTTGCTTTTGGCAATTGTCTTTATGGATTTTCTCTTTCTAAACCGAAATTTTTCCGGAGCTTGACATACCTGAACACTTTCTATTTGGCTTCGTGTTGTCAGAATCCGCAAGCAAGTTGGCAAACGTTCTGGGCTTGGATAAGCATCTAAAGAGCAAGTTCGATGAAGAAAACCTGCATTACACAGACCTACTAATCCGACTACTTGGATTCCTACTTGTTGGCGGTTTATTATGGGAGTTGAGTGAACGATTTCTTTTTCCCATGTTTGAGGTCCCGTACAACCCGTTCTTTAAGTTGCCAATCACATTGCATAACATTGATGGTGCAGTTGACGTGGCCGCTGGAACTTTAGGATGTATAATGGCTTGGTGCACAAAGAGATTCTAATGTGAGAGCTTGGTCTGAGTCCTTTAAGATTTATTTTCAAGCTTCTTTATTGAGAATCGGCACATTATATTTGTTGAATGCTATTTGTATCGGTTTCTATCTGGTCACTGTGGATGCCGGCCATCTGTCTATAAACTTCTAGAAAATTTTTAGCGAATGCATCAGCTAGTTTTTCGGTGCCTCTATGTTTTTCTCCTTGAGTGCGTAAGTGATGATAGAATTCGTGGAGTACAACATGTGGGTTATAAAGAGCATCTTGGTTTGAGAAGTATATTGTCTTCTTTCTAACAATATAACAACCCCGATTTTTCGCGTGGCCCTTCGGCATGCCGATTCTCACTTTAGGAATTTCAACATTATAGTACTTGCTAAGCTGCTCTAATGCTTCTTCTGGTTTTTTGGATAAGATTAAGTAGACTATTCTCGCTTTAAATGGAAAATGGATTTTCAATATGCGACCGCCGTATCATGTTCTAGTGTGAAGGTCTTTACCGCAGTGGTAGCACCTCTTTCTAAATGCTCCGAAAGACAGGGATTTACCGCAATATGGACAGCGGAACTTCTCCTTAGACTTCTTTAGCCAATCCTCAACCTCGCCCGCTTCAATTCTCGATAGATTAGCTCTCAAGTCTACTCCGTCTTCTTTTAAGTATGCTTCCGAGAACTTCTCGAATTTTTCGCAATCATGCTCCTTATAGTCGAGGCATTCATAGCAAAACTTGAATCCTTTCGCGTTTAAGCATTGGAGGATTTTGCAATCGGTGCCCCAGCATTCAGGAGTCAAAACCTGGCAGCCTTCGCATCGCACTTTCTCTGAAGGGCACTTAAAAAAAGCTGCTACTCGTTGACGATACTTCCCACCGTCTTTATGAGCTCTATAAATCTCACAAGCACCACAATAAAGACCACATCTTCCGACAAGACCAGTGTTAATCAAGGCGAGAACTCCTTTTCAATGCTTAAAGGAGTCTTCCCTATTCTATGTTTTGGCAGACTGCCATTTACATCATTAGGGTTATATACTTGATTCGTTTTTATGCTTCAGCAGGGGAGCTGGGAACGTTACCCGGCTGAGAAGATGGGTGAAGCTCATCGACCCTATGAACCTGACCCAGGTAATACTGGCGGAGGGAAAGAAGTTGAGTGAAAGTAAGACTATATTTCAAACAAAGATAATCGCTGAAATAGTTGCTTTTGTTGCAGTTTCAACTGCCCTAAGTTACGTAAAGGTATTCAGTCTACCACAAGGAGGCTCGGTAACAGCCGGTTCAATGGTGCCTATTATATGGCTGTCATTGAGAAGAGGCCCAAAAATGGGTATATTTGCCGGTGCACTCTATGGACTCGTTCAGTTAGTAGTCGAACCTTTTGTCTATCATCCAATGCAGGCGTTGCTCGATTATCCAATAGCCTTTGGAGCCCTCGGACTCACTGGCTTCTTTCAAAGGCGCCCATCTTTGGGCAAAGGGACAACTATTACCATAGACCGGTTAATCACAGTGTTGCTTTGCGTTATTACTTTCTTCCTTTTCAGCTACGAGCTGACGCAATATAAGCTAAGGGAGACTTTGTTCTTTTCTTGGATTTTTGCGTTTAGTTTCATCTTTCTATTGTGGCTAGAAGACAAAATACGAACCAATAGAAAAGGGGAACAGCAAAGAAATGTTACTCCAGCGCTTATTGGAGCAACTATAGGAATCTTTGGTAGGTTCTTGGCACATTTTGTTTCTGGAATAGTTTTTTTTGGCTCTTATGCTCCTGAGGGAATGAGCCCCATTATTTACTCTGCCATCTATAACGGCGCCTACATAGTACCAGAGCTTCTCGTTAGTGCTTATTTCATATATTTGCTTGCCAAAAGCGGCATGATAGGAATATATAAATGAACAGAAAGCGGTAAGCGTAGTGAAACTCAAAACTGGAATCAAAGGGCTTGACGAGTTAATAGGCGGCGGAATCGAGTCTGGTTCGCGAAACATTCTTTATGGGCCTGTGGGGGCTGGAAAAACCGTTTTTGCCATGCAGTTTCTTTGGCAAGGACTGCAAGAAGGGGAAACCGTAGCTTTCGACGTTATGGACAAGCCATTTCCACGTCTGAGAGCCTACTTCAAGTCTTTTGGATGGAACATTGAACCCTACGAGAAGGCAGGAAAACTGATCGCCATACAAGCCTTTCCCCATTTTGAACCTTACCCAAAAGACCCAAGAGTAATTTACTTCGGTCTAGACAACTTTGAAGAAATGAAACGTATCGATAACTTGCTTTCAGAAAAAAAGGTGACAAGGTTTGCGGCTGGAGATTTCAGTGAACAACTCTTTTCCCTATACGATTTGAAGTACATGGAGCCTGTGGAAGATTGGACCATCAACTGGTGCCACTTCGACAACATTGTCAACATAGACATAATGACCGCGGCTACACAGAAAGACGTTGCAACTCAGCGGGCAACCGATCTCGACTTGAACAAAGCCCACAACATTTTCTTTTTCAGGTTTAATGAAGAAAAATGTCGCAGAGAACTGCGCATAGTGAAGATAGAAGGCTGCAACCACCCGTTAGGATGGTTGCCTTTCAAAATAACCAGTAAAGGCGTTGAAGTATTGAAAATATAGCTCCTTTGGGCATGATTGAAGTGGGAAAGCTCCATACTAACGAGCTTAGAAAACTGCTTAAATGCATAAAGAAACACCCAAAAACCATAATTCCGCCCGCGCCTGGCTTCGACTCAGGCGTTCATACAATAAACGAAAACGAATATCTCGTGGTTTCCACAGACCCCTGCATTGGCGTACCGGAGAAATGGTTTGGCTGGCTACTTATACACTATGCGGCATCAGATGTAGCCTTGTTCGGCGCGAAGCCAGAATTTTGCACAATAACGCTGGCAGGTCCCCCGTCAATGAAAGCGAACACTTTCATAAGAGTTATGAAGCAAGTCTGTGCGGCAGCAGAGGAGCTTAGCATGACAATTGTAACTGGACACACGGGAACCTATGATGGGCTTTCAACCCTTGTTGGAGCGTGCACTGCTTATGGTGTAGTTCACAAAGATAAGCTGATTACTCCAGGAGGCGCCAAAGCTGGAGACCATATACTTTGCACTAAGCAAATTGGCCTCGAAACAGTTGTCAACTTCGCTCTCATACACAGAGCCCTGGCAGAGAAACTCTTCACTACCGCTCGAACCCGAGCGCTTCAAAACCTAGTAAACAAGCAAACATGCGTCAAAGAGGCATCTCTTCTTGCTGATCTCGGAGGAGTTCACGCTATGCATGATACCACTGAAGGAGGGCTGGTAGCAGCTTTGAACGAAATGGCTGAAAATTCAAATCTCGGCTTTACTGTGGATTTGGATAAGTTTCCAATTTTGGAAGAGGCACAGATTCTTCGGAAGTACTTTGATTTTTCGCAAAGAGAGCTTCTCTCAATCTCTTCTACTGGCACTCTTCTAGCTGCAGTCGACCCTGAGAGAAGAGATCGAGCGCTTCGGGAATTGCAGAAACAGGGTATAGAAGCTAGTTTGATAGGTACTTTCACGAAGAATAGAAAGCGGGTGATGCGGCAGATGAGAAAGAAAGTGGATTTTCCTGAAGAGGCTGAGGATCCTTATGCTAAGATAATGTTGTGATGACTTGCTGTATTGCTGATTCATATTTGGTTTTCATAATTCTTTTCTTCTCAAGATTCCTACTAGAACACGGTAGCTAAGAGTATGAGGAGCCTTCTTGCTGTTCTTTGCGTTCTCCTTGCTTTCGTCTTAGCGTGTGGCTTTGCCATTGCATATTCTGAGACTATAGAACTGCCAGGAGGAAAAAGCGAAATTAGGACTGTAAACCTGAACGAGGGAAACGAATTTTCTGGGCAAGTAATTGTATTGGGCAACGCAATTAACTTCTCTGTTTCCGATCCCGATGGTATGATAATCCTGAACTACACAATTGCGAACCCAACAAACTTTCGATTTACCGCCGCAAAAACAGGCACATACAGCTTCCACTTTGAAAACCGGTTCTCAGAAGAAATCAAATCCGTAACTCTCAACTACAACGTGCAACATTACATTTTTGGTTTTCCTCAAGAGTATATTCTCCTTTTTATTATAGTGGGCCTTGCTATTGTCGGCGTTGTGGTCTTCGTCGCGATATCACCGAAGCCCTAAAACTGTAATACTCCAAAAGATTAAAGAAGGAAAACACCGATTTTTCACTTCAGACAAGTTGAAGGATCCATGGACAAGACAGAAGAAAACCGAAAGCGGTTAGACAATGCCCAAGGATACAACGAAGTCTGGGAAATAGTAAAAGACAACGCGAAGGCTGTTTTGAAGCAACAAAGGCGAGGAATGATGCTTTTCCTCGATGACATGCCTCTCAGGCTTGGGGCATACCATCCGTTAGGAACAAACAACATAGTTTTAAACCGTGTTCTTGTCCAAATAGTTGAATCAACCACGAAGTCTAGAAAGCTGTTAAACGCTTTCGTCTATACACTACTACTTCATGAGTACCTTCACGCCTTAGGGTACATCCCGGAAGCTGAAGTGCGACCCCTCGTTTATAGGGTTTCTAAAGCGTGCTTCGGTGAGGAACATGTTGCCACGCAGCTGGCGAAGTCAGGTCCTTGGTCTCTACTGCGGGGGGTCCCGTTGGATGCTTTGAAGGCACCAAGACGTGTGATGGAAATTGTGAAAGATTTTGAAAAGACGAACCAGAAATACATAGTTTAGTCGCAATTTCCCGGGTTTGCAGCTTAAAATCGTGAAACGAGGCTCGCTGAGCCGTTAAATCTACCCAAAATCTTAAAAACGAATCAGCCAATCAAGTGTTTGGATTATGGAGAGAACAGGCTTGGTTTACTGTACTAAATGTGGAGCCAAAAACGAGGACGATGCCAAGGTCTGCGCGGATTGTGGTGCACCACTGCAAGTATCTCGTCCGGAAAAAAAGTATCGCTCGGACGATGAATGTTTTGGGTCGCGTGAACGCCATCATGTTGAAGATGAATGTTTTGGGTTGCCTCACGGGGGGGCTATAGCGGGGATAATCTTTGGAGTTATGATTGTCTTCTTTGGGCTGGCGATCTTGTTAGGGCTTGCTAATGTATGGAGTTACTTGTGGCCACTCATAATAGTTATTGTTGGCATACTGCTTATCGTTGGCGCGCTCTACGGAATGCGGCGCAGACACTAGTCATTTTCCACGCTTTTTCTACCGCAAATTCCGCATTCTTCAATGGGACAAGCATCGCAAATTTCTTTGTGGTCGAGTTGAGAAAGCAGTATTCTAGTATAGAGCCAAAAAATGCTTAAGGCAATCAGATAAAAATCGACAATGACATTCTGAGTTATTGCGTCGACTTCAACAAGAAGCAGAAACATACCAAAGATAAAGAAAGTATTCACTGAGAGGTGAATAGAGCTTTTGCCCCAGTTAAACAGGTGATACTGAAGCAGCCCACATGAAACTCCTATGAGACCGATCCAAAAAACCAGGCAATGGTTCAACCAAATTGGTAGATTGGTAAAGAAGTACAATGCAACTCCAAGGAGAGAAAGAAGAGCGCCTAAAATCAATCCCACGCAACCAGCGCAAAAAACTCTATTGCCCACTCGAAATACGTGAGCACCAAAGTTTCCGCAATTAGGGTGATGCCCACGAAATGCGTATTTTTCCAGCGAACCAGCTGATTCGTGAGCAAACCCTTCCTGCTTTATCTTTCTAAAATGGAACATTTTTGAGCATTTTGAAGGAAATGCGCCAGCAAGAATTCCTAGGACGCAGACAATGCTGAAAACAGTACCGACTAGGGGTTTTCGCCAAGAAACTTCGTTTTGTGTTGTTGGCGCCAAGTTTACAAATACGGCGATGAGAATTAGTCCTAAAAAGGAGAATGTGAGGAAAAATATTATGGCAAAGTTGCGGTGTGTTCTCAAAACAGGTCCCTTAACGCTTTCAAAAGACCTTGGCTTGCAAGGTATCTGTAGGTTTTTCTTTTCAGCTTGTTTGGGGAGAAGAGTCCTTTGAACCGTCTGCCCACGGACCCGTAGAAGCTGCGGTAGCATTTGTACAGTTCTTCTTGTACCTCCTTTCTGGACAAGGTTTCGGTAGGCATTATTGCGTGAGCCATGTCATAGTTTGCCCAGTTCGTGTCTTCTATCCACCCGTTTTGTTTAGCAGTTTCGTAAAGTTCGGTTCCGGGAAACGGTGTTAGAATCATGAAGATTGCCAGATCTGGGTCAATGTGGTTTACGAATTCTCTCAGCTTGGCTATCGATTCAGCCGAGTCTGTTCGTTCCCCTATGATGAGGGTGGCTTGGGCGAAGATGTCGTTTTCTTTTAGCAGTTTTATCGCCTCTTTGGCGTCTTTGGGACTTATTTTTTTGTGGAATCTCTCTAATGTGGCTTTGCTGCCGCTCTCTATCCCTGTGAGTATCCAACGGTTTCCAGCTTTCCGCATCTTAGGCAAAACATCCTTGTGCTTAATGATGTCGTCGCATCTGGCTTGCATGAACCACATTATGTCGTCGGCAATTCCTCGCTTGGCTATTTCGTCGCACAAGTCATCGGTGTGTTTTCCTAGATCGAAATTGTCGTCAGTTAGCCAAAGAAATCTGCTTCCAAACTCGTTATAGCAGTATTCAAATTCGTCTGCTATTCGCCTTGCCGATTTGATTCTCCATGTGCCCTGCCAATGTTTCCATTGAGAGCAGAAAGTGCATTTGTGGGGGCAACCTCTCGAGCCTTCAATGAGGGCGTATGGTTTTGCGCTGGCCATCATAGTGAAATGATACTTGTTCATGTGTTCTTTTACGAAGTGGTAGCCGGACAAGGGCAAGTCATCCAAGTTTTTGATTAGAGGTTGTGGAGGGTTGTGAATGATTTTTCCCCTATGCCTGAAGGAGATGCCTTTGATTTTTGAAAGGGAAGGTTTCTTCTTCTTAAATTCCCGCACTAGCTCTTTGAAGGTTTGTTCGCCTTCTCCGCGCACAATTAGATCGATTTCTGGATAGTTTTCGAGGCTTTCTTGCGCTGTGGCTGTGAAATGTTGTCCTCCGACAATTGTTGTGATGTTTGGGTCTATTTTTTTCGCAGTTTCTACTGTGCGGAGAACTGTGTAGGCGTTGCATGTTGCGAGGGCGCTTGGAGTCACTATATCGGGGTTCGATGATTCGATGTGCCTTTCTAACTCTTTCCAACCTAATCCTTCAGCTTGGCAGTCAAGCACTTCTATCTCAACGTTTCTGTCTTGGCTTTCAATGTAAGCAGCTAGTTCAAGGATTCCAAGAGGGGGAGGAAGATATTCGCCCATGACAAACCAATATTCTTTCGGCGGTTCTACGAAAAGAACTCTCATTAAATGTCCCAGCTTAACTCTAAGCTTTCATGTTCATTACATCTCATTAAAACTGTAAAAAGCTTTCACGGTCGGAAAAGATTTTTTATCTTATGGAAAACTTGTCTTCTGGGCTTATGAATAGAAGCTATCAAGATTCCTGTGTAATCTTCTGCTAGGATGATTTCTTGCTTCAGAAACTAAAAACGATTGGCGTTGCCTTTCCTATTAAGGCAGTAGTGTCCTAAGGCGTTCGACAAACTCGTTGTTTGTGTTTTCTTCAAGTTCAACATGTTGAAACAGGTCTAGACCAGAGTAGAAGCTTTCGAGTATCTCTTTCTGCACGACTGTTGCCCCTGAATTCAAGTATTCTTGCATTGCTTGACTGAAAGATTCAAGGTTTTCGGCGATTTCGTTTTTCCTTATGGAATGATTTTCTTCCAAGTATGTGTAAATGACATTAGCTGCTGTGGTCCCGAAAACTCGGTTGAGTGTCTTATCTACTGCGTTGTTGAGCATTTCTTTGTATCTGCTTGTTTTTTTGCAAATCTGTAGGGCCATCTTCGTGATCTCTTTAATTATAGTAAATAAAAGCATATATTACGATTTAATAAACCTTCGTGTCTAAATGTACAACACAAATACAACTGGAGCGCGGACTTTTCAGATGCGCGCGTCTTCAAAATAATACACGACACAATATAACAGAAATCAAAACTTAATACGCGTTTTCTGCATGCGAATCTTGGTTTTGAATAGTTAAATAGCTAACAGCTATTAATTTCCCGTCTACTCTATAAGAGTCAACATTGAATAATGGGCAAGATCATGATTAGAATCGCAGTACTCGACAAAGATAGGTGTAAATCCAAACGTTGCAATAGGGAATGTTATCGCTTTTGCCCTAAAGTGAGAAGCAAGGTTGAGACCATAGTTTTTGAAGAAGATAAACCTAGAGTTGTCGAGGCTCTTTGTGTAGGATGCGGTATCTGCGTCAAAAAGTGTCCCTTCAAAGCCCTTGCAATCGTCAATTTGCCAGATGAGCTTGAAGCGGAATGCAGCCATCGTTTTGGACCAAACGCCTTCAAGCTTTTCCGTTTGCCGACTCCATCGCAAGGCGTAGTACTCGGATTGCTAGGTCAAAATGGTATTGGGAAAAGCACTGCAATTAAAATCTTGTCTGGCGAAATTGACCTAAATCTTGGTTCCTACGACAGCCTCCCACCTTGGACAGAGATCATTAAGCATTATAGAGGTTCAACCTTTCAAGAATATTTCCTGAAGCTAAGCCAAAACAATTTGAAAGTCGCCCAGAAACCACAGTACGTAGACAAGATTCCACGAGTAGTCACTGGCAAAGTCTATGAACTGTTGGAGAGGCTTGATGAAAGAGATGAGTTGAAGAAAGTTGCCAAGCAGCTACAGCTTGGACCGATTTGGAATCGCGCTTTGGATATCTTAAGTGGCGGCGAGCTTCAACGAGTCGCTGTGACAGCCGCCATATCCAGAGAGGCTGACGTGTACCTTTTCGACGAACCTTCAAGTTATCTGGATGTCAAACAGCGTCTGGAAGTTGCACGCGCAATACGAAGCCTGAAAAAAGAAGATAAGATGGTGATTGTTGCAGAGCATGATCTCGCCATACTCGACTATTTGTCAGATCAAATCTGTGTCCTCTATGGAGAACCGGGTGTTTACGGCATCATCTCTCACACTCATGGAGTGCGTGTGGGCATAAACATCTACTTGGAAGGGTTTATTTCAGATGAAAACGTTCGGTTCAGAAAGGAGTCGATAGTTTTCCACGTAAAACCTCCAACAGTAAGCTGGGGGGTTGGCGAAACCGTACTAGAATGGGAGAAAATGATAAAGTCTTACGAAGGTTTCACTTTAGGAGTGGAGCCAGGAGAGGTTAAAAAAGGAGAAGTTATTGGAATCTTAGGTCCAAACGGTATTGGAAAAACAACTTTCACAAAGCTTCTAGCTGGAATTGAGAAACCCGACAAGGGAACAACATCTACACCATACGAATTAGCAGTAAGTTATAAACCACAATACATCTCCGCGGCATATGAGGGCACCGCAGAAGAACTGCTAAGAAGCATCAAAAAGGAAGACTTCGCGGCAAGCTGGTATCACAGCGAAGTTTTGCAACCTCTCAATGTGAAAGGACTGTTAGATCGCGATGTGAGTCAACTAAGTGGGGGTGAGCTTCAACGAGTCGCCATTGCGGCATGTCTTTCCCGTGAAGCTGAACTGTACTTGCTTGACGAACCAAGCGCTTATCTAGACGTTGAAGAACGTTTGAACATGGCTCGCACCATTCGAAGAGTCATTGAAAACAAAAACGCCACAGCATTTGTTGTAGAACACGATGTAGTTGCACAAGATTTCATCGCTGATCGATTAATGATCTTCGATGGAGAGCCAGGTGTAAAAGGCATTGCTAACCCTCCAACAACTCTCAGAAAAGGCATGAATGCTTTTCTGAAAAAAATGGAAGTCACTTTTCGAAGAGACCCAACGACAAAAAGACCACGAGTAAACAAGGAAGGTTCAAGAACCGACAAGCATCAGCGCAAAATAGGCGAGTACTATTATGTGGCGGAAAACCAAAAGTAATTCTGCAAAACTGTTTTAACGCTATCTCTTTATGCTATAAGCGGTGACGACACAAATGAAAATGCTTTGGACACCATTAATTCTTGTAAACTTAAAAACTTACATGGAGGGTACGGGAAAGAAAGCTTTAGAATTAGCTAAGAAAGCAGAGAAAGTTAGCCGCAAAACAGATGTGTGTATCGGGCTTGCCCCTCAATACTCAGACATAGCTCAGCTGGCCAAAACATTTTCTCTGCCAATTTTCGCTCAGCACATTGATTCTATAGGACCGGGCAGCTTCACCGGTCACGTTTTACCTGAAGCAGTGAAAGAAGCTGGAGCAATAGGAACGTTAGTCAACCACTCGGAGCGACGTTTAAAATTAGCTGAAATCGACGCTGTAATCAGAAGAGCTAAGGAGCTCAATTTGGTTCAAGTGATCTGCACCAACAACGCAAACGTAAGCCTCTCCGCCGCAACATTAAAGCCAAATTTCATAGCGATAGAGCCGCCTGAACTCATCGGAACCAGCATCCCAGTGTCAAAAGCCAAACCTGAAATTGTTACTGAAACTGTTGAGCTTGTCAAGAAAGTGAACCCAGAGGTTACCATTCTTTGCGGCGCAGGCATAACCAGCGGCAACGATGTGACTGCAGCGTTAAAACTTGGCACAAAAGGCGTTCTTGTCGCAAGTGGCATTGTGAAAGTAAAAGAACCATACAAAGTGCTTTTAGATTTTGCTCAAGCTGCAACTGCTCTCTAAGGGTGCTCGTATTTGAAGGTTGAAATCGAATGCCTTTCGTGCATAATTCACCGCGGCTATTTGGAGATTGCAGAAGCCACAAAAAATCCTGACTTGCAATTTAAAGCGGCGTCAGCACTTCTAGAATACATGGCAAAGGAGTTTAGACCAGACGCAGTTGCGGCATTTCTTGGAACAACACGTGACCGAATGATCAAACAAATCTCAGGTAACCCAGATGTTTATGCAGCTAAGAAACGTGAGAGTAATCAGGTGGCTTTGGAACTGCTTCCTTCGCTTCGAGGCATGATTGAAAAAGAAAGATCATCAGAGGAAAGGTTTCGAAAGGCCTGTCTAGCTGCGATTGTGGGCAATATCATCGAATTTGACATTCCTGAACACGAAGTCGATTTTGATCAACTGGACCAATTGATTGCTGACGCTGAAAAGGAATTGGTAATTGATGACATATCAAAAATCTACGAAGAAGCTAAGAAGGCGAGCAACATTCTCTATCTAATAGACAATGCTGGGGAAATAGCTCTAGACAAGCTTCTAGTTAGCGAATTGAAGCAGCTAGGTGCAAAGGTTATAGTTGTAGTGAAGGGCGGTCCCATTTTGAACGATGCTACTTTAGAAGATGCTAAAGCTGTTGGCATGTATGAATTAGCAGATGCCACCATCACAACTGGGGCTGACGCTGTTGGATTGCCTTTGCCAGACGAGCGTTCAGGAGAGTTCATCAAGGCCTATGATGAAACTGACTTTGTGGTCGCTAAGGGTATGGGATTCGCTGAAACGCTTACAGAGGAAAAATTGCGACAGTCTCATGCCTTCCTGTTGAGGACAAAGTGCAACCCAGTTGCCCGATACTATGGGGTTGCGCGAGGAAAAAACGTCGCCAAACTGGTAAAGCCCTAAGGATTAAATCAGAATGGAAAACAGTTTGCCAAAAATCGAATTAAACAGTAACCTTCTCTCTAACTTAGAAAGGGCGATTAGCTTAGAATGGGTTATTACAAATGGTTTGGGCGGGTATGCTTCTTCCAGTGTTTTGGGAATCAACACGCGCAAGTACCATGGGCTCTTAGTTGCGTCTTTTAGTCCTCCCGTTGATAGGAGAGTTGTGCTTTCAAAGCTCGACGAAGAACTTCTTGTTGACGGCGAAGCCTTTCCTTTAGGCGCCAACGAATTCAGACACGGCATACATCCACAAGGTTACAAATACCTCAAAAACTTCTTGCTGCTTCTATTCCCCACTTTCACTTATAATATAAACAAATTGAAGCTTCGCAAGACAATTTTTATGCCTTACCAAAAGAACGCTACAGTTGTTTTTTACGAAGTTTTCTCTCCGCTCAAGGAAAAAGTAACCTTACAGATTTTTCCCTTCATCAATTCGAGACACTTCCACTCAGTTACCGATAAAAACAACCTTGGATGGAGCTTCGTTCAGAAACCATCTGCAAAAAAAACAATACTTCAGATAGCCAAACCTCAATCCACACTGGTTATGTCTACGAACTCGGGACAGTACGTCGCTGAAGGAGACAAATGGGTTGAAGACATATTCTTTAGGACAGACAGTTCCCAAGGAACCAGTTGTTTTGATGATTGTTACGTACCTGGACGATTTGAAATTCCCGTAAGATCTGGTGAAAAAACAGAATTTTACATTATTGCTGTGGCGAGTGAAGACGGAGAAGACGCTGAAAATGTTCATTCATCCCTCTGTAGAGGATTGAAAAATCTCAACAGCTCTTACCAAAAAGAGGTCGACAGATCAGTTTCTCTCTTAACAAGATTCTACGACCAACATCCAAGAGCGACTCAGCAGGACTGGTTAAAATGGCTCATTCTAGCCGCTGACTCTTTCATTGCAAGCCGTTCATCCACAAAAACAAAAACTGTTATTGCGGGCTACCATTGGTTTGAAGATTGGGGGCGCGACTCGCTTATTTCTCTGCCAGGTTTAACTCTTGTCACTGGACGTTTTGATGATGCAAGAGAAATTCTTCTAACTTTCAAGCATTACTGCAGTAATGGTGTTGTTCCAAACCGTTTTCCCGATAAGGCTGGAGAAAAACCAGTTTACAACACTGTTGATGCGACTTTGTGGTATTTCAATGCTGTTCTTCAATACCTAAAATACACAGGTGACTTCACCTTCGTCCAGCAGAAACTTTGGACAATGTTGCAGTCTGTAATTAGCCATCACATACAAGGAACAATAAATAACATACGCTTAGACAATGATGGTTTGGTCATGCATGGACCGCAGCTAACGTGGATGGATGCCATGACAAACAACAACCCAGTTACCCCTCGAGATGGAAAAGCAGTTGAAATTCAAGCATTATGGTACAATGCGTTAAAAGCAATGGAGCTTCTCGCAATCCGTTTCGAGCACAGCGACTTGGCTGAAAAATATCGAGACATTGCGGAAAGAGCTGAGAAGAGTTTTAATGAAAAATTTTGGAATGCCCAGAAGCACTGTCTCTTCGACGTCGTAAACGATGAATTTAAGGATGCGTCACTTAGGCCAAATCAAATATTCGCTGTTTCTCTCGACTTTTCTATGCTTGATAAAACAAAGCAAGCAGCAGTAGTTTCTACTGTACACGAAAAACTTTGGGCAACTTATGGGCTGAAAACTCTGTCCGAGGACGACCCGAAATATCGCGGAAGATATTCTGGAGACTGGGCTGAGCGAGACTATGCTTACCACAACGGCACAGTGTGGCCTTGGTTGATTGGACCGTTCGTCACAGCGTTCTTGGAAGTCAAAAACTTTGATGCAGAGTGGCGAAACTTCGCTTTTGAAAGCTTTCTTCAACCTTTTTTTGAGAAGCAGATGTTGTATGCTGGACTTGGAACGTTAAGTGAAATTTTCGATGGTGAACCACCACATTATCCTAGAGGTTGCATATCTCAAGCATGGAGCGTGGCTGAACCTTTAAGAGCTTATGTTGAGGATGTGTTGCTCGACGCACCGAACTTTGAAAGAAATGTCTAGAAAAATTTTCGAGTAGTGAAACTAAATAAATGGGAGATATTACTATGGAACAACCAAAAAATTCCAGTAGGTCGGAACAACTTTGACTGACATCTGTCTCATGTTCGAGGTCCACCAGCCACTGCGGCTAAACCCTAATTTCCATCAAGACCTACTGGCAAGACCCCCCGAATCCAAGAAAGACCTCTTCGAACTCTACTTCGATAATGTTCTTAACAAACACATTTTCGACCGTGCAGCTAGGAAATGCTATTTCCCGGCAAATAACATAATCCTCAACGAGATTGAAAAATTCAAACGAGAAAAGAAGCAGTTTAAGGTTTCCTATGGAATTTCAGGAGTCTTTATCGAGCAGTGTAAAAGCTGGAATCCAAGTCTCCTCGAATCTTTTAAGCAGTTGGCGCAGACTGGGTGCGTAGAGTTTCTAGACGAAACATACTATCATTCTCTCGCCAGCCTATTCGGCATCAACAGGTCTGAATTTGTCGAACAGGTAAAGATGCATCGACAACTAATGAAAGACCTGTTTGATTATGAACCAAAAGTATTTGAAAACACCGAATGTCTCTATAACAATGCCATCGCTAAAACTGTCGCGGATATGGGCTACAAGGCAATCATAACAGAAGGTGTTGAACGCATCCTTGATTGGCGAAGCCCAAACTACGTATATAAGGCAAAGGGTTCTTCCATTCCCGTTCTGGTTCGCAACTACCGTCTCTCAGATGACATTGGCTTCCGTTTCTCTTCAACGTGGTGGAACGAATGGCCTTTGACAGCTCAGAGATACGCGAGTTGGATAGCGGCTATACAAGGACAAACGGTTGTTATCTTTATCGATTATGAGACTTTTGGGGAGCACCATTGGCCCGAGACTGGAATCCATGAATTTCTCAGATGGCTGCCGGGTGAAGTCCTTAAGTGGAAACATTTGTATTGGCGAACTCCTTCCGAGGTTGTACGTTTCCATCAGCCGGTTGGAGAAATAGATGTGCACGAGTATGACACTGTTTCGTGGGCTGATCTTGAACGTGATCCAAGCGCTTGGATTAGTAATCCGATGCAGAGGGTTTCTTACGAATTCTTGAAGGGTTTGGAACCTTTTGTGAAGGGTTTAGGAGATAAGTTTTGGCTGAGATTTTGGCGGTATTTCCAGATGAGCGATCACTTGTATTATATGAGTGTGAAGGGTGGAGGACCTGGCGACGTACATTGCTACTTTAATCCTTCGGGAAACCCGATCGATGCTTTCGTTTCGTTTTCTAATGTGATCTCCGATTTTGAGGCTAGAATTTTGCAGGAGCTTCAGAAACCTGAGCTTGCGGCCAAGTGGATTCTGCGGCGACTGCCCACCGATAAGGGCTTCACATTCTTCTACGAGTTTGCACGACCAACTAATGTGACAACCCATGATATGTTCGAGTTTGCTAGGGCCCTCAATATGGTCACTATTCAGTCGCTCAAATACCATACAGAAAGGGGCGACTTCGAGAGGTGGTTGAGTCAAGTTTTAGGCGACAAAAAGCTTGCGGAAAAAATATCGTCCATAACAAGTGAGGAATTAGTTGGTAAAACACTTCGCAAAAGACTTGTAGCAGTTGTTGAAGCTAGAGTGAAGCAACTTGAATCATTAGCAGCGAAGGGCAAAGTGTGATTTATGAAAATATGTTTGTTGTCTTGGGAGTTTCCACCTCGAATTGTCGGGGGGGTTGCCCGTCACGTTTTTGGGTTGGCAAAGGCGTTGACGAAAGATGGAAACGATGTAGGCGTTGTTACGTTGGATTTTCCGGGAACACCAGACTATGAAGAGGTTGAGGGTTTCAAGGTTTACCGTTCTAAAACCGAAGTTGGGCATCCAAACTTCCTTACGTGGACTTTTTTATTCAACCATTTCCTGGAGAAACGCTTAGCCGCGGCAAACAGAGACATTGATTTTGATCTGATCCACATCCATGATTGGCTTGTAGCGCCTGCGGGCATTGGTTTCAAACATTTTTTGAACAAGCCTTTGGTTTGTACGATGCATAGCACTGAGCATGGACGGTCAAGTTTGCATGATCCTGGTTCTTATACGATTGATGGAATGGAATGGTGGGCATGTTATGAACCAGCTCGGGTAATTGTGACAACCAATTCTATGAAGGGTGAGGTTTGTGGTCATTTTCATGTGCCTGGAGAGAAGGTGGATGTTATTCCGAACGCGATTGAAGTTGGAAAGTATGACGTTGGTGTTGACCGGTGGGCTGTTAGGAGACGTTTTGGAGTGGGGGATAATGAGAAAATGGTGCTTTATGTTGGGCGTTTGGTGCCACAGAAAGGGGTTGAATTTTTGATTCGAGCTGTACCGCGTATTAGCTGGCGTTTTCCTGAGGCAAAGTTTATTGTTGTTGGTGAAGGATGGATGAAGGGGCATTTAGAGTGGTTAGCCGATCAGTCTGGGCAACGGTGGCGGATCAACTTCACTGGGTTTATTTCTGATAATGATTTAATTGCTTTGACTAAGGGCGCGGATGTGATGGTTGTGCCTTCGGTCTATGAGCCGTTTGGGATTGTGGCGTTGGAGGGCATGGCGGCGGGGGTGCCTGTGGTGGCCAGTCAGGTGGGTGGCTTGGCAGAGGTGGTGGAACATGATAAAACGGGCGTTCATGTGTATCCTCGTAGTCTTGATTCGATTGCATGGGGGGTTGAGCGCGTCTTGTCTGATAAAGGCTATAGAGATTGGTTGGTCAAAAACGCGTATGAGACCGTCAAGAACAGGTTTAGTTGGAAGGCTGTTGCGAAGCAAACTGTTGATGTTTATAAGAGAGTTTTAGGAGAAAGATAAGTTATGAGTGGGTATCCTCCTGTTTCGCCTCGTCCAGAGTTGCCTGAAGAGTTCAGGTTTTTATGCATGTTGCATAATGTGGGCGCCATTAACGCTGAAAGGTCACTTGCGGTTGAGGAGATTGCGAAGTGGACAGATAAGGAGCTTTCCACTATTCTGGAGCATTTACGAAAGCTTAAGGAGCTTGGGTATGTGCATTTTGTTAAGAAGGATGGGGCTGACAAGTATCATGTTTCTGTGATGGGTATACGAAAAGTGTTGACCTTGTACAGTTAATAAAAATCGTTTGTCCATCTCAGGCTA
>Ga0209978_10000117_pt1 | contig 24080 bp, 27 predicted proteins | sample BentaG_FD_182805 | JGI IMG/M metagenome (GOLD analysis project Ga0209978, IMG submission 182805) | Deep subsurface microbial communities from South Atlantic Ocean to uncover new lineages of life (NeLLi) - Benguela_00093 metaG (SPAdes)... | ecosystem: Environmental > Aquatic > Marine > Oceanic >... | reverse complement strand
GATAAAAATAGAGTATAACCTTTGTGGACTTCTGCCTAGCCGCCGCTCATCAGCGACATAAGTATAACTTGGTCTCCGTTCCTAAGCCTTGTCTCTACGCCGTCAAGCTGTCCAATCAGCACTCCATTTACAGTGACCACAAAACCTGTTTTAACATCTTTTTGACCTGGCTCAAAAATTTCCTTTTTGAAAGGCGTTCCATAAAGATTTGACAAATCACTCAGCAGTTCCTGAAGCGAAGCCCCCTCGTTTAACTCGAGTTCTTCAACTCGTTTGCTAAGTAAGTTCTTGATGAAGCCTAAATACTCCACTTTCACCTTCATGTTAAGCCACGTCTTCAAAGAATATTTTTCGACGGGTCTATTTAACTCTTCTAAAAGAGTCATGTTGTAAGCGGAAGGGGAATTGTATGTGCTAATCGATAAAAGTGCAAATCTAAGCTTAAACAAAGTTACGGTGTTAGCCTGAAAATAGAATCTTGCTCAGCTAAGTGGTTGGTAGCCCGGGAGAGATTCGAACTCTCGTCTGAGGGTCCAAAGCCCTCTATGCTTGTCCACTACACCACCGGGCTCCACATTGCCTATACACGTAACCATCGTAAAAATCTTAACATCCACTTATACATAGTGTGAAGAAACGGGAAAAGCTATGGGCGTCAACCTCACTCCAATTATGGTAAAACAGATTCTCACCCTAAACGATTTAAAAGGCAAAAGCCTCGCAGTGGACGCCAACAACTACCTCTACCAATTTCTATCCCTCATACGAACAAGGGACGGAACACCACTAAAAGACTCAAAAGGAAACATCACATCCCACCTTACAGGTCTAATGTTCCGCTCCACCCGCCTAATGCACGATTTTAACATAGACCTTGTCTTTGTATTTGATGGCCAACCACCAACACTGAAAGGAGGAGAAATCAAAAGGAGACGCGAACAGCGAGAGAAAGCCCTTCAAGAATGGCAACAAGCACTGAAAGCCCAAGACTACGCCAAAGCCTTCTCAAAAGCGGTCATGACAAGCCAACTAACACGAAGCATGACAGAAGACGCTAAAAAACTACTCACGCTTCTCGGAATCCCTTACGTGCAAGCTCCAAGCGAAGCAGAGGCCCAAACCGCTTATATGGCGATGCAAGGTGATGTTTGGGCCGCAAGCAGCAAAGACTATGACTGCGTTCTTTTTGGGGCACCAAAACTGTTACGGTTCTTAACAATTCATGGACGGGAATACCTGCCAAGCAAAGGAGTAGCGAGACCCTTAAAGCCTGAACTCATCACCTTATTCCAACTTCTTTCGCATCATGAAATAACACATCAGCAACTTGTTGACCTGGCGATTCTGATTGGAACAGATTTCAATAAAGGAATAAAAGGTGTAGGACCCAAAACAGCTCTCAAACTTGTCAAAGGACATGGGAGAATAGAAAATCTGCCAAGCAAGTTTTTGTCAAAAATCCCACCACAGTACAAGGAAGTAAGAGAAATTTATCTTCATCCAAAAACAACGTCAGAATACGATCTTAGTTACAATCCCTTGCGTGAAGAGGAGCTTTTTCACTTTCTCTGCGATCAGCGAGACTTCGCTCAGAAACGGGTGAAAACGATTGTTCAAAGAATGAAAGAAATTCACAGACTAAAAAAGCAAGCAAGACTTGAAAAATGGTTTGCCAGGAGCATGTAACCTGTTTACTCTGCGCCAAGGTTTCTGAAAAACAGTATAAACATTCTAAAAAGACAGAAAAATATCAGAAAATTATTTAAATCATTTCCACAGAAGCCTATGATATCATGGGAGGCAGGTAGAATGAGATTCGATTACGCTTTGTATGTTGTAGCAATAGGGTGCTTCATAATAGCGATCTATGCTCACCTTGCACCTTTAACCGAAGTAACTGACCTTTATCTTTATGTGCTAGCCGTTATCGGCGTTGTTTTCATAGGGCTTGGATACATGGCAAGACCAAAAGAGGCAACACTTGCGTCAGCAACAATAGTAGCTCCGCCATCACCACCCGTATCATCGCCAGAGCCAACAGTAAAGCCAAAAACTGAGCCAAAAGAAGAACTGAAGAAAGTTTCAACGAAAAAAAGAGCGCGAAAGAAAAGAATCACAAGAAAACGTAAAAAGAAAACCTAGCTTTGCTGCTTCACTTCTTGATTCCTCAATGTTCCGTTTTATCGTGAAAAACTTTTTGTCATTTAGAAATAGAAAGCAAGCCAACAAAAAAATAACTACGTGTATTGGCTGGGCATCAGTTTTCGTTACAATTTTGCTAACATTTAAGAATCCAACGAGATATGATAAACGATGTTCAAGCGCGCGCATTGAGACAGAAAGAACTTATAATTTAAATTCCCAATAATCGATGGAACCTAGAGCGATAAAAGTTAAGAGAATGTTAGTTGCATTAGGAAAGCAGAAAAATAGTCTATTGAGGTGAACAGTGTGCAAGTAAAACGTCATCCAACAAAATACATGGGCGAAGAATACCGCCGCCTCGTAAGTGAAAGCTTGAACTGGGAGCTCAAAGAGCTTCAAACTGCCAGCGAACCCGTCTGCACAATCGATGGCAAAGAAGTCATCATGCTCTGCGCCAACAACTACCTTAACCTGTCAACACATCCTAAAGTTGTCAACGCTATGCTGGAAGCAACCAAAAACTATGGAGCAGGTGCAGGGAGCGATCGCTCCATTGCAGGAAACATGACGCTGCATGAAGAATTGGACATCCGTTTAGCCAAGTTCAAGAAGGCTCCCGCCTCATTAACATACCAGACTGGCTTCATGGCTAACGAAGGATTAATTCCCCAACTATGTGGTAGAGGTGATCTTTTCGTGTCTGATGAGCTTAACCATGGCTCTATCATAGACGGTGTCCGCTTGACCCACGCTGACCGAGCAATCTTTAAACACAAAAATGTTGAAGATCTGACCCGCGTCATGGACGAAGCTGAAAAACACCAACCACCTTACAAGCACATTTGGATTCTAACTGACGGAGTCTTCAGTATGGATGGCGACCTCGCTCCTCTCCGGGAAATCGCCAAAATTGCTGAAGAACACGGTGCAGGCGTTTATGTAGACGATGCCCACGGAGAAGGCGTCCTCGGCGAAGGCGGCCGCGGAATCGTCAGCCACTTCAACCTAACCCCAGACCAAGTGCACGTTGAAATGGGAACGTTTTCCAAAGCCTTCGGCGTCATAGGAGGACACATAACAGGCTGCGAAGACCTGCGAAACTTTGCCTATAACAAATCCAGAAGCTGGCTTCTCAGCGGAGGCGTACCGCCAGGTGTAGCTGCGGCATGCATCGCAGCGATCGATGTTCTTGAAACTGAGCCGGAACACGTAAGAAAAGTTTGGGAAAACCGCAACTACTTCCTCAAAGCAATGCAAGACCTCGGCTTTGACACGGGAAATAGTGAGACTCCAATTGTACCGGTTATGTGTGGAGAAAGCAGAACAGCGAAGGAGCTTGCAAACTTCATTTGGGAGAAAGGCATCTTTGCATTGCCAATTGTTTTCCCAATGGTGGCGCGTGGCAAGGCGAGAATTCGAGTCCAATTATGCACCAAACACACAAAAGAGTATTTAGACAAGGCAGTTCAAGCGTTTGAGGAAGGGGGAAAGAAGCTAGGTCTAATCTAGGCAGCGTGAAATAAGAGGCCAGCACAACCCAATTTTTTCCACAACATACATTTAAAGTTCTTCGTTGCGTAAAATATGATGGGCTTGAAAGAAGAGAAAAGAGCTTTCAGAGAAACTATCTGGCGCGAAATGACAGAAAAGGAAATAGCGAAATTCCCACTCCCATGCTTTGGCAGAATTCCAAACTTTACAGGCTCAGAAGAGGCAGCAAACAGAGTCAGGTCTTTACCTGAATGGAAAAACGCATCAATAATTTTTGCAAACCCGGACTTCGCACAGCACAAAGTCAGGGAGAACACGCTGAGAGAAGACAAACTTCTAATCATGGCTTCGCCGAAACTGAAACACGGTTTTCTTTTGGTCGCTCCGGATAAGGTGCAGGAGAAAGAAAGTTTTGCATCCACCATAAAAGGGGCATTCAAACATGGAAGAAAAATCGAAGCTAACAATCTTCCGAAGCCGAACCTTGTGGTGACTGGGTGCGTGGCTGTGGATAAGGATGGACATAGGCTTGGAAAAGGCGGCGGTTTCGGAGACCGAGAGCTTCAACTGTTGAAACGTAGGTTTGGCAATATTCCAGTAGTCACGACTGTTCATGACACACAACTGGTGAAATTGGTGCCTTATGAGGTGCATGACGAAAGCGTCGACATAATTGTTACGCCAACTCGAATAGTTAGAGTTAAATGCAGTCGAACCCAAATCACTGCAACTGAAAAATGAGGTGTCAACTTGTTGTTCATAGACTGGGACTGGATGTATCAAGTGGCATCGCAGTTTGGATTTTTCGGCGTCTTTCTAGTTAGTCTGATAGGCACTATGGCGATTATCATTCCTATCCCTTATACGCTGGTGATTTTAGGGTTAGGTGCTGCTGGATGGAACCCTATATTGCTGGCAATTGCAGGAGGCTCTGGCTCTGCTATTGGAGAACTTTCAGGTTACTTTCTTGGATACTACGGACGAAGAATAATCAGCGAAGAAAGACAGAGAAAAATGCGTTATTTCCTCAAGCTTTTTGGCAGATACAGTCCCGCTGCCATTTTTGTTTTTGCACTAACCCCGCTTCCAGACGACCTGCTCTTTATTCCACTAGGCATATTGCAGTACAACCTTTTCAAAGCGTTCATTCCAGCCATATTAGGGAAGCTTCTCATGTGTTACATCCTAGCATCCTTCGGCAAGGTCTACGGGGACATTCTCATTTTCCTTTTCGGAGACACAGGAAGCTGGATAGGCGCACTTATAATGGCTGTGCTTCTGATCCTCGTTATATATGCCCTATATCGGGTTGACTGGGAAGAACTCTTTGACAAGTATGTTGCAAACAGAGGAAAAGTTGAGAATGTCATTGACTTCAAGAACTTGAGGATAGGCGAAAGAACTTGAGGGTTATAGCTGACTTACACATTCACAGCCGCTTCAGTAGAGCCACAAGCAAAAGGATAAACATCCAAGAGATTGCGCGATTTGCCAAAATAAAAGGCTTGAACTTAGTAGGCACAGGAGATTTTACGCACCCTAAATGGATGAAAGAGCTGCAAGAAGATCTAGTTAAAGCGCAAGGCAAGGGGCTTTTCAAGTCATCCAAATCCACAAACCCAACCTGTTTCATGATAACCGGCGAAGTAAGCACAATATTCATGTTCAGAGGCGAAACAAAGAAAATTCATCATCTAATTTTGACGCCCAACTTCGAGACGGCAATGCAAGTCAACGATCGACTAGCACAGTATGGCGACTTGAGCCTTGATGGAAGACCTACGCTTGAAATGACCGCGCCGCAGCTGGTAGAGGAAGTCATGTCTGTTTCCTCAAATAACGAAGTGATACCCGCTCATGCTTGGACCCCCTGGTTCAGCCTTTTCGGTGCCTTCAGTGGCTTCGACAAAATAGAAGATTGCTATCAAGACATGACAAAACACATTCACGCCTTAGAAACCGGCTTGTCTTCCGACCCACCTATGAATTGGCAGATAAGTGCCTTAGACAAGTTTACCCTAGTATCAAACAGCGACAGCCACAGTTGCTGGCCTTGGAGAATTGGACGAGAAGCCAACGTTTTAGACCTTGAACAGCTCACATATGACGAAGTTGTGGACGTAATTCGCAAGAAAGACCCAGAACGGTTCAAGTTCACCATCGAAACAAACCCAGCCTATGGCAAATATCATTGGTCTGGACATAGAAGCTGCAATGTCTCTATGCCGCCGCAAGAAGCAATAAAGTTTGGTAATCTTTGCCCAATGTGTCGTAATAAGCTAACGAAGGGCGTGGAACAAAGAGTTGAAGAGTTAGCGGACAGACCAGCAAGTTTCAAGCCGCAAAACGCTATCGGCTACATGCATCTACTGCCACTGTCAGAAATCATTGCAACAGTTTTGAACGCGTCATCTCCTAGCGTGCAAAACGTCTGGAGCGTCTTCAATAGCCTGATGGCCAAGTTTGGCAGCGAATATAATGTGCTGATTGACGCTTCTGCAGAAGAACTGTCTAAGGTTGTTGACCCAAAAATCGCTGAGGCGGTTGTTATTGTTAGAGACGGAAGAGCCCAAGTCATCCCTGGTTATGATGGGGTCTATGGTCAACTTATTCTCTTTGAAGAGCGCAAAACGGAGCCTAGGGTTAGCAAAGTTCCCCAACGCAGTCTGACGGAATGGTGTAGCCACACTTAATACCTGCTGGCACACATACATGAAAATACATGGGACTAGTTAAGCACGCGTTCTCTAATCTGCTTGTTTTCATTTCCATGTTCAATCTTTTCTCTTTTCCGGGTTTTTCAGCGTCTATGTCTGTCACTGAGCATCCCATTCTGTAATGCGGCACAATCAAGTGCTTTGAGAGCGTCTGCTCTCTCCTTAAAAAACCTTCCAAAATCAAACTTAAAGATTCTTGGTTTGCACATTCTTGCGGGGCATCTTAAAGCTCATCTGGAGTGTAGATCCTTGGAGAAATGGACTGGAACTTACGGTGTAGTTGCGGAGGCTCAGGCTGAAAATCTCTTGAAACAGCTGCAGCAGTTGCCAACGAATCTTCTGAGATTAGGATGATAATTCAAATGTGAAAGCTGAAGGACATAGCTTATTTACTGCACATTCCTTGCATTTAGGTTTCTTGGCGGTGCAAACTCGTCTGCCATGAAATATGAGCAAATCATTAAGTTTCGCCCATTGTTCCTTGGGAACAAGCTTCATCAAATCCCTTTCTATCTTGTTAGGGTCCTTATTCTCACTCAATCCTAATCTTTGGGAGAGTCTTCGAACATGCGTGTCAACGGCGATTCCTTCAACAACTTGGAAGGCGTTCGACAATACAATGTTTGCAGTTTTTCTTGCCACTCCAGGCAGTGTAGTCAATTCATCCATTGTCTTCGGCACTTTTGACCAGAACTTTTCCACAAGCATCTGCCCCATTCTCTTCAAGTATTTAGCTTTGTTTCGATAAAAGCCAGTAGATTTTATGTCCTTTTCTAGTTCCTTAAGGTCTGCATTTGCATAATCATCCGCTTTCCTATATTTTTTAAACAAGGTCTTTGTGACCTCGTTGACTATCTTATCGGTTGATTGGGCTGAAAGTATTGTTGCAACTAGAAGCTCCAACGGGTTGCTGTAATGAAGCGCTATTTTCGCATCTGGGTGTTCCTCTGCTAGAAGTTGGATGATTTTTTGAACTAGTTCCTTATCTTTCATTTTGCAGACTGCCTTTATCTCTCCTCCAAGGAATGCGGAGACGCTGTAGAAACGGGGCGACTATGATTCTGTTATCTTAATCGCTTGAGTTGGACAATTGACTTCGCAAGCTCCGCAGAAGATGCATTCAGGCTCGTTCACTGGGTCTGATTTTTGTTCCGAAACAGGATGCCCAGGCGTATCGATCATTTCAAAAACTGATACGGGGCAAACTGAGACGCAAATGGCATCTCCATTACATAGGTCTTGGTCTACGGCCACTTGAGTTCCATGAACGCCAAGTTTCTTCGGAGGGTTCACTTCTCCTCTCACGTCATGACCATTATGGGTGTCCACTTTCGATTTCTTCATAAAGTCGGGGTCGATAGGCATCTTTCACAATTCCTCCTAATTCTTTCACTACTATCCAAGTGCCATTATTTATTTGTTTTTTTCAAGTTTTACAGAAAACCTTAATCATGGTTCGACGCTATCTAGGTGGCATTGGTGGAGAAATTGAAAGGATATGCAGGCAAAATATTGAGAGTAGATCTATCTACCAACGCTTTTAAGGCAGAAACACTGCCACCCGAATGGCCGCGCAAATTTTTAGGTGGAATGGGCTTTGCAAGCACCTTGCTTTTCAAGGAAACAAAAAAGGGCTTAGATGCTCTTGGCGCAGATAATAAGCTAATCATTGCACCAGGGCTTCTGACAGGGACCGGTATCCCGACTGCTTCGAAAACACTTTTCTTAGCGAAATCTCCTCTAACAGGTGGCTTTGGAAAGGCAGCCGCGGGTGCATCAATTGGACCTGCATTGAAAAAGGCTGGATATGACCTTCTAGTAATACAAGGAAAAAGCTCGAACCCTATTGTCTTGGTTATCGCTGATGACGTAGTAAAGGTGGATGGTGCGGGGGAGCTTTGGGGCAAGAACGTGCGTGAAACTGCCGCTCTGTTGAAGAAGCGCTATGAAGGTTTTTCAACTGCCGTGATTGGGCCAGCTGGTGAAACTCTTTCGAGAATAGCTGGAATTGACTGCGATGAGCGACAGGCTGCACGAACGGGTGTTGGCGCCGTTATGGGTTCCAAAAAATTGAAGGCACTTGCTGTGAAAGGCACTTCTAACATTGAATATGCTGACGCTCAAGCTTTGCGTGATTTAGTTATTAAATGGACTAAGAGTATTAGAGAAAACCCTAGCTCGCAACTGGACATGAAGTACGGAACAGGAGAGTTCTATGCTTGGATGAATAAAGACAAAGGAGTTCATCCGAGTCGCAACTGGCAACAAGGCTACTTCCAAAAGTCTTTCGACAACCTCAAAGAAGGAGATTTGAGTCAATTGGATCCCTATTATTGGTCGCCAAAATACACAGTCAGAAACAAAGGTTGCCCAAACTGCACCAAGCCGTGTGGCAGGATCGTTAGAATCAATGAAGGCAAATACGCAGGGACTGAACTTGACGGTCTGGAATATGAAACAATTTATTCTCTAGGGGCAAACCTTGAAATTGACGATTTTGAGGCACTGTGTCACATCCAGATGATGTGCGACCTTTACGGATTGGACGCTATCTCTGCAGGACTTACTGTTTCGTGGGCCATGGAAGCTTTCGAGAGAGGGTTGCTTACTAGAGAAGATTTGGACGGCGTTGAGTTAAAATTCGGAAATGTAGACGCGACGCTCGAAGTTTTGGGGAAGATGGCTCATCGAGAAGGGAAAGTTGGCGCACTTTTATCGGATGGCGTAAAGGCTGCCAGTGAAAAGCTGGGCAAAGGCTCCAGTCACTTCGCCATCCATTCAAAAGGACTTGAATTGCCTGCCTATGACATCAGAGGAATCAAGGGAATGGGCTTAGCAATTGCAGTCGCTGTCCGCGGCGGTGACCACTTGACAGCAGTGGTTTATGGAACGGAGCTTGTTGGAAAATGGTGGAAATTCTCTGGTATAGACCGGTTTTCAGCTGAGAACAAGGGTTATGAAATAAAGGTTCACGAGGACTTGATGACCCTTTATGATATTGTTGGAGTCTGCAAGTTCACTAGACACATGTTCTTCGCTGAGGCTTATCCTGAAATGATTAAGGCAGTTACTGGAATGAAACTGAGTGTAACTGATCTCTTTGCGATTGGTGAGAGAGTATATAACCTGCAGCGAGCTTTCAACGCCAGAGGAGGGCTTGACAGAAAGGCTGACTCTCTGCCTGCTCGAGTGTTTGAAGATCCGATTCCCAAAGGGATTTCTAAAGGCAGTAGAATCAAAAGAAGCGAGTTTGAAAGGATGCTTGATGACTACTATCAAGTTCGAGGATGGTCATGGAATGGTGTCCCCACAAAGGTCAAGCTTGTTTCCCTTGACTTGTATGAAGTTGCAGAGGAAGTGGGTGTCTAATAAGCAAGTGATGGCAGCTAGGGGCTTAAGAAGTATAGGAAGAAGAAAGATTTGAGTAAGACAAATGAGCCAACAGGTGGAGAGAAGTTGAGTGAAGGGAACATATATGTGATTCAAAAGCACGATGCAACCCATCTTCACTATGACTTGAGATTAGAAATGGACGGTGTCCTGAAGAGTTGGGCGGTTCCAAAGGTTCCTCCAACCCAGCCAAGAATCAAGAGGCTTGCTGTGGAGGTGGAAGACCACCCTATTGAATACGCTAGTTTTGAAGGTGAAATACCCGAAGGTGAGTACGGTGCTGGTACGGTGGAAATCTGGGATAGCGGGAGCTACACGCTTCTGGAACGGAAGGATAACAAAATAATTGTTGACATTCATGGCGAAAAGCTGAATGGAATCTATTTTCTCATTAGATTTAAGGGTAAAAAGAATTGGTTGTTCTTTAAAAAGAAAAAGTGTGCTTGACTCAATGTTAGATGTTCCAATAATGTGGAAGAGGCTTGAATGTTTGTGCGTGGCTTGATTCTCCACTATGAGCTCTGAACGGAGCTTGATAGGTGCCAAATGTAAGTAGGGATTTTCTAGAGAAATGAAACACTATTTTAATAAATCTGGATATTCTGTAGTCGTAGTCTTGTAGAGATGCTACTCTATGGTTGTGGTCGGTAAGCTCAGAAGTAAAAAAGACTTTCATCACTTCCTTAGAGAACTTGATGTCAAAAGCGTGATTTTCGTAGTAAAACCAAACTGGAGCAACGCGCATACTTTTACTTCAGCTGAGACGCTTGACAAGCTTTTTTCTACATTGCAAGGCAGAATCAAAGTGATTGAGGGCTATTCAGCGTGGCGAAACGAACTTAATACTGGACCAGAACCAAGAGATGTCATAACTCCAAGTAACGCCAAAGCGAAGTGGCAGTGGATTAAAGAACAAGACAAGTGGTTTCTCAAATACAGCGGCATCGATGAAATCTTGGCAAAGCATGATGTTGAGTACATAAACGTCACAGAAGAAATCTGGTCAATGAGAACCCTCGATCCCAACGAGGTTAGAGAGTTCGTTGATAACAAGTACGGAATACTTGTTAGCCAAGAGATGTACAGTTTTGTACCCACCAAAATCTATGAACTTCGAGAGAGCGTCCTCATCAGCCTCAACAACAGCTGGCGAACCCGCGAAAAAATCTCGCTCTCAACCAAAAATCTGTTCGGCTTGATCCCTGACCCTGCACGATATGGAAAATGGCACGGCAAAAACGACAGCCACCTATCCCGAAGCATTGTAGACATTAATAAAATCTACCGCAGCCTCTTCTCACCGTGCTACTGGATTAACGAGATAAAGGAATCGGGCATTTTTGTGGGAAGTAAAAACTCGATGGAGGCTGACGCGGTTGCAGCCAAATTAATGGGCCTAGACCCTGAAACGATTGATTATCTCAAGCTTGCCACTAATGTCTTTGGTGGGTATGACAAGGAAGTTTTGACAAAAATACCTAAAAAGCTCTGACCTTCGCTTTCTTACATCTCTTCAGTGAAAAAAATGGAGATTATTGAAAGCATAGAGCTTTCTTTCATGGCGTCTCCCATTCCTCAAGTGCCCTCTTCATGTGCATGAGCGCTTTTTTCTCTAAGGGCTTAACTTTCCTCAGCATATCTGCTCCTTTCCTCCGGTCCTCTAGTTTCATTTCGCCTTGGAATTTGAAGGGGAAAATTCTAGTGAACTCATTCATGAGTTCCGCTCCTTTTTCGTAGCACCTGGCAGCTTCTTGCAAGTGCTTTACTTGTTTTCCACTGTGTTTCTTGGAAAGTCGCATTAAGAACTCTTTAGACAATGCACGTCCTTCCCAGACACAAAAACCGACATAGCTGTTGCCCATGTAGTTTTGTTTTTCCTCTGGGAGATTCTCTAGAACATTAGCCCATTCATCTAGTGCCACTGGACCAGCAATATATTTCTCTTGAATTGGCACGTTTGCTGCTGCAAAACGAATGGCTCTCTCAAGCGCTTCTCTATCGGCTATGGCCGCATTTTGCTTAGTTTTGTCTCGGAAGAAGAAAGCATCAATGCAACCAGGCGCTTTCAAGTCGTAGAAGAGAATAGGGTCTTCGGGTTGGTTATTGAGACTTCTGAAAGTGCTTGTTACATAGGAATTTCCTTCGTAACCCTTGACAATTCCGTACTCTGGCACGGCTAGTCCCCAGAGAACTACAGGTCTGTCTCTTTCGTCTATCTCTTGTTTGATTTTTTCGAACAGCTCCTTTGCTATTTCAATTTCCTGAAGTGTCGGGTTGCCCTCCTCTGCTGGAAAATCGTGTGGATACTCATAGTGTTCCATTGTCCATCCGAGGCTTTCGGTTCCATTATGAATTTGCTTCCAAGTTTCAAGGGGCAGCGCAGTTGGTCCAGAAGGACAAGTTACGTCTTTAGCAACATTGATTATGAATGCGTAACCAGAGTAACCCCCTACATCAATTGTGTCACAATCGACTCCCATGGCTCTTAGTGATCCAGCTATTGCACCTGTGTAGGATAGCCAGCATGGCAGGTACTCAACTTTTTTGTTTATTACTTTTCTACTCAATGGTTTTCCCCCAATCAAACCTTTGGTGTAGCGTCTGCGTAGAGCACATCTTCTCTCCTCTTTTCTCCAAGCAGAATTTTTGTACGTAGTCGCTGCTGCGCTTAATAGTTCCTTGCCATCAACTGTTAGATTGTATTCTCCCTTAGCAACTCTCTGGACGAGTCCTTTTTTTATCAATTGGCTCATGTGGTTGGCTAGGGCTGTTTTCGAGAGTTTTGTATGTTGCATCAATTTAGAGAAGTCATGGACTCCTTGTAGGAGTAGCGCTAGTACTTTTATCCTTATAGGATGAGATGCTGCTTTTAGAAGTTCTGCTATGCCTTTAGGAGACTCTGAGAGAATGTTTCTTAACTGTTCATTGTCCTCTTTTTTGCTCAATTAGGCTACACCTTAGGCGAATTAATTGAGTATCTGTGTTCATTTAAAGGTTTCTATTTCTGTGAACTAAAGCACTAATTTTGGTGAACAAGCCCGACAACTCTTGGAAAATGAGCACTCTAAAATTCGCTAGTTTCTAGTATTTGGCTTAATTTTTCTCGGGATTCTCTATATGTGTTTTGGAGAGATGCCACAGGAATATGCCAGAAAAGAACACGAATAGCTCTAAAGAAAGCTAAGTCGTAAGTCCCAAAGGAGCACAGAACTACTGTTATGCAAACTGAGAAAAGAGCAAAAAAGGATGATTGAAGCTAACGCTACCTTACTACATCAACTGAGATGACGGTTTTCTCTTGCATTCGTTCAGATGCATACTTCAATAAAGCTTTAAACTCTCCATCATCTAAAACATTTTTCGCGCGTGCTAAAATCTCTAAACAGACTTCTTTGAACACCAAGTCAGCACATCCAGCTTTGGCATCGTCAATTAAATCCTTAGAAGCGTCAAACAAAACACTGTTCAAATGATCTCACCTCAGCCAAAAAATGAAGAGGGCAAACCATTAACCTTTACGACTTGAAAATACATATTAAAAATACATTTTCTTTGCTCGATTCAAGCACATAATTAACATTCAATAATTGCTCAGAGAGTAATCCAACAGGAGATATAAGAAGCATCTTGCGTCGCCGGCAACATAAGTCGATGGAATCAAACGCGTGTTTGTACGCAGATCAAATACAATAGTGAGGTTGAGCACAACGAGAAAGAGTCTACTCAATCATGGAAGAAGGCACCAATGGGTTGAGAGCGCAAAACTCGCGATTTTCTTCGTTATGACCTTGACTTGCTAGTTTTCATGAACGCAACTGCGCTATTTGTTATAAATCCAGCAGTGGATGAACTTAAAATGGTTACAAGCTCTAGAAGTTTGCCTTGTTGGTAAATAAGTTAGGGCGAAGACGGACTTTAAGCTGTGAAGTTGCCAATTTCAAGGGAAAAGGAAAATTAGCTGATTATTCATGATGGGGGACAAGACAGAGAAACCTTAAAACCCCGCTTCCTTCGTTTCTGAAGTGGTGCATCGCGTTCGACGGAATGAAAGCTACATAGCCGGGGCCAACTTTTTTTCGTTGGTCACCACAGACAACTAAACATTCACCGTCCAATATGAAAACCTCATGCTCCCATTTGTGAGAGTGATGAGGGGTGCTCCCTCTTGGAGCAATTTCGAAGCAGCGCATAGCGAAATGTTCTGCCCCATCGTTTTTGGTTATTAGCCAACGAACTTTAACTCCCTCAGCACCACTCTCCGTTACTTCATCTACCTCTACTTCTGAAAAATGCAGCGCTTTGAATCCCATGTAAATCACACATTCACAAAAAAGAACAGCTGTATTTAAAATTAGCTCAACTCTTCTGACCGACATATGTCGGTTTTTGACATATGTTTTCTCTGAGAATACTGGCTTAATTAGTGAGAAGTGTATTTTTCTTCTAGAGTTATTATCTAGAGGAGTTGTTCATCGTGGTCAGGAAGGGTGTCGCTGTTTGGATTTTAGGCTCTTTGACTTTTATAGCTGGGTTACATGTTCTAGACAGTTTTCTATGGTTGACAGGTAATGAAAGTGAACCGCTACTCTTAGCGATTTACCCATTCACTCGGCTGTTAGAGACCATTGATCCAATTGTTTACTTGATTTGTTCCTTAGTGGCGGTATTCTTTCTTTGGGGTGGAACAACATTAATCGCACTGCAAAATCCTATTGAAACATTTCTGGGAAAAGTGTTAGAAGACGGGAAGAAGGAAAATCAATCTGATGTGGAGTTGTTAGAGGCCAAAACGAGTATTTTGGAAATGATGAGTGAAACTTTGGAAAACAACAGCAGGTTGTTATCTGGGTTGCGAGACGTTGTTTTTAATGTGCGTAGCGAGGTCTTGAATATTAGGCCCTTAAACAAGAGCGTAGAAGGGTTGAAAAATGATGTTGAAAGGTTGAAGAAGATGATGAAACGCTTGGAGAGGGAGGTTAAGAAATATAAGTTGTGCCCAGCTTGTGGGCGAGAGGTATTGGCAGAGTTTAGAATATGTCCCTACTGTGGCGAGAATTTGCTGAAACCTGCGGTGGACAGTGGAGCTGTGATGTTGGCAGCTTTACCGATATCGCATGCTAAGAAGAGGAAATGACGTGTGCGTTAGTCTTCTAGATACACTAGATTTTACTTAGTTTCAACTAGGCAGCCAACAGACACTAGGTATGGATATCATTCTACAGCATGAATGGATGACGAATAGCAAAAATTATGCACTCCTTATGTTTTCATTTTCCTTCAAGATGCATCTTAAACACAGCAAATATAAGTAACCCTTCATTATACAAATCCAAATTCACAAAGGAAAACCTCACCATGAGCACCGCAACCAAAACCACAACTATGATACAAACACCCATCTGCACCAGCTGCAACCGCACCATACTCACAGGCACAAGAGCCACAAAATTCAACTGCCCAAACTGTAACGAAATAATCATCTGGCGATGCCAAAAATGCCGCAAATTCGGGCGTCATTATAGATGCCCAAAATGCGGATTTACGGGGCCATAAAAATGGTAAACGTTGTAATAAGCTACAAAATTTTTCCAACAGGGATAGAAGTAGACTTTAATAAGCTGCAAAAGCAAATAGAGAAAGCCCTTCCGCCTCAAGCAAAAATTTACGCTGATTACCAAACAGAGCCCATTGCTTTTGGCCTAAACGCCCTTATAGCCTACATTCGAATTCCAGAGGATGAAACTGGCATCTTAGATGAAGTGGAAAAAAATATAGAAAAAATTCCAACAGTGAGCCAGATTCAAACGCTTATGGTGAGAAGAACACGCTAATGCCTATTAGCTTGTAATATTTATAAGTCACATGACCCTTTTCGACTTCGTAAACTTTACAATCACATTAAAAAAGAAGGCATAAACATGAGTGAAATACAGCTCCGCGTAGGGGATGCAAAACAACGAGATGTAGGTCGTGGCATAGCCCGCCTAGACCAAAAAACCATGCAAAAACTCGGCATAAGCGCTGGCGACGTCATAGAAATCACAGGCAAACGAACAACGAGCGCCATTGCCTGGCCCGCGTACAGCGAAGACCAAGATCGGGGCATAATCCGCATAGACGGCTTCGCACGCAAAAACGCGAGTGTTGCCATAAACGAATATGTTGCAATCAAACCAGCTGCGGTAAAGAACGCGACAAATGTAGTTCTAGCGCCTGTTGATATGCGCTTAAACGTAGACGAGGACTTTACAAACTTTGTTAAAAACCGTTTAATGGAACGCACCTTCGTCGAAGGTGATACAACACTAGTGATGATGCTCGGACACGCTATACCCTTCACAGTAACAAAAAGCCGTCCTCATGGAATAGTTCGCATCACAAAAGATACACATTTCCAAATACTTAACGAACCAGCTCCAGAAACAAAAGGACTTCCTCACACCACTTACGAAGACATAGGCGGTCTGCACGAAGAAATGCAACGTGTAAGAGAAATGGTAGAGCTGCCACTGCGGCATCCAGAACTTTTTCAACGTCTAGGAATAGATCCTCCTAAAGGTGTTCTACTCCACGGTCCACCAGGTTGCGGTAAGACCTTGCTAGCAAGAGCCGTGGCAAATGAATCAGAAGCAAATTTCGCTTCCATAAACGGTCCAGAAATAATGAGCAAATTCTATGGTGAATCAGAAGCAAGACTACGAGAGATTTTTCAGCAAGCGCAGCAAAACTCTCCAAGCATCATATTTATCGACGAGTTAGATGCAATTGCGCCAAAAAGGGAAGAGGTCACAGGTGAAGTTGAAAGACGAGTAGTTGCACAACTCTTAGCTCTCATGGATGGTTTGAGCGGAAGAGGGAACGTGATCGTCATAGGTGCCACCAACCGACCCCAAGCCCTTGATCCTGCACTTCGAAGACCAGGCCGCTTCGACCGAGAGATAGAAATAGGTGTTCCAGATAAGAAGGACCGCCACGAAATCATGCAAATTCACACACGCGGCATGCCCCTAGCAGAAGACGTTGACCTGAAGAAACTATCTGGAATGACCCATGGCTACACAGGAGCAGATATGGCTGCCTTGAGCAGAGAAACAGCAATGAAGTCTCTGAGACGATATCTCCCCGAAATAAACTTAGAAGAAGAACATATTCCCCCCGCAGTTTTAGAAAAGATGGAAGTACGTATGGAAGACTTTCTTAACGCCTACAAAGAAATAACTCCTACTGCCATGCGAGAAGTATATATAGAAACACCCACGGTGAACTGGACTGACATAGGCGGGTTGGAAGAGGTAAAACATGAGCTAATAGAAGCAGTTGAATGGCCCATAAAAAACCCAGAAGTTTTCAGCCGGTTGGGCATAACACCGCCAAAGGGCATTCTCTTATTTGGGCCGCCTGGCTGCGGCAAGACTATGCTGGCAAGAGCAGTAGCAACAGAAAGCGAAGCAAACTTCATTACAATAAAAGGCCCAGAGATCTTCAGTAAGTGGGTTGGAGAGTCGGAAAAAGCCATAAGAGAAGTATTCCGGAAAGCGAGAATGGCCGCACCAGCAGTGATTTTCTTTGATGAATTTGACTCTCTCGTACCTAGAAGAGGTATGGGTCTCGCCGATAGCGGCGTCACAGAACGCGTTATCAGTCAGCTTCTAACAGAGATGGACGGCATAACGACCTTGGAAGATGTAGTTGTCATCGCGGCCTCAAATCGACCTGACATTATAGATCGTGCTGTGCTACGTCCGGGACGCTTTGACCGACTTATCTATGTACCCGAGCCAGATGAGCAGGCTAGACTGAAGATGTTCAAAATCTATACAAAAGACATGCCTTTGGCTGAAGATGTTGATTTAGAGGCTCACGCTAAGACAACGAAGGGTTACAGTGGAGCGGACATTCAAGCACTCTGCCGTGAGGCTGGGTTGAACGCTCTGAGAAAAAGTATAACTTCAGAACTGGTGACACTAGCGGATTTCAAGGCCGCAGTAAATCAGATAGGGCCAACAATTTCACCTGATATGGAAATATGGTATAAAGGATTTGTCAAACAGATAAGAAGAGTGCAGAAACCTACAACACCTGTGGCGTAGGAGATGTTGTTAAAATGACTGTCAAAACTTGGAAACCCCACCCTCTTTCCACGGTAATCGTAGAACTACTACAACGCAAAGGACCTACAACTGATGCTGAACTGCACGACATGGTCAAGGAAGTTCGTGGTGACTTAGGATTCAGCGTCTTGAACAAGGAGCTAATGCGATTGGAAATAAAGGGCATAATCCATGTTTCTGCTCTTGCAAGAGGCAAACGACGAGTGGAATTGCGCAAAGTGAGGAGAAGAAAAAGTACGTAAGAACGGGGCTTTGTTGATTTTTGTTATTCCCCTTTCTAACCTTCTGTGGAAGCTCCTCTTGCTGCTCGTTTTGCCGTAGCGCCTAGTTTAGTTGAAGGTGTATAGGCTCCTCCAGTGAAGGTAAACCCGCATTTTCTGCATTCCCAAACTCCAACACTTTGGCGTTTCACAGTAGACGCGTGGCATTGAGGGCATCTGTGTCGCCTTTTGGTCTCTGTCACCACTTCGATGTATCTTTTCCTTAGAGTTGCACCGTATCGGCTCTTCAACCCTCCTGTTGGGCCGATCTTCTTTGTTTTTCCCATTGTTACTTCACCAGCAGTTTGCGTATTTCTGAAGCTTTTTCTTTAGCGATTTTTGCTGCTTCCAAGATATATTCTGTGGTAAAATAGCCAGTTCCTCCCTTTTGAACGGCGCATATTTTTCCTTCTTTTTCAATGGTTATCGTCAGTCTAGCGTCCATAACCTGTTCTTCCTCTAGCCAAGGATCAACAGCAAGTTTGCCATTTATCTTTGCGAACGTTACTGCTATGGGGTAGTTTTGCATCGGCAATGGAGTGTAGCCTGGTTTTACCTTGACTTCTCCTTCTTCAACTTCATACTTGAACATCTTTGCGTTCAACAAAGCTCCCAGCGTTGCGATAGCTGAAGCGTCAATGAGATTTCCGTCATAGTTGAGCACATAGACATCAACGAATACTACGAGTACCTTTTTCCCTGGTTCTAGGCAGAGCTTTCCAAGGTCTATGGCTTTTGACTCTCGTATACCTCTGTCTACTACTCTTGCGAGTTCAATAGCGTCTTCTTTTGGGGGACCAGGTTCAAATGTTGGTGATGCCAAGGGAACAAGCTCAACGTTTACTGTCAAAACCCCTTCGTTTGGAGTGTCTGGAAAAGGTTTGCCGATTCCAATTTTTACTCCCACCAAGACTTCAGTTTTACCCAAAAGAACACGTGATGAGCCTTCTGCTTTTTCGATGACGCCCATTTCCACCTTGATTTCACGGTAATCGTTTAACCCTCTTCCATCTAATCTCTTACCTTTACTCATTAGTTGGGCGATTTGTTGCTGTTTTACACGTATAATCATTGACATTATTCTTTCACTTCCTCCTTTACGACCACATATTTCGCCTTTAACGCCTCTTTTTGCATCTTATAGAGTTGTGTGCAACCCTCAAGAGAGAGCTTAATGGCTTTTTCAAATTCTTCAAGCGTTAATTGACCGTCCATCTGAAGCAGTGTTATGGCGTTTAGGTTTGGCATATACGCTAGAGGAACGTCTGCTTCCCCTTCTTTGTCTTCGCTGTCATTTAAGTCAAGCACAAGCTGCCCTTCTAATTTTCCTGCAGCGCAAGCGACTGTCAAGTCTCGCATGGGAACACCTGCATCTGCCAAAGCTAATGAAGCCGCTGTTATGCCTGCGCATCTTGTGCCGCCATTTGCTTGAAGGACTTCTATGAAGAGGTCTATGGATGTTCGAGGATAGTATTCTAGAAAGATTGATGGTTCTAAGGCCCATCGTATCACCTTCGAAAGTTCTACTTCTCTTCTTGAAGGAGCTGGCGACTTTCTCTCATCCACGGAAAAAGGCGCCATGTGATATCGGCATCTCAATCGAGAACGGTCGGGTAAAGCAAGATGTTTTGGATGAACTTCATGAGGTCCATAAACTGCCGTTAAAATCTTATTCTTCCCCTGCTCAATATATGCTGAGCCGTCTGCATTGCTAAGAATGCCAACTTGTATCGTTGTTGGCCTTAACTCGTTAAATTTCCTTCCGTCTATTCTAACACCATCTTTGTCAATCAATTTTCCTTCTGCTTTAGGCATTTTTAATTTCACCTTCCTTTTCTTTTTTCAACATTTCTGCAACGCGATCGGTTAGACCACTTGTGTGGGACTCGTCTTCTATTTTGCGGATAGCCATAACTGCAAGCTGCTCGTCCTCTAAGTTCTTGCCGCTTATAAGCACCACTCCGTTTTGGCCTAAAAGAATGTGACATCCTGTCTCACGTTTTATCATGCTTATCATTGAACCTTTCCTACCGATAATTCGCGGAATTTTCGTTGAAGTGATTTCAATAATTTGACCACGAGTAATTTTTCCAAGACCAGGCTCTCGTACTGTCAGAAGCGGGTCGCGGGTTCTGTCGTAAGACACAATTTTGGCTATAACTAGGTCTCCAATATCGAAGATGGATGATAGTTCGTTTTTCTGAGGGCGGTATGACCGTTCCATGACGTCTGAAGCACGTAGGACCGCTGGATAAGGTGCATCGATATCTAGAATCCATCCTCCTAATGTTATTTCCATCACTTTTCCGATCACGGTGTCTCCAACTTCTGGAATATAGAACGATTTCAAAGCGACAACGCTGACTTTTCGTTCTTCATATTCTACTAGTCCAACACGAGTTGCGTACAGTTTTTCATTTTCTTTGAATGTGTTCTCACCGGCTATGTAGTTTCCTTCGGCTACTAAATCGCCGGGAGTTACAAGTTGTCGTCTTTCATAAAATGTGGGCATTTTTTCGCCACCATTCCTTTTTTTAACCTTTTTTTACGTCTTTTTTGCTTCTGCCGTTCCTTTTGTTAGTTCTCCAAGTTTGTCCAAGAATGGTCCGTAGAGACCTGCTGGCATTTCGATTATGGAGAACCATGAGCCGTCTGCGCGCCACTCTTCACGTTTAATCGTGCCATAACCTTTGACTGTTCCATAGACTTTTGCGGCGTATTCTGGGGGGATTCGCACTTTGACTTGGATTTGCTCTATTTTGAGTGGGAGAATCGGACGTAGAAGTTTGATTATGTCTTTTGCTTGTTCTTCAGCTTCTTTGAAAGGATCTATTGAGTAGTGGATCTGTTCCATTGCTTGTTCGATGCGTAAGGGTGGATGAGGCAGGTTTGTTTTAGGGTCAACCGCTTGACGTGCTATGAAAACAATTATCTGTCTTCGTTTCTCTGCAGTTAGTTGCCTCCTCTGGTCTGTTGTCAGCTGTAGATTTCCTTTTCTCAGTATTATTTCCGCGATTTTCCGAATATCTGTTGTTTTGAAAGCAGTTTCAAGTTTGCCTTCGCTTGCCTTTGTGCCCTTGTTAGCATCAGTAAATATTGTGTCTGTAACTAAGACTTCAGATATTGAAGTGGTTTTGCCCATTGTATAGTCTCGGGCGGGTTGCGGTTTAACTAAGATTTCGAAGCGTTCACCGTCGCGGGTTATGCGCGCAACGGTGTATCGTTCACTCATTTCAGCATTTCACTCTACTTTACGGTCTTCATATATTTCTCGACTTCTTCGTCTGGCAGTGCATGGTAAGCTTTTGTAGTTGTGGGTACTATGCTGATCTTGACTCTAAGCTGTTCTTCCCGGGCTTCGAGCGCTTTTCTGAGACATTTCACGGTGAGTTTTATGGAGTCTTCCAAGCCTAAGTCTTCGCGGTATTCCTCTTTCAAGATGCCTTCAACTGTTTCTCTTCCAACGCCCACCGCAATCGCCTTGTAGGCTCTGTATGTTCCGCTGGGGTCTGTAGAAAAGAGGCGGTTACCTGTCTTGTCGATGCCGCCGAAGATTATAGAGACTCCGAAGGGACGCACTCCGGCGTGCTGTGTATAAAGTTGCTTTATGTCGCCTATGCGTTTGGAAATTACTTCAACATCAATGGGCTCGTCGTACATTAATCTGTTACTTTGGCAGTATACGCGTGCTTGGTCGATTAGAATTCGTGCATCAGAGCCTAAGCCGACAACTGCTGCACCGATGTGGCTGTCTACTGCGAAGATTTTCCATGTGAAGCTTGAGTCTTGTAGTTTTGATTCGATTTTTTCTTCTGCACCTAAAACTACACCTTCTGGGCAGACTATTCCTAGTATGGTTGCTCCTCGGTTTACTGTTTCGAGGGCATATTCTACCTGAAATAAGCGGCCATCTGGGGAGAACACGGTTATGGCTCGGTCGTATGCTCCTGGTGCCGCAAATATTGACAACTGTATTTCACCTCACGCAGACATTACTCATTTGCTTGACAAGAATCAGCAAGCTATACTAAAAACCTTTTCGTATAAGTTCGCATGTCAGAATACTCAGTCAAGAATGGTAGTTAACCTTTTTCGCATAGCCATTTTGCGAGCTTATGGTAAGGCTTATTTTGTGTCTTCAACGTTTCTATTAAATGGTGCCACGCTTTGGGAGTTAATCTTAAGGTTTTAGTGCCAAAAACTCAAGTTGATCTGCAAAACCTCGCTGGAAAATCCATCGCTATCGACGCCTACAATGCTCTCTACCAATTTCTGGCAATTATCCGCCAACCTGACGGCACTCCACTGAAGAATAGCACTGGCAGAGTCACCAGCCATCTTAGCGGTCTGCTCTACCGCACCTCAAACCTCGTTGAAATGGGCATAAAAGTCGCCTATGTCTTCGATGGTGCCCCACCAGCCCTAAAAAAAATTGAAATAAAACGGCGAATAAAGACAAAAGAAGAAGCTACTGTTAAGTATGAAAAAGCTTTGGCAGAGGGCAGGATTGAAGAAGCCCGCACCTACGCTCAAGCCACATCCCGACTGAAAGACTATATGGAACAGGATAGCAAACGACTCTTAACGCTCATGGGCATTCCATGGATTCAGGCACCAAGCGAAGGAGAAGCCCAAGCCGCATACATGAATAAAAAAGAAGTCTCAGATTTCTGCGCCAGCCAAGACTATGATTCACTTCTATTCGGCGCCCCAACTCTAATCCGCAACGTAACAATAAGCGGCAGACGCAAACTTCCAAGAAAACCAATATATGTAGAAGTCGTTCCAGAAGTCATTGAACTCAGCAAAGTCTTAACCGAACTGGGCATAACACATGAGCAGCTGGTAGAAATAGGTATCCTTGTCGGCACAGACTACAACCCGAAAGGAGTAAAAGGCATCGGTCCAAAAACAGCCCTAAAACTCATCAAAGAACACGGCAGCCTTGATGAATTGCTACGAACATCATTAAAAAATAAAGAATTTCCAGCCAACCATCAACGAATAAAAGACATATTTCTCCACCCAAAAGTCACAGACAATTACAGCCTAGAATGGCGCGAGCCTGACACAGGAGGCGTTGTGGATTTTCTTTGCAGAGAACATGACTTCACAGAAGGCAGAGTAAGGAAAGCTTTAGAAAAGATGAGTAAGGGAATAAAGGAAGAGAAAGCCAAAACCACTCTTGATGCATTCTTCGGGTAAAACGCTTAAACCTTATGACCAAAACGCCCTGTCAAGGGCACAAAAGCCACTCCACCCAAATTCTCTCTAGCCAAACTACCATCAGCACCTTTACGTATACGAATTAAAGCCTGAAACAAGTGAACATTACCAACAGGAGTAACTAAAACACCCCCAATCTTAAGCTGTTTCACAAGAGGAGGAGGAATCTCAGGAGCGGCTGCAGTTACTAAAATGCGGTCATAAGGACTCTGATCGGGATAGCCTAATGAACCGTCTCCATGAATCACAGTCACGCGATCACCGAACCCGTGACGCATAATATTCTCCCTAGCAAGCCGTGCCAACTCAGCTACAATTTCCACAGTGTAAACGTGTCCCCGCCCCGATCTTGAGGCATCCTTCGGCGCCACAATCTCTGCAATAGTTGCGGCATGCCACCCACAGCCAGCGCCAACCTCCAAGACACGATGCCCCAACTCCAACTCCAACGCTTCGTTCATAATCGCAACCATGTGAGGCGCACTAACTGTTTGTCTGTTGCCTATCGGCAACGGTGCATCTACTGACGCATATTCGACCGAACATTCGGGTAAAAAAAGGACGCGGGGCACTTGTTTCATTGCACGAATGGCGTCCAAGGAACGGAGAGCCTTCTCGTTAGCAAGGTTGTCAACCAGTTGCTCCCAAGCACTTGTATCTCTTTTCATCTCTTAGCAGGCTCCTCTCACTTTACAATATTGCTAAGGTTCCTTAAGTACTTGAAATTAGAGAAGTGGAGG
>Ga0209978_10000115_pt1 | contig 24210 bp, 22 predicted proteins | sample BentaG_FD_182805 | JGI IMG/M metagenome (GOLD analysis project Ga0209978, IMG submission 182805) | Deep subsurface microbial communities from South Atlantic Ocean to uncover new lineages of life (NeLLi) - Benguela_00093 metaG (SPAdes)... | ecosystem: Environmental > Aquatic > Marine > Oceanic >... | reverse complement strand
TAAGGAGCTTGGGTATGTGCATTTTGTTAAGAAGGATGGGGCTGACAAGTATCATGTTTCTGTGATGGGTATACGAAAAGTGTTGACCTTGTACAGTTAATAAAAATCGTTTGTCCATCTCAGGCTAGGCCTTCTGCTATATGCTCCCATTGGCTCAAGTGTGAAGGTGCTGTAGATGGAGGAGAAAAATTGTTTTGATGTCGAACGAGATTTATGACATTTTGTTTTGGAGATGATTCACTCTTTATGGAACTTTGTGGTTGTCGCTACCTCGATTGTCTCTTTCAATATAGAAATAAAAATGGGTTTTTATGGTGTGTTATGGCGTTTTCTTGTGGATCATTGTTTCTAGTTCTTTGGCTCGTGTTTCGATGAACTCAGCGACTTTTTCTTGGCTGTATTGTTTCGCTTCTCTTTGCTTTTTCAAGTGTTCCTTGATTGTATGAAGGGCATTCTCTACATTGAAGGGTTTGAGTATGTAGGCGTCTGCGCCTTTATTTACAGATTCGACGGCGTTTTGCAGTGAAGGGTAACCTGTAACGATTATTTTGACCATCTTCGGAGTGGTCTCTTTCATCATCGTCAACAGTTTGGTTCCCTGCACATCGGGGAGTCGAATATCTATTAATGCGAGGTTGTAAAACCTAGCTCTAGATTTTTCGATTGCTTCTTTTCCGTTTTCCGCCGTGCAACAACATATCCTTCTTCTTCCAATATTATAGTTGCTAGGACCTTCCTTATACTCTCGTCGTCATCGACAACGAGGATTCTGGCATTTGAACCCATATTTTTTCACCTCCCTCTAATTTAAGTGTGATTGGAAACGTCACTGTGAAGATTGTGCCCTTTCCAACTGTACTTTTTACACAGATGTCGCTGTTGTGGGCCTCCACAATACGTTTACAGATGGACAAACCTAACCCCATTCCCTTCGCATTTGTTGTGAAAAGAGGCGTCCAAATCTTCTCTAAAACGTCTTTTGAGAAGGTTTGTGTGATCGCGTGCGCAGAAAACTAACTCTTGTGTCTGTCTATGGGGATGTACTGCCTTAGCTTTCTGAGTGACTTCATTTTTGTCTTGTTGTCTATTTTGGCGCTTTGAATTGCCTCTTTTAGTATCTGGATAGATTTGTCCATAGCTTTTCTGTCCACTGGTCTGGGCACGCCGTCTTTTCCGCCATAAGCAAAAGAAAACTTTACTGTGTCTTTCCAGTTGGGTGGTTTGCCGTAGATAATTTCCGAAATAAGGGCAAGTCCGCGAACCGTGGCGGGGCCGACTCCTCGGATGCTCAGTAGTTCCTCGTAGTTTCTTGGTTGAAACTCGTAAGCTTTGCGTAGTGCATTCCAGTTGATTCTTCGGGGCATAGATAGAATGTTGATTGCATAGTCTTTTGTGTTTGGCATCCATTGACGTAGAGATTTTTGATATGCGGGTCTGGCTGATTCTGGCAAGTGCTTGAATTTTGTGGGCTTCTCTTTAGATATGTCAACTGAGGCTTTCTGCATTCTTCGCTTTCTTTAGCTGTCATGTTTAACACGGTGTCTCTTTTTGTGTCGCCTACAATGGCTTCGTGGGGTTCAACCACGAATTCTTTCACATGGTCAGAAAGCCAGTGATACCTTCGCGCCGTTCTGTCCTCTGCGCTCATTCCCTGCTGAACAACAGCCCATTTTCCCTCTTCTGATAGAAAGAAGGCGTGATGATACAGGGGATAGCCTGCTTGAATGGCTGTGTTGTCTACTTTTGCGCTCATTTTGCTCGAGTAAACCAGTCGGTCAACATCGGATTTCGAGAAGCCAAACTTCTCGCCGTCAAACGGATTTCGTTAGGTGCTTTCCGTGACGCCTTCCCTTTCCCTCCACAAACAGCAACCCCGTGCTTCTCTGTCTTAACTGCGTTTTTCAACACGCCCGTCAAGACTGTTGTCACTCCAGAAGAATGCCAATCATAGCCTAAAACGCAGCCCAACGCTTGAAACCAAAATGGGTCTGAAATGCGCTGTAAGAACTCGTCTCGACCATATTCGTCAATGATTATTGTGACAATTGCATCTGCCAGCTTAATCATCCGTGCAACAAGCCATCTTGGCGCTCTGCCATAATGAAGCGGAAGCCTTGTCCCGCCTGTTCTCTTCAACACATCCACCCTAATACGCTAATAATAGACGTATTATCCTTGAAATCCTTTTGTCAAGCTGGTCTACCGCTTCAACAGTCGCCCTTCACGGTCAATTTCCAAGCGGCGAATTCTAGTTGTGGAAATAGGGTCACAGTTTTCTGCCAATACCATGTTTATAACAATAACATCTAAGGGTGGAAGATTGGCTGCCTTACGCTTTTCGTTTATTTCACGAGTCCTAGGCTCAGTCTCTTGGCTCACCACTATTGCCTCTATTCGCTTACTGGTTGATGCGGGTCCATATGGATCGTACAAGGGCACAATTTCGGCACGTTCAAGCCAACCATACTTTCTCAGGAAACCCTTTAGCTCCTCCAGTCTCACAGCGAAAGGCGCTATTTCATGGGGCTTTTTCATTTTTTCCACGAAGTCGTCTGTACATAAACCTATCAGAACCTTTTCACCGGTTTCAAAGGCTTTTCTAAGTAAAACTCGATGACCTTTATGAAACTCGTCGAAAGTTCCACCAACAGCCACAATCTTGAAGCGTTTGCTCAACGTTTTCATCTCAGTAGACGCATAGCCTGAAAGTCAATCCTTACTGTGTGATGCGCGTGCATTTGCGTTCGCTTATGGGAGCATAAATGCATACATTCGCCCTGCTTATAACCCTATTTTAGCTGACTTTTCCTTTTAGCATGTCCAGAATCTTCTTCGCAACAAAACGCTTCGAACTTAACGGCACATGAACAACGTTTTTTTTCTTGTCTATTATGAAAACTTCGTTGGTGTCGGCTCTGAAGCCCACGCCTTTTCTTGAAACATCGTTTGCCACGACCAAATCCGCATTGGCTCGCTTTAACCGTTTATAAGCGCTTTCGATTAGTTTTTTGTCAGAAACTCCGTATCCAGCTCGAAAAACCACAAGAAAGGTTTTTGGGCTTATCTTTTTTATTTTGTCGACGATTTTGGAGGTAGGCTTCAGCTTCAAAGTAAGCGAAGAAACCTTCCATGTGGCAACCTTACCTTTATACGGCTTTGCCAAAGTCCAGTCCGAAACCGCTGCAGCCGCGACTGCAATGTCGTAATTTACGTTTCTTAGCTCTTCTAAAACCGTGCGTCGCATTTCCTCAGTTGTTTCTACGTTCAAAACCTTCACTTTGAAAGGCAGAATAGCCGTGCCCAAACCATAAACAAGGGTGACTTCAGCGCCTCTTTTCTGGGCTTCTTTAGCTATGGCTGCACCCATTTTACCCGAACTCTTGTTTGTAATAACCCTCACATTGTCGATGTATTCGATTGTTGGTCCCGCAGTGACTAGGAAACGTTTTCCACGAAAGTCTTGTTCAGCCAAGAGTTTGCGGATGATGGCTTCAACTATTTCTCCTGTGTCCGCAATTTTCGCTTTTCCTTCCTCGATTTTGGGTCCGACGAATTGTATGCCTAGGGCCTTAAGTTTTTGGATATTCTCTTCAAGTATCGGATGCTTATACATTGATTGGTGCATAGCTGGAACTATCATTATAGGCGTTTCAGAACCCATGGCTGTGGAAGCCACGGAAGTGACGGTTGTGTCATCTATTCCAACGGCTATCTTACTTATGGTGTTAGCTGTGGCAGGTGCGATGATCACCAAGTCCGCTTTTTCAGGACGTTCGCCAACCAAAGCCACATGCTCAATTTTTCCGGTTAGCTCGGTGACTACAGGGTTTCCAGTTGCCCACTCCATTAGGTAAGGGTGGATGATTTTCTGAGCGGTTTGGGACATCACGGCGTAGACCTCGGCTCCTCGACGCATGAGTTCTCTAGCAATTTCTGGGCTTCGAACCGCGGCTACACTTCCTGTAACGCATAGAACTACCCGTTTTTCCCCCAGTTCTTCACTTTTGGTTCCGATTATGTCTTTTGATGGATGCTGTTTCAAACTTTTACACTTCTAACCGTTTAACTTTTTGACTGTTATTCTTAAATCTTTTAGGAAACTTTCCAAGTGTTCCTCTCGTATATGTGGCATGACTACGATTCTTATATGCCGTGGAAAGAGCGAAACCGCCCACCCTCGTTTTCGCAGTTCTCCAGCTATTCGCTTAACATCAAAAACATCAGATTTTATGCCCACGACGTTTGTAGTAGGCTCTATCATAATGTCTAACCAGTGGATTTGCCTAATTTCTTCAGCGAGCTTCCATGTTAAACACATGCAACGTTTAACGATTTTTCTGTAGCCTTCCCTTCCCAAATGCTGGAGCAACGTCCAAACAGCTATTACAGAAGCCCCGGAACGCGTGCCTACAAAAGTTGCTTGCTCGGTTTCGCCTCCAGCTAAGTATGGAACCTTCCACGTTATCGCCTCTTTCAAATCCGAATTCTTGAAAAGAATTCCGCCAGCTGGAATAGGAGCCAACCCCATCTTGTGCGGGTCTATGGTGATAGAACAGACGCCGGATAGTTGGAAGTCAAATTCGGACGCTTTGTATCCCAACTCCCTCACGAATGGGATGACGAATCCTCCGAAGGCTGCGTCCACGTGTAGAAATAAGCCGTTTTCTAGGACTATTTCTGAAAGCTCTTCAATGGGATCTACTACGCCTAGGCTCGTGGTTCCGGCTATGCACACTACTGCCACTGTCTTAGCGTTTACCGCCCGCCTAACGGCTTCCGCATCCACTTGAAAACGGCTGTTCAACCCCACTCTAACTATTTCGAAGCCTAGTAGACTCGCAGCTTTGTCAAAGGAGCAATGTGCCGAGACAGGCACGATAATTTCACCGCCGTTTTTCGTTTTTGAATTTTTGAAGGCCCGGAGGGCGAGTATATTGGCTTCAGTTCCTCCAGTAACAATGTTTCCGGCAGCGTCTGGATTTGACAGAAGCGAACCCAACATTTGGATGGCTTCCCTTTCCAGTTGAGCAGTAGCTGGGAAAAGCCCCGGGTCACCTAGATTTTTCTCTAAGAACTTGGTGTATGCTTGCTGGGCCAGAGCGTGAGGCGAAGTGCACGTAGGCCCTAGAATCTTGCCAGATCCAAACGCGAAATCTCTGCTGAGCTTAGCCTTTATCTCTTTCAGAACAGTTTCGGCTGGCAATCCCTTCTCTCTCATTTATGCTCCGCTCCCTTAATGGTAGATATGTTCCTCATCTGGATAGGCGCCTGAACGCACCTCTTCCGTAAACCTTTCTACAGCGTCTTTAATGATTTTGTTCAAATTTGTGTATTTTTTCAAGTACTTAGGTGCAAAACTTTCATCGAGTCCCAGCATATCATTTATGACTAAAACCTGTCCGTCACAGAATTTTCCAGCACCAATGCCAATCGTTGGCGCCTTAACTTTTTCTGTAATCTTCTTCGCCAAACTTTCTGGGATGCATTCTAAAACTATGGAAAAGACGCCGTATTTATCGATTTCCAAAGTGTCCTGAAATATCCGCTCAGCTTCCTCTGGAGTTTTACCTCGCACCCTATAGACTTCTGCTGTTTGAGGTAAAAGTCCCCCATGTCCCATAACTGGAATGCCCGCGTCTAGTAACACCTTGATTATTTCTGGCTTGTTTCCCTCTATTTTTACGCCGTTGGCTCCAGCTTCCAAAAATCGCCTGGCGTTTTCTAGCGCCATTTCCAAAGTGTCATAGCTATGTATGGGCATGTCTCCGATAATAGGTGTGTTTCGAACTCCTCGTGCCACGGCTCTTGTGTGGTAAACCATATATTCCATCGTGATGCTTTTTGTGTCTTTGTAGCCTTGGAAAACCATTCCGAGGCTGTCGCCTACGAGGATTAGATCTAAGAGAGCCTCATCGAGGATTTTCGCCATTTGATAATCGTAAGCCGTCAACATCACGATTTTGTCTTTTCCTTTCTTTTGCTTAATCTTGTCTTCGAGCTCCAACTGGTTTTTCCTCCAAGAATTTTGTTAGACAAGTCAATGTCTGGTTTACAGGCGTTGGAATCATGTGTTTATGTCCGAGTTCTGCTATCTTGCCGTTTAGGAAGTCGATTTCTGTCTTTTTCTTCTTCATTACGTCTTGACACATAGAAGAAAGGTTGGTGTAGCTCAGAATCCTGCGGTCAAGCTCATCTAGGTCTATTTTGAGATCTATTCCTTCTGCTTTTCCTATGGCGAGGCATTCTTGCACGATTTCGTGTCTAACCCATTTGAGCGTGTCAGACGCTATTTCATGGTTTCGAATGTGGAAAAGCGCTGTTAGGGGGTTAATGACGCTGTTTAAAACGAGTTTATTCCAGACTTCGTTTGTGATGTTTCTTGAAATACGTGTTTCCAAGCCGCAATCGTTGAAAAGGGCGGCTATTTCTTGAGCTGTTTTGCTTTTCGCTATGACTGTTTCATTTTTCCAGACCCGAATTTTTCCGGGTTCTAGGAATTCGGCAGCCATCATCGTTAAGCCCCGCAAAACTTCAACTTCGTCGCCAACTAGTTCTTTGACGATTTCTTCGTTTCCTAAGCCGTTCTGCAAAACAAGTATGACTGTGTCTTTCCTTAACATTCTTTTTATCTGGCTTACAGCTCGAACAGAATCATGAGCTTTGGTTGTCAAGAGAATGAGCGTGTTGGATTGAATTTCGGTGATTCTTATATCTGCTTTTAAACGAAAATTTTGATCTATATCACCCGTGAACTTCAAGCCTTGAGCGCGTATGGCTTCTACATGTGTTTGGCTTCCAATCAAAGTAACGTCTTTCTTCCTTGACAGTAATGCGCCGTAAATGCTTCCAATGGCTCCAGCACCCAAAACAAAAATCTTGTCAGCGTCCATACTTTTCCACTTTTTCCAAGTCGAGGAATTTTCCTTTAGCAGCTAGTTCGCTCAGTCTTTCCCTGATTAGACCTATGCATTTGCCAAGGTTTTCCGTGTTGTTGAACCCTTGCAGAATTTCTTCAAGTTTTTCTCTGTTTTCTTTTTGAAGTTTTTTTGCTGTTTCCACAAGCAATGGCATAGCTCTTACGACGTTGTCTACAATAGTGATTAAGGCTTTTTTTGCTGTTCTGGAAAGCGGGTTCAAATCGATGGCTATAACCTTCTTTCCCATTTTGACAAGGGCTTCGGTCCGGTCTCCGTCTTCGAGAGGAACTAGAACCACATCGGCCACGAGCATCCCCCGCGGGTCTACACGACGCCTTTCGCTTCCTATTTCCGGAATACGCGCTGAAGCTTTCTCGCCCACGCCTAAAACTAACTTCGCCCCAGCTTTTTCTAAAAGGTTTTTGATTGCTTCTTCTCTTTCGGCTGTTCGGTAGAAGAGATTTACCTCTATTTTTGCTTTGACAATTCCGACTAACGCTACTACTTCTTTTGCTGTTAACGTAGCAGTGTTTCCATTCACGGAGATAACCGGGTTCTCCGCCGTCAATAACAGGGCGGCTGCAGCTCTTATAGCCTTAGATGCTGGCGGAACGGTTTTTTCGCCTAAAAGGTAGTCGAAGGCTTCCCCTCTGCCGTGAGCTATGAGCCCGGCATGCGCTACGACGCCCGTTTCGAACCCTTCTATGAGCTTTTCACGTATCCGCAACGATTCAGCACGAGGATGCCTCTCTAAAATCTTAATTTTCATAATAGTCTCGCTCCTCCAAAGTCGATTTCGCTGACGAGGATTTTATCTGCAGAGCCATGTCTCCGGAAGATTTCGAGAAGCGTTTCCAAATCGTCTTTTTTGGCTATAGAAAAGGCCCCTTCACCGAACATGGGCATACTGCAAACAATTCCTGAAGCATCTATTTCGTTTAAAACCCGACGAACCCTTTCTGTGATTAGCCCTGTATGTTCTGCGAACCCTTTAGAGAACCTCAAAAAATTCTTCAAGCTTGGCTCTTCCATGAGACTCTCTAAAAGTTTTCCGCCCCACTCATTGATACGTCGGCGAAGCTTCGTGTCGGCTAAAGCTTTTCTGGTTGATAGACTTCCGAAGCTTAGGCAAACGACCTTATAGTCGTCGCTTATTGGAATGTGCTGAACCTTTCCGATTCCGGGTGCTCCTGGCTCTGTGCGTATTTCTAATCCACCGAAGGTTTCGGCTATGACCGTGCCCAGCCCTGTTTTGCACAGAATTTCTGCTGTGTGCGCCGTTTGAGCGGCTTCTATGCTAGTTAAGCCCAAATTTAAAGCTCTGTTGAGTGTTAGAGCGAGACTTAAAGCTGCAGCTCCGCTTGAGCCAAAACCCGCGCCGATCGGTACATGAACGGTATGTTCAACTGTCACCGCGATTTTTTCTTTGAGTTTGGATAGGAAATCTTTTGCTACGGTTTCGGAAACGTTTGCGGAAACCGTTTTACGCCCATTTATCCATATTTCCAGATTGTTTTCCGGAGCGTTTTTTAGGGTTACTTTGGTTTTTACTCCATGTTTCAGTAAGACTCCTGCGCCTTTCGAACCTTTGTATAGCAGGTCGGCTGATTCATCGCATATCTGGAACAAGCCCGTAATATGTGCTGGAGCAAAGGCTTCCGCAGTTTTCATGTTTCCAAACCTTTCGAGTGATATATGAAACGTGTGTCGAAAATAAGAATTACGTACGATTTGTTTATACGTGTTTAAAGACGTTCTAATCTCAGTAAGCGCAAAGTTTAAGGGCTATTTAGGTGCTGTCTTTCAGTATTCGGCTAATTAGAGGTTACATGTTTGAGTAATGAAGCAACGACACCGTTGGAAGAGAAAAGAGTAAAAGTCCTCATCAAACTGAGAGGCTACAAACTTCTGAAAAAGAAAGAATATAAAAATGCCATTGGATTCTTCGTAAAAACACCAGAGGGCAAAAATATGATTTATTGTATTCCATCTCAACGCACTGTAGGAGTTCAGTTCATAAAAGACCTAGTGAAGACAATGGAAGAGGAAAAACTGGAAAGAGCAATAGTAGTCACAGGTGGACGTTATACACAGGCCGCTAAAAAAACTGCGCAGAAAAACGGGGTAGAGCTAATTCCGCGAATTTTCCCAATTTTCAATCTTTTTGACCATGTGCTTGTGCCAAAACACGAAATTCTACCACCAGACGAACGCGAGAAACTGCTGGCCCAATATCGTGTTCAACCTTATCAACTACCAATAATAAAGACTTCTGACCCAGCAGTAAAAGCCATAGGCGCAAAAACAGGCGACATCGTTAGAATCCTTCGGGACAGCGCCACAGCAGGAAAATTTGTTTCCTACCGATATGTAGTAGAAGATTAAATATCAAGCATTTCTCCAGAGAATTTCCCAAGAACCTTTCCCAACCGAAACCTATATCAGATAATACATTGCACTATCGCCCAGCCATAGGAACATTCGGAGGCTTCACGTGACCATAAAAGCTGTCGTCTTTGACTTGGATGGAACTCTTGCTGAATTTAACCTTGACTACAAAACCGTAAGAGCTGAAGTAATGCAATTTTTGACAAACGAAGGTTTGCCAGCCTCTATATTTTCTATAAATGAAAGCATCTTCGAAATGCTAAAAAAAGCCAAAGTTTACATGAGAAACAACGGTAGAAAAGAACGGGAATTCTCTACTATTCAAAAACATGTTCTTTCCATGGCAGGCAAACATGAGATTAAAGCTGCTCGTGAGACCTCGCTTCTGCCGGGTGTATTTGAAATATTAAAAACGTTGAAGAAGATGAACTTGAAGCTAGCTATTTTCACAATTAACAGCGAAAAATCAACAGACCATATCCTCGACAACTTTTGCCTTAGGCAATTCTTCGATGCTACGATCACAAGAGAAATCGTTTCAAATGTAAAACCCCACCCGTCTCACCTCGCTGCTGCCCTGAAAGCTCTGAATATGAATGCTAATGAAACGATTGTGGTGGGTGACAGCGTCGTAGACATGAGAAGCGCTAAAGCATTGAATGCCACCGCTGTTGGTATAGCAAAAGAAAGTGACGCGATTAGAAAATTAAATCACGCAGGCGCTGTGCACACAATTGAGTCAATAACAGATTTGCCCATTCTGATAACTAAGCTAAACAAAAACGAAGGCTGACAATTATTTTTCAGTGGCTAAAAAATGAAAGTCCAATTACTCAGCTATGGCTATTTTACTCTAGATAAAAGTTTTCTCGTCTATTCTAAGTATCAAAGGGAAACTTATGAAGCAGCATTGAAGCCTTTGCTTGTGCTAAGTGAAGGAGAAAAAATTCTTGTAGACATCATGCATGCATTCAGTTGAGCTACCAAAAGCTTCTCGCATTCCTTTTTTGCAATTGATTAAGAAGCGGTAATTGATATTATTCAATACCTTTATTCATACACTACATTTCAGCAGTATGCGTTGAGTCAGCGTTTTTTGGGTTGATTGGTTACGCGCGCGCGCAGAAGGCAAGAGAACAAAATTCGAACAATTAGTAACTAGTAGATACCCTTATAGAAAACTTGGAAAAGCGAAACATCCCAGGCGTACTTTACCGTGCAGACCAAGCTTTGAATTCAATTGACAAACTTCGAGCTGTCAAAGATGCCGTATACATTTTTTCACATGACAAAGAACGGCAGAGCCTAAAATAGAGGAATGTTTGCCTGAACGTGTTTGAACAGTAGATTCGCATAGTCATAAAGGCATGAACAGGGCTTTTACTTCGAGAATTCCCCGCATTCCTCTAATTCGACCAACTAAGTCCAAGATTCTCTGATAATTTCCTTCAGCGATGAAAATTTCCAAGCAATATTTCTCTTCAATGTGCCTGTGAACGTTCTCAACAACCACATCATCGTACTCATGTCTTACCTCAGAAACGTGCCTGTCCACATCTTTTCTTGCATAGTCACATATGATCATAATGGTTGTTGCAACTCGGCCCTTCTCGAGCCGAGCGATTTCTGCTTCAGCGATTAGACTCCTAATAGCGTCTCGGAAAGCCTCAGAACGGCTATAATATCCTCTGGCTTTGGTAAACTCATCAAACTTTTTAAGAAGCTCTCCTGGAAGAGTTATGCTCACAACAGTCATTAGATACCACCTTATATTAACATAATTAGAACATAATATTAGTGGATTAATATTCCTATCCGTTTTTTTAACACTATGTTAATATGATTCTTCTAGGTTGAACATGTTAAGGAAGGCAGGGGTTGAAAATGGTCTCTAGAATCAAAGAAGGAGACTTTGAGGACAAAAAAGACAGGCGAATTTGGATTCCAATGGCTGTCGCTTTGGCATTTACAATGGTGTCTGCTGCTTTACTTGATTTTTTCGTCCAAGGTGTTCCTCTGGGTTTCGTGATACCTCTGCTGAACGAACAAGCTACTGTATCAACAATCATTTACTACACCGCAATTGTCGTTGCAGCCAGCTACATCGGAGTTTTGGGCTTTGAAGAACTGATTTTTGAGAGAAGATTTTCAGTGGAGTTTCTGATGGCGACCGCTGCCTTTGGTGCCATGTACTTGGCTTTTCTCTTTGAAGCTGTTACCGTCTTGTTTCTGTACTCTTTAGCGGAGTATTTTGAGGGGTACATTCAAGACAGAGCCAGAAGAACCGTTGAAAAGCTTTCGGAATTTATGCCTGACAAGGCCCGGATAATAACTAGTGACGGCAAAGAGGAAAATGTAGATGTGACGGCTGTTTTGCCGGGGACAACCGTTCTTATTAGGCCTGGGGAGAGAATTGTTCTTGACGGAGTGATAATAGATGGTGTTTCTTACGTTGATCAGTCTTTGGTGACTGGTGAATCGGCTTTTATTTTGAAGAAGTTTGGCGACAATGCTTATGCTGGTACTTTGAACACAAGTGGTGTTCTAAAAATTTCTGTTAGCAAAAAAGCTGGAGATACACTGGTCTCGAGGATAGTGAAACTTGTTATACAATCTAGAAAAAGAAAGGCATCTATCGAAAAACTTGTTGATAGATTCGCCAAATTCTACGTTCCAATCGTTATTTCTCTTGCCCTATTCACCGCTTTCTTCATGCCTAGCATTCTCGCTGGGGCCTTTGAAATTTGGCTATACCGTGCCTTGATACTTCTTGTGATCTCGTGTCCCAGCGCCTTCATCATATCTGTTCCAGCAACGATGTTTACCGCTGTTACGCTTGCTGCGAGAAGAGGAGTTGTCATTAAGGGTGGAGTCTACGTAGAAAAAATGGATAAAATAGGGGCTGTTTTATTTGATAAAACCGGCACGTTGACTCTTGGCAAACCGGTTGTCCATTGTATTAAAGGCGTCTCTGAATTAGATGAAAAGGCTTTGATGTACGCAGCAGCACTAGAGCAGTTCTCTAATCATCCTCTTGCTCAAGCCGTCACAAAAAGCGCAGCAGATGGTAATCTTAACTTCAGAGAGCTTGATGTAAAGAATGTGAAGGAGATCCCAGGTAAAGGCATAATGGGATACGTAGATGGCACTCGAGTAATAGTGGGAAGCATGGATTTGCTGAAACAACATGGCAGTAATTGTGAGTCCGTTAGTGAAGTCTACGAGAACGAAAAGCATTCTGCAGTCTGTGTCTCTTTAAACGAAATAGCTACATCCTCAATATGTATAATTGACGATGTCCGTGAAGACGCTGTTCGAGCTGTAAAGGCTCTAAAAAAAGCAGGATTACATATAGCGATATTAACTGGAGACAAGGCTGAAATAGCTCGAGAAACCGCTGAACGCTTAGGAATTGCTGACGTTTACGCTAAGCTATTTCCAGAAGACAAGTTGGAAATTATAGCCAAGACAAGAGAAAAACATGGTCTAGTAGCGATGGTGGGAGATGGTGTCAATGATGCACCCGCGTTGGCAGCCTCAGATGTAGGCATTGCTATGGGCGGAGGAAAAGTAGATGTCGCCATGGAGTCAGCGGACATAATCTTAGTCAAAGACGAACTAGCTCAAATTCCCACCTTACACAAGCTAAGCAAAATGACAGTAAGAATCGCCAAACAAAACATAGCGGTCTCCCTTGGAGTAAAACTAGTTCTCGGCGCACTTGGACTAATGGGATTCATTCCTCTCTGGTTCACCGTAGCCCTAGGAGACGACGGCTTAACCATGCTAACACTCTTGAATACACTTCGTCTCACAAAACTAAGGTTCTAAAATGTGTTCTTTAACCATAGTGTTCTTTGCTTCTGAATCAATTAATCTCCAAGCACCTATCGTTATCACTCCTGAAGATTTCATAATCCATACAACCATGTCTGAAGTAGACCTTCTTTGCTCTTCTCTTTATGTCAAGAAACTGTCCAACCTTGTTCTTGAGAACATTATAAAAATAAGTTACGATGAACATAATCTCATTATTTTCAGTTAGATGAATTACAGCTTTAATTGATTTCTCTGGAGTTTTTCCAGTAGTTTTGACAGTAACTGACGACGATGGAGAAATATGGGATGTTAGATATCGGGTGTCTACGGCAAATGTGACATTATATGTTGAATCTTGTACACACGCGTTTAGAGGTGACATAACGAAAGTCATGTATCCAATATGCGGTATTGAAGGATTCCTACAGAAAAGGTGAAATTCATATGCACACATGCATTCGCACTGTTAGATGTGTGTACAACATCAAACGGCAGCGTTAGTGAATGGATGGAAAACGAAGTTACGGATGTATTCCTAGTGTTGTTTCCTTGGGTTCGTTCGTTTCTGTCGGCTTGGTTCGAGAGAATATCTTTTTGACTTTCTTGCGGAACATGACTAGGACAATTGCTGCTGATGCAGTAATACCTGCTAGAATCATGAGTAATATGGTGGCTGAGCTTAGTCCGAATTCGTCTGGAAGGATTGTCAATCCCTTGAACGTGTAGAAGACTAGTTCTGGATCGTTATAGACTGCGTAGCCATCCCATTTCTCGAAACCTACAGTTAGGAAGTACATCATAGCGGATATTTCGAAGCCTGTCGAAAATTTTCCAGCTTCGGATTTGAAGCTGGCTTCGAAGGATCCTATTGGCGTGGTTTTGCTGGATACATTGAATGTTCGAATGGTGTCGTTGATGGATACTGGCTTGTGCCAGTCATAGGTGCTCCCTAGTTCTACACTGGCGAAATTTATGTTCGCGAGACGAGCTGCCACATCGAATCTTGCAGATTCCGTAACGTTGTTGTTATGTAGCTGTTCACCCCGCTCATCTCTTATGTCCCAAGACATATCTGTGAAAGCTGTGACATAATAGTTGATGGCTAGGCTTCGATTGAGGAACACGTCGTTTCCTGTGAGGAATGTACTTACGTTATTTACGCTTTCTTTTCTGCCATCGATCACGTATGGGTCTAGGTTCCAGTTTCCTATGTGTTGGTCGATTTTCATTGATGCATTGTTGTTGATTTCTGTGTCTCCGCTAGTGGCGGCGTCGAAGTGGATTGCGAAGACCATTTCGTCAATCATGATCTTTGTAGGTTTAGTCATGAAATTTGGCTCGTCAAAATCCGCTCCGTAGACTGTACCATCCCACCATCCCCACATTGACCTGTCTTCTTTGAAGGGGAACAGGGTTCCTGTGACATTCTCGTAGGTCACTCCGAAGGTGATTGTGGCGTTTAGTGGAACCACTATCTCTCCAGTAGCGTTGCTGTTGCTAAAGCCTTCGCCTGGCGAGAGGAAGTCAGTTGACGTAACGTCGTTTGGAACGAAGAAGTGTGTCTGTTCGCTTGCGTTGAAGATGGTTAGTCCTGCGAATTCGTACCTTAGCCCTATGCCTGCTGTTTTGGTGCCGTTGCCGTCATTCCAAGCCGTGCAGTAGTCTTGCTCTGTGCCAAACCATAGCCAATCCCATTCATGTTTGTTATCTTTGATCCAGTCCCATCCTTCCCTTTCAGCCTGGGCTATTAAATCTGCCCAAGTATTGTTTCTGGCCATGTGAGCTATGTCCCAATACCCAGGATTAGGCATCCCCGTTTCGCTGTCTATCATAGTAGAGTTGATCATTTGCATTGTTACAGGATTCACGCCACTCATGTTGACAGCGTAATACCAAAGGTAAGTCTCATTCCACGTGAATCCCCATTCAGTGTGAACTTTGCCCATCCAAGCTCCAATGTGGATTTCATCGTCCATCATTGAAGCGTTGGGATCCCAAACGATCTCCACAAACATTCTGTCTTCCGTTCTATTCCACATGTCTGATCCTGAGTGGAGTCTCCTCACGAAATACTGGTCTTCAGGAGTGGTTAAGTCTCCGTCCAAGTCAATAGCACCAGTCTCAGGAACAACTGAGAAGGCTTGGATTCCCCACATACCGTGGTCTGGCTGGCCGACGATCACATCACATATTGAACGTATGCTGTGGACTTCCATGTCGGTGAGCATCCAACGATAAACTTCACCCAACATACTGTGTTTCTTGTAGACGTTCATATTGTCCAGTTTAACTTCAGCGAGGTGTCCATCTATCCATACTCGATAACAGGGTTTCCATGAGTGTTGATCTTCAACTTCGAACTTTCTTCCGTCACCTAGTTCGATTGTCTCGATACGTCTCCAGCGAAGCTCTGGTTTCCAATAAGAGTTCACGAGTAGGTCAATTGTGTAGACGTCTCCGTCGATTGAGACATCAATTGACTCTGGATATCGGTAAGTATTCCATTCTATGCAACCTTCTCCATCCCATCGTCCAACGATTGGGCTTGGGTCTAGCAGGAAGTACTGCTGGTCTTCTATGGTGACGTTGTATCTGGCGTAAGCGTTTTCCAGTTCCCATTCGTTCCTGAAGAGGTCCTCGCGAAGATTCTGGGAAAGGTTCCACCATTCACTGACTAACCCTATGTCTAAACGGGTCAGATCGGTAGCGTTTATCAAGTAGAAGCCTGAGGGATCTTGAAGCACTTTGCTGGACGTAGTGTTCATCAAGATCCAAGCTGCCCGGTCGAAATCTACAGCAGGTACAGTCTGAACTGTTGGGGTTAAGATTTGATATGGGTCGTTGTTGAAGGGGTCACCAATGTTGTATACAATGCCGCAGTCGGTTATGTTGTAGTACACTAGGACATGTCTGAAGAAGTAGGTTTTGCCGTCCACATCTGTGAAGTACCTATCATCCAGCCAGTGAGCTGGTATGTAGGTGCCATTCTTCATGATCAAGTACTCATCAGGATATCCTCCTTGGAGCCACTCGGTTGTGACGTCAACTTTGATTGTGTCGTTCAAGTAGATGCAGTATCCGCCTTCAATCGTGTTCGTGGTTTTGTTTCCGGTTGTTAGGTCTGTGTTGTAGTTCCACTGTCTCAGCTCGTTCATTCCTGGGTCTCCCCATCGGTCTCCCGTCCAGCCGAAGCCATATTCGCTGTAGATGCGAGACCCGTTTAGCAGCGTGAAGTATTGTATGTTTAGGGTTTCATTCCACGGGGCTTGCATTCCTGGTATGAAAGCTCCTTGAGGAACCCATCTGTCTTGCCAGCTATAGTGGTGTCGGGTGCCTGGTCCCCAACTTGTGCCGAAGACTTTGAAGGTGGCATTGAGAGGAATTTCAGCACCCGTTTCCGAGAAAACGCCTGTGTGCGATCCATCCCATGGCAGAGATGGGATGGTTATGTTGTAGATGTAGATTGTGTCGAAAATTTGTTGAGGCTGGAAGCTGAAGGGGATCAGTCGTGTATAATTGGCGCCTGGGATGCTAATGTGCAGTTCCTCAATCCAATTGGCTGGGTGTTTGTCCCAATCGAAGTAGATTTTTGTGCCATTCAACGTCAAGATGTAAGCTTTATGTACTGTTTGGCCTGCTTCCGGTATTTCCACTATCTCCCATTCCTCGTGATCCATCATGGTATAGTACGTTTCATTGCCAATCTCAACTCTCCAAATCATGAGGTATACACCAGAGTAAATGTCGTATCGCGTGCCGTTTGGATTGAGGATGTAGAGAGTTGAGTTTTCGAGGTCGTAGCCCCATCGATTGTGTTCGTTCCAGGTTTGCAGCTGAGGGTCATATCCGGTTGTCGTTGTTAGTGGAGATCCGTCAGCGATGAACTGTCCCGATTTTTCTGAGTAGGTTCCGAGATGTAGAATCCATCCAACCTGTTCTATGTTCCAGTATTCTTCTCCGTTGATTTCCGCGTAGAAATATCCAACATCTTGTATGGGTGTGGTTACTGTGATGATGGTGTCGTCCACTAATATGTAATAATCTCGTCCATTCTCTGTGATCTGTAACATGTATTTGGTGCCATTAACAGTTATAGACTTGAAAGTCTTTAGCTTTCCGCCTTTTGATTCGATGTTCTCCAGTTCCCACCAAGATGTGGCCAATGCTCCAGGGAAGGGGAGTTCATGCTGAGTCTCTTCGTTGCCTAGGGGTGTGTAGTAAAAGTTGTGAACATAATCTCTCTTAACCGTTACGCTCTGGTTTTTGTGGACGCCGACAAAGTATTCGTTGGGCCAGTCAACTGTGTAGTTCTGTCCGTTTAGGGTTACGATTCGTTCTTCGTCTGGAACTGCCCATGGATCGAAATGAGTTATGATTGTGCCATTTTCCATTATTAGGTAATATCCGGTGCCGTCCGGGAGAGATTGCCACCACGCAGCATAATCCCTAAGCAACGCCAAGGTCTCATTTAGGACGACGCCATGGCCGAGGTAGCTCACGAGAATGGCGGTTCGATTCTCCGAGTATTTCTGGTTTGAGAGTTCCCATAAACATGTTGACCAGTTATAATAGTGGGTCTCAAATCCTTGGTTCGAATATACGCGAGTACCGTTGAGTAGTTCATAGTAGTACGGGACAATGTGCTGTTCAAGCTCTTCGTCCCAATATTCTTTGGACCATTCTTGGTCTGCATGATCCATAACTGTGCTGAGCACAGTGCCATTAGACACCGGGGCGTTGCCTAAAGGAGTGATTAGATAGGCGTCGGATGTGTTTAGTTTGAGTGTGCGCACTATGGCTTGATACGCTTCGGTGACATAGATTCTTGTTCCGTTTAGCAACAGGTAGTATCTAGGTTCCGCTTCTAGTGCAGGGTTGTACTGATCCCAGAACAGGTACTCTCTGACGTCTTCTTGTCTTCCCCAATCGTAGTAGATCTTTGCGTCTATGAAATGGTTCTTGCCGCCGATAGTGATGTACGGTGTCTCTTCTATCCTGTACTTCTCACCATCGAGCATTGTGTAGAGGGGGGTTGACGGTTTGATCACGTACCATGGTTCTTCTCCAATGGCGGTGTCGTTGACGTAGTAGGTTTGTTCGGTAATCCAGTCTAACACTGTGTGCTCACCCCATCCTTCACTCCAGTCTGGACCGAAAGTCAGGTTTTTGAAGCACATCTCCCACCAATAATTGGTGTGAGGAGCGGATTCTGTAAACGACACGTTGAGGTTGACTGTCACAACACCCTGAATCAACGAGATGTTGGCTGAGTTCAGCACAGCATAGCTGGTTGGCATCTGGAAGGCTGGATCATCGTCTGGAATCCATCTTTCTTCTCTGTTAATCCACACGTCTGAGCTGCTGGAGTTGAGGACGTATTCCGTCTGGTTCAGACTAAGGTATTCCCAGTGCCAGTCTGCAACGATTGTCTCGTTCCACATCAATCTCTGGCTTTCAACCCACTCCCAGCTGCCAGAAGTTACGTTGTATTCCTGACGCCAATCGGTCATGTTTACGAGTTCCCACCCCCTATAGGGGCCATATACGTACACGTTTTTTCCAGTGCGGTTGTATGTTGTTGAAATCAAATTGCCCGTTGTGAAGTCCTTTGTAAGGCGGACTTCGACGTCAGACCAGTAGTTCTCATGTTCGGAAACCCATTTGCCCGAGCTGGAACGGAAAATCACTCCGACACCATCAATATCTCTGTATTTCACACCGGCTCCTTGCAGCCTACTCAAAATTGTGAAGGAGTCACCCGGATCGGTTTGGAACATCCAACCCCTTATTTCTTGGCCATTCTTGCCGACTATTGTGGTCAAAGCAACAGGCGTGTCCACGGCGATTTGGAAGCAGTCAGGGGAGATCATTTCCCAATCCGGCCAGATACGCTCATGTTCACTGTATACGATAGGCTCACTGATCCAGTAGTCTCTCCCATCTGAATAGGTGTTGTTGGAGAATAAGCCCACGAATTCAATTATGTGTTGGTCTGGTGCAGTTTGAGTCCAAGAGCAGTCGCTCATGGAAAGATTGTAGAAACGCGCAGTAGGATCAGAGGCGTTTACAGAGTATAGGATTAAGTGCTCACGTTCTCTTCTCACTGACGGGTCGTACGACCAATAGGAGTATCCCTGCTTTACTTCGAAGCTGTGAGTTGAGTGGTCATAGATAAGGTACATTCTTTCTTGAACGTACTCTTCAAAAGTTTCGAGACGTTCTTCTTGGGTTGCTGGATCCCAGTATTGACGCGTGACGTTTACTTGGCGTCCGTGTTCAACGTGGGTCCATCTCTCTTCGAGGTGTGGACCGTATACATCCTCAACTCTTGATACGGGCACAGTGCTGTTCCAATAGTAGGTGCCTGATGTTTCGTTGCAGATCCAACCGCCATACTCGGTAATGGTTGTTTTGTACCATCCGGTGACGTTGACGTAGGTTTTTACGTCCCAGTCAAGTTCGAAGCCTATGGTTATGTTGCTGAGTTCTGCAGAGGTCACGTTTATTCTCATCTTCCAAGGTGCCCCTCGGGAGACTGAGTAGACGGGATTGTTTTCCATGTCCAATTTCTCGAAGGTCCAAGTATCCCAGAAGCCACCGTACATCAGCCCTGGCCTTCCTACGGCGACCATGCGATGGGGCGACGTTTTGCCTTCCCAAGCGACATAGCCAAAGTCAATCCAATTATCGAGGGAGTCTGTGACTTCGAGATTTACCCAGAATGGGCCAACAGGAGTTTTCTCAGTGTCGAAGCTGCCAGCAATTTGGATAATCCATGAGTCCCCAGTCTCCTCAATGCTGCTCGAGTCTTCAAAAAACGTGTAGAAACTAACATGGTCTCCTTCTTCCTTTGGAAAAGGCGGTTCTTCGGGTGGGGCGATGATGTCGCTTCTGTTGAAAACAAAGCTTTCCATATGCCAGGTGTCGCTTTCGTTCCAATAATGAGTCGTCATTTCGTTGATGTAAAATATTCTGCAATGGGCTTCTCCTATGTGGGTTCCATTTTCTTCTCGGAGCTCTTTGTGCCAATCTAGACCGGCTCGTCCTAAGGTCGTGTTTCCTGTGAATATCGTTTTCTTGACATCTATTAGTATTGTAAAATTCTCTCCTAGGGGAATGAAGTTGGAGTTTGTTACTTCGGTTCCGTTTTGGAGGTATATCTTGAAGGTTGGATATGGTCCGAATTCCCATGTTTGGCTGAGCCAACTCCAAGAGTCTCTAAATTCTTCGCGTTGTTTGTCCCAATGGATGAACGTGCCGTTGAAACTCTCCTGCTTCCACCAAGGCTCCCATTCTCCATGGTCCTCTTCCTTAGGTTCCTCTTGAGCAGGAACGGCTACCACAAAACTTGTTGTTAATAGTATGACTATGAATAGGGTTGAGATTCTTGCTAGGGCGCGTTGGGTTTTCATATTATTCCCCCAAAAAACCAAAGTATGATTTATTGCGATATAAGAAACTGGATGTAGCTAATATGCTTTATGTATGCGCAGTCACATATTATGTATCAAACGTATCCACCAAAAAGCGCGTCCATACGCACTTGCGTGGGCGCCTATTAAGTGAACTCGTAAGGTTTATGGAATCAACTTCTATTACAAACTACGATGAAAGCTCGTGGCCCGTGGAAACTGGAGCTGTCTCCCGCAACTCCTCATTTTTATTTCATTTTCATAATTCTGCTAGCAGCTCGGTATAATCTCTCTCCATAGCTGACGAGCTTGAGTAGGAAAGATTTCTTGTAAGCTCCTCGAGTGATGAGACTCCCATGACAGCCGTGCATACACCGTGTTGGCTAAGAGTATAGCTTAGGAGTTTAGTTGGAGTTACGCACTCTGGCACTTTGAAAACCATCGTCTTCCACCCTGATTTGAAAGCAGGAATCTTGACCTTCTTTCCGGCTTTGAGCAGCAGTCCACCCGCGAAAGGTTTCATAGCTACAACTCCTATACCAAGCTCATTACATCTTCTTAATGCTTCATTGCGTGCCTTGTACATGTGGTTGGCAATACTGACTTGATACATGACGCTATCGATTACGCCGGTTGAAGTTGCCAGCTTGATTACTTCTGGTTCATGGGTACTTACAGATATTATTTTGGCGATCCCTTCATCTCTAAGCCGCTCTGCGAGGGCAAGAATGCCTTTTCGGTTTATTTGTTGCCAGACCTTAAGGTTACCTACGTAGTGAATGTTAAGTATTGGAGCGTATTCAAAATCCAATAGGGACAAAAAATCAATCAGTTGTTTTTCACAGTGTGCTGGATCGCGGCTTCTTTCATATTTGCCGTTTCTAATGCATGAGCCTAGATGGAAAGCAAGAATGGCCTTTTTGCTTTGGCATTGCAGGGATTGCCTGAAGCCTTCCATTATGTTGGGAAGGTACCAGACAAGGTCAAAATAGTTGACTCCCGCTTTTATAGCGAAGTCAATTATTTGCCTAATCACTTCTGCTGGAAGCTTCTTCAAGTGCTCGGTTCCAATTCCTATTTGGCTAACCTTTAGTTTTGTTTTGCCCAACCGTCTGTATTCCATCTTAATCTAAGAAGCCTTATAGGTGTTTTAAATATTCTTTCTTCTCCGATCGCAAGTGGTTTTTGCGCACGCAGAGACCTTAGAGGAAGAGGATAAGCTGATTCAAGCTGGCTTCTTGTTTGTGCGCTTTGATGACAGAATGAACGTTGCGATCTACAGAAAGCGGAAATGAAAAAGAGCCAAGGTTTTATAAATTATGTCAAGGGTTTGAAGTAGTATCTTGGCCATTGTGGCCACTCCTCTGATATTGGTTCTTTCTCAAAGTCAACGAGTAAATCCATGCCTACTTCAATCTTATCTAAGGCTATACTTTTTATCATTCCTGGCAGTTGTGCATCATCTTCCAGTTCAACTATCCCAACTGCGTAGGGCGTTGATTGCTGGAATTCTTTGGGCGCGATGTAAATCACGGTGTAGGTTCGGAGTTTTCCTTCTTTTTGGAGTTCTTTCCATTTCAAGTCTTTGGAGAAGCATTTTGGACACATTGGCTTTGGAGGTACCAGCAGTGCTCCACATTTGTTGCATTTGGCGCCCATAAGTTTTCCTTCCTTTACGAATTTGTAGAAGCTTTCGATGGTGAAAGGTTCTGGTTCTTCTGTCATTTTTAACCCCTCCTGTAAATGTTTACAACGCCTGTTGCGCCTAAGCCTCCAACGTTGTGGGTTAAACCTATCTCAGCGCCCTTAACTTGTCTTTTTCCTGCCTGTCCAGTTAATTGTAAATATATTTCATACGCTTGAGCTGCGCCGGTTGCCCCTACGGGATGTCCTTTTGATTTTAATCCTCCGCTTGTGCATACGGCTACTTTGCCGCCGATTTGACTTTGTCCTTCCTCTATGAAGGGTCCGCCTTCTCCTGGTCCGCAGAAGCCGAGGTCTTCATAAGCCACAATTTCTGCGATTGTAAAGCAGTCGTGTACTTCTGCAATGTCTATGTCTGGAGGAGCGACGCCAGCCATCTTGTAGGCTTCTTCTCCTGCGAGCTTGCCAACTTTGAGAGTTGTAAATTCTTTCCTTTCGTATAGTCCAATAGTGTCGCTCGCTTGTCCTGAGCCAATTATGTGGACAGGTGTATCCGTGAATTTTTTGGCAAGTTCTGGCTTGGTTAGAATTAGACAGCTCGCACCGTCAGTTATTAACGAGCAATCATAAAGCTTAAGGGGCCACGCAATAACACGCGAAGACATAGCTTTCTCCAACGTTATCTCTTTTTGCATGTGGGCTTTGGGGTTCATAGCGCCGTGATGGTGATTCTTCACTGCCACTAGAGCCATTTGCTCTTCGGTTGTACCATACTTGTGCATGTGAGATGTAGCTACCATGGCGAAGAGTCCGGGGAAGGTTAAGCCATTCCACTGTTCGAAGGGGAAATCACATGCCATGGCTAGGTATTCTGTAACGTCTGCGGTGGCTCTGTGGGTCATTTTCTCAACGCCTCCAACCATGACAACGTCTGCGAGACCTGAGAGAACCGCAAAGATTCCGCAGCGTATGGCGACGCCTGAAGAGCCGCATGCTCCTTCGGTTCTTACTGCTTGGATGGGCAGTAATCCTACCCAGTCTATGGCAGTTGGTGCTGTGTGACCTTGGTGTTCAAAAGATTCGCCCATCATGCCTATGAACGCTGCTTTGATGTCTTTTCTAGGATCTAGGTTAGGGCATCCCTCGAACGCTTCGCTTGCGGCTTCGACGAAAAGTTCTCTGCCGTATAGTCCTTTTCGCTTTCCAAATTTTGAAAGACCAGCAGAAACTATGGAAACTAATGGTTTTCCAGTCAATGAGTTTCCTCCAATTAAGTGAAATATGAATTTTCGGGAGAGCGAATAGTATAGTTTAAACGAATATATAACCTATGTTTTTGATTGTTTAAGCTATACTCTTATCTGCGCTTTCAGAAGATGTGGATGCCGTTCATTGTGGTGAAGTACTCAAAGCTTGTTGCTGCCCATCACTCTTCAAAACACGCTCAGAAACGCAATATTTCTCAGCCAAATGACTAACAATAGCTGAAGGATGAAGCCCGGTACTAACCGTACCCAACATCTCAACCCGCCTTTTTCAATAGCCTAAGGTTCAAAATATACCCCAATCTTACTCAAATCGAATAATACACCACAAGCTAAGCTGAGATACCGCTGAAGAAAGACACCAGACAATAATCTGCGTTTTAAACAAATAAAACTTTTACGTGATGATGCGTGCATGGTTTGGAAATCATCTTTAAGAAATAAACTCCCCTGTCAAATCAGCTTTCCAAGAAAGGATCTAGAATGGCCAGACATGCGAAAAATGGGGGAGACGCGGGAGACACCACTATTTCCGTTTGAATGCGCGCGCAAATAGAGTAAAGTCATTTCTTTTTATGGCCACTCCGGTTCATCCTAATAACAAACGACAATATTAATGCCCCTACAAATACCAAAATAGCTCCTATGACAAATGAAATTTTGTATGCAAATATCTGAGTTGCTCCAGATCTAATCAGCTGATCAACAATTGGACCAACGATGAGAGTTCCTGGAATACCCCAGCTTAAGAAAAACGTCGCATTA
>Ga0209978_10000114_pt1 | contig 24253 bp, 28 predicted proteins | sample BentaG_FD_182805 | JGI IMG/M metagenome (GOLD analysis project Ga0209978, IMG submission 182805) | Deep subsurface microbial communities from South Atlantic Ocean to uncover new lineages of life (NeLLi) - Benguela_00093 metaG (SPAdes)... | ecosystem: Environmental > Aquatic > Marine > Oceanic >... | reverse complement strand
AGGAATCTGCGGGAACACGTAGATTGAATAATGCAGACTGTGTCAGAACCAGAATCAGTCCCCGCGACTGCAACGACATCTTCTCCCTCCTTGATGAGCCCAGCATCACAGGCCTCCATGACAATTTCCGCACAGACTTTCATCCCCTGTCCGAATCTCCTCAAAGTCTCGGCAATGATCACCGTAGGATACACTCCCTTGAATTGGGTGACGAGAGATTTCTCCAGGGAACTCGTTAGGATGGTTCCGGTGAACACCTTCCCCCCTGATTCCTCTATCCTTTGCCTCGTCTCAGAAGAGATTTCGATCTCGTTCTTTTGGCTTGTGCCAAAGGCGTGTGTGACTACAATCAGATTGCTCTTTCTCCCCAGTCTTTGGGCGAATTTCAGCCCAGTTTGCCCAGAAGTGCCGGCAACCACCACGTCTTGATAGACGGTGATCAAATCCTCTACAACCTGAAGACACCTTTCGGTATTTACCAAACCTGCCTGGTCAAAATACTCAACCTGACGAATCATTTACAACCTCCTTGTTTCTCACGAATTGTCCGCTGACGATCGGATACTGGTTCATACACGGAATCCTTCAGCTCATTGAGAAGCTGGAAGGGAGAGCTTAGTGTGCTTCCCTATCGGTGGATCCTTTGACCTCGCTGCTATTTCTTGAACCATAACTCCGTCCTCGTCCTGAAATGAAAGGCTAGGCCAAATCTCAGCACTTGTCAATCTGTTTAGAAGACTCTGGTGGAGATTTGGTTTTTTGATCCAGCTAAGTGCCGAAACCGGAGCACAAGTTCAACGGTTGGCGGAGCCGATTAGCGAAGAGTTGTTGTAAAGGTATATTGTTGTTAATCTTTTCCCCAGAACTTATCTGCTTCTTTTTCCATCTTCTCAAGCCTATCGTAATAATCCGGGAATTCATTTAGATGTGCCAAAGCAATTTTACCAGTCACTAAAGAGTCATCGTTAGTTACATTCGTAAGTGAATCTTGAGACCCATGTTCAAGTTCGACATTCATTCCTCTTCTGAATTGGTCCACATCGAATTTATCCCATTTAATACCTAACTTTTCTCCTATTTCTTTTGCTTCCTCTTTACTAAACTGTTCCTTAGATTCCATTTTAACAACCTCCTTTTGCTGACCCTGGCACTTATTCAAGGTAGGGTCAAGGAATGGCGCCATAGACTTAGGTAATGCCAGTCTGTTTTATCTCCGTTTCCTTATGAGAGTGCCTTAAGGAGCCTTACCATATCCTGGGTTCCATCCCCTGCCACATCAAACGGGACGTACCCTTTTCGAGTATACCGCTTTCCTTTTGTCTTCTTCCGAGAGCATTACGATGAGCAATACTCAATTCGGCCCATTCCTATACAAACCAGGCCATAGCGCTGGTAAAGAATGTGATTAGGCAGTTCTCGATACCTGCCGACCCCCTTTTTCTTGCGCCGGTAGCGAAGTGCTTTCTGGATTCGCTTATTGGTGTAGGACTGCAGCATCTGAAACACCCGGGAACTGTTAGTGTGTCGGTAATACTGAGTCCAACCCAAAAGAACAGGATTTAACTTGGCCACCATCCATTCAATTGGTAGGTTGTGGTATTTTCTCTTATCAGTGTAGCAGCGTACTTTTTGCCACGCCCTTTTCCTTGATTTCTGAGTAGGTACGATATAGGTAACCTCTTTTCTCCTCCTCTTTGAGTATCCTCTGGCAAAGTGAAATCCTAAATAATCGAATCCATCTCTTGCATGAACAAATTGGGTTTTCTCCTCGTTGACCTCAAGTCCTATCCCGGTCAAGATATCCTTGGCCTCCTTCCATATCTGCATATTCTTCTTTGATGCTTGAATGAGGATATCATCACAATAGCGAGTTACCTTGGCATCATATCGCCAGCGGTAATGATTTCCTCGCCGGTGCCATTCCTCATCAAACTGGTGCAGGTAGAGATTAGACAGGAGGGGAGATACCACACTCCCCTGAGGAGAGCCTCGCTCTGGTTGAAAGACCTCTTTTCTATCCACCACCTTAGCTTGTAGCCACCCCTTAATGAGCTTCAAAATATTCCTATCACAGGTATATTTTTCCACTAATGTAAGGAGTCTCTCATGGGGGATGGTATCAAAGTAGGATTTGAGATCTACTCTGATTACCCAATTACACCCGAAGTTCATGTACTTGTAGATTCTTTTAGATGCATCCTTGGCCGATCGATGAGGACGATAACCAAAGGATACCTCATGAAAGTGTGCCTCCAGAATCGGCTCCAGCACAATTTTAAGAGCTGCTTGCACGATGCGGCAGCGAACTCGGGGGATCCCCAGGGGTCTGAGTCTCCCATCCCCTTTGGGGATGTAAACTCTTCGGATACTTCTAGCTCGGTATCTTTTCTCTTCGAGCTCCTTTTGAAGCTCTCCAAGATAGGTTATCTCACCTTGCTCAATTATATCCTTGATGGTTTCTCCATCATTGCCTGGTGCCCCCTTATTCTCCTTCACACACTTCCATGCCTCCCACAGTACATCACTTCGATACACCTTGTCATACAAAGAGTGAAAGCACCGCTCAGGGTTCATCTTGGCTGCTCGGTATAGGTTTTGCTGCAATTCTCGGACTTTGTTTTCCATGGATTACCTTTCCGGACTCATGAAATCCTTCCTTGCTTTAAAACCATGACAAGAGCAGGGAGACTTCCCTTGGTCAAAGTTATGTTGTCTTTGACCTCAATCGGTACTTTTCTCCCCTCCGACTTCTGCATACACTTTGGACGACACTTCGGACTTACCTTATAGCCGTTCTTACCATCGAGATTGGATGTATGCAGACCTCCCGTGTTACTCCTCATGGCTTTCCTCACATGCCATCCCTATTACGCCGGGGAGCCATCGGGTGCTATCCTGCTCTAACCCCGATGCATCAGCCTTCGCCTTGAGAATAGAGGCTCGGCACTCCCAGTACCTCCATTTCTGAAGGGCGCATTTTACGACGCTACATCTAGGTTCACGTAAGTTACGGCCTGTGAGTTTGCGTCCCCTGGCCATACCAGAGTTTGTCGAGTGACTTCAGCCATAGGAGTTACCCCTTATAGCTGCACTCCTCGCTACCCAGGTGAACAGGCAATTCCTGGAGCAGGACTTTCACCTGCAAGCCATGAGTCATTCACGGCACACATTCCCTAATAGCATCATCCAAGTGAAAGATTATGCTAAATTTCACTGCTTGTCAATCTGGTTTTGGAGGTTGGGGATAGACAAGCTTAGAATTAAACCTTACTTGAATTGACTATCTACGCCTAGGTGCTAAACTTAAGTTAGGACCACTTGAGAGGGCGGTGAAGAGATTGGAGTTTTAGGATCACATTATATAAAAAGGAGAATTTAGCCATGGCAAAAAAAGATCTTCTAGCTGTGTATGAGAACAGTATCGACAACCTATTTGCTGAGGTGTGTCGTCGAGATAAAGATCACTTCAAGAAAAGTCTAAGCTGGCCAAGGGAATCAGTAGATGTACTAAATACAAATGGATCTACGGTTACTATGTCCATAGCCAACCCAACTCCTATGATGGAAATGACGCAAGCTTTTGCGACTGTTGCGAATCTTGAAAAATGTATAAATGATAAAGAGATACCCAAACGTGTGAGCACACCCTTAATGCTTATGAAGACCTTTCATTTACTTGAGGCCGACATATGGCAGACTATGTTGGGAAATTTATTTAAGTTGATAATCAATGAAGAACCTGAGGAAATACTATTTCGAGGATGGACTCTAAGCGATAAGATGTGTAAAATGAATTCTTTTATAAAGGTTTGCGAGAGAAAAATAAAACTCTCTATGTTCGGTCACTATAGGGAAATCTGCAATGAGGCTATTGTTGGTCTAAGGAATGCTTTCTCTCATTCCGGGTATTGTGTTACTCCGAAGGGAGGTAATGAAGGGGACATATCCATAACCAAATACTGGATAGGTAGGCGCCCTAAGAACCCGCCAAAGCAGTACTTTGCTTTTTCCGAAATCGAAGAAATATTCCAACGGACGCTGACCTTTCTAACAGCTTTCACGTTCATGAGAAAGAATGTGTTGGAATCTTTTCCGAATGCTTGACTTACTTCACTTATGGCTTCTGATTTATCGTATTAACTCTTCTGCCGTTTGAGTTCGCCCTCCAATGTATTGCTTAGCTAGCTGCCCTCTAAGTTGTCGCATATTTCGTACTGCCTCACTTCTCTTTTTCAACTCTCTTCTGGTCATGGTTTCAAGAATTGAACTTACAACCCCACCACAAACTCCACCGCCTCCTAAAGACTCTCATAAATAACCCCTACTGTATGCTCTATAAACTGATGCTTTCTCTCTTCCTTCCCCCGAGTGCAGTTATCATCATTCCTCTCATATAAGCCATTCCTATGGCTAAATCTCAGCACTTGTCAATCTGGGTTGGAGGGTTGGGGTGGGTAGAGGTAGAAATGACCAGTACTGCTGAGACCAGCGCGCCTACTCTCCAAGATGTCTTGACACCCTTTTCTCTTGAGCTAACATAGGCAGGCATATCAGGAGTAAAGGGAGTACTGGGCAAAAGAATGAGGGTCCTATACCGTATCGAGGTCGATCGGTGAGTTCCATCAATCTCAAGGAGCTTGCAAAAGGGATCGATTTATGCATTGAAAACGCCACTGGTCTCATTGAAGAGACGAGATTGCTCTTTGATAAGAACAGGTTTCCCCGATGTTTTTCTTTATGTGTGTTAGCTGTAGAAGAAATTGGTAAAATAGAGGTTGTGGCCAGGGGGGCCTTAATTCGCGAAACGGAGGGAGAGGAATGGAAGAGATTTAGGAAAGATTTCAAATCGCACGAGATGAAACAAGCTCATGCGATCGTCATGCACTTTGCTCAGGTACGGAGCTCCGAGGGGTCAAAGGGGTTAAGACGAAGATTCAGGTCATCCGGCCGTTTTACTTTGGATCGAGCAAAACAGCTAGGTCTTTATGTAGATCTAGTTGATAGCAAATTCGTATCTCCCCATACGATGATTTCTAGGAAGTTGGCTCGTGAAGCGTTGAACAGGGCCGAAGAAACTCTTGGGCGATATGACGGCCTCCCAAAGGGGAAAAATCTGGAGTTATTTTTGGCTGAATTTCAAAAAAGCGCCCCGGATGAGTGGAAGACGGATCAAGAACTGATGGCACTGAGACGGATCCTGAACGAGCTCCACCAGGATTAGGATAGCTCTAGGAGAACAAGCGTATCCGCTGCCCGTACGGTGGTAATCGCAACCTAGTGTTTACCGAAGGCCGCTCAAGAAATGAGCACGTGAGAAAATAAGTCGTCGCATACTTGATTGATTCGTTGGCGGGGGAGGGTACAACGCAGTTAGGACTTTTATTGAGAACGCTACGGATGAGATAGAGATTCCAATCTTTGATATTCCGCTGCAAAGAACATGAACCAAGCCAAATCTCAGCACTTGTCAATCTGCTTGAAGAGCTCTGGTGGGAGATTTCTTTTTTGAAAAACATGTCCCAGAATTTATTTATCTAACGTTTGGCTGGTGGGTGCTTCGGTTCGAACAAGATGTTCCTTGTGATGCCGAAATTCCAGACTGGGAATTTGGACGAACAGAGTAAGCCACAGACCGCCTGTTATAAGGCGCTGCCTCTTGGTTTTCCTTGTAGTGCTTCTCTCGAATTTGGAAATCGTGAGGTATCAACATTCTCGAAATTACAATGGAACATATACTCTTCCTTGAGGGGCCAGTCCTTGAAAAATGGCTGTTCGATATATTCGCTTTGTAATTCCCTGAACTCTGCCCATATTTGGTATAATCTATAGACTCCAAGTAAAAGAGTTCGTCTCAATTCACACGAAGGCCATATTAGTCCCAACAATATATGTTCCATATAATCCAGCACTTGCTGTGACGATAAAGCCTTTGGTTCCGACACATCCAGATGAGTGTAATAGTCCCGTAGTTCTTTTGCCTTTTGGAGATTTTGCCAATGCTTGTTGCCTCTGTCGACCGCAAAATGATAACCATACTTGAGCAAGAGTGCATATCGGTCCAAGGTTGGCTGGTATCTATCCCTAACACATTGTTCTCCCTTCTTGTTAAGATATACCTCTCGCTCCAGAAGATAATTGGCTACGACTTGTGGGATATCCTTTACTGTAATTAGCATGACCTCCGAGGAATATCTAATATAGCTTTCAAATCCACTCCAAAAAGTCATGATGACAGAAGGGTAATACCTCATATCACCTTTGCGTTCTCTCTTGTCGTGATAGTCAATTACACTTTCCCCATATAATCTTAGGCCTGCCTCAAAAAGCTTGTAAGGAACATCCATGTTTCGGGAAAGTGAATGTAGTCGATGTTCCTCTGGGCCAGAGATTCGAGTATGGGGATGAATTGTTGACCCCTCCCAGTCAGGTCTTTTCATATATGAAGTATCAAGCTTATGAAAACTCATGATTCGTGCGTGTGGCAACTCACGCGGGAAAAATCCCTCCCCTCCAGTTTCGGGTTAAATAGTATGTTTATTTCCTCTTGTAGTTCTTCTCTATTCATCTTTCAAGTCGTGGAGTAAAGATAAGTCGTCACGAACTTACGTGCCTTTTGTTTAGGAACTTCTCGCTAGCATGCCGCACGGATATGTTAAGCCAAATTTCAGCATTTGTCAATGTATCTGGAGGGCGCTGGTAAGAGGATAAACAACCCAAGGACAATTGGGAACGACCAGAATCTCAAGGCGGAACGACCAAACTGCCTTAAAAGGCAAGATGCGTTACAGGTTTTCGACCGCAAAATGCCTGTTATTCGCCAGGAGACCTCTACCCCACTGTTTAGTTTGGCAAAAGAGAATTACTAGTCAACCCAATATCCAGACCCCTGAGGCCTTTTGACAGGCCTTCCTTTTCCGCTACCATAATAATAAATTCTTCAAGAATAACCAATCAAAAGAGGAGGGAGCACAATGAATAAAGCAGACTTGGTGGTGGAAGTAGCCAATCAGACGGGGTTAACAAGGAGAACATCTAGGGAAGTGGTTAATTCAATAATCTCAGCTATAACCGACTCCCTGGCCAGAGAAGAAAAAGTCACTTTAGTTGGGTTTGGCACTTTTCAGGTCATGGAAAGAAAAGCAAGAAAAGGAGTGAATCCTCAAACCGGAAAAACTATCCAAATCCCAGCTAAGAAAGTCCCCAAATTTAGACCGGCGAAGAGTTTGAGGGAAGCGGCAGAATAGAAATAAGAAGACATAAAACTGTCAGTTGTTCTATGAACAGTTGAAATAGGGGTATGTATGGAGGTTTTTGAAAGGAGAAAAGATGAGTGAGAAAATATCCAAAAACAAAAGCCGGGAGGATACTTTATTTGACGCTGATCCTGTACAGAAAAAATACTGGTTTCTCATCTGGCTCATTGTCTTCTTGCCGTTAGCGAGTACCGGTGCGGTTATCACAGTTTTTACAATTCTAGGAGCAGCAGTTTTTCTCATACCCTCTATGGTAGTGATGTTCTTTAGTCTTTACTGGTACCCTTTGTATCACCAATCTCTTCATTATGCCATTACAGATGAACATGTGGTAGTAGAAAAGGGAGTGTGGTGGCAAAGAAAGACAACTGTTCCCCTGCAGATGATTACTAATGTGGATAAAACCCAGAATCCTCTGGAGAGAATCTACGGTATAGGGAAAATTCATGCACAGACGGCAGGAGCTGGAGGAAGTCAAGGTGCAAGGGCAGAGGCTATAATAAGAGGGGTGAAGGACCTATCAGGAATTCAAGATAATATAGAGCGTAGAATAAGAGGAAAAATGGCTAAGAAAGAGCCATCTACGAGTAAGGAAGAAGATATTTTTGAGAGAATATTAGCCGAGATAAAAGCGATAAGACAGCAATTGAGGAAATAGAAAAAAACTTGCAAAGACCAAGCAACAATCCAAGTTCCTTACCACTAGGATTCATAGAGAAGAAAAAGCCTCAAGTTTAGACCGGGGAGGGAATTAAGAAAGAAAGTAAAGTAAAGAAAAATAGGTAAGTACAGCTTCAGGAGAACAACAAGATGGCCAAAGGTACAATAAGACGATTGATAAGAGACCGAGGCCATGGGTTTATTGCCACCGAGGATGGAAAAGATATATTCTTTCACCGAACAGCTCTTTGAGGTTTAAAGGTTCGATTCCTTAAAAGAAGGACAATCAGTAGAATTTGAAGTCGAAACAGGACCAAAAGGTCCTCGAGTGGTAGACGTAAGGGTCAAGGAATGATCCAAAAAGATTAAAGTAGGCTAAAAGGAGTGAAAATGCACATTATAGACAGAATAATAGAGCAGATTGAGCAATTGTCACTCCTAATCTTTGCTGAGAAAGTAGAAATTAGTTTTTTTGAAACAGGAAGAAGATTAGTAAAAGGGATGGGTTGGCAGGCGGTTATTGTCCCTGCTATGGCCTACGATCCCCTCGAAGATTTATTCTTACTAGAAGAAGACAACCTAGAATACCTTTTCTCGAATCTTTTTAACTACGGGAGGCAAAGAAAGATTATCTTGAGTATGGTAGCTCATGAGATGAGACACCGCGTGCAGCATCAAATTCCTGAGACTATACTTTGGACTGAGGATGATCCTCTCCTAAAAGATAGAAAAGATATCCAAGAGAAGGCTAAAAAATTTAAAAAATACCTCCAGCAGTATTACTCAAGAGAGGCTCACTCTATTGAACTTGATGCTCGCATCATAAGTTATTTGGTGGCCTCAGAGGCTAACGAAAGCCTTGAACACATAGCTGATTTGATTCGCTATGGACCGCTGGTTTTTCAGAGCTTCCCGGACTGGCTATATTTCTTGTGATAGCCTCTTCACATTTACCAGGGCAAAAGTAAGAAATGTCTTGAGGCAAAAAACCGGAAAGAATTTATTGGCAGCCAAAGAGAATGATGGACTAAAAAACATAAACGTCCCGCCTAAAAAGGTTCCTAAGTTTAAACCCGGGAGGAGTTTGAGGGAAGCAGTAAGGTAAAAATAGCAAGGTGATATAAAAGACCACCATTACCCCCGGCTGAAATGTTGCGCCTATGAGGCTCCCATCGGCCTATTTTGAAAATAAAATAGGGCATTGATCCCATTTTACACAAACAAGTCAATTTTGAGATGAATAGGAGGAAAAGATGAGCTTTATTATTAAGGAAGTATTTATTATCATTGGTATAATAGCCTTGGGTATTCTTATTACCCTTGGAGTTGAGGAAATTAGATTTAGATCGATGAAGAGAGCTCTTACGACCGAGATCAAAATCCTCCAGGAAACAAATCTTGACCTACAGACCAAAAATGCCAATCTTACCGAACAGATAAGGACTCTTAAAGCTCAACTTGAGGCAAGAACACAGAAATATGAAAGAAGAATTTCTCAATTGAAAGAAGAGGTGAAAAGACAAAAGACAGCCAACCAAAACGTAGAAGATCTTAGAACCGAGGTTAGAAGCCTCCAGGAAACAAATCAGAACCTACAGGCTATAAATGCTGATCTTATCGAACAGATAAGGACTCTCAAAGCTCAACTGGAAACAAAAATAAGGATCATACCGAACGAGTAAGAACTCTGAAAGGGAAAGAATACGAAGAAAAAGTCTCATAATTAGAGGAAGAAAGAAGGAACCTTGACGAAAAAAGTCAGCCAATTGGAGGAGGTGTCTGAATGGGCAAGATTCTAACAGTCGAGGAGGCTGCTAAATATCTTAATCTTAATCCTCAAACAGTTACCCGAAAGGCACAAAAAGGAACTCTTCCGGCTTTCAAGATAGACAATCGGTGGCGTTTTAGACAAGAGGAGATTGACCGATGGATTACCAATAGGTCAAACAGAGGAATTAAAGAAGAGAGCTTTAAGGGCGGTGTGAGAAGTAAAGGAACGAAAGCGATTGGTTATATAAGAGTTTGTACTCAGGAACAAACTAAAGAAGGAATATCCCTTGAGGCTCAGGAAGATAAAATAAGAAAGTATGTTAGACTTCACGAGTTGAACTTAATTGAAGTGGTGAAAGATGAGGGGAAGTCAGGAACGGATTTAAACCGGGGAAGGGATACAAAAAGTTATAGATCTGTGCGAGAAAAGAAAGGTTGACCACCTGATAGTCTATAAAATGGATAGGTTGACCCGAGAAACTTTGGATCTTCTTATTTTAATGGAGAGGATTTTTGAACCAAATAAGGTTCAATTCCACTCCATTACTGAAAGGGTAGATACTTCTACTGCTCAAGGCAAGTTCTTTTTGACCATCGCTGGAGCTATGCCTCAGATTGGTGTAGCTTTTGGAGTTATGCTTTGCATTATGTTATGGTTTTTTTCTAGCGTAGGTTCGGGGATAATTGCTCTAGTCGGTAAACCTAAAAGTGATAAGAAGAATGATAAGACCGCCCGGGGACTATGTGCCAATTGTTGGTTAGCAGGCGACTGCGAAAGAGAAAAAAAGGCAAAGAAATCCGGGGAGATGATCACCAGTTGCCGAGGTTATCTCCCTAAAAACAAATCAAACAAGAGCAAAACAAGAGCAAAAACGGAAAAAAAATGATATGATAAAAACACTGGGAATGGTCGATAAGGTAGATAAGGTTTATGAAGACATAGTTTGAAGGTAAGAAAGAGGGAGGCAGTAGCTGCAGGTCGAGCAGATAGACAAATATACCTCACAGACAGGATATAGCATATTTTCAAAACTCTGGGATAGCTATACGAAATCATATAGTACAAGGAGTGCAAAGATGAAAAAAAGAACTTCGATAGTGGGAGTTGCCTTACTAGCTGCAGGTTTAGGTCTCTATGCTAGTGCTGGAAGCCTATCAAATGAGCCAGCCGAGTTCATCAAGTTGTTAAGCGAAGCAGAAAGCTATTTTCTGGCTGAGGATTATGATCGGGCCAGCATAGCTTTGGAGAAGGCACAAAAAATCATCAAGCAACAGATAAGGCTAAGCCGAAAAACTGCACCTTTTCTTGATCTTTCCACCCCAGAAAACGCAGTTAAGTCTTTCGTGGAATCAGCCGTTTTAAGTGATGAGGAAACAGCGAGGAGGTGTTGGTCAAAAAGGGTTCCGGACTACTTTGTGCCAATGATAGTCTCGGCAATGCAGAGAGAAATAGAGCAAAAGTTGGAAGAGGAGCTTGGGTTAGGAAAGGGACCTGAGTTAGTGAAGTGGGTGGAGAAAGCGTTTCGTTATGAAAAAATATGGACCGGAGTGAACAGCTACTACGTCTGGGCAATACCTCCTGGAGAAAAGCGAAGTGAGAGTCTGCAATTTAGAGTAGTCAGAGGAAATAGCGACTGGAAGGTTCTGGTGTTCAAGACTTGGGAAGAGGAAGGTTGGTTCAAGGCTCTCACTAGATAGGAGATTTTCAAGATCTTGCTTGGATAAACTGGGCTAAAACAAGAGTTTATGTTGATTGACAAGAAAAGATGCTTTCATAGAGGATTAAAATTGGTGATTGGAGGACCTCACTCAACCCATAAAGACCTGGGCAAATCTAGAGTGTCTATATCACGAGACTTTTGTCAAGCCAGTTGTAAGATAGCGGGTTATCTTTGTAGAAGCGAACTGACCAAGGAGTCTTGAAAGATGGAAAAGAAAGAAGGAGGCTGGGTATCAGCCGTAATACTTGGAGTGCCCCTCATAATAGCTATCGTATTAGCTGTTCTTATGGTTTATGTGAACATAACTAAGTGGACGGGTGGGGTGCGCGTAAGTTTTGGTTGGCAGAGTGAAGAAATGGCCGAGCTCAAAGACAAGTTGCAGTCGTCTTTTGATGCTCTAACGGATGGACTTGAAATCTTTCGAAAGAAATTAGCCAAGGTAATTGAAGAATATTAGGTAGGCTTGATCTCCGATCCTTATGATAAGATAACGATGCAGCCAGCCTGCAAATTCTGCTAGCTTAGGTTTCCTTGATGTTCTCAAGCTGTGCAGCATTTCTGTACCAGAAGAGACCAAAAATCTTGGTGTTGGGGTGAGACTTCACTCCCCACCAAAAGACTGGCCAAGATTACGTACACACTAACCTATACATCTCCAAACTATCCTCGAACCCCGCCCCTTAGATCTAATAAGGCAGGCTCCTTGGGCCGGGTAGACCATGACCCTGCCGGGGCTAAGTCGGGTCTTCAATTTGTGGTCACTTGACCGAGGCTCCTGCACCTTGTCTCACTCAAGATCTGACGAGGGAGGATTGGTAGAATACGTGGTATTGTTAATAACATAATTTTTTCTTGAAAGGGGCTCTGAACCGGTAATTCTAAGCTTGCTTAGCTGACTGATAAGTCTCTCTCTGGGAAGATTTGGGAATATTCGAAACGCAACAACATGCAATCCGATCACTTATTTGGTACAGGCAGTCCCCGTGCAATTGGGGTAAAAGCACTCAAAGCTTTATCAGTATTGCCATCAGGCCAATTTTTGCATCCAAAAGATGTTCGTCTAGCCCACCGAAAAACGAATCCAAAAGAGTGGTGCGTCCTTATGTGAAAATCTCACTGGATCAATATGAACAATTGGATAGACTGAGGAAAGAGCCAAAAGAATCATTGTCCAAGTTAATCCGAGAAGCCCTGTCTTTTTTCACAGAGAAGAAAGAGCATTTTATTAGCACACTTCCCTCTTTCTTACCCGCCTGTACTAAAGACAAATATAAGACAGTCACTGCTTACTTTCCTCGACATGAGTGGGATTTACTCCGGAAGATCTCCAAAAATACTGGTAGGTGCAAAACTGAGCTATTGAGGAAGGCCGTGGAACAATACTTGAACCAGGTGAAGTCAACAAAAGATTGAATTTGCTTTGGGAAAACGCCAGGCTCCAATTCCGTCAGTTGAGAGAGCCATCCACACTGAGAAAGTTACACCTCATCAAGGCAGGGAATGTGTTGCCATTGACTGGAGTAAGTTATGTACCCAGACCGGGCCAGAATCTCCTAATGAATATCCCTGCGAATACGGGAAGACGCAAGACTCACTTCATGAGAGGGATTGTTCAGGAATAGTGCACAGAATACCCACAAGGGAAGGACGCTCGTCGGTTCAAATCTTCTTAATTTGGTGTGTTTCCCGACAAAATGTCCCGAGTGCCACTATTCTTGTTTTATCATCTCCTGGGGATATCTCTCTCGATTCAGAATAACGGGTTTTGTAACAAATCCTTTTCTCCCCAGCAGATCCTCCGTGTTACCGGTCTCGTGACACATTTACCAGAGAGGGGGGTTGACAAAAAGATTTTTTCCATTATAATAAGACTAAATCAGTCCAATTAAAAACCGTCTCATGAAGTTGACCCAAGCATCAGATTATGGCATGGCCGCCGTTCTTTATTTATCTCAGAGAGATGAAAATCACCGCTACTCTCTAGATGAAATCTCTCAGGCTACCGAGATTCCAGAACAGTTTTTAGGGAAGATATTCCAAACCCTGGTCAAATCTGGTATAATTAATTCCTTCAAGGGTAGAGGGGGAGGAGTTAGTCTGGCTCGTTCTCCCGAATATATCACCGTAGCCCAGGTAATTAAACCTTTAGAAGAAGAAATGGGCTTGGTCAGGTGTCTTCGAGAAAAAGAGGATTGTCCTCGCTCTAGTGAATGCAGGGCCTCGAATTTCTGGCGAAAAACCCAGGAGAATTTTTTTGAAATTTTAAACAGCACTACCATTAAGGATCTGATCGAGGGAGGAAAACAAAATGCAACAAAAGGTTGAGAAAGCCCTAGCCAAGGTAAGGCCATCCTTACAAGCTGATGGGGGCGATGTGGAACTCATTGAAGTTAGCGATGAGGGAGTAGTCAAGGTTAGACTTACCGGAGCCTGTGGAGGTTGCCCTATGGCGACGATGACTTTAAAGGCGGGGATTGAAAGAGTTCTTAAAACAGAGGTTCCCGAAGTAAAAAAGGTGGAAGCAGTCTAAGAAGGAGCTAGTAATGAGCGGTTATCGCTGTCCCGGTCAATCCGAGAGAAACCTAAAGGGAGAGCTTTACCGATGTTCCGGTTGTGGCTATGAGGTGGAGATTTTCTCAGATAGGGCGCCAAAGCTATTTTTTTCCCTTTAATGGGATTATTTATGTCTTATTTACTATTTGTCAATTTCGTCCTCGAAAAAGGATAGGGGAGGAAGAAGGGCTACTCGCTATGGGATCGAATATCACATTGCCCTTTAGACTACCAAAATCACCAGGAGGCTATGATGCCTACTCAACAAACAAAGAAAGGCAATAAGATGATCGAAGGAAAAACCAAGATGGTTTTTGAGAATCAAGAAGACCCTAACACAGTAATCATTCAATTTAAGGATGATATCACTGCCGATGATGGAACAAAGCACACGGTTTTACCTGGTAAAGCAGAGATTGATGCTATAACTAATGCGAACATTTTTGAGTTTCTTGAAAAGAAAAAGATCCGTACTCATTTTGTTAAAAAGGTTAATAAAAATTCATTTGTAGCGAAAAAACTTTCATATAGATTTCCTATCGAGGTTATTACCCGACGTTTGGCTTATGGTTCATTTCTAGAGGGATCAGACCTAAAGGCTGGAGACCAGCTCAGAATTCCTCTGACAGAACTTTTCTATAAAGATGACAAGCTTCATAACCCAAAATTAGATGATGTACAGAAAGATCCGGAGGGTTATTTCTTGAAGATGCGAATGCTCAATGGAAAAGTCTTTGTTTTGTTAGAAAAAGCTTTCAGGGCTCAGAAACATCAGTTAGTTGAACTCAAGTTACAATATGGAATTACTGCCCAAGATGATGAATTGGTAGTTACGGGTGAAATCACTGCTGGAACTTTGAGACTTTGGCCTTTTAAAAAGAAAAATCCTGACTTTTCCTTGCATAATTTGTCAAGAGAGCTTAATTCTGAAGGAAAAGTTGATAAAGATCTTTACCGGGAAGGAAAACCGTTAGAAGTGGTAAAGGAAGGGTTTGACAGATTGGCCAAGATCACAGAAAAGCTTTAATTTAGCCCAAAAAAATAATTGGAAATCTCTGGCCGTTTTTAAGTAACAACAGAATAATGAAACAAACACACACCATGCTATTTACGGTTTCATGCGCTAGAATGAAATACTGTACGTTGAGTAACTAACTAAGGGGTAAAAAAATGTCAGAAGAAAAGAAAATTGTTGCTGAGCCAGCTGCGTTAGGTTTATTCGGACTGGCCATGGCTACATTTGTGGTTGGTGTATTCCAAATGGGAAGAGTAACTTCTCTTTCTTGGATTTTACCGTGGGCTTTGATGCTTGGAGGCGTGACGCAAGTTATTGCTGGAGTGATGGATTTTAAGAATAAAAATGTTTTTGGCGCCACTGCCTTTTCTAGTTATGGGGTCTTTTGGATAAGTGTGGCCATTTCTTGGGCTATAGAACTATGGGGGAATGTTGTTATTGACCCTAAAGCTTTAGGATGGGCTTTTGTTGGCTATTTGATATTCACTTTGTACATGACTATTGGCGCAGCTAGCATCAACAAAGTTCTCTTGGTGATATTTGTTCTGATTGATTTACTCTTTATGACTTTGGTGCTCCATATTTTTGCTGGCATTCCCCTATTAGTGTCAGGGATATTCAACTTTCTGCTTGGACTTGTTTCCTTTTACGGATCAGCCGGAGTTGTTCTGAATACACACATGGGAAGAGAAGTACTTCCCATGGGTTCACCCTTGCTTTTAGGAGAAGAAAGTCAAGAAGTAATATTATACAGGAGGAGGCTGCCAAATGAAAGAAAAATCGAAGGCTCAGACTATTTTAGAACCATCTCCAGAATTCCTGGCAAAAGCACGCATAAAGAAAGACGAATACCGAAAGCTTCGTAACTTAGCAGGAGAAAGTCTGGAGGAATTCTGGAGAAAATTCTTAAACAAATTGGATTGGTCTAAAAAACCAACAAGGATTTTGGATGAAACCAATGCTCCGTTCTACAAATGGTTTGAAGATGGAACTCTCAATGCTTCGTACAATTGTCTAGATCGTCATCTGGACACAGGAGCTACTAGACTGGCGCTTATTTGGGAAGGTGAAGATGGTCAGAAGCGAAAATTCACCTATAAAGAACTCTATCTGGAGGTAAACAAATTTGCTAATGCTCTTAAAAAATTGGAGGTGAGAAAAGGTGATCGAGTCTGTCTATATCTACCAATGATTCCCGAGCTCCCAGTCGCTATGCTGGCTTGTGCCAGAATCGGCGCAATTCACAGTGTAGTTTTTGGAGGGTTTAGTGCGGAGTCTCTGCGATACCGAATCAAAGAAGCGGGAGCAAAAATACTCATCACTGTTGATGGCTATTGGAGAGCCGGAAAAACTATCAACGCTTTCACTACCGCATCCGAGGCACTAAAAGGCTGCTCCTCCATTGAACACGTGATAGTGGTCGAAAGGCTTGGAGGGAAAGTTGGACTATCTGAAAAAGATCCCACCTACCATTTTTGGAATGAACTAATAAGGGGAAAGAAAGAATACTGTCCGCCTGAAGAAATGAATGCAGAAGACACCTTGTTTCTACTGTACACCAGCGGTTCTACCGGCCCACCAAAAGGTGTGATTCACACTACCGGCGGATATCTTCTCTATACTCATCTCACCTTCAAATGGATTTTTGACCACAAGGAAACCGATATCTACTGGTGCACTGCCGACATCGGCTGGATTACCGGTCACAGTTATATAGTCTATGGACCGCTTTCTAATGGGGCCACAGTTTTCATATACGAAGGTGTTCCCACATATCCTCACCCTGGGAAATGGTGGGAGCTAATCGATAAATACAAAATAACAATCCTCTACACCGCACCAACAGCTATCAGGGCTTTAATGGGCCTAGGGGATGAATGGCCGGCTAAATACAGTTTAGATTCTCTCAGACTACTAGGTACAGTGGGAGAGCCAATTAATCCGACTGCCTGGCTCTGGTATTACGAAAATATTGGCAGGGGCCGATGTCCAGTTGTGGACACATGGTGGCAGACAGAGACTGGTGGAATCCTAATTACCACTCTGCCAGGAGTACATTCTATGAGACCTGGATCAGCTGGTTTTCCTTTCCCAGGAATATTTCCCGATATCATTGAACACAGAGAAGAGGACCTGGATGAGGATACTCCGGACCTGAATCGTCCTCACTGCACTACGGGGGTAATGGGTAAACTAGTGATAAGAAAGCCATGGCCCGGGATGCTGAGGACTCTTTGGAAAAATCCGGAAAGATTCAAAAAGACTTATTTCGAGAAATTCGGCACCTATCTTACCGGTGATGGAGCCCTCAAGGACGAGGATGGGTATTACTGGTTAAAAGGAAGAATTGACGACATTATCTTGGTCAGCGGCCACAATGTTGGAACCGCAGAAGTAGAGTCTGCTCTGGTAAGTCACCCAGCAGTAGCCGAAGCAGCCCTGACAAGCTATCCTCACCTCGTCACTCTCAATGCTCTCTATGCTTTTGTGACTCTTAAGACGGGAGTCAAACCAACCGAAGAGTTGAGAAAGCAATTGACAGTCCACGTTCGAAGTAAGCTCGGTCCAACTTACAAAATCAATAAACTGCAATTCGCCGAAGGATTGCCCAAAACTAGGAGCGGCAAGATTATGCGGAGGATCTTGAAAAAGATCGCTAGTGATGGTGCATCTGACTTAGGTGATACCAGCACTCTTCTTGATCCGAGCGTAATTGAAAAACTCATTAAGGAAAAAAAAAGACGGATAATATAAAACTTCGCGCTGGAAGCCGACGCATCTAGCGGAGTCAATATCATAGCGGGGTTGCAGAAGAAAGGCTCAGAATAGGTAAATGTCTGATTATCTTGAGGGAGAGTCTTTCATCGATTTCCTGTTCTTGTGCCTGTCAAGAAGGAAGGTGACAAAATATGTCTGACGCTTCTAAACCAAAACAAACATTGGATTGTATAGGTCTGTACTGCCCCATGCCGTTATTTCAAACTCGCGAAGAAATCGATAAACTCAAAGTAGGTGAAGTACTGGAAGTCTTGAGTGATGATCCCGCAGCAGAGGAAGATTTGAAGAGATTTGCAAAAAGGACTGGGCACAGGATAGTCAAGTTCGAAAGACAAGAAGATAGTTTGCGATTCTTGATCAGAAAAGAAAAGTAGGAGGGATGGCATGAAAGATGAAAATTCAATTTTGTATGTACAAACAAGCGACACACCAGAAAGACAGTACTCGCCTTTGGTTTTGGCGCAGACTGCAAAGGCGATGGATATCAAGGCAAAAGTGTACTATCTAGGTCAGGGGCTAAGGGTTCTGCTTCCTGGGGCAGCGGAAAAGATAAAGGTGGGAAGCTTTCCCAGCGTTTTGGAAATGATCAACAAAACCCTGGATATGGGAATCGAAATCTATGTCTGCGAGGCATCCAAACAGATGCTGGGTTGGGAAAAAGTTGAATTGCTACCTGGGGTAAAAGTAGTAGGTGCGGGAACTTTAAATGATCTCGTACTGGAGTCTGGCGCAACAATGTGGTTTTAATGGAGAAGTTGTAATCCCCATGGCCTTTGGACGAAGTACAAAGGATGTCCGGCTAAAGGATTGAGTAAAACAACAGTCCACAAATTAGTGGATTTTAGCAAACAGGGGGCTGCATGTCGCTTGCCCAGCGCCACATTACCATAAGGTTTGATTTTTCATCCTGAAGACCTCCGCCTGGCCGTCGCCTTTGTTCGGTCATGAGGTCTTGAGGGTCGGGTTGGTGCCGGGTGGAGTTTCCCCTGCGATAGCAAAGTTCACCTTTAGGAGGTACGCTATGGAAGAGATCAAGATAGTAAAGGTAGGAGAGAAGGTGCCTGATTTTGAGCTGGATGTTTACCTTCCTGATAGGAACGATTTTGGTAAAGTCAGGCTCTCGGACATTTTCAAGACAGGTAGCTGGCTGATTCTTTTCTTTTACCCAGCAGATTACACCTTTATCTGCCCAACCGAACTGGCAGACATAGGGGAAAAGTATGCTGAGCTGAAGAAAGAGGCAGTGGAGCTAGTGTCGATCAGTACGGACACCCACTATGTGCACTATGCCTGGCAGAAGTCAGAGAAGTTGCTTGCCGATATTGAGTATCCCATGGGGGCAGATTCCACTCATATTATTTCCAAGACTTTTGGGGTCTATGATGAAGAAAGTGGTCTTGCTCTGAGAGGGACATTCATCATTGACCCTGATGGAAAACTGGTTGGCTCAGAGGTTAATCATTTCAATGTAGGTAGAAATTCGGATGAGCTCTTAAGAAAACTAAAAGCATTCAAATTTGTGAGGAAAAATCCGACTAAAGTTTGTCCGGCAAAGTGGGAGCCGGGAAAGAAAACCCTTACTCCTGGCAAAGACTTGGTAGGCAGGGTCGGTGATGAGATAGGGGACGGTTAATTTGAGGAGCAAAGGGAAAAAAGGCCTTGCTAACGATCAGGGGAATCCAGTCACCTTCATTAGTCCAGAGACCAAGGTTATCAGTGTAACACCATCACTTGATACTCCCGTTTGCGATGTACAGGCAACAAGATTCAATGAAGAGGCAGAGAAGCTGCCGGATGACATTGTGGTGCTAAAAATAAGCATGGACCTTTCCTTTGCTATTTCCAGGTTCTGCACCACGAAAGGTGTAGATAAGGTTAAAGCCTTTTCAGACCATAAGGATGCCTTTTTCGGTACCTCTCACGGGGTTCTGATTAAGGAACTGAGACTCCTTGCTCGTTCTATCTTCATTATCGGTAAAGACGATAGGATCCGGTATATAGAGATTGTGCCTGAAAAGCACATCATCCCGATTATGATAAGGCGATGGAGACGCTGAAGCAATTAATCAGATAACGGAGGCGAAAGATATGAAAGCTTTGATCATTAGTGCGGATAATTTTGAAGATACAGAACTTCTGGTCCCTTATTATCGATTACAGGAGGAGGGGATTCAGGTAGAGGTTGCATCTATGCAAAAAGGTACCATAAAAGGGAAACACGCCTATGAGGTGAAGGTTGACAAAACGCTGGATGAAGTGAATGCTGATGAGTATGGCATTCTCATCCTCCCGGGCGGAAGAGCACCAGAGGCGGTGAGAAAAGTCAAAAAAGCAGTTGAGATTGCGAAAGCGTTCTTTGCACAAAACAAACCCGTATCCGCTATCTGTCACGGTCCGCAGACGTTGATCACAGCAGACTTAGTGAGAGGAAGACGCGCCACCTCCTATAGGTCAGTTGCACCGGAACTGAAGAGTGCGGGTGCCATTTATGAGGATAAAGAGGTTGTGGTCGATGGAAATCTGGTGACCTCCAGAGAGCCTTCCGATCTTCCAGCGTTTTTGAGGGAAACGATGAGGATGCTCAAAAAGCGTTAAGCAACTCCTCCCGTTACTTCCTCTGCAAAAATTCTCTCCAGGAGAGTAGATCAGTTCCTTAGCACGAAACAGCCAGCTCGAATACCACAAGGGGGACTAATCCAGAGTTTCTCTATCCAGAAGGAATGACAGGGGCCTCAGCAAGAAAAACTCGAGAAAAAAGCGATAAAATTGGTTGCTTATACCTTCCTTATCCTTGGGGCCTATGTTCTCTATGAATCGGTCAAGGAGTTGTACTTTCATGAAATTCCCGATCCCAGCATCTTAGGAATAATCATTGCGCTTGTCTCTATAGTAGTGATGCCAGTCTTGTTTTACCTGAAATACTAAACCGGGAAATCAATAGAGAGCAGAAATTTAATGGCGGATGCTAAGCAAACCCTTACCTGTACCTTTCTATCCGTTGCTTTATTAGTAGGATTAGGATTAAACTATTGACATAGGTTCTGGCAAGCAGACCCCATTGTTGGATTAGTCGTTGTGACCTTTTTATAAGAGAGGGCTACACTGCCTTAAAGGAAGAATAATCGTGCAGTTGTTAATTTTCTATACCCCTCTTGCTTCCTACAGAAAGTCTCTTCTAAATTGTTCACCTAGATTGTCTTTGGTAACTCCGTATGCCGCGATGTTTCATGTTCCGGATCCAAAGACCCACAGCAAGAAGTTTAAATTAATGTAAATGAGCACCCAAGTGCCGCCAAGGTTGAAACAGAAAAAAGAAAAGGAGGTTTAAATGGTTCTACATGAGATAAATAAAAAGAGAGTTTTAGTCCAGGGGTTGGTAATTATCATTACGGCGATAGGCCTTTTAGCCTATGATACAGGGTTGAAACCTGTCTTTGCCTCTCACTCAGTTAAAGACCTTCCTGGAGGGGTAGTTAAATTGACCCCTTCCATACCGGGTATGGGAGAACACTGGGCTAATCCAGATGATATGCCCCTGGGCCCCATTTACCTGCTCTACAAGGGAGAGGTAATTGGGGTGGAGTTTATGTACACTCAGGAGATGCTCGAGGAGGTAAAAATTCCCACTCCGGAGGGAGAAGAGATCTTTTATGAGCTAGCCAATCTGGAAGTAAATCATCCCGTGAATCATGTAGATGTAGGGTTTATGCCTGAAGGCCATGAGGGCTTTGAAGGACCCCACTGGGATATCCATATCTATTTTATGAGCCACGCCGAGCATCTGGCCATCCCCGGAGGGCAAGCATCTGCAGTAAAAAAAATTAGTATAACCGCCAAAAAGTATGAGTTTCAGCCTGGTACCAATAGCCCTATCATCGTCAATCAGGGTGATACTGTTAAGTTAACGATCAAAAGTATCGATGTTACCCATGGTTTTGGCCTACCAGAGTTTGGAGTAGATGTGAAGTTAAGAAAAGGGGAAACGGTAGAAGTTGAGTTTGTAGCTGATAGAAAAGGAACTTTTGATTTCAAATGTACGAGTTTCTGTGGTTCAGGGCACGGGCGCATGAGGGGGAAGTTGGTGGTAGAATAAAAATAAAATGAGAAACCAAATCTATTACGATCGCCAATCCTGATAACTATCTTTCATCACCGATGTTATCATCAAGTTTCCCAATCTTTTGTGGTTCTTGATGGGTTGGTGGGTTAAGAAAAGTTATGAGAGGTGTGATAAACGGGTGTTCATTGGTTTTCCCGAAGATATTGCCCGACAAAGATGGTATGGAGTGGGCGAGAATTTACGAGACTGGGCAACTCGCTTATTCGCCTTTAGTGGGCCAATAGTAGATTTTAACCCTGGCTGCAATAAGAAACAGCTTAAGAGCAAACTGGGATATAGAGAAGATAAAAAGCTGGTAGTGGGAACTGTCGGTGGTACCAGGATAGGCAAGGATCTATTAGAGAAGCTATCTTGCTCATATTCCCTATTAAGAGAGCACAATATTCAATTAGTTTTAGTGTGTGGTCCCAGAATAGATCCTGCAGAAATAAAGGTTGATCCAGAGGTTAAGAAATATGGTTATGTTCATAATCTAGATGAGCATCTATTCGTTGCCGATTGCGTAATCTCTCAGACTAGCCTAAGTACCCTGGGAGAGATAAGATGGCTAAACATAACATCTATGATTGCTCCTATTGGCAAACACTATGAGCAATTAAGCCTGGCCAAGCACTTTCAGGAAAGAGAAAATATTACGGGAATCTCTTTGGATGAGCTCGTCAGGGAAGAAGACGTCCTAATGAATTATAATTGCAATTGAGATTAAATATTAACAAGGCGCTAATGAAGAACGAAGAGAAGAAATTTAGAGAATATCTTGGATCAAAAGGCCTTAAGTTTACTCCAGAGAGAGAGCTGATTTTAAGAGAGGTCTTCTCTACTCATGATCATTTTGAAGTCGATGACCTTTTTGTTAAGTTGTATCACAAGAATGCCCACATTTCCCGAGCTACCGTATACCGAACCTTAAATTTGTTGGTTCAGGGCGGCCTTTTGCGCCAGGTTATCTCGGGGGAAAGACATAGTCACTACGAGCATATACTAGGGCACCGACATCACGACCACCTGGTTTGTTTGCGCTGTGGAAAGCTAATCGAGTTTAGCAATCGAAAAATAGAAGATCTGCAGGATGAGGTTTGTAAGAAGCATAACTTTGAGCCTTACAGTCATCTGCTTCAAATTAACGGTTTTTGCTGGGACTGTCAAATTAAGAAGGAATCAAAGTAGTAGATTATTTTTTTGGGATTTGGTTGCAAATTAGTCTCAATTGCATTTTAATTAGATATTTTTCTCTGAAGGCAAGGACTTGTTTCTGTCATAAATTGACCGGACCCCAATAAACGGGAAGGAGGAATAAAATGATAGCAAGTTTTCTGATAACATTCAGGGAGACTTTGGAAGCGGTTTTAATCATCACCATTCTAATTGCCTACCTTGCCAGAATCAACAGAAGAGATCTGTACCGGTATGTATGGGTTGGCGCCGTTGCTGCTATGGCAATTAGTGTTCTCATTGGATTTGTGGTAGCGACAATCCATGGAAGTTTCACCGGAGTATCCGAAAAGCTTTTTGAGGGAACGGCATCAATCCTGGCGACCGGGGTGTTAACCTATATGGTGTTCTGGATGGCCAAAAATGCACGCAGGATCAGGGAGGAGATAGAGGAGAAGGTTGATATAGCCATAACCAGTGGATATGTGTTTGGAATTGCCACCTTATCATTTATTGCGGTGGTGAGAGAGGGAATTGAAACCATACTTTTTCTAACCGCTATCGCCACCTCGGATCCTAAAGGTACCGTTATGGGAGCCGCCACCGGCATTGCCCTGGTTATGGCGTTGGCCGGGCTGCTGATGAAAGGTATGTACCGGTTGGATATCAGGAGATTTTTTAAAGTCACTAGCATCCTCTTGATAATATTTGCTGCTGGACTCCTCGGCTATGGAGTTCATGAATTCATGGAAGCAGCAGAAACCTGGGGAGTAAACCTGGGAATATTAGCGCAGCCGGCCTTTAACATTAATCCTTCAGACATGACTCATCCGTTACATGAAAAAGGGGTAGTAGGCTCGGTTTTGAAGACGCTAATCGGATATGATGGTAATCCGGAGATACTAAGAATTATGGTCTACCTGGCTTACTGGATCGCCATAGGCCCATATCTGGTCAAGACATATTCGATAAAGCGGGGAGTTGCTCATCGAAATCTAATCAACGCTCGGCGAAAAGGTAAGATGGGACTAATGAAAAAGCAGTCATAGAAGGTGTGACTCTAGGGCACATTTTGAAGAGGATGAGAGGGCGAGCTGCTTTCTTGCAGTCCGCCCTGGCACCTCATTACAAGCTTATTCAACATGCCTTCCTTTTTATTAGCTATTTCACATTGAGCAAATCCAGCATTTTAGTTATGTCCGTTGTTGGAAATTTGCAATTATAGTTAAGA